>Ga0307409_100000512_pt1 | contig 16720 bp, 14 predicted proteins | sample 322Ometagenome_2_FD_203888 | JGI IMG/M metagenome (GOLD analysis project Ga0307409, IMG submission 203888) | Maize rhizosphere microbial communities from greenhouse at UC Davis, California, United States - 322HYB-O-2 | ecosystem: Host-associated > Plants > Roots > Rhizosphere > Soil | place... | reverse complement strand
GGAGCGCTCCGCGTTGACGATGTCGCGATGCAGAGCGCTCAGCGCGGTCATCGCCACGCCGCCGGCGAGGAAAAAGCCGATGATGCCGTTGGTGCGGTGCTTTTCGAGTTTGTTCCGCGTCGCGTAATACGGTTGAATGATCAAGTACACATACCAGAGCGTCGCGGTCCAGTAATGAATATGCACCGACCAGGCATTCTCCGTCAGGTCGCCCCAATAATCGTAGAATATGCCGATCTGCATGATCGCCATCGGGATGATCATCCAAAGGTGCAGGTTCTTGTACCTTTCCATACCGGGTTTTCCTATTGGTGAGCGGGGTGCGGCCGCTAAGCCGCTGATGGAAGATACATCTAAAGGGACGTTCGTTCAACTCGGCGGGCAATGCAAAATGCAACGGCGGTACATAAATACAAAAAGAGCCGCGAACCCGTCTTCGGAGTTCGCGGCTCTTTTTTGTTTCGAAATAGCCGGTTTACGGAATTACAGCCGTTACCTTCCGCGGCATCTTCTCGTCCATCATCGCCGATTGATAAACGAAGGCGGCCATGATGGTGGCGGCTTGTTTCATGTCGTCGGCCTGGATGCGGTCGTAGTTGTCCTGGTTCGAGTGGTGCGTGCGGGTGCTGTACTCGATCTCGTCCTGTATGAACTGGAAGCCGGGCAGTCCGATCCGGTCGAACGATAGGTGGTCGGTACCCCCGGTGTTCGAGATCGTCAGCGTTTTAGCTCCGTTCGCATGGAAAGGAGCGAGCCACGCCTCGAAATACGGGCGGACGGCCTCGTTCCCCTGCATGTAAACGCCGCGGATCTTGCCGGTGCCGTTGTCGAGGTTGTAATAAACCGACAGCTTGTCGTAGTTGGCGCCCTTGATCAACTCCGGTTTGGGAGCGTTGGGTGCCGGTGGGCCGAAAAGTGAGCCGCCCTTCATCTCGCCGAACTGTTGCTTGACGTATTCGCGCGAGCCGTTTAGGCCCTGCTCCTCGCCGCTCCAAAGCGCGACGCGGATGGTGCGGCGCGGCTTCAGGCCCGAATTGAGTATGATGCGGGCGGCTTCCATTGCGACCGCGGAACCGGCCGCGTTGTCGGTCGCGCCGCCGGCAGAATGCCACGAATCGAGGTGTGCTCCGAGCATCACGATCTCGTTCTTCAGCACAGGGTCGGTGCCGGGGATCTCAGCGACGGTGTTGTAGCCCATCAGGTCGTCGTCGTGATACTGGGTTTGAATATCGACGGTCATCTTCGGCGCGACGCCCTGTTTGATCATGCGGGCCAGGCGATTGTAGTCCTCGCTCGCCATCGTCATCTGCGGAACCATGAACGCTTCGGATTCCTTCTTCCACGCCGAGCGGCGCGAATTTACGATCTCGTCGATCGTTTCGGGCACCTTCGAAGCGACGCTCGCGCCGCTGACGAAAACCGTACCGCCGGTACCGTTGAAGCTGTTATCTACGAGAACGGCAGCGCCTTCTTCGATCAGAAAATTTGCCCGGCGTGCCTGAGCCTGGAAGTTTTTAAGTGCGGCTTCCAAATTGTTGTTCGGCCCGCCTTGCCTGGGGGCGGCCGGCTGGGCGGCGGCCATCTTGGCGAGTTCCTCGTCGCTCGTTCGCGAGCCGTAACCGTTGAAATCGGCCTTGATCTCGCGGACGCCGGACATCAACACGATCTTGCCGCGGAGCTTGCCTTTGTATTTCAAAAGATCCTCTTCGGTTTTCGCGTCGAGAAGGACGACTTCGCCGGTGACGGCGCCTTTGGTCGAGGGCGACCAAGCCTTCGGGAACGCGATCACGGGGAAAACCTGCGGTTCGGTCACAGACGCCGAAAATCCGCGCAGCGACCAGCCGCGGCCCCATGGGCCCCACGGCTCGAGCTTGGCGTTCTGCATGCCCCATTTCGTCATCGTGTCGCGCGTCCATTCATTGGCGCGCTTCATGTTCGGGGAATTCGTGAGCCGCGGGCCGATCACGTCGACCAGATAGCTCAAAGTTTCCATGACCTGCGACTTGTTCATCCCTTCGTCTTTGATCCTGGCGATGACGTCGTCCGGGGCGGTATATACCTTCTCCGCCTTTACCGGAGCGGTCGGGGAAAGCTGTGCCGACTGGGCAAAAGCGAATGTCGGGAGCAGCAATGCGTAGGCGAGGAACACGCCGAAAAACTTGCGTCGTAACATCTTTGGGTTCTCCTGAAATTGAAAGATATCGAATGGTTTACCGGATTGATACAGTACGTTTAAAGAAAAAGTTTCAAAAACATGAATTAAATTCGGCGGGGACAACCCGCTCTTCCCGACTGTCACCGATAGGGTTGGACCCCTTCGGGTTAACCGGTCGAATCGACAAGTCGCAGTCGGGGCCGGGCTTGCCCCCGCTCTTATCGGCTCTTTAAGAGACTTGGTAATTTATATTGTCGACCACGTCAGCGTGTACGCCGGGGGAACATTTTTCAAGACAATGCGGCTTCTTTTAGATCTTCCGTAGAGGTTACGCATCCTTTCACGGAGCTTCAGGGCCGGCGGCAAGTAGTAGCCATGGGCGTATTGGAAAAGCCGAAGCGTGCAGCCGTCTTCCATGAACATATCGATCTGCCGGTAGATCTGGTCAGCGACCGTCCCAGGCAGCGATACGAAGGGGAGGCAGCAAACCAGGTATTTAACTTTCCCCAGACCCGAATCCTGATGGATCTTGTAAGCCTCGCAAGCGTTGCCCTGGATGATCTTCAGGTCAGGATAGGCAATGTGCAGTGTGGCGTGAAGTTTAGGGTCCAGCTCGAGGCCGAGATAAGAATCGGTATCAGGCAGAATCGGCTCAATGAACTTCGTGATCGCGCCGGTGCCGACGCCGAGTTCGAGAATAATGTTGTCTTTATCCGGCTTCAGGCCGCTGACCATAGTCTGCGCCAATTCGGGCGAACTGGGCGCAATGGCGCCGACCTTTGCGGGGTTCTTAAGAAATGCCCGCAGGAACTGTAAATTCTCGTTCATTAATGATCTATCCCGCCGGAGCAGTTTCCTCCGGAGCGTTAACCGCCGCCGTATCAGAGTTTACGACGCCGATTTTATAATCAAAATCCTCATTTGTGCAATAGCGGACGCTGCCACACTACCTTACAGCGTTCCTCGCCGAGGTCTTTTTCGCCGGCGGCCTCGTCTTTTTCGCGAATGCCCCCGGCACCTCGGCTTCGATGATCTTTTTCACGTCTTCCAGCGTCAGCTTTGCCGCTTCCTCCGCCGTGGCACGAGTGCCATCGGCCTTTTTCGGAATGTAGACCACCTTTTTGCCGAATTTAATTACCGGCCCCCAGCGGGCATTTTCGACCGATATCTTCTCAGTCTCCCACCTGTGGATGTACCGATTTGCTTCCTTACTGACCTTTGCTTCGATCAGCTCGTTCATCTCCTCCTGAGTCAGGTTAGCAAAGTCGTAACGGCGCGGAACGTTTATGAACATACCATCCCATTTAATAAATGGACCGAATCGGCCGGTCCCTTTTACTATCGGTTTACCGTCGTACTCGCCGACAGGAGCATCCGCCACCTGCTTCGCTTTTATGTACTCGATCGCTTTTTCAGCATCAACTGCTGAAAGATCGGTGCCGCGGGGTATGGAAACGAATTCGTCACCCCATTTTACGTAAGGCCCGAACCGGCCGACGCTTACGGACAGTTCCTTGCCCTCATAGCTCCCCATCGAATCCTGCAGTTTGAATAGGGTAAGCGCTTCGTCGAACGTTATGGTCTCGATGCTCTGGCCGGTCGGAACCTTTGCGAATCTGGGCTTCTCCTCCTGATCGCCGCTGCCGATCTGTATGATCGGACCATATCGCGCCACACGGGCGATCACGGGTTTGCCGCTTTCGGGGTCGGTACCCAATATTCGTTCCCCCTTCGCACGCTCCGCGGTTTCGAGCGTGTTATCGACTTCCTTCTTGAAGGGCCAGTAGAACTCTTCGAGCATTTCGTTCCACTGCAGTTTTCCTTCGGCGACCTCATCGAACTCTTCTTCTATCCTGGCGGTGAAGTTGTAGTCCATGATGTCGTCGAAATATTGCTTCAGAAAATCCGTGACGACGAGGCCCAGATCCGTGGGGAACAGCTTTGCCTTTTCTGCGCCGGTATTTTCAGAGTCTTCTCTTTGAGAGATCTGATCGTCCTTTAAAACCAGTATCCTATAAGGTCGCGGCGTGCCTTCCTTGTCCCGTTTTTCTACGTATTCTCTTTTCTGGATCGTGGAGATCGTTGGCGCGTATGTGGACGGGCGGCCGATGCCCAGTTCTTCCAATTTTTTTACAAGTGACGCTTCCGTATATCTCGGCTGCGGACGGCTGAACCGTTCCGTCGCTCTTAGTTCCGACAACGGCAGTTGCTGCCCCACGGTCATTGGGGGCAACAGACCTTGCGATGATTCTTCCGGTTCGTCATCGTCCTTATCTTCGCGATAAACTTTCAGGAATCCGTCGAACTTGAGCACTTCGCCGGATGCCGTCAGCTCTTCTTTGTTGGTTGAGATCTCTATCTTTACTGTGGTCTTCTCTAATTCTGCGTCGGCCATTTGCGAAGCCATCGTTCGCTTCCAGATAAGTTCGTACAGCTTTTGCCATTCCGGCTCGACGACAGTCGTCGCACTCGCGTTAGTGGGGCGTATGGCTTCGTGAGCTTCCTGAGCCGATTCGTTCTTATTCTTGAATTTGCGGGCCTGCTGATACCTGTCGCCGAACATGCTGCTGATCGTCTTCGTGATGTCGCTGAGTGCGGTATCGCTCAAACTCACGCTGTCGGTACGCATGTAAGAAATGTGCCCGTTCTCGTAGAGCTTCTGAGCGATCTGCATCGTTCGACCCACGCCGTATCCCAACTTTCTTGACGCTTCCTGCTGCAAGGTTGACGTGGTGAATGGAGGGGCCGGGGTGCGCTTGCCGGGTTTGACGCGTACGTCGGTAACTTTGTAGTCGGCGCGGATGCAGCTCTTCAAAAATGCTTCTGCATCTTCGGAACTATCCTGTTTCTTTCCTTCTGCCTTGAAAGTAACTGATCTGCCGGTTATGTCATCGGCAACAAACAGACCCTCGATCTTGAAATGGCTAGTTTGCTCGAAGGCGTTGATCTCGCGTTCCCGGTCGGCGATCAGCCTTACGGCGACGCTCTGCACACGCCCGGCGCTCAGGTTGTTACCGCCCGCGCTGATCTTGCGCCAGAGAACGGGGCTCAATTCAAACCCGACCAGGCGATCCAGCACGCGCCGTGCCTGCTGCGCCATGACCAGATCCATATTCACCCGGCGCGGATTCTTTACCGCAGCTTCTATCGCGGGTTTGGTGATCTCGTGAAAAACGATACGCTTGGTCGATGCAGGGTCAAGGCCGAGCACCTCGCACAGATGCCAGCTTATGGCCTCGCCCTCACGATCTTCGTCCGTGGCAAGCCATACTTCGTCGGACTTTTTTGCGAGAGACCTTAGTTCACTGACGACCTTCTTTTTGTCGTCTGGTACTTTGTAGCTGGGTTCGAAGTCGTTGTTGACATCGATGCCCATACCGGCCTTTTCAAGGTCGCGGATGTGGCCGTAGCAACTGTTTACCTGAAAATCCTTCCCGAGAATCTTTTCAATGGTCTTTGCTTTCGCAGGGCTTTCTACTATTAAAAGATTCTTCGACATATATGTTCGTTCGTTCTGACGTTTAGACTACTAACACCGCGCTCGACGGCTTGTCAACACGATCAAATTTCGAAAATCGTGGTCGCACAAGTTGAAATCGACTTTTTGTTTGGTGATTTTTTCTGAAAACCGATGGCGACTTTGGATGCGATTCAATTACAATTCACAAGCGCCGAGCATAGTTCTTTCCCGGCAGAACCCTTATCAGATCCCGCAGGTCGAGGCCCACCAATGCGGTGTTCAAATCGCCGAACGACAGCCCGCTTTCCTCAAGCAATACATCTATATGTATCGAATCGTCGGCGGGCAAAAGCGGCCAGATCGCGCGTTCATGATCGGCGAGATCGGCGGGCATCAGGTCTTGCTGTTTAGATGCTACCCCGTTGCCGGACGCTTTCTCAATTTTCGGCGGAAGGATCGCGGCGGCGATTTCGCTTGGGAGCTCGGTCACGACATCCTGCCATTGCTGGACGAGTTTCGCTCCCGCCTTTATCAAATAGTTCGTCCCGTAGGAGTTACCGGACGTTATGTTCCCCGGCACGGCCATCACTTCGCGGTTTTGCTCCATCGCCAGACGCGCGGTTATCAAAGAGCCGCTTCTTTCCGAAGCTTCGACGATCAGCACACCCAAACTAAGTCCGCTTATGATTCGATTTCGGTAGGGAAAGTTGTCCTTTAGGGGCGGCGTGCCCAGCGGGAACTGGGTTACGAGAGCGCCGCCAGAATCTAGTATCTCGCCCGCAAGGTGTGTGTTCTCTTTGGGATACACGGAATCGATCCCGGTTCCGAGCACGCCGATCGTGAGGCCCTTCCCCTCGATCGCCCCGCGGTGCGCCGACGTATCGATCCCGCGTGCAAGGCCGGAAACGATCGTAATACCGCGTGCCGCCAATTCGCGCGCCAGCATCTCCGCCGCGTTCCTCCCGTAGGTCGAACAATTGCGCGAGCCGATTACCGCCACGCACGGCTGATCCAGGCACGCCTGCCATTCGCCGCGTACATATAATGTAATGGGCGGATCGGCGATCTCCCTTAAAAGGTTCGGGTAGCTCCCGTCATCCAGGATCAAAACATCACCGCCGAACTTCTTGACCCGATCGAATTCTTCAAGCGCCTTCTCATGAAATTCCCGCTTCATGATGCTCTCGATCGTCTCCGGCTTCAGCCGCAGCGATTCCAATTCAGTCCGCCGCGCATCGAAAACCGCCGAAGCCGAACCAAACCGCTCCAAGAGTTTGGTTGCCGCTCTAGGCCCCACGCCCGGAGTCATATTGAGAGAAATCCACTCTTTCATGTTTTGATTTAGATTTTTAGGGCGTGATTTATGTTTGCGTCAACGATCTCAAATCTAAAATTTCAAATTGTAAATAAATTGGCGGAGGCGTGTGGGAGTCGAACCCACCCAGGGCAGCTCTCGCTACCCCGCTAACGGTTTTGAAGACCGCGCCCATCACCGGACAGGATGCGCCTCCGAAAGTGTTTTAGGCCGAAGGCCTACTGACGCGCGAGCATTTCGGTAATAAGCGTCGCCCGCCTCGAAATATCGCTTACCAAAATATGCTCGTGGAGCGTGTGAGCTCCGTCGCCCGTGATGCCGAGCCCGTCGAGGACAGGAACACCCAACGCCGCGACAAAGTTTCCGTCTGACGCGCCGCCGACCTGGGTTTCGCCGAGTTCGTAATCGAACGAGGAGGCGACGGTGCGGGCTTTTTCGAATAGTGCAATGACCGCGTCGGTGCGTTCCATTGGCGGGCGGTTAATGTTGCCGAGAATTTCGATGGAAACGCGGTCGTCGAAGGAGCTTAAATTCTTGATGTCGGCGTCGATCCGCGCGGCTTCGTCCATTGACGAGAAGCGAACGTCGACGGTGCACTTTGCGTGTTCGGGGATCACGTTCGTCGTGGTGCCGCCGCTCATCGTGCAGACGTTGACGGTGGTGCCGGCGGCCGGGTTGTTGTAAGACGCGAGGCGTTCGATCTGGCGTGAAAGCTCTAGTATCGCGCTTGCGCCCTTTTCCGGTTCGAGCCCCGCGTGAGCGGGTACGCCATGCGCCTTCACCACATACATCCCCGTTCCTTTTCTGCCGGTCTTCACGCTACCCGCGGCTGACGGTTCGAATACGAAACACTCGGCGGCGCGTGCGGCTTGTTTTTCAAGCAGCGGGCGGCCTGAGTAACTGCCGATCTCCTCGTCGCAAGAAAGGAAGATCGTGATCGGGCGGGCCGGGCGCGTGCCGGTTTCGTGGAAATACCGCAGTGCCTCGAGCATCAGGACGATGTTCGCCTTCATGTCGAAGATGCCGCAGCCATAGAATTTGTCGCCGTCGATGCGCGTCGGGTTTTGCTCCTTCGTGCCGACCGGGTGGACGGTGTCGCTGTGACCGAGGAGCAGCGTCGGCTTCTCTTCGCCCGGGAAAGCACGAATTACGAGATGCTCGCCGTAGCCCTCGCTCGGGATCCGCTCGATCTCCAGATCGAGCCCGATCTTTCGTGCCTCGTTCTCGATCCACAGAACAACCGTCTTGCTGTGCTCGACGTCGTAAGACGGCGATTCGATCTCGACGATCTCGCGGATCGCTTCGATCATTTCGCCCTCGCGTTTCTTAAAATATTCGAGCGTTTCGTGTGGCGTCATTTGCCGAAGATCTCGTTGAGAGTCTCGCCGAGACGATACCCTGCCAAAGACAGCCGCTGCTCGGCGACGGCGTACGCGTTGCGCCGATAAGCGTCCGTCGGCGGCTCGAAGCGTTTGAGGTCGCTGCGAAATACCTCCGTGGTAGCGATCGCGAAGCCTTCCTTTTGCAAACCTTCGTAATCGCCAAGCTTCAGATTGGATCTCACAGATTCGAACGGATACTTTGCCATCATCGATTCCGAAATGTTGCGGATGTAATCCAGTTCGCTTTCGAACGGCGAATAAGGAACGTTACGCCCGATGATCGAATCCCAGAACCAGTGCAGGTTTAATTGATCTTCCCGTTTGGTTCCCTCAGGTGTCAGCAAGAATAAGTTGCCCCCTTGGTCGCCTTCGGGTTCGCGGTCCGTAACGCGCCCGGAGGTGTGAAGCGGCTGATGCAGATCGCCGCCTATGTGCAGGAACCACGCGATCGCGATCGCCTTGTCCGCGTCCTTAGCCGCCGGGTCGCGCATCACCTTGTCGAATTCGATCAATTTCGCAAGGCCCAACCCGCCCGGCTGTTTATCCGTAATCACCACCACTTTGCCGTCCACCGATCGCCAAAACGTATCGGAATAATGCCAGTTCGACTTGTGGTATTTCTCATAACGAACCGGGAACGCACGATCTCGAACCACGTCCGCCCACGTCGGAACAAAGGTGAAGTAATCGAAAGCTTTCGCCTCACTGGAGCGCGGGCCGTAAGCCATATAGAACGCAGATAGATGTGAGTCTTCCGGGGCGGAGCGCAAAAGCTTTATCACGTTCGCCCGCGCGGTCGGGTTCATCCGCTGCCACGCGATGTAGCCGGTAATTTTATGGCCGACATCGTCCCACGAATACGAATTAACTGAAAGGAAAGTGAGGAAAATCGCAACTAATAGCACTCTTGGCATTTAAGTCTCCTGGGTTCTTCTGGAAGATTTTAACTAAAGGATGGGATTAGAGAAAGCGGGTGGGGACAGGTAATGTAATTTTGCAGACAAACTTGCGAGCTTGCTATGCATCACAATACCGCAAAACTTTCCCCGCACTTCGTTCTATCAAGTTAGACGAACGCATTCAAGGGAATGTGAGGAGCCGGTAAGTTATGCAGGCAGTGTCGGAATTAAGTGGGTACGCTTCAAAGGCGATCGAAAGTTCAGAAGAACACTCAGGCCGAAAGATCGGCTTTGTGGGCAGAATTTTCGGTTGCTGGCACAAGCGTCTAACGCGGCCCATAACAAGCGAACGTACTACGTACCAATCTTGTTTGGAATGCGGGGCCCGCAAACGTTTCGATGCCCGGACTTTTCGAAGTTCCGGAAGCTTTTACTATCCTCCGACATCGGGGTTCGGGAACTATTAAAACCCCCGTTGTCATATCCTGTCCTTTATACCATCCAATGATTACCTACCGGGAGCGTTCTGCCAAACAGAACGCTCTCATTCATTTTGAGAGCGATTTTGCCCCCTTGGACCCCGAGAAACAAATGAATCAGGCCGCGAATAGCGCGAATTCTACGAATGTTTGAGTTTAATTAATTCGCGCTATTCGCGGGCAAAATCCTCGGCGTCTCGGCGGTTAGACATTTCTCAAAACCAGGGCGGAGTTTTTAGAACCGAAACCGATGCAGTTGCATAGAGCAGAATTTATTGTCTGCTCGCGCGCATTATTCGGCACGTAGTCCAGATCGCAGGCTTCGTCCGGCTGGTCGAGGTTTATGGTGGGCGGGATTATTCCTTTGTTCATCGCGAGCAGTGTCGCGCCGACGCCGGCGGCCCCGGTGGCTCCCTGCGGGTGGCCGATCTGCGATTTCGTTCCTGACATCGGAATGTCGTAAGCGTGGTTGCCGAAGGCCAGTTTCACGGCCTGGGTTTCGATGCGGTCGTTCAGCTGCGTCGAGGTAGCGTGCAGATTTACGTAATCGATGTCGGTCGGCTGCATCCCCGCATCTTCCAACGCGAGCGACATCGCCCGTGCGGGTTCCACGCCGTTCTCTTCCAGACGCACGCGGTGGTATGCGTCGCAGGTGACGCCGTAACCCGCGATCTCGGCGTAGATGTTTGCCCTGCGAGCTCGGGCGCCCTCCAGCGTCTCCAAAACGTATACCCAGGAGCCTTCACCGATCACTATACCTGATCGATCTCTGGAGAACGGCCGGCATGCTCTTTCCGGTTCGTCGTTCCAATCTTTGGTGCAGACGGTCATTACTTCGAACCCTTTGAGGATTCCGGGCGATATAGGCGCATCCACCCCTCCTGCAAGCATCACGTCCTGACGCCCCAGTGCGATGTGCTGGGCCGCGTAAAAGATCGCATCGGTGGACGACGTGCACCCCGTCGAGATAATGTGCGAAAGCCCGTGGAGGCCGAACACCATCGAGAGCTCAGACGACAGTCCGCCATGAGTAGACGCGGGGATCGTGTAGATGCTGCCCTTGCCGGCATTTCCGGAAAACCAGTAGCCAAATTGCTTTTCGGTGAAGGCGAGGCCGCCCCCGCCGGTGCCCAGGATGACTCCGAATCGGCGCCTTTCTTCGAGCGAAAGTTTATCTGGTTTAATGGTCGAATCCGCTACCGCTTCGCGGGCGGCGGCTAGTGCGAGAGGGACGGTACGGGGAACGTGCTGGCGGTCCTTCGGGTTGAGCTCCGCCTTCCAATCAAATTCCGGGATCTCCGCGGCGATCTGAACATCGAACCCCGAAGCATCGAAGCTTTCGATCCGCCTAACCCCGCTTCGCCCCCTGGCGAGCGAGTCCCAATAAGCTTCACGCCCGATGCCTATCGGTGTGACGCATCCGAAACCTGTGATCACTACCCGCCTTGGAGAAGAAAACCCGCTTAGCATATTCGGTGTGCTTCGAGGGTATCACAGCGGCGGATTCAGTATGTCAGCCAGGCGTCAAAAACCCAGCCGGTTTGATCGTTGTATGTCACCATGCACCAGCGGCCCGCTCGGCCATCGATGGTCACACGTTCCTTTTCGCAGTTTTCCAGATACACCTTCGCCCCGTGCGGTATCTGTGCCAGGCGTACCCCTTTTTTCGCGTCCGGCTTATCGCGGAGTGCGAGAAAGCCGTCTTTCGGCGAGTTTACTGTTGCGGTCGGGGTGCCGTCGTCGTCGTCGGGTTCGGAAGTGGATTTCCCCGGAGCGGTTTTGACTATTTCTTCGAGCTTTTTCTGCAAATCCGCGAGTTCTTTTTCCAACTCTTCCGAACCGTCGTCAGAAGTCGGGCTGGAGCGCGGCGACAGGGTAGGCGAGGTTTTAGGAGTCGGGGTCGGAGAACTCGCAACGATCTCGCCGCCGGAGTTCATATAAAAGAAAGCACCCGCCGCCCCGATTCCGATTAGTGCGAGAAGCCCCGCCACCAAAAGCGCGATCACGATCTTCACGACGGGGCTGCCTGGCCTCCGGGAGGCTACTGTGGGGTACGAACCGATGATTTCGGTCGCAGGAGCGTCATTGGTTAGTCTCGCTCCCGCGCGGTCGAACGTCTCATTTCCGATAAAAACAAGCGACGCGCCGTCGGCAAGGCAAAACCGCAAGGTCTCGTCAGTGTATGTGGTTCCGCAATTTGGGCACCGCTTCATTGGTTTAGGTTCGGATCGGCGACGATTTCAGGCGCGGTGAAACCGGGCATACCGTAACTAAGCTTTTGCGGTTCGATCAGGCAGCGGCTTCGCTGGCATTTCCGAAACTTGCAAGGGCCTCGGCCTCGTTGTCGAAAACATCGAAAACGGTGTACAGCTTGGTGATCGTAATAAGTTCAATGTTCCGGTCGGAAAGGTTTGAAAGCTTCAGCGAACCGCCGCTGCGTTCCACCGAAGCATAGCCGGCGACGAGTTCCCCTAACCCACTTGAATCGATGATCGACACGTTGGCGAGATTTAGCAGGATGTTCTTTTTCCCGTCGGCCGTGAGACCGCGAATCGCCTCGTGAAGGGCGCGATTGCTTTCCCCGAGTGCGATCTTGCCGGAAAGATCGACGATCGTTACGTTACCGCTCTGGCGGTTCGAAATGTTCAGGTCGCTCATGTTTTCCTCTCGATGTTTCTACCAGCTCCGGCCTTCGCGAAAGAGCCATCAGAGCAAGGGCAATTATATGTATATCCAAATAACAGGTCGGGCGTTATGATACGCCTGCTCCCGTTCAATTACAATAGTTTCTCGACAAAGTAAAAAGGCGTCCGCATAACGCTGACGCCTTTTCGTTATTCCTGTCATCCGGGTCAGATCCCGCTGAGCACGTTGCCCACCAGCAAGCTGACAAGGTCCGGCTGGCTGTCCTCATACGGGTAATAAGCCTCATCGCTGCGAGCCTGAAGAGCATCCTGATACCCCGCCTCGTATCCCTCGCTGAATATTCGGCGATTTTCAGCAAGGTTAGTCGAATACGCGTCGTAGCTCGTGTCCGTGTAAGCGTACGGATCGTAATAAGCTTCTTCATCGTACCCGTATTCCCTCGCGTACTGCCCCGCTAGGTATCCTTGATCATAACCCTGCGTAAGGAAACCGGTGAGCAGCTCGCTGACGAAGCTGTTGCCGACCAATTCGGAAACCAGATCGCCGACCGGCAAGCTGTTCAGGACCCCGCCCTGCGGGCTGTAACCATAATCTGCATATCCGTAATCGGAATAGTTTGAGTACCCGTAACTCGGATAACCATAATTGGAATAGCCGTAATTGGCGTAACCGTAAGTCGGGTAACCGTAGCTCGCGTAACTAGGGCTGTAGCCGCTATACGAGTACGGATCATAATAATAGGCTGAATAACTCGTATACGAGGAGTAAGCCCCGCCGTAATACGGGTCATAAGAATACGGATCGTAATATCCGTAGCCGTTGTACGGCGCGTAACCGTAGTCTCCGTAAGACGCGTAGCTGTACGGCGTCACGTAGTAGATGTAGTTCACGGCGTAGGGCGAGCCATAGACCGGCTCGTACGGCGTGTCGTAGTAGTACGTATCGTAATTCGGGTAATACGTCGAGTAATCGTTGTAATACGTGTTGTAGGTACGATCGCGAACGATATTCCGTATCACCTGGTAACGGGTTTCGTAGTCGTTGTAGTAACCGTCGTTATCATAATACCGGTCGTCGTTGTATCGATTGCTGTACCAATTGTTGTCGTACCAGTTGTCATTATAGGTGTTAGCCCGCGCAGCTTTACGTTCCGCGTTTCGCTCGTGAACCTGAGCGCTTCGGTACTGACCATAATTCTTGTAGCCGTCGTAATCGTTTCCTCCCCATGGGAACCCACCGCCGCGGTTCACGCGGTCGCCGCGATCCCGGTTCCACCAGCGGTCGTCGCGGTGGTCATCGCGGCGATCGATCCTACCAGCTCGTCGTTCATCCCGTCGATCAAATCTTTCGGCGCGACGGTCATCCCGGCGATCGCTCGACGATTGCTGCAGGCGTGACCCCCTGTCGTTTATCGCTTGCTGGATCCGTGTCTGCCGGTCACTCAACCGCTGCTGCTGCCGGTTCTCACGATTGGACAATCGCTCCTGCACGCGCGCCTGTCGGTCGTTAAACTGCGGTTGTTGACTTCGTGAAGCACGATTGTTCATTCGCTGTTGCCGACGCGATTCCTGATCGGACCGCATCTGTTGCATTCGAGACTGGCGATCAATCTGCGGACGCTGCTGGCGGCGGGCGTTCATCATTTCGCGCATCTGCTGCTGACGGCTCGCCTGGCGTTCCGCTCTTTGCTGCTGCCCGCGATTTTCCTGCATCCGTTGGGCGTGACGCTGCTGCATCTGCTGCGCGGCCTCCTGGCGGCGTGCGTTCCAATCGTTCATCCGCTGCTGGCGCTGGGCATCATTTTGCTGACGCATCTGCTGGCGCTGCTGTTGTTGCGGGCGTTCCTGCCTTTGAAAACCGCCCCATTGCTGCCTTTGTTGCTGACGCTCCTGCCGTTGGTGTCCGCCGCCGCCGCCCCACTGTTGCCTGGGCTGCTCCTGACGCTGAGGCGGGCCCGCCTGCCTTTCGGGACGGCCACCGCCGCGTTGGCGTTCCACCTGTTGTCCGCCGCCTCCGCCGCGGTTACCCCCGCCATTTCCTCCGCCGTTACCCTTGCCCTTTCCCTGGCCGAATAGATCGCTATCGGCACCTACCAAAGCGATCAATCCTAATGCCGCAGCGACCGAGATCTTTGAAATGTAATTCCTTCGCATACTTCCCCCATTAATCGAACACACCTGTTATGCCTGGTTTTAGAGGCAATATGCGTTCCGGTCCTTGTTTTTCAATAACTTAGAGGAAATTTTTGCGAAAATGCTGATATAGTGGCGTTTTGTTAAAACTATATGGTGCAGCGGGTGACGATATCGGCTCCTCCCAGACGCATCAAGCCGGTACAACTTGCTGATTTACGATAAGGAGAAAACATGTTTGAAACGGGAAGTGCGGTGACCTGCGGCATCTGCGGGCGGGATACAACGGTTATGTTCACCACCGAACGCGAGGGCGGGTTGTCTTACGATCTGAATTGCTTTCACCGAAACGCTATGTGCCCAAGCTGCAACGTGTTGGTTCGTGACGACAGCGACGTTGTGTCGAAGGTAGTGCCGCTCTGTCGGACCTGCAATCCGGAGGCTTTTGAGGATGACGAGGATGATTAGGCCGATCATATGCGCATTCTTCGGTATTTTCCTGCTTGCGCCGGTTCAAGGGCAGACGGTTGAGGCCGAACTCACGCGCCTTCTGAATGAATTTCTCGCCGGTGCCGGACATAACGACGCCGCGATTCATGATCGCTTTTGGGCTGACGATCTGATATATACGCGATCTGCGGGGTCGCGGACCGGCAAGGCCGAGTTGATGAAGGGGGTTCGGGCTGCACCCGCGACAAAGCCTGATGATCCGGTTACGGTCTATTCGGCCGAAGACGTCCGAATCCTGCAATACGGCAAAGCGGCGGTAGTCGCCTTCCGCCTTGTCGGGATCACGACAAAAGCGGACGGCTCGAAAACGGTGTCGAATTTCCTAAATACCGGGACCTTCGTGAAGCGGCGCGGGCGGTGGCAGGTCGTGGCGTGGCAGGCGACGCCCGTTCCGAAACCCGCAGGGGGGAAGTAAGCCCATTAGAAATTTGTCCGAATGTATGTTCCGTCTGTGCCGTCCATAAATTTCAAAAATAATTTGCAAGTAACCCCGCGACGCCCGTTCTAGGTGACGCAGTGTTTCGAATTTTACAATCGCCGTCCGTTTCTCGTTGTCGAACTTCGGGCGGTTTCGATTGTGCAATTCGCATCCGACTGTGCCCGGTTCGATGAAGAATTCTTCGATCGCACCATTTTTGCGGGGGCGGGGTCAGCGCGATCGTCCCGTCTGGAAAGAACCGCGAGATCCGCGACACTCCGGATTGGAAGATCCGGGAAGGAAAACAAAATGAATACAATAAAAATGAGAAGACCTTTACTGCTTGGCCTGGCCGCATTTGCGGCATTTTTTGTAGTTGCGTGTGATCCGCCATCTCCTGATGCGAAAGCGCCGAATGCAACCTCGAGCCCGGTCGCCGGGTCCAGTCCATCCGCTCTCGCAAGTCCGACCGTTGCGAACCCGGAAGAGGCGGCGATCCAGCAGCTTACCGGCCGTTGGAACGGGCCCGAGGGTATTTACATTTCAGTGACCGAAAAGAAGACTGCCGACGGGAAACAGCAAGGCCCGAGAAAGTTCGACATCGAGATCGCAAACCTCGACGGCCCGAAAAAATACGAGGGTACCGCGAAAGGCAGGGAGATCGAATTCACCCGAAACGGCAAAACCGAAACCGTGAAAGCGGCCACGGGAGTCGAAACCGGGATGAAGGGTTACGAGAATGAAACTAATTGCCTGGTGGTCACAAAAGGCAGCGAAGGTTTCTGCAAAAAGGTCGAGACCGGAACGGCAACCGCTCCGGTCTCGTCCCCTGCGTCTTCGCCGGCCGCTTCGCCGGCGAAGAAGTAACTTTCTTTTCTGACCTAGACTGGGCGGGCCTCGAGCTCGCCCTTTTTTGTTGAAAATTCTCCGAACTTTTCTTTTTGCGCGTTCGTTCAACCACACAGCAGTACAGTCACCCGGCTGAAAACCGCAGGAAATCATATGAAAAAGATCGGATTTATAGTATTTGCAATAGCTATCATTATCGGCGTCTCGATCGCAAGCCTGTTCTCATGGGGCAAGGCCACGGGCGAAGTTTTTAACGTTTCGGTCAATTTCGGGTCTGAGAAGGGCTCCGGGACCACGGCGGTCGAAAACCGTGAAGCTCGGGATTTCAACAGGGTCGAGGTCGGTGGGGTTTTTCAGGTCGAGATCATCGCCCAGAGCGAATTCGGTGTTGAGGTCGAGGGGGACGACAACCTTCTGCAGTTCATCAAAACCGAGGTCAGCAACGGGACGCTCGAGATCTCAATGGACAAGCGAG
>Ga0307409_100000508_pt1:2500-16820 | contig 16820 bp, 12 predicted proteins | sample 322Ometagenome_2_FD_203888 | JGI IMG/M metagenome (GOLD analysis project Ga0307409, IMG submission 203888) | Maize rhizosphere microbial communities from greenhouse at UC Davis, California, United States - 322HYB-O-2 | ecosystem: Host-associated > Plants > Roots > Rhizosphere > Soil... | reverse complement strand
CCGCATCGGTAAAGCTGCCTGACGGCTGGCGCCTCATCATCTTAAACCCCACACACGGCAAGAATCGCCACAGTGCTACACTGATGGAGGAGATCTGCCATGTCTTCCTCGGCCATAAGCCCAGCCGACTAGCGATAAAGAACACGAACAAGCAGGGAAACGCGATCGCGCGGGATTATCACGCCGAGATCGAAGAGGAAGCCTACGGAACGGGGGCGGCAGCGCTGGTCCCATACACCGCGCTCAGGCGAATGGTGAACGAAGGCAAAACGTCGGCGGAGATCGCGAAGCACTTCAACGTCAGTAAGGCCCTGGTCGAATACCGGATCAAAATATCGAGGCTGTGGGACGCGTACAAGGAAAATATATTCGTGGGGAAGAATTCGGCCACCGGCAGACCTTAGAATCAATGAACGACATCGGGAACAAACCTTCGAGGCCAGATCGGGCATTATCCACGGAAGATAAGCTGCGGCTGCTGCTCGACATCACGAACACGATCAGCCGTTCACTCGACCTGGATGAGGTGCTGAACCTGGTGATGGACACCCTGGGATCGCTCTTGCCATACGACGCCGCGGGAATCTATTTGATAGAGCCAAGTGTCGACCCGAAAGACCCTTACATTTTCAAGTCGAAGGTGATCCGCGGTTACGATATCAGTTTCGAACTGGTGGAGCCCCGCCTGCGGATGGGCGAAGGCTTTCTGGGTACGGTGGCGCAAAGCGGGAAACCCATAATTTCGCAGAACGTAAATGTCGATTCCCGATATTTCAAAGCAAGACAGCGAACGCAATCGGAAATGATCGCACCGGTGATCTCAAACGAGCGGGTGATAGGCGTGTTCGACCTTGAGAGCGATCGATTGGCGGAATACGGCGAGGACGATCTTGCGGTTTTGAGTCTGCTGGCGTCGCACGTGGCGATCATCATCGAAAAAGTGCGGCTGCACGAGCAGATGGTGGAAAAGAAGCGGATCGAGGCACAGCTCGAGATCGCGCGACAAGTGCAGCTCGAATTGCTGCCCGATCATGATCCGGAGCTTACGAATTTCGACATCAGCGCCTACGTTTTCCCGACCGAAGAGGTCTCGGGAGATTATTACGATTGGGTGCGGATCTTTGAGGACCAGATCGGTCTGATCGTCGCGGACGCGGTGGGGAAGGGGATACCCGCGGCCCTGCTGATGTCGTTTTTGAGGGCATCTTTGAGGGCGGGTGTGCAAGTGGGTTACGCCCCGCACATCGCGATGTCGAAGGTAAACAATCTGCTTTGGGATTCCGTCGAAGAGCATCAATTCATTACGGCGATATACGGGATCCTGGATGAAACCAACCGAACTTTTGTTTTCTCGAACGCCGGGCATAATCCGCCGTTATTAATGCGCGCGGACGGCGAATTCCGTTATGTCGAATACGGCGACACCCCGCTCGGGATGTTTTACGACGCTCATTACCACCAGCATTTCATACGGTTCGAGCAGGGGGAGACGATGGTGATGTATACGGACGGGATAACGGAAGCCGCGAGCGAATCGGGCGAAGAATACGGAACGGAACGGTTGGCCAAGATCGTTCACGACGGGCTCTCGCTTCCTGCGAAAAAGCTTATCGACCACATCAGAAAGGACGTTGCCGATTTTACAGGCCGGAAATTCCTGGACGATGACGGGACTTTGTTCATCGTCAAATCGATCTAATCCGGACGAAAAAAAGCGGAAGGCCTTTCGGTCTCCCGCATTGCCTTCCGCAGAGCTTCAGTTGTTTGTGAAGTTGTTAATGTGCCACCAGCGAGGTGTGGTGCGTGTCGCCGCCGGGGACAACGGGCGATCGGTAATCGCCGAAATTGATATCCTCGTTCTTCGTCGAAAAGGCGTAAATATCGAACCCGTAAGAATCCAGAAAGTCAGTCAACTGATCTGTCTGAGGGAGATACAGGGTCTGGCTGTAACCGAGCTCCTCGCGTATCTCAAGCAGCCGTTCGATCACTTCGAGCGGTGCGAAACACTGATTTGGATCATTGAAAGTTGCCATCGAGTCGGGTTGAACGCTTTGCGGCTGCGTTCCTATTTAAGATTACGACGCCTTCTGAAAGGTTGTTCCCTTTTTATCAAACAGAATGGCGAGCGCATGCCGCACATCTATATGATGTAATTTATTGCGGTTTTTGCTTAAAATCTTTACTATCGTTGAAACTCTTCCCAAGGAGAAAAAATGAAAGGTGGGCTGATTGGAATTGTCGGTTTGTTCGTTCTGGCGATGCTGAGCGTCTCGGTAGCCGTGGCCCAGGACGAAACTATACGCTCCGTCGCGGGCGACAAGTGGGTGATCACGGCGAAAGCCGGCGGCGTTAACCATGTCGACGGTGAGGTCAATATCGCTCGAACGCTCGGCAAGAGCGGGATGCTGCTGAAGGGCGATTCAGTCGAGGTCGGCGATCGCGTATCGACAGGAGCCAACGGCCGGGCCGAGATACTTCTCAATCCGGGATCATACCTCCGTATCGCGGAGAATTCGGCGTTTGAGTTCAAGACGACGGCCCTGGAAGACCTTCAGATCTTTGTCGACCGAGGAAGCGTGATGCTTGAGGTGTTCGCAGCTAACGATTTCAAAGTCTCGGTGAATACTGCAAAGCAGAACTACGATCTTATCGACACCGGGATCTATAGGATAGACGTTGCTGGCGACGGCGTCGCCCGGCTTGAAGTTTGGAAAGGGAAGGCCGAGGCAGGCGAAACCGTCCTGAAGGGCGGTCGGACCACCTCCAGCCTCGACGGACAGATCGCAAAGTTTGACAGGGACGAGCGGGACGCGTTCGAGACGTGGAGCCGCGACCGGGCCAAGGAATTGGCGAAGAGCACGAATGACCTCAGAGATAAGACACTTCGCACTTCGCTGATGAACTCCTACATGGGCGGGCGATGGGATATGTACAATTCGTTCGGGCTTTGGGTATATAACCGCCGCGCCGCGCGATACAGTTTCCTGCCTTTCGGGTTCGGATGGTCTTCCCCTTACGGGTATGGTTATGGAACGGACATTTGGTGGTACCGGCTGCCGTCCGTGGTGTATTACATGCCTCAGCGAACTTACCGGGCACCTTCGGGGACGAACCCGGCCGCGACGAACCCGCCGGCCAATTCCGGTTCGACGGCCCCTAGGACCAGTCAGCGGAGAGCCTGGGATCGTGGAGAGAACGGACGCAACGGCGATCGGCGTACGTCGCGAGGGGGAGAAAGGCCCGCAAGGCCGCCTTACGAATCGCTGCAGCGTACACGGCCGTCCGCCGGGTCGATCGGGGATGATGGGTTTGGAGGGGGCAGCCGGTCAACGTTTCCGGGAACTCGTCGAACTTCATCCGCACCAAGCGGGCCGGCCAGCACGTCAGCACCCGCCGCAAGTTCGCCGGCGCGAACCAGGACCGGGGGCGGTTCACCGAAATTTGGACGGCCTATTCCTGATTAAAGAAGACCTATCGGAGTAAGCACGGGGCGCCGATCGGTGCCCCGCTTTTTATTTCAGTAGATGCAAAATGATTGTCGGTTCGACGGGCACCGTGCCGGGGACGTTGAGATACGGCTCGGCGATTAGCAACAAAGATTGAAAGGCGTTAAAAATGGTATGCAGAATGATGCAGGGGAGTAGATTGCCGGTTCTGAGGCGAATCATGGTGAGGATCAGGCTCAGGAGGGTAAGGAGAAAAATGGTTGAATAGCTCGGATAGTATTGCGGTACGTGCACGAGGGCGAACAAAAAGGTCACCAGCACGACGGCCGCGACCTTGCCGAACGATCGCTGAAAGGCGGAATAGAGCACTCCGCGGTAGACCACTTCTTCGACCAACGGGGCCGTGAAAACCGCCAGGAACGCGACCGTGTAAAGTGCCCATTTGGAGCTCTTGAGAATCCGCAGCAGGTCGTTCTCTTGTTCCGGTACTAAACTCCCTACGACCAGCATGATGGACACAAATCCGGCAAGTATCACCAGGTAATGCCACCAGCGCATTCCGCCGGTTTGCCACCCGAGTGTTTCGCGGAAGGGAAATTTGCGAAATTTGGTGACGACCCACCAGGCGATAGCGAGCGTAAGCAGATGAACAGGCAAGATCGCGGCCACTTGAATTAGTACCGATATCGGGTCTTTAGTGGCGATCTCAACGATTTTCCCCTGATCCATAACACCGCCCATTTGTGAAAACAGATACGGCAGCAAAAGCAGGGTGGGCAGGAAAACCACAAGCATTACGCTGGCGACCCAAACGGCGACCGCGATTGCGGAATTCCACGGAGGAGCGTCCGGGGTCGAACCACCTGGTTGCTGTGAGTCTGCTTCAAATTGAAGATCTTGATCGCTTGGCATTGTGAAGAGTGTATCGGTAATGTGCGCCGGTTTCCAAGTTTCGGTTTCTGTTCCTTGCTTCTGCTTCAGAACCGATATAACCTAAAATCCCGTGGAGCAACACGGGGAAAATCCTCAAAATTTAGTTTACGCGATCATCCCTGCACGGTACTCGTCTGTCCGGTTGCCGGGGAAAATGCTTCTGCCGATCGCCGGGAAACCGCTGATCCTTCACACAGTGGAAAGGGCACGGGAGGCTTCACTGGTCGACGAAGTGATCGTCGCTACGGACGATGAGCGTATCCGCGATGTTGTTCTTTCGGCGGGATTTCGTGCAGTTATCACCTCGCCCGAGCATCAATCGGGCAGCGACCGGATCGCGGAAGTGGCCCGTGACCTGCCTCAGGGATCGATCATCGTGAATGTGCAGGGGGATGAGCCGATCATTTCGGCGGAAACCATTGACCGGGCGGTGAGGGAGATGACGGGGGCTCCCGGTGGTAGCGACCGCTTCGGCCGCGAGGCCGATTTACCACCCCGCCGACGAAGCGTCGACAAACCTCCTATAGAAAGAGGGGAGGATTTTGCCGGGGGGCCGGATATTGTGACGGCGTGGGAGCCGATTAGGAGCAAGCAGGGCGAGTTGCTGAACGGGAATGTGGTGAAGGTGGTTTTCGGCGACGACGGGTACGCGCTTTATTTCTCGCGTTCACCGATGCCGTTTCCGCGGGAGGCGGCATTGAAATATGGCGGCGATCCGGGGCGGGCGATCGACGAGGAACCGGAACTTTTAAGTGGATTTCGCAAGCACGTCGGGCTTTATGTTTACCGGCGCGAATATCTGCTTGAATTTACTAAATTAACACCGACCAGGCTCGAAAAGATCGAGATGCTGGAACAGCTGCGGGCGTTGGAGAACGGGGCGAAGATCAAAATGGTCGAAGCCGCTTCGCGATCGATCGGGGTGGACACGCAGGAAGATCTCGAACGGGTTCGGGATCTGATCGAGGCGGAAATCGATATCCGCCCGGTGACGAAAGAGGATCTACCGAAAGTGGCCGCGGTGCATGTTGAATCGTGGCAGCGATCATTCGCGGGGATCGCGCCGGAAGAATTCCTTCAGAGCATGTCGGTCGAGAAACGGTTGAATGCTTACAGCGGCCGCGGGTGCGGGGAGTACTACGGAATGCTTGTAGCCGAACACCCGGACGCCGGGATCGTGGGGTTTGGGGATTTCGGCACTCCGGTTCTGCCCGTAGAATTTGACGCTCAGATATTTTCGTTCTATTTCCTGCCGGAATTTCAGCGTAAAGGGCTGGGACAGAGGTTGTTTCGCAGGTGTATGGAGCGCATCGCCCGCGACGGGCACCGGTCGCTTTGCCTGGATTCTTTGGAGGTGAGCCCGTACCGTGCGTTTTACGAAAAGATGGGCGGGAAAATCGTCGGTCGGGACGGGCACAAGCTAGCAGACGAGGATTTCGAGACGGTCATATACGGGTGGGAAGACATCGGAAAGGGTTCTTGATTTCGAAACTTCAACAAGGCGTTGATAGGCGGGGTAAACATGGTAGCGTAAACCGGCCTTAATTTTTGGGTGATTTGTATGTCCGTCGACAAAATGGACCAACTTTTACCGGATCGTCGAAATTTTATAGCCTATTTCGCGGGCCTCGGATTATCGTCCACCCTTTTTCCCGGTGTTCTATGGGCGCAAGTGCAACAGAGATCCGCTCAAAAGATCACCAAAGAAATGCTAATCGCCGCCGAACGGATCGCAGGATTAAATTTTACCGATGCCCAGCGTGAAATGATGCTTCTAGGCGTCAATGGAAATCTTGCGTTTTATGAAGAATTGCGGCGGGTGAACCTTGATGTAAGTGATGTTCCGGCCCTACGTTTCAGCCCGATCTTGCCGGGTATGAAGTTTGATAAGAGACGTTTACCTTTCCGCCCGTCTATCGTCCCGGACCTGTCCCGGCCGGAGAATCTGGAAGATGTCGCTTTCTGGAGTGTCGCGCAACTGGCAACTTTGATTAAAACGCGAAAGGTGGGGTCCGTGGAGTTGACGGAAATGTACCTCGCGAGACTCAAGAAATATGATCCTGTTCTGAAATGTGCCGTTACGATCACCGAGGAACTAGCGAGGCAGCAAGCCCGTCGAGCTGACGCCGAAATCGCCGCCGGCAAATATCGCGGACCTCTGCACGGTATTCCGTGGGGAGCCAAAGACCTGATAGCGAAGAAGGGCTATCGAACGACCTGGGGCGCTGCGCCATTCAAAGAGCAAATAATAGATAAGGACGCCACCGTAATAAAGCGGTTGGAAGACGCCGGTGCGGTCCTCGTCGCAAAGCTTGCAACAGGAGAGCTAGCTTACTGGGACGAATGGTTCGGGGGTAAGACGAAAAATCCGTGGGATACCAGCCTCGGTTCGGGCGGTTCTTCCGCAGGTCCCGCGTCCGCAACGGCTGCGGGACTCGTTGGCTTTGCCATCGGTACGGAAACTGGTGGTTCGATGGTCGAGCCGGCAATCAAATGTGGAGTGACGGCACTGCGCCCAACATTCGGGCGGGTCAGCCGCGATGGTGTTATGCCTGGGGCCTGGAGTTTCGACAAGATCGGACCGATGTGCCGTTCGGTTGAAGACTGTGCACTTGTTCTGAATGCTGTCCACGGTACGGACGATTTGGATCTGAGCGTTATAGATATGCCGTTCAACTGGGATGCAAAAGCCAAGGCGACAAATCTGCGAATTGGGTACTTAAAAGCGGCATTTGATGAAGAATATTCGCTGAGTGAAGAAAAGACCAACGACTTTGCGACGTTGGACACGCTTCGTGAATTTGGCTTCGACCTGAAACCCGTCAAACTGCCGGATTATCCCATACAAGCCACTTCTCTCGTCGCGTGGTTCGGCGAAATAGGTTCAGTTTGGGATGAACTGGTTCGCAGCGGGAAGGATGCGCTTTTGGGAGTACAGGAAACCGACGGCGTTGGCAATCTGAGTCGGATGACGCGAACCGTTCCGGCGGTTGAATCTATTCGTGCTAGTCGAATCAGGACACTAATAATGCGGGCGACCGCGAAGATATTTGATGAAGTTGATGTTTACGTCGCGCCTTTTAGCAGTGCTGATTCGACGCCGCGGATAAGTGGTCTCAACCTGCAACTGACGAATTTGACGGGCCACCCGGCGGTCGCCCTGCAAAACGGATTCACACGCAAAGGCACGCCAACCGGAATTACTTTCATAGGTAATCTGTTCGGTGAAGCAGAGTTATTGGCAGTGGCAAAAGCCTATCAGGACGCTACGGGTTTCCATCTTAAACATCCGAAAATGTTTTAGCTGTGGAGAAATGAAAACGTATTTCGCCTTTCGGACCGCGGCTAATTAAATGAACGTAGAGACGGTGCGAAAAATTTTGTTACTTTCTCATTGTTTATAGTCACGCTGGGGGAAGCTAGCCTTTAGGTAATTTTTAGATGGGAGATTGGATCGGTATCGCGTTTTTGGTTTTGTTGGTAGCAGGGGCCTACTTTGGCCTGCGTTCGCTGTCGAAGCCGAGGACGCGGACGACGGAGGAATTTGAACGTAATGCTGCGGAGGGTACTACCGGCCTGGGCGCTTCGATGAATGCGTTACAGGAATTGATGAACCCGGAGGCGGCGAAGGCGAAGGAAGTGCAGGTTCAGATGAAGGACGGGCGGTACGGGAAAAAGAAGCGGGAAGGGAAGGCGGGCGGAGAAGAGTAGATTCGATGATTATTTCATTATTGAAGAAATAGAGGAAGGATTTTCCCGCAAGGGCGCAAAGAGGGGTCCAGTGAACGGGTGGAAGAGTGGAGAGTGAGTTTGATATGACCAAGTATATTTTCGTAACGGGCGGTGTGGTTTCGAGTTTGGGGAAAGGGCTGGCGGCGAGTTCGATCGGGTGCTTGCTCGAGGCTCGGGGGATGAAGGTTCAGATGATGAAGCTGGACCCGTACATAAACGTCGATCCGGGTACGATGTCGCCGTTCCAGCACGGCGAAGTCTTCGTGACGGACGACGGTGCCGAGACCGATCTCGATCTGGGGCATTACGAACGCTTTACGCATGCGAAGCTTTCGCAGGCGAACAACTGGACGAGCGGGCGGATATATCTTTCAGTTATCGAGAAAGAGCGCCGGGGCGATTATCTCGGCAAGACGATACAGGTGATCCCGCACATTACGGACGAGATAAAAAAAGCGGTAAGGACGGTGGCGGATGAGCATCAGCCGGACGTTCAAATCGTCGAGATCGGCGGGACGGTCGGCGACATCGAATCTCTGCCGTTCATGGAAGCGATCCGGCAGATGGGTAACGAGGAAGGCCGCGGGAATGCGATATTCATTCACGTGACGCTGGTGCCGTACATCGCCGCGGCGGGTGAGTTGAAAACGAAGCCGACGCAGCACAGTGTTCGCGAACTTCGCGAGATCGGTATCGCTCCGGATATCCTGCTGTGCCGTTCGGACCGGCCGATCTCGACGGACATGCGGCGGAAGATCGCGCTCTTTTGTAATGTGCAGGAGAACGCGGTGGTTTCCGCGCTCGATCTCAACACGATCTACGAAGTTCCCATCGCGTTTCACGATCAGGGCCTAGACGATCTAATTGTTAAAGACCTTGGTATGACGGAGCAGTTCCCGTCGGGCGATCTTAAGCATTGGCGCGAACTGGTTGCGACGATCAAGGATCCGTCGGCCGGCACCGTGAAGATCGCAATCGTGGGCAAGTACGTTGAGCTTGAGGATTCGTACAAATCGCTGCGTGAGGCACTGACGCACGCCGGGGTCGCTAATGACCTGCGGGTGAACGTGACCTGGATCGAGTCGGAAAATCTGATGAAGGAGAATTATGAGAACGAACTTCAGGATTACGACGCGATATTGGTGCCAGGCGGGTTTGGGAAACGCGGCATTTCGGGGATGCTGAGGGCGATAAAGTACGCGAGAAAGTCGGGTACGCCATACTTCGGCATCTGCCTGGGAATGCAGACGGCGTGTATCGAATTCGCCAGAAATGAATGCGGGCTGCGCGATGCGGACTCGACAGAGTTCAATGAGGAGACGCCGTTCCCGATCATCTTTAAACTTCGAGATCTGGTGAATGTCGATGAGCTCGGCGGCACGATGAGATTGGGCGCATGGGATTGCGACCTCAAAGACGGGTCATTAACGAAACAGGTATATCGAGGGGCGGAACAGATAAGCGAGCGCCACCGGCATAGGTTCGAATTCAATCCGGAGTTCCGCGGCGTCCTCGAAAAGGAAGGGCTCGTTTTCAGCGGCGTTTCGCCCGATGGCAAATTTGTCGAGATGGTGGAATTGCCGAGGGAAGTTCACCCGTTCTTCATCGGCTGCCAGTTCCATCCCGAATACAAGTCGAAACCGCTCGACGCGCATCCTTTGTTCATTTCATTTGTGAAGGCCGCCTGGGAAAACCGTCTCAAGAGTGAGAATTTGGAGCATGACGTGACCAGCGATCGACAGGTCGGGAAGCAGGAACGGGCGGAGATCCCAACGGAGAACTGAGGTCGGGAACTACAGGCGTTGAACCGGTTCGGCCAAAGAGTATTGACCTATTGTGCTAATCTGGCTTCGTTTTATATGCAATCTTTTAAGGTCGATAATGTAGGTTTCGGCGGAGGAGAACTTTCTTTTCTGTTAGGGCCCTGTGTGGTCGAATCATTGGAGCATGCGACGAAGATGGCATCGTCGATCAAAGCCATCTGTGGCCGAGTGGGCGTCGGCTTCGTTTATAAGTCTTCGTTTGATAAGGCCAATCGAAGTTCGATCGAAAGCTTTCGCGGCGACGGGATGGATGCTGGTTTGGAGGTGCTTTCAAAGATAAAGGAGACCGTAGGTGTCCCGATCATCACGGACATTCACGAACCCTGGCAGGCAGAGAAAGCGGCCGCGGTCGCGGACATTCTGCAGATCCCGGCGTTTCTATGCCGGCAGACCGATCTGCTGGTCGCTGCCGCTAAAACCGGGAAAGCGGTCAATGTAAAAAAGGGGCAGTTCCTTTCGCCGTGGGACGCGAAGAACATTGTGGACAAACTCTCGGCCGCCGGATGTGAAAAGATACTTCTTACGGAACGCGGTGCGAGTTTCGGATACAACAATCTTGTTGTGGACCTTCGAAGCTTCCCGGTGATGCGTTCATTTGGCGTGCCGGTTGTGTTCGACGTGACACACAGCCTGCAGTTGCCGGGCGGTTTAGGGAAAGCAACTGGCGGGCAAGCCCAATACATCGAAGACTTTGCACGTGCGGGTGTGGCATGCGGCGTGGACGCGGTATTTATGGAGGTACACGACGACCCTGCCAACGCACCGAGCGACGGGCCCAATCAGCTTCCGTTGGAAAGGCTGGAAAAACTGCTCTCCAAACTCAAACAAATTCACGAACTCGTAAATGAGAATGTTCAAATCGCAGAAGCCTAAAGCCGTTAGATCTAATTTTCTTTCTTTCGTCATAAACGGCTTCATAGTACTTGTTGTCTTTGCCCATATTGCTTCGGCCCAGGATGAGACTCGGGTCGCAGCCACGTGGCAGGTGGTGACGTACGATATCGCCGCGACTCTGCCCCAAAATGAAACCGACCGGGATTTAACTGTAAAAGCGAAGATCGATGGTAAAAACGCTTCATCGCGGCCCGCGGCCACGATGACACTGCGGCTTGGAGCCGCCGCGAATGTCTCAGGCGTTTCGGTGAACGGGGCCGCGGCCGAGTTTTCCAAACGCGAAGAGAAGACGGTCGCGGGAAGCCTACAGCAGATAGTCGTGAGGATGCCATCCGTGCAGCCGGGCGGCACGGTTGCGATAACCGTCGATTACAAATTCAACGTAAAGGACAATTCCGGGTTGGGAGCATTATCCGCTACGGGTTCTCAGTTTCTGCCCCAATCATTCTGGTATCCAACCCCGAATAGCTGGTTTTTCGTACGGGGCGCGGACTACGCGCCCGCGAGAATTCAGGTTTCGGCGCCGGCTGGCGCGACCGTCGTCTCAAGCGGAACCGGGAACGGAAACACATTCGAAAGCAAGCTCAACGGCCAGCCATTTTTTGCCGTCGGGGAATGGGAGCGAATCGTGGGGTCTGGGGAGGTCCCGATCTATATACCGAAGGGATCCGATCAGGCCGCCAAATCAATCGCCGATGGGCTGACAGGCGTCGCATCGGAGGCTCGAACGTTTATCGCATCGGTGCTTGGGCCCGCGCCCGCGGGCCACGTACAGCTGCTCGCGGTAAAAAGGGGGGCGGGGTTTAGCAGCGCGGGTACGATCTTTTTTGACGAAGCCGTACTGCGACGCGGGAAACTGGATTCTCAGACCGTTTTGGCAATCGCTGAAGGTGTCGCGAAGACGTGGCTGGGCGGACAAACTGCGGTTAATGGAGACGGCGGCGGGGCGATTCGCGAGGGCCTGGCGCGATACCTCGCGACGCAGTATCTGGAGAGCAAGTTCGGTAAAGATAGTGCGGACGTGGAACGGCTGCGGCAACGCGTAGCGTACGCTGCCGTCGTTCAGCGCGACGCTCCGATCAATTCCGTTTCGCCGTCTGACGATTATTATTATTCCGTCGCCGCCAATAAAGGTGCGATGATCTGGCGGCTATTGGAACAAAAAGCGGGTCCGAATGAATTTTCGCAGAAATTGCGAGCATCGCTTGACGATCAGTCGGTCAGCCTATTGGAAATACGCGCCGCTTTCCCCCAACAAAAGGAATTTCTCGATTACTCGTTCGATCAGACGACCGATATGAATCTGCTTGCCGGGCTTCCGCAGCCGGGAGCAGGGGAATCCAAGGTGGCGTTGCGAAACACAGGTTCGATTGACGTCACCCTGAGCGTGGAAGCTCTGCTGGAGAACGGGCAGAGGATGGACGCCCCTGCGACGATACGTGCGAAAAGCCTCGGGGAGGTGGTTTTTCGCACACCGGCGAAGATTCGGCGGGTCGAGGTAGATCGGCAAAAGTTATACCCGCAGACCGATTTTTCAGACGACGTCGCACCTCGAGAATTAACGGACAGTGACCCTCTTCTAGCAGTCAAGCGGTCGTTCGACCTGCGGGAATTTGCCAACGCCGAGAAGACCGCACGGCAGGTCCTGGCCGATTTCCCCAGATTCGACGACGTAAGGATTCTGCTCGGAAGATCGCTTCTCGGGTTGAATCGCAACGCCGACGCGGAAAAGGAATTCAGGGCTGTTCTCGACGAGAAATTACCAACCTCGCGAAGCATTGCGTGGGCCCTAGTCGGTTTGGCCGAGACGGCCTCCCGCGCAAATCAGAACGATCAGGCTCTGAAATTTGCCTCTGATGCGATCAAGGCGGACGGTGAATATGGCGCGGGGTTGGCCGCTAGAAATCTTCGAAACCGTATCGGAGCAAAGTTTACCGTTGACCCGTCGATTACCGCATTTTTTGATCAATGGGACCGCGCTGCGGCCGCGAATCAAAAGGCGCAGCTTGATTCACTAGTGTTCCCCGGCGAGGCTTCGAGGTTTGCCGGCGGCGTAGCGGGCCAAACCGCCGCATGGAAAACCGACATCAAATTTATCGATATGATCGACGCCAACACCGCACTCGTTGAAACAAATCTGGCGATCAAGCTTTTGAACCGCGACCCGGAATCAGGAATGGCAGTGTTTCGATTGTCGAGGTCCGGCGGTGGGTGGAAGATCAGTTCTGTTGATGTGTTTGAGGTTCGATGAAAGGTCAGGACAGCTTCGATTTCCATACGGCCGCGCGCAACATTCGCTTAGTTCTGATGGATTGTGACGGCGTTCTCACGGACGGCCGTCTCTATTTTTCTAGCGGCGGTGAGGAACTAAAAGTATTCGATGTGCAGGACGGCCAGGGGATCGTTTCGTGGGTTGCTGCCGGCTATCAAATTGGGATCATCAGCGGCAGGTCATCGCCGATAGTGGAGACACGGGCTAAGGAATTGGGTATTCAAATCGTTCGGCAGGGTATTAAGGATAAGCTCGAAACCGCACGAGAGATTTGGTCGGAAATGGGCCTATCTGCGGCGGAGACGGCTTTTATCGGAGACGACATACCCGACATAGACTTGATCATGGAGAGCAGCCTGGGAATCGCTGTCGGGAATGCGGTGGATGAAGTGAAATCCGTAGCAGATTTCGTTTCGGCTAGGGACGGCGGGCGGGGTGCCGTTCGCGAGATATTAGACGCTTTGATCGCCGCAAAAACGTTCGATGCCGAGACTTAATTTCGCGAATAGTAAATCAGGTTTTTAGCAACTCTGAATATGAGGTGGCCATCTTAGATCACCGCGCGGAAGCGGGGCGGGTTTTTGGAAAGTTGAAAGTTGAGTTGATAAATATTGGCAACTCGGTTCAAGAATGCTTCATCTTAGATTGATCGCATAAATTGGGAAGCGATCACGATGTTTGAAAGTTAGGTTGAAAAAAAAGCGGCAACTCAAATGAGAACGCCGTCATCTTAACTTGATCTCAAACGATCGTAACGATATTTGGAAAAAAGAAAGCTCGAAAAAAAAGTGAGCAACTATTGATAGATTGACTTCATCTTAGTTGGCTCGATTGAAAACGAGCAGAGTTTTGCCGGAAACAAGGTTCTCTTAAAATGTAAATTTTAAGGGGACTTTCTTTACGGCAGAAACCGAGATTGATGTTTGAAATATGTAGATCTGCGAAGCCGTTAACAGGCTGTCAGGCGCAGCGTAAATGTGAGGTTACGAAATTAAGAAAGAATTTTACGTAATCCGCGTTACACAGCTTGACAACCTATAGGTCGATGTAGAGAATACATATTTGCCCCAGAGGAAAAAATTTCGATTGCAAAGAAAAATCGAAAATAAATCCGAACGGGGGTTGACAACAAGAATCGCTTCTGTATAATCAGTAGTTTCGCCCCAAGGTAGGGACGAGGGCTCGAAAGAGCGGATTTTGATATTTGAAAACTAGATATG
>Ga0307409_100000507_pt1 | contig 16821 bp, 16 predicted proteins | sample 322Ometagenome_2_FD_203888 | JGI IMG/M metagenome (GOLD analysis project Ga0307409, IMG submission 203888) | Maize rhizosphere microbial communities from greenhouse at UC Davis, California, United States - 322HYB-O-2 | ecosystem: Host-associated > Plants > Roots > Rhizosphere > Soil | place... | reverse complement strand
AGCCGAAATGAACCGCCGCGCGTTCACGCTCGTCGAGGTCACCGTCGTGATCGTGTTGATCGGCCTGTTGACGGCGGCGGTCGTGATGAGTTTCGCCCAGCCCGTCGAGAAGGTGCGGGCACGGGACGCGGTCGAAATGGTTAGATCGCTCGACGAAAGCGCCCGCGCTCAGGCCCGTCGCTCGGGCGAGACGGCGCACATCGTGATCGATCTCTCGGCGCAAACGCTGGCGCGGCGTGACGCGGCGGGAAAGGTCGTCTTCGAAGCTGCGCTGCCCAACGGGTTCGAGATCGGCCGTTTCCGCAGCGGAGTTGATGATCTCTCGTCCGCCGAAGCCGTGATATCGTGTTCCGTACTCGGGCTGACGCGCACTTACGCCGTTCACTTGAGCGGTCCCGGACTCGACGAATGGCTCGTCTTCGCCGGCTTGAGCGGCGAGGCGAGCGTCATCAAAGATGAAGCGACCCTCGATTCCATCTTCCTCCCGCAGACGCGCGGGCATGACGCTCGTTGAGGTAATGGCCGGCCTGGTCGTGCTGGGCACGCTGCTGGCGGCCGTCACCGTGGCGCGCGGGCGCTTCCTGCGCCAGTGGGCGGAGGCGGAGCGGCGAATCCAGGCCACGCGCGCGGTCGACGCGCTGCTGAGCGAGTGGCTTAGCGGTTCGCCCCAGGCCGTCCCCATTCATTCGCAGGGTCCGCTCGTTGGCGGTGCAAGCAATCAGGTCTGGCGAACGCAGGCGATGCGCGACCCGGCCGGGGCGGAACTGGGTGCAATCGTCGTTCGGCTCGAAGTGTTCGATGCCGCAAATTCGCGAAAGTCGACGCTGACGGTCGATTTCGTCCTTCCAACCCCCCGGCCCGCGCCGGCGACAACGCAACCTCCTGCAGCGGAGGCGTCATGAAGCGTCGACGCCGCGGATTCACGCTCGTGGAAATCCTGCTCGCGGTAACCATCGCGGCCATACTGATGGCCGGCGTACTGGCGGTTCTCAGTGACATCGGTCGCGATCAAAAGCGGCTGGCAACGCCGGATAAGACGAATCGTCCCTCGGCGGCGATGGAACTGCTGCGCTGGGACCTGACCAACGCCGCCGCGATCACGCCTGTCGCCGATGGCATCGTGCTTAAAGGTCACGGCGGCATCGATGCGACCTCGCTGAGGCCCAACAATCGGCTGACGCAAGTCACGTACCGCATCCGTCGTGACGGACGGGACTCGAGCCTCTTCCGCGAGCAACGGTATCTCGATGACCCGGTCCGCCCGCAGCCGTGGGCGGAGCTTGTGTTGCGCGGGGTGCGCGCGGTCGGCTTCACGCCGAGCGGGAACGCGAAGCCGCCGCGCGTGAGCGTGCAACTTGTGCGCGACAGCGGCACGGTGATCGAACAACTCTGGGTGCAGTAAATGACGCGACGTCGCCGACGGGGATACGTTCTGGTTGTGACACTCGGACTGCTGGTGCTGGCGGCGACGCTGTTGGTCTCGATCGGCCGCGCGTCACTCCGCCGCGCCGCCGTAGCGCGCGAAGCGGCGGACGATCTCCAGCGGCGGTGGGGCGCGACGAGCTGCCGACTGGCGGTCATGCCGGCGATCGAATCGGTGCTCGTCGATCAGGAGCGCAAGGTCCGCCGACCGGTCGCCGTCCATCACGCGCGCCTGCGGCTGGGGGAGCAGGTGTTCGACCTAGTGCTGGCCGACGAGCAGGCGAAGGCAAACGCGAACGTCCTGCTTGACGAAGCGGATCGCGCGCGCGTCGAATCACGATTGCGCGAAGCGATGACCGGCAGCGGTATGGGCCATCGCATCCGCCTTCGCCCGGATCCGGCAGCCGTGCCGATCCGCGCGGCCGGGAGTGGAGGCGGCGGCGGCGCGGGCGCGAGCACCGCGCCGGCCACGCAACCGATTCTGCCGAAGCGCGTGACCGGCTTTGGTCAGGTATTCGATGATGTCCCGCCTGCGCAGTTGATTCGGGCGTCGGAACTGATCACGTGCTGGGGCAACGGGTTGGTCAACGTCCGCCGCGCGCCGCAGGCGACGCTGAGCCTGGCGACGTCGCTGACCGGCGTCGAAATCGCGGCGCTGCTGCGCGCCCGCGATGGCTCGGCATCCGGCTCGGCATCCGGCGGATTGCTCAACTCCGCCAACATCAAAACGCGGCCGGGCCTGCACCTGACGGAGTCGTCCGCCTGTCACTCCCTCTGGATCATTGCCCGCTCAAACCGCCGGGATTGGCACTATTTCGCGGTGCTTGACGATTCCGACCCGCGATCCGGCGGGATCGTCTCCTTCGTCTGGTAGAATCGCGGAAGGCCGCTTCGGGAGGCGGGCCGCATGCCGATAAACGCGCGACAGATCAATTCCGTGCTGTGGGCCGCTTCGGCGGCGCTCGCGATCGGCGCGGTGGTCTGCGCGGGGCTGACGGTTCTGTGGCCGTTGCAAGTAGACGCGGATGCTCAGCGCGATGCGATCGCGTCGGCGTCAACCCAGCCGGCGTCGCTGCCGCCGCTGGAATCGCTTCAGGCGGCGGCGAACGTTCCGCTTCGTACTCGCGCGGCCGCGGTCGCCACGACGCAGGACGCCGCCAGCGCGTCGTCAGCCAGCGCGTCCAATACGCCACCGTTCACGCTCGTCGGTACGATCGGAACATCACTGGCGCTGTTGCGCACGCCGGCGGGACAGATAGAGCTCAAGGCCGTCGGCGAAGAAGCGATGGGCGCGAAGGTGTTGGCGATCCGCCCGGCGCAGGTCGACGTGCGATTCAACGGGCAGTCGCTCACGCTGCAAAAACCGAAGGAGCCGGGCGCGCCGGGATGATATGGCGGACGATGTCGTCATCTTCATCAGTGCGAGGGACCGCTGGCGGATCGATCTTGATCCCGCGGCTCGTGCCGAGGAGATCACGAAAGCAGTCGCCCGCGCGCTCGCTGCGCGAAGCGGCGAAGTCGTGGTGATGATCCCGTCGGCGTGGTGTCTCGCCGCACAGGTTGAGCTGAGCGAAGGGCCCCAGGACGACTACAAGAGCCTGCTGTTCCGCCTCGAAGAGAAGTTGCCGCTGGCGGCGGAAGATATCGTCGCGGACTTCATCTCGCGGCAGCATTCTCGACCTCCGCGAACCTTAGGCGTCGCAGCGCGCCTGGACGTGCTGCGGACACTGGTTGCCGCGATTGAAACCGCAGGCCTGGCCGTCCGGTCTGTCTCTCCCCTTGTGTTGCTCGCTGCGCAGCACCTTGGCGACGACAAAGGATCAGATGGGATTCAGTTGTGGCCCGAGAGTGGAGGGGTAAACGTCATTGCGCTTCGAGACGGTAAGGTCACCGCGTGGTCGCTCGTTGCTGATGATGATGCCGACGCCGTGCAGCGCGAGATTGAAGTTCACGCAATGTCGTTCGATCAACCGCCACCTGTCGAGCGACGCGAGCAGCTCGAAGATGCCGCGGCAAAGTGCGCGGCGAGCATTCTCGCGGGCCGGGCGCGGCCCTGGGTGGATTTGCGTCGCGGCTCGCTCGCATCCGCCGATCCGATCCGCTCGCACCGCCGCCCCCTGAACCTCGCCCTTGCCGCCGCCGCCGCCTTTCTCATCCTGCTCGCGGGCGCGATGCTCATCCGGGGGGCGCGCTACGAACGGCTCACGTCGCTGTACGAGCGGCAGTTGGCTGCGGAATTCTCGCGGGTATTTCCCGATTGGCCGCGGCCCACCAACGTCCGCGCGCTGATTGACAGCGAGTACCGCAAGGCACAGGCACAACGGCTGGATACGGCGGCTGATGTGGCCCACGGTTCGGCGCTGCGAACGATGCATGAAGTTCTGTCGCGATTTCCGACGCAAGCGCGATGCGATGTCGATCGTATGACGTTCGGGGACGGATCGTTTGAGTTGCAAGGCCGCGTGCGAGCGCTGGAAGACGTCGAGCCGCTTGCATCGGCGGCGCGCGAGGCGGGACTGGAAGTGCCGCCACCGTTGACGCGTCGCAGCGAAGACGGCGCTTGGACCGTCACGTTACGCGGGGCCAAGCCGCAGCCCGGGGTTGCGATGGCGGCCCGACCATGACAAACGCACGATCCACTCATGTGCTTGTCGCGCTGCTGACCGTTGCGGCACTGTGCTGCGCGGTGGCGTTCGCGCGATTGAACCGCCTGTCTCGCGGCGCCAGTGACGCCGCACGGGCGTTTGCACGGTCACAGAATCAGCTGAAGCAATTGTCCGGGCGACAGTTCGTCGGCAACAACAACAACGGCGGCGGCAGCGGAGCGGGTGACACAATGGGTGTTACCGATACCCAGACCAGCCGACATCTGCGCGACGCCGCTGCCGCCGCGGGCGTCGCGGAGAAACTCGTCAGCATCGAGCCGGGCGAGCCGAACCAAGTGGCCGGCACCGACTATCAGGAGACGCTGGTCTTCCTCCGTCTCGAGCCGTTGCCGCTCCGCCAACTCGTCACGTTCCTCCACGAACACGCTGCGGCGGACGCGGCCTCGCGCACGAAAGCGATTGAGTTGTCGACGGCGCCGACTCCCGGCGTTGATCAATTATGGCTGGCTGATGTGACGCTGGCGTATATCCGATATGCGCCGCAGCCCGTGCCGCCGGAGACCGGTCTCAATGAGTAACCGCCCGTGGACCATCGCCGTTGTCGTGGTGCTTATCGTGTGCGCCGCTGGTTGCCGCTCCGGCGGGGGCGGCGACAAGAACGACATCATCGTCGCCAACGGCAAGCGCGACACCGAACGCGCACGCCGTGAACACGAACGCGCGTTTCAGTTGATCGGCGACCGCAAGTACGACGAAGCCGAAATGGCCTGCAAGCGCGCGTTGCAGGCGGACATCATGTTCGGTCCCGCACACAACAATCTCGGCCTGGTCTATTACTACCAAAACAAGTTGTACGCGGCGGCATGGGAGTTTCAGAACGCGGTCAAGCTCATGCCGTACCAGCCCGAGCCGCGGAACAACCTGGGCCTGGTCTTTGAACGTGCGGGCAAGATCCAATCGGCGGCGGAGGCGTACGGCAAAGCGCACGAGATTCAGCCGGACCAGCCCGAGTACCTCGCAAATCTCGCGCGCGCCACTGTTCGATTGGGCGAAAAAACTGACGAGACGCGGAAATTGCTGGAGGAAGTCGTCATCAAGGACGACCGCCCCGACTGGAGAGACTGGGCCAAGTTAACACTCCTTCGAATGAACGACGACGTTCGCCTTCACCCGTCCACTACGTCTACTCCACAACGGTGATTGCAATTTTAGTTCGGCCGGACGGCTGAACATCATCATGCGGCGGTGCGCAGGCGCCTGGAGGTGACGAGGGCGGGAAAAAGAGTTGGCGCCGCGACAGTGAGCTCGCTCGACTCCGGAATCGGAAGTAATTGGTAGAACGCGATGCGGTCCTCCTCCGCGATCAACGCCAACGACCGCGCGTCGACCGCCCTGGGCGCCGGCGGAAGGGCTTTCGTCAGGAAGCGGTCGGTGGCCACGGCGGCAATTCTACCGGTTCGGCAGGGGTTGGGCGGCGTCAAGCGCGTCCGCGGCAGTGATGCCACACTCGGGACAACGATCGGGCGTGGCGCGGAGGTCGTAGGCACGAGCCGCACGCCGTCAATAGTTCCGTTCGCCTTCGGCGCCTCGCTCATCGCGCCCCGGACACGAACTTTCGGGCTTCGTCGATCGCCGGGCGCGTTGTAGCTTCGTCCGCAGCGTCCAACAGCTGCCGGTAGAACGAGCGGGCGCTTGGTTCGTCGCCCGAGGCGCGGGCGGCACGCGCGGCGCCCGCAACGCTGTTGAATCGCCCCGGGGTACAAGCCGAGCGACTGCCGGTATGCGAGGAGCGCTTCGGCCGGCTGCCCTTGCGCCAGGAAAAGATCCCCGAGGAGCTCGTGGGCCGGGAGCGTCGCCCCCGGGGTCACCGCGTGCTTCGGAGTCGACGCCTCGAGTTCGGCCGCCTCTCGCATCAGCGTCACGCTCAATGCTCTGTCCTGTTCCGCAAAGGCGAGCCACGCGCGAACCCAACCGGAGGATGCGGACGTTGCGCGCGAACTGGTCCTCGCCCGCTTTCTCGGTGATCGCCTCCAGTACTCGGAGCCGCGCGGCGGCGGCGCGGGCCTGCTCGACCTTGCCCATGCGCGCGGCCCCGTACCCCCGGGCAAGCCACACGACGGCTTTCGCCTGTAGATGTCGAGGAGGATCGCCGCTGCGTGGTCCGCATGTTCCCGCGAGACCCGCTCGGGTGGCGCGGTGGCCAAATGGGCCAATGCATAAAAGGCGGCCGCCTCAGGGTCGTGCGGAAACGCGGTGTAAACCTTCGCCATTGCCTGTTCCCACCGCCGGACTCGCCCCCAATAGTCGGTCGAGTCCGGGTCGCGGAAGAACGCTGCGGCGGCCTCGACGAAAAGCCGCTCGCGCTCGGACGGCGGCTGCAACTCTTCGGCCGTCCGCACCGCCTCCCATCCCTTACGAAGTTCTTCACGCCCCGGCCGTGTCGGCCACATGGCCTGGAACAGCGTCATCGAGATTCCCCAGTGGGCCATCGCGCAGTGCGGGTCGACCGCGGCGACTCGCTCGAATCCTTCCCTCGCCGCGGGATAGGTCATGTGGTGGGCAGGGCGACCGCGCGATTGAACTCCAACTGCGCCCGGGCGGAGCAACTAACCGGGAAATTGACGGTGCCCAAAGCCTCGGATCGCGGTGCCTGCTCCTGGTGTCTGACTTTGGGACCGCAGCCCGGAAGCAATAGCAGCAGCGACACCGCGCCACGGCCGGCGCTGCGCTCGTCTCTGAAAGGCCTTAACCCACGGATCGTGCGGCGTGTCATGGACGACCTCCCTTCGCGGACAGGTGGCTGCAGCATTCCCGCGGTGCAGGTGCGCAAACTCCAACGGCTTGACGGGGGCCACACTTGCTCGAGGACGAGTGGGCAACGACCGAGTCGCCGGACGCCTGAAATCAGTCCCAGCGCCCTCGCCGCGGGAGCGGCGCCAGGACGCTCTGGCGAAGGTCGCGAATCGTACGTGCGAAGACGCTGGTGTTGCCCGTGCCGGCGCACACGACGAGGGCGCCTTCGATGCGGACCACCAGATCTTCCGCGCGGAGGCGCGCGGCCGCGCGCGGCAGTCCGGACTCGACGCCGAGCGCTTCGACGGCCTCGATCCAGGTGTTGAGGGCACGGCCCAGGGGCCGCCGAAAGCGGCTGGCGTCGACGCTGGCACACAGGCGTTCAAGCAGGCAGGCTTTCTTCCCGCCCTCGTAGAAGCTGTCGATCGTGTCGAGCATCCGGTCGAGCTTCTTTCTGGGCGTTGCGGTCGACCGCATGGGCTCGAACAGCGCCTGCTCGAGCTGTTCCTCGAGATGCGCGAGCACCTGGAGCGCGATCTCCTCTTTCCCCTTCGGAAAGTGGTGGTACAGGCTCGACTTTCCAAGACCCGTGGATTCGGAGATGTCAGACAACGACGCGCCGTCGAATCCCTTCTCGCGGAAGAGATCCATCAGGCGGCCGAGCATGTCGGGCTTGCTCAGGAGAGGCGCGGGCATCGTTTACGATCCGTTCATTTCCGCGACGTCGAAGGGTCGAAGGGTGAGGCATCGAGCAGCTCCCAGCGCAGGGCGCACGCGAGCTCGAATTGGACCCATTCTCGCACCACGAAATCCCAGTACCGGCCGGTGCCGCCCGTCGGGTGCTGCGGATTCTCGACCTCGAAGTGGAGTCGCGCCGAGCCCGAAAAGGAGACGACTTGACCGCGCTCGAAATCGAGCGCGGCCAAGCTCGCGCGAGAATCGATCTCGAAGTTACCCAGCGTCATGAACATGCTGTTCCCGGGGTAGTCAGGTAGGCGCAGGGTCGTAGAGTCGACGACTTGGATGAACCCCGGTGCGCCGCCTCGATGTGAGGCATCCACCCCGCGTGCTTGATGAAGGCTTCCGACGAAGGCGGTGTCCGCGCGCTCGATCAGCGCCCGCCGTTCTTCATCCACCGTGCGTCCCCATTCACTGGGTCTTCGGCTCGATGGCGTCGTGGAGACGTCGTGTGGCTGGCGCCGCTGGATGTATTTCGGACAGTTGGGAACGCTTTCGCGGACGAGGACGTCGATGTCATCAGCCGAGATGGCCTCGACCGTCCCGTTGATGCGGAGGCGACGCCGGGATGCGAACTCGATGGCGAGGATGCCCAGTTCGCGCCCGTTGGCCAGACGGCGCAGCACGGGATCTTCGGGAGACGCCGCCATGAGCGAACGCAGGATGTTCACGCGCTGACCATCCGCGCTTTGCACGAATCCCGGCTCGCCACACCACACCGACGTCCAGAGGTGCCCGTCGTCTCCGACGGCAGACACGGCGAGGAGGCGCTGGCGCGACAGAAACGACAGGGCGCCGGGGGCGATGCGGGACGAGATCGCAGCGCCGTGCCGAGACGCGAGGTCACGCTCGCCGGCGCGCTCCTGCACGGCGATTTCGCCGTCGTGAAATGGCTCGGTGGACACGGGGTCGTTTCCTTGTTCGGTCCTGGCGTCCTCGTGCATTCAGAACGTCAGGATGGTGTAGCCGTCAGCGGCATAAGTCGCGAGGCTCGGAAGCCCGGACGTTCCGGGGACGGCGTTGGTCGTGATCAAAGAGAAGCCGTTCAGTTCTGCATCGTGGCGGGCGCCGAAGACGTCGGCGCATCCGGACGAGACGCCGGCGACCTTGTCTTCGACGGCCTTGTAGAGCGCGTGCGCCGGGTGGTCGGTCTTGGTCAGCAGCCCCGTCCATCGCGTCCCGGTCCCCTGGAAAACGAGTTGGACGTCTTGGTGCTTCTGCTTGAAGTCGTACGTCGCGGCCAGCGCGTTGAAGAGGCGGCCGAGCGCTTCCTCGCCTCCCTGTGGATCCGAAAGAACGACGATAGCGGTTTTTGTAGGGGACATTGGGGTGACTCCTGCGGCCAGGGTGACGGACGGGTCCGCACGGCTCTTGTACGGAACGTTCGGTACAATAGCCTGTACGGCGACAGTGTCAAGTAGGTGATCAGCGCACGCGAGCCGGCGACGAACGGCAGCGCGCGCGTCGGCGACGAACGGCAGCGCGGGCGTCGGCGACCAGCGGTTTCAGATATGGCTCGATGCGAAGTGCGTGATGTGGTGCCGGATAACGTGGTGCCGATTAGCGCCGGCCGCGACCGGCGCGGCGATGCCACCCGCACTGGCGAACGCCGCAGCCGTTTAGTCAAAGTTTGCCGGGTCGTGCCGCCATCCGCGCGAACCGGAATAAAGCGTCATTCCGGCCGGGAGGAGGTTAGCATCCGGGTCATGTCGGAGGTGACTCGGCTCCTCCAGCGGATGGGGCAGGGCGATCAGGACGCGGGCGCGGCGCTGTTGCCGCTGGTCTACGACGAACTGCGGCGCCTGGCCCGCGCGCGGATGGCGCAGGAACGCGCCGGCCACACGCTCGAGGCCACCGCGCTGGTCCACGAGGCGTACCTGCGGCTGCTGAACGACGGCGACGGCGGTCTGCGCTTCGACAGCCGCGCCCACTTCTTCACCACCGCCGCCGAGGCGATGCGGCGGATCCTTGTCGAACACGCGCGACGAAAACACTCGCTCAAGCGGGGCGGCGGTCAAGCGCGGATCGCGTTCCCGGAGGACGACGATGATGGCCTGCCGGCCATCGCCTCGCCCTGCGCCGACGCCGACCACCTGCTTTGTCTGGACGAGGCGTTGAACCGTCTCGAGGCCGAGCACCCGGACAAGGCCGCGCTGATCAAGCTGCTCTACTTCGCGGGCCTGAGCCTTGATGAAGCCGGCGCTGCGCTGGGCCTGTCCAAGACGACCGCCCACCGCCATGCGGTCTTCGCGCGGGCGTGGCTTTACGACGCGATGGAACGTTCCGACGGGTGAATTCGCATGTGCTCATGAGGCAGATGCTCGATCCAATCCGAGTTGAGGAGATCTTCGCGCAAGCCGTAAGCAGGCCGACGCAGCAGGAATGCGCCGCGTGGCTGGACGCTGCCTGCGGCGCGGACGCCGAGCTGCGCGCGCGCGTCGAGCAGCTTCTGGCCGCGCACGGCAACGACGCCAACTTCCTGCCGCTTCCTGCCTCGACGGCCGAGCCCCCCGTTGAATCCGCCGGCCTGAAGATCGGCCGATACCAGTTGCTCGAGCAGATCGGCGAGGGCGGCTTCGGCGTGGTCTTCATGGCCGAGCAGACCGCGCCCGTCCGCCGCCGCGTCGCGCTGAAGATCATCAAGCTCGGGATGGACACAAAGCAGGTTGTCGCCCGCTTCGAGGCCGAGCGGCAGGCGCTGGCGATGATGGACCACGAGAACATCGCCCGGGTCTTCGACGCCGGCGCCACCGAGACCGGGCGGCCCTACTTCGTGATGGAACTGGTCCGCGGCGTGCCGATCACGACCTACTGCGATGACAACAAGCTCGCCACGCGCGAGCGTTTGAAGCTATTCATCCAAGTCTGCTCCGCCGTCCAGCACGCCCACCAGAAAGGGATCATTCACCGCGACCTCAAGCCGAGCAACGTGCTCGTCACAATGCACGACGACCGGGCGGTCCCCAAGGTGATCGATTTCGGCGTGGCGAAGGCGATGCAGGGCCGGCTCACGGACCACACACTGTTTACTGAGTTCCGCCAGATGATCGGCACGCCCGCGTACATGAGCCCCGAGCAGGCGCAGATGAGCGGGTTGGACATTGACACGCGGAGCGACATCTACAGTCTCGGGGTGCTGCTGTACGAGTTGCTGACAGGCACGACACCCTTCGACACCAAGCAGTTGCACGCCGCCTCCTTCGACCAACTACAACGGCTGATCTGCGACACCGAGCCGCCGCGTCCGAGCACGCGCCTCGGCACGCTGGCCGCCGACCGGCAACTCACCACCGCCGGCGCCCGCGGGACCGACGCGCGTCGGCTGACCCAATCAATCCGCGGCGATCTCGACTGGATCGTCATGAAGTGCCTGGAGAAGGACCGCAACCGCCGCTACGAAACCGCCAACGCGCTGTGTCGCGACGTCGAGCGGTACCTGGCCGACGAAGCGGTCCACGCGCGGCCACCGAGTCAGGCGTATCGCGCGGCGAAATTCGTGCGGCGCAACAAGAAGGCCGCTCTGGCGGCCGGCGCGATCATGGCCGCGCTGATGATCGGGCTGACAATAGCCTTACTCGCGCTGGTTCAGGCGCGCCGGGAAGCGACTCGTGCCGATCGCGAGGCAAGTAATGCCCGCACGCATGCAGCGCGAAGTGAACAAGTTGCCGCGTTCCTCGGGGACATGCTTGAAGGCGCGGGCCCGGCCGTCGCGCGCGGTCGAGACGCGGCCTTGCTGACCGAGATACTCGACAAGACCGCTGAACGAATAGCGAACTTGAAGGATCAGCCACTGGTCGAGGCAGAATTGCGGCACACGATCGGCAAGGTTTATTCCGCCCTCGGGGAATACACCAAAGCCGAGCCTATGCAGGGCGGGGCAGTACGGCTGCTGACGAAGGCCTTGGGAACGGACCACCCGAAGGTCGCCTCGGCGCTGACGGCTTGGTCGAATTCGTTATGGGAGGCCGGCCAGGAGGCTGATGCTGAACAAGTTGCGCGCGACGCACTCGCTTTGCATCGAAAAACCTCGGGCAGCCAGAATCTGGAGGTCGCAGCGCTGCTTCATACGTTGGGGTTCCAGTTAACCAACCGGGGCAGGCTGACTGAAGGGGAGCACCTCTTACGAGAGGAGTTGCACATCCGACAGAAGCTGCTGGGCGACGCTGACGTCGCGGTCGCTAGCTCGTGGGAATTCTTAGCAGCCAATCTTTGGCGGCAGGGAAAACTGGTCGAGGCGGAAGATTCCTGTCGCAGGGCCATTGCCATTCAGCGTCAGGCATTTGGAGACGTTCATCCAGAGCTTGCCAACGCGCTGGGAACTCTATCCACCATCCTCCAACTGCAGGGAAGATTGCCGGAGGCGGAAGACGTGCGGCGCCAAACGCTGCAAGTTCGGCGCAAGATTCATCCCGACTACCATTTTGCAGTGATTCACGATTTTGATTTTTTGAACGACTTGCTTCTCGCGCAGGCAAAGCAGTCCGAAGCCGAAGCCAATTTTCGCGAAATGCTTGGCATTCTGAGCAAAGCCGTCGAGTCGAATCCGAATAAACCCGACACCATCAACTTGCTGGCTTGGAAACTCACCACCTGTCCCTTCACACGATTACGGGATCCGACTCGAGCAGTCGCACTGGCTCATCGAGCGGTTGCCGCGGCGCCGCAGAACGGCAACTTCTGGAACACGCTCGGCGTGGCGCAGTGCCAAGCCCACGATTTTCACGGCGCGCTCGCATCACTCGACAGATCGATGGAGCTTCGTGCGGGAGGCGACCCGGACGATTGGTTCGCTTTGGCCATGGCGTACTGGCAGTTGGGCGAGAAGCAGAAGGCGCATGAATGGTACGAGAAGGCCGCCGAGTGGACCGACAAGAATAAGCCCCACATCGAACAGATTCGCCGCTTCCGCGCCGAGGCCGCCCAGCTTCTCGGCATCCCGCAGACGCAACCCTCGGCCGCCCCCGCTGCGACGACACAGCCCTGACGCTCAACCGGAAAGACGCGGAACGCACGCGCGCCAATTTCGCATGAACTCACGACCGGCAGCTCAAATGCCGGAAGGAGCAAATCATGCGATCAACGGGAAAGACGCAATCGGGTACCGAGCGAAACCGTTCTCACGCCTTCCGCCGGGCGGCGATGCGCAGCTTGGAGACGCTGGAGCGGCGGACGCTCCTGGCCGGCATCGTCGTCACCACCACCGCTGACAACGCCATCGCCGGCGACGGGCTGACGACACTGCGCGAGGCGATCACCGCCGCCAACGCCACGCCCGCCGTCGCCGACACCATCACCTTCGACCTGGGCGCCGGCGCGCACACGATCAACCTGGCCGGCGCGCTGCCGAACCTGTCCACGAACATGACGATTCAAGGACCCGGAGCCGATCTGCTGTCCGTTCGCCGCGATACGGGCGGGAATTATCGCATCTTCACGGTGCCCACGGGGGCCGTGACGCTCGCGGGGTTGACCACCAGTAATGGCGTGTCGATCGACACGCCGGGCGGCGCGGGGATCTACAACGCTGCCACGCTGACGATCAACGACTGCGTCATCCGAGGCAACGCAGCGGCATTGCTCTCCCCCATCACCGCCGCACCCGGCGGTGGCATCAGCAATGACGGCACGCTGACGATCAACAACTCCGTCATCAGCGATAACACCTCGGACCTTTCCGGCGGAGGCATCAACAGCAATGGCACGCTGATCGTGAACAACAGCAGGATCAGCAATAACAGCTCGAGATACTTTGGCGGCGGCATCTGGAACGATGGCACGGTCACGATCACTGGCTCCACCATCAGCGACAATGTCTGCGACTCCGGTCACGGCGGAGGGATCTGGAGCGCATTCGACGGCAGCATGACCGTGAGCGACAGCACGATCAGCTCAAACCGCGCCTTATACGGCGGCGGAGGGATCTACAACGTCACGTCGCCCGCCGGCAAAGCCACGATCAGCGACTGCACGATTAGCGAGAATCGCTCCTCGTTCGGGGCAGGAATTCAGAATTACTCCACAGCGGGCCTCACCGTGGACAACTGCACGATCAGCGGAAACGTCGGCCCCGGCGTCAGCAACGATGGCTCTCTTGTCGTTACGGACACGACATTCGAAGGTAACAATGGAGGCCTTGCGACCATTGGGACGGCCGCTATCTCCGGTTGCACCTTCTCCAACAACACCGGCAGCTTGGGTGGAGGCATCGAGAAACAGGGTGGTTCGCTCAGCGTCACATCGAGCGCCTTCTACAACAATACAGGCCACTTCGCCGGCGGGGTCTTCGGGGCCAACACCATCACGTCGAGCACCTTTTTCAACAATACAGGCTTCTTCGCCGGCGGCATCGCCGACGCAGGCATCATTGACCACTGCACCATCACCGGCAACACCGCTACGGGCAACAGCTTTCAACAATACGAAGGGGGTGTTCTCGGCGGAACCATCAGCAACTCGATCGTCGCAGGCAACTTCAATGCGCAAGGCTCGTCCGACGCTGGCAACTTCACCGATGCCGGCTACAACGTCATCGGCGGCGATCCGAAGCTCGCGCCGCTGGCCGACAACGGCGGGCCGACCAGGACCATGGCCCTGTTGCCCGACAGCCCGTGCATCAACCGCGGCGATCCGAATTACACCGACACGTCCGCCTTCGACCAGCGCGGCGCCCCTTACGCGCGAAAGATCGGCCCGCGCATCGACATCGGCGCGTTCGAATCGGACGTGCTGAACACGCCGCCGACTGCCGGCGCCATTGCCCCGATCACCGTTCTGGACGACTGGGCCGATTCCGTGATCAACCTGCGCGATTCATTTGACGACGCCGAAGAGGGCGCGGCGGGCCTGGTCTACACCATCGTCGGCAACACCGACCCGGCGCTGTTCACCTCCGCCTCGATCGATGATGCGAGCGATGTGCTGACGCTGAACTACGCCCAGGGCCACGAGGGCGTCGCCACCCTCACCATTCGCGCCACCGACAGTGCCGGCCTGTTCGTCGAGGGGAGCTTTGACGTCACCGTGATCCCGCCCAGCTTTGTGGTCGACAGCGCCGCCGACAGTCTCTCGTTCTCTGACGGAGCGCGGACGCTGCGCGAGGCGATCACCATCGCCAACATGAACCCTGACGCCAACACGATCACCTTCGACCTCGGCCCGGGCGCGCACACGATCAACCTGGGCGGACCGCTGCCCGGGTTGGTTACCAACATGTCGATCCAAGGACCCGGCGCAGACCTGCTGACCGTCCGCCGTGACACCGGAGGCGATTACTCCGTCTTCGTTATTGGCGATTATTCCGACATCCGGACCGTCACCTTCGCGGGCATGACGATCGCCAACGGTCGTGCATGGGAGGGCGGTGGAGTCTGGGCCGTACTCACAGACCTCACCCTGAGCAACGTCGCCATCAAGGGAAATCACGCCGCCTCCGGCGGAGGCCTGTATGTCGGCGGTGCCACCGTCCGGCTCGACCGCTGCGACGTCAGCGGTAACAGCGCGGACTACTACGGTGGTGGCATCCAAAGCTACGCCGACGCCGACGTCACTGTGACCGACAGCACCATCAGCGGCAACACCGCAGCCAGGCATGCCGGCGCTATCGCCAGCGACGGGTACCATTTGACCCTCATCAACAGTACGGTGAGCGGCAATTCCGCGGCGTTTGCAGGTGCGATCGCAGCGTATTCGATGGTCCTGAACAACTGCACGATCAGCCAGAACAGCACCAGTCCCGACGAGGGCGGCGTCGGCGCTGCCGTTCAACATGTTGTCTCGCTCACCGCCAGCAACAGCGTCATCGCCGCCAACGCCGGCGGCGACATCTTCAACGATATCGCCTACGGCCCTATCCCTGACATAAGCAACCACAACTTCATCGGCGACGACCACCCCGGCGTCGATCCCCTGCTCGGCGCGCTGGCCGACAACGGCGGGCCGACGCAGACCATGGCCCTGCTCCCCGGTAGTCCGCTCATCAACGCCGGCAATCCGGACTTCGCCGCTCCGCCTGAGCACGACCAGCGCGGCGCCGGGTTCGCTCGCATCCTGGGCGGCCGCCTCGACATCGGCGCGTTCGAGTACGATGCGCCGCCAACGACCACCGGCGTTCCCGACCTCACCGTAGCAGAAGACGCGGCCAATTCTTCAGTCAACCTGCGCAGTTCGTTCAACGATCGTGAGGACGGTCCGGCGGGTCTGGTTTACACGGTCGTCGGGAACACCAACCCGTCGCTGTTCGCCGCCGCGTCGATGGACGCTGCGACCGACCTGCTCGCGCTCAACTACGCCGAGGACGCCAGCGGCGTCGCGACCATCACCATCCGCGCCACCGACAGCCAGGGTCAGTTCGTGGATGACACGTTCACCGTCAACGTCCTTTCGGTTCAGCAACAGGTGCAACGGCTTCAGCAGCACGTGCAGGCGCTGCCCGGCCTCAAGGCTGGCAACCGCAACGGGCTCTTGGGGAAGCTGGCGCTGAAAGGCAACGACGGCGACTTGGACAAGGTCAGCTCGTTCATAGACGGGGTGCAAGAACTGTTCAGCGGAGGAAAGATCAGCCCGGATAACGCCGGCGCGCTGGTGGCGGCGGCGGAGGCCTTGCTGGTATCGCTCGACTGAGCGTTGGCATCGGCCCTACACGGCTGAATCCGTCCCACAGTCCCGACGACGGTCAGGCGAAGGTCTGCTCGGACCCGCTCAAAGAGATCGAGCGATGCCGACGGCGCGTGCGCGACCTAGTGCCGGGCGGGGCGTGCGAGCACCGCCAGCCAGCAGTTCCAGCCGCTGCTCGCGTTCACGAGCCAGCGGTCACTGGTGCCGCACGCCGACGGCCGGAAACACTCGGTGCGGCTGCAGCTGCCGCGCGCGAAGGTGCGGAGGGGGCTCCCGGTGACGCGAATGGCCAGCGGTCAAATGGCCAGTATTCGGCCCGACCGCCTTGCGCTCGCCACATTCGTGGGTAGCGTCACTGCTGGACCCCGAAGCCGTAGTCGATGCGCCCCGTGAAGGCGAGTGACCCACGCGTTCGGTTCGGGAAGGCGGTGCGCAAGCGTCGGCTGGCGGCGGGACTGTCGCAGGAAGAACTGGCCGGACGCGCTGGCATTCATCGGAATTACGCGGGCGAAATCGCGAGAGGCCAGCGCAACATCGCTATCCTCAACATGACGCGGCTGGCGCGCGCCCTGAACGTGTCGCTCGCATCGCTGATGCGAGAGGCTGATCTGTAATCGGTTCAGCCAAAAAACTTCGGTTCCGCGGCCGC
>Ga0307409_100000504_pt1 | contig 16863 bp, 18 predicted proteins | sample 322Ometagenome_2_FD_203888 | JGI IMG/M metagenome (GOLD analysis project Ga0307409, IMG submission 203888) | Maize rhizosphere microbial communities from greenhouse at UC Davis, California, United States - 322HYB-O-2 | ecosystem: Host-associated > Plants > Roots > Rhizosphere > Soil | place... | reverse complement strand
TATTGGGCATGGGATGCGCGGATGACATCGACGCTGATCCTGCTGTTCCTGTATCTCGGTGTGATCGCGCTGCGCAATGCCATCGAGGATCCCCGCCGCGCCGACCGCGCGTGCGCGCTGTTGACGCTCGTGGGCGCGATCAACGTGCCGATCATCTATTTCTCGGTGCAGTGGTGGAACACGCTGCACCAGGGATCGTCGATCAGCCTGACCGCGGCGCCGAGGATGGCGGTGATGATGGTGGCCGGCATCCTCGTCATGACCGCGGCGGCCTGGTGCTACACGATCGCGGTATCGCTGTCGCGCGTGCAGGCGATCATCGTCGAGCGCGAGCGTGGCGCCAGTTGGCTCGAATCCCTGATTGCGCTGCCGGAGGCCTGATGTTCACGCAAAGACAGTTGCACGTCCGACACCGGGGGTTGCACCTCCGACACCGGGCGACGCCATGAGCGAATTCCTGGCGATGGGCGGTTACGCATGGTACGTCTGGATGGCGTATGGCGCGTGCGCGCTGGCCGTCGTGATCGAGATCGCGGCGGTGCGTGCGCGGCGCAAGCGCGCGTTCGACGAGTTGCGGATGTCCGCCGCGCCGCAGACGCCGTCGATGCTCGGCGCACGGGGAAGTCGATGAAAGCACGTCACCGGAGGTTCGCCTGGATTGGCATGGGGCTGGTCGCGCTCGCGGGCGCGGCGGCGCTGGTGCTGAACGCGTTCCAGTCGAACCTCGTGTTCTTTTTCACGCCGTCGCAGGTGATCGCCAACGAAGCGCCGCAATCGCGCGCGTTCCGGATCGGCGGCCTGGTCGAGCCCGGCAGCCTGAAGCGCGACCCGAACTCGCTGACCGTGCAGTTTCGCGTCACCGACACGGCGCAGACGATCCCCGTGACGTATACGGGACTCCTCCCCGACCTGTTCAAGGAAGGCAAGGGCGTCGTCGCGCAGGGCCGGCTGGGTTCCGACGGCGCGTTTCACGCCACCGAAGTGCTGGCGAAGCACGACGAGAACTACATGCCGCCGGAAGCGAAGGAAGCGATCGACCAGGCGCACCGGAAGTCGGCGATGACGCTGCCGAGCATGCAGGAAACGAAGCGATGATCCCGGAGATCGGCCAGTTCGCGCTCATCGTCGCGCTGCTCGTCGCGCTCGTGCAGGGCATCGTGCCGATGCTGGGCGCGGCGCGCCGCGACGGGACGCTGATGGCGGTTGCCGTTCCCGCTGCACGCGCGCAATTCGCGCTGGTGGCGATCGCGTTCGGCTGTCTCGCCTACAGTTTCGTGACCAGCGACTTCTCGGTCGAAAACGTCGCGCTGCACTCCAATTCGCAGTTGCCGGCGCACTACCGGTTTGCGGCGACGTGGGGCTCGCACGAAGGGTCGCTGCTGCTGTGGTCGCTGATGCTCGCCGGCTGGGGCGCGGCGGTGACGTTCTTCTCGCGCAACCTGCCGCAAACGCTCCGCGCGCGCGTGCTCGCGGTCATGGGACTCGTCGCGGTCGGGTTTTTGCTGTTCCTGCTCGCGACGTCGAATCCGTTCACGCGCCTCTCGCCGCCCGCGCCCGAAGGCCGCGATCTCAATCCGCTGCTGCAGGATCCGGGCATGGTCGTGCATCCGCCGATGCTCTACATGGGTTACGTCGGGTTCTCGGTCGCGTTCGCGTTCGCGATCGCCGCGCTGCTCGGCGGTCGGCTCGATGCCGCGTGGGCGCGCTGGTCGCGGCCATGGACGACGGTGGCGTGGGCGTTCCTGACCGTGGGCATCATGATGGGCAGCGCATGGGCGTACTACGAGCTGGGCTGGGGCGGCTGGTGGTTCTGGGATCCGGTCGAGAACGCGTCGTTCATGCCGTGGCTCGTCGGCACCGCGCTCATCCATTCGCTCGCGGTGACCGAGAAGCGCGGCGCGTTCCGCAGCTGGACGGTGCTGCTCGCGATCATCGCGTTCTCGCTGTCGCTCGTCGGCACGTTCCTCGTGCGATCCGGCGTACTGACCTCCGTGCACGCGTTCGCCACCGATCCCGCACGCGGCATTTTCATCCTGGCATTCCTCGCGGTGGTCATCGGCGGCTCGCTCGCTTTGTATGCCGCGCGTGCCGGCACCGTGGGCGCGGGCGGAGGGTTCGCCGCCGTCTCGCGCGAGTCGATGCTGCTCGGCAACAACATACTCCTCGTCATCGCGATGGCGAGCGTGCTGCTCGGCACGCTCTATCCGCTCGCGATCGACGCACTCGGGCTCGGCAAGATCTCCGTCGGGCCGCCCTACTTCGATGCGGTGTTCTATCCATTGATGGCGCCGCTCGTGTTCCTGATGGGTGTCGGGCCGGTCGCCGCGTGGCGAAAGGCGCAGCTCCCCGATCTGTGGACGCGCCTGCAATGGGCGCTGTACGTGGCGCTCGCGAGCGCCGTGGTCGTGCCGTTCGCGATGGGCCAGTGGAAGCCGCTCGTCGCGCTCGGTATCGCGCTCGCCGCGTGGATCGTCGCCGCGACGGCAACTGCGGTGCTGCAGCGGCTGCGCGGTGCGCCGCAGCGTGCGCTCGGCGACAAGCTGCGCGCGAGCTCGGCGGCGTGGTACGGCATGCTGCTCGCGCATCTCGGCGTTGCGGTGTTCATCGTCGGCGTCACGCTGGTCAGGGGCTACGAGATCGAGCGCGACGTGCGGCTCGAAGTCGGCCAGAGCGTCGACGTCGCGGGCGATACGTACACGTTCCGCGGCGTCGCGCCGCGACCCGGCCCCAACTACGACGCGACGGTCGCGACGGTCGAGGTGTCGCGCAACGGCAAGCTTGTCGCGACGCTGCATCCGCATAAGCGCGCGTATCGCGCGTCGGGCCAGGTGATGACCGAAGCGGACATCGAGACGCGCATTCGCGGCGACCGCTACGTGTCGCTGGGCGAGCCGGTCTCGAGCGACGGCGCATCGGGCGCGTGGGGCGTGCGCATCTACGTGAAGCCGTTCGTCGACTGGATCTGGGGTGGTTGCCTGCTGATGGCGCTCGGCGGATTCGTCGCCGTATCCGATCGCCGTTACCGGATTGCCGTGCGGCAGCGCATCGCCGCCGCGGCCGCAGCGCTCGCGCGATAACCGCATTTATTCCACGCCATGCCGACGACGCACGCCTCTGCCGAATCGAGATCCGCACCGATGAAGTGGCTTCGGTGGTCGCTGCCGCTCGCGATCTTCCTGGTCGTGCTCGGCTTCCTGTTCGTCGGCCTGTTCCGTGATCCGCGCGAAGTGCCGTCGCCGCTGATCGGCAAGCCGGCGCCCGCGTTTTCGCTCGCGCAGCTTCATCGCCCCGAGCAGACGCTGACGACGCAGGACATGCGCGGCCAGGTGTGGCTGCTGAACGTATGGGCGTCGTGGTGCGTGTCGTGCAGGGTCGAGCATCCGCTGCTCGTCGAGCTCGCGAAGGCCAACGTCGTCCCCGTGATCGGGCTCGCCTACAAGGACAAGCCCGAAGATGGACTCGCGTGGCTCGCCGCCAACGGCGATCCGTATCGGCTGTCGATCGTCGATCGCGACGGCCGCGTGGGCATCGACTTCGGCGTGTACGGCGTGCCCGAGACGTTCGTCATCGACAAGGGCGGCGTCATTCGCTACAAGCAGATCGGACCGCTCACCGCCGACGCGCTGCGGCAGACGATCCTTCCGCTGGTGCGTGAGTTGCAAAAGTCGTGATGCGAGAGGTCTCCGACACCACGCGGTTGCACCTCCGACGCCGGGGGTTGCACCTCCGACACTGGGGCGCGTCGTTGCTGCTCGCGGTTGTGCTGGGAACGGCTGCGGTCGCGGCGCGGGGCGATCTCGCGCTCGATGCGCGGTTGAAGGCGCTGGAGAACGAGCTGCGCTGCCTCGTCTGCCAGAACCAGACGCTCGCCGAGAGCAACGCGCCACTGGCGGAGGACCTGCGCAAGGAGGTGCGCGAGCTGGCAGTCGCGGGGAAGAGCGACGACGACATCCGTGCCTATCTCGTCGCCCGCTACGGCGACTTCGTTCTCTACAAGCCTCCGGTCAAGGCGACGACGTACGCGCTGTGGTTCGGGCCGTTCGTGCTGCTCGCGGCCGGCATCTTTGTCTGGATTGCGGTGTTGCGCCGGCGCGCGCGGATGCCTGGGGGTGAAACGCCGGACGATACATCGGACGACGGCGCGGCGGCATCGCGGGCGCGGGCGCTGCTCGGCGACTAGAAACGACTTCGGGTCAGCGGAACGCGCGGGCCTATTCTCCTGTCGGTCGCGGCGTCGTTCCACCGCCCGAGAGCAGAGCCTTCAAGATGGTCTCGAACACGATTGGAGAGTCACCTTTCGACACGACGCGATCAAAACCAGCGGCCACGGCAGCCGCTTGCGGAGTCGGTGTACCGGTGTAAGCGATGAACACCGCATCACGAGACCATCCCTGCTGCCTCAAAATCCTGCACGTTTCATAGCCATCCATCGCGGGCATATTGATGTCGAGCACGACCACGCGCGGTTCGTAATGCGAAGCAATGTCCACGGCTTCCTGCCCGCCATACGCTATTCGGACATCGCCACCCATGATTTTCAGGAAGTGGCCCACCACGTCGGCAGCGTCGTGGTCATCATCCACTACAAGGCACTTCACCAGGCGCTGATCGATCATTCTGCGAAGGCTAACAGGTAAAAGGCTTGATGTTCCCGTGTTCCGGCGCTTTTCGACGTCGGCTTTTGCCTTACACAGGATTCCCAAAACCTCGTTCCTTGGACGCGGTACCATCTCATACTCGCCGAAGCCTGGCGGCCGGATCGACCCATGAGACTTGCTCAGTTCATCACCGATAACATCGAAGCGATCTTGGTCGAGTGGGAAGCGTTCGCAAAATCGCTCCCGCCGGGGCAGGCGTTGACGTCGGAAGACCTGCGTGACGACGCAGAACGGATGCTCCGTTTCGTCGCCGCCGACATGGAAACCGCGCAGTCAGACGGTCAGCAGGCAGCGAAAGGGCGCGGCGAGCAACCGATGGGCGATCCAGACAACGCGGCCCAGGCACACGGCCGTTTACGCCTGTTGCAAGCGTTCGAACTGGTGCAGATGGTGTCCGAGTTTCGAGCGTTGCGCGCAAGCGTCATTCGTCTCTGGTCCCGTGAACCGGCAGCGTCCGTAGCCGCAGGTTCGGAGTTGATCAGATTCAACGAGGCCATGGACCAGATCCTGGCCGAATCGGTACACCGGTACGCTGGCGAGATGGAGCGGTCGAGAGAACTGTTGCTGGCTATCCTTAGTCACGACCTTCGAAATCCGCTTTCGTCGATACGCATGTCCGCGGAGGTACTGGCACGAACCTCTTTGACGGCGCGTCAGAACGACTTGACTGCGCGCATCATCAGCGGCAGCGAGCGCATGAGGAAGATGATTCATGATCTCCTCGACTTCACCCGCACACGACTGGGCGCGAAACTGGTCTACGCCGCGGAACGCTGCGACCTCGACGCCGTGTGTCGCACGATCGCCGATGAGACGCACTCCGGGCACCCCGATCGGCAGGTGTCGGTGGATTCATCAGGGGACTGCGTGGGGTTGTGGGACTGCGAGCGCATGGCGCAACTGGTTTCCAACCTCGTTGGCAATGCGATCCAGCACGGGTACCGAAACAGCCCTATCGTCATTCAGATTGCGGGCGACGACCCTGACTGGGTGAAGCTGGTGATCACAAACCAGGGGGCCGCGATACCGTCTGACCGCCGTTTGTCGATCTTCGATCCGTTGAACCGGGGCCCGCTAACTGCGCAACACAGCGAAGGCGGAAGTCTGGGCCTAGGTCTTTACATTGCGAGAGAAATCGCCGTAGCGCACGGCGGCAGTGTTCAACTCCTCCGGAGCGACCAATCCGGGACGGTGTTCGAAGTCCTGCTACGTCGGCTGACGCCCGCGCCTGACGGCGCGGGCGCTCATGTCGACTGTCCCATCGGTCCAAAGACGCTCGCCACCCAATTGCCGTGATCATCGTCGCTTCGCGCCGCGGTGTCGTCGCGCGCGCTTGTCGTGGCCGGCGTATTAATGTTTGTGCTAGCGCCCGGTCCGACGGTGCCAAGTCGTTGTTGCTCCGACTCCGAAGTCACTCCCTCTCGCACGCGATGCTGCGCTCGCGGCCGCGCAGGATCAGCTTGCGCGCGGTGAGCTCCTCGATCGCCATCGAGACCGCCTGCTTCGCATCGCCGATCTGCAGCGTCTTGCCGGACACACCGTAGCGCAACGTCGCAGCCTCGCGTGTCTCGTTCATCGCGATGCTGACGCGGCCGTCCGTCTCGAAGCTGTAATGTCCGGTCCGGCCCGTGGTCCAGTCGCGGCAGAGCCAGCGGCCGGCGAGTAGCGCGAGCGGCGAGCCGAACTGCGATTGATCCGCGACCGCCGATGCGCGCCAGCCGGGCTCGGATGCGCGGCGCGCGCGCATCCGCGGTATCCAGTCGGCCGGCAGCGCGAAATTGAGATTCTGGCCATAGCGATGCTGGAACGTCATGACGCCGACCAGGCGGCCCGACGCATCGAAGAGGCCGCCTCCGCTCGATCCCGGCGAGATCGGCGCCGTCGTCTGGATGACGGTGCCGCCGTCGACGTTGCGCAGCGCGGAAACGATGCCTTCGCTCAGCGTGAGCTCGAGCCCCTGCGGCGCGCCGATCGCATAGACGCGCTGCCCGGTGCGCAGCGTTTCGACACTGCCGAGCGGAACGGGCGGCGCGCGCATGCCGGGTACGCTCAGGCGACAGAGATCGTAGACCTCGTCGGCGAGCACAACCGTCGCAGGCAGCACGGTTTCGCCGAGCTTGGCGGTGAGCTTTGCCCCAACGGTCGCCACGTGGCAGCTCGTCAGCAGAACGCCGTCATCGATGACGACACCACTGCCCGATCCGACGATGCGCCCCGACGCATCCATCACGTTGACGCGCGCAACGCTGGGGGCGACGTCGGCGAAAAGCGCTTCGGCCGATTGCTGGACCGACGCGGAGGCAACGGAAGGCGTCGGCGGCGTAACGGCGGCAGCAGCGCTTGACGATGGTGCAGCCGCGACAGCACTCGGCGCGGCGCGTGTGGCCTGCGCATCCGGCAAAGACGAAGTGCCGGAAGCGGATCCGCCCATCTCCGCTGGCGTTTGCGCGGCGTCGGCCGCAGGTTTGGCCGCGGTCGCCTTCGCCGGCGCCGCTCTCGTCGGAGCGGCCGGCGGCGCCGGCGGCTCGCGAAGCGACGTCAACCACCAAGCGGCGCCCGCCATCAGGGCCACGGCAACGATCCTTTTGCCCCACGTCTCGACGAACCCGGGATCCTCCTCGCGCATCGCGTGGGCCGTTACCGGCGGCGGCGCGAGCGATAGGTCGTAGGCGCTGCGGCGCTTCGTATCCGACAGGATTTCGTGCGCCTGGCGCACGAGCCCCGGCATGTTGGCATCGGGCCACTGCGTATCGCGCATGGCCGTCAGGCGCCGATAGGCCGCTTCGATGTCCTCTGCCGACGCGTTCGGATCGACCTCGAGGATCTGGTACAGCGTCGTTTTCAAGCGCTCTCCCTGGCGCACCAGGTCCGCGGCGCGCCACGCCGGCCGCTACGCTGCGCCGAATCCGATGCCGGCGCAAGGGCGGGCCGGCCCTTCGGCTCGTACTGACGCCTACTATGGCCTCGGCTGACTTCTGGCAGTGCATCTCGACCCCTTGCGAAGTCGATAGCACGAGGCACACCGCCAGATCTCCCCGGGTATTGCGCACGCACCGTCACGCTTATGCCTGTCGGATTTACGCCGCAGCGTTCCGTGCAAGTATCGGGCTTTGCAGATATGGGCCTGGTCACCCCGCTGCGACGCCTCATCCGCTTCCTGTTCGTCAGGCCAGCGCTTTGCCTTCGGCTTCCTCCGGATTCGCAGTCGCCCGCGACACCCTTGCCGTTCGGCTAACACTTCCCCTTGCCGGGTGTGTAGAGGACTTTCACCTCCAAGTACGTGCGCCCTGCCGGGCGCACCAAAAAAAAAGCGGCCCCGCAGGGCCGCAGGTCTCCACCGGTGCCGGCGAAGACTAGCCGATCGGCCGGCCGCTGTCGTCGACCGTGATCGTCGGGCCGGGCGGCGCCGCGAGTTGCGCGCGATGCTTGATGCCGCGGAAGCTGTACGTCACGTCCCAGTATTCGGGACGCGCGCCGCGCTCGGAACGGGCGCAGCGCTGCACGTCGCGCGTGTGGACGGTGGTGCCGCCGCGGCCGACATTCGCCCCAATCGCGGCGCCCGCGACCGCGCCGCCGGCCGTCGCGATGTCCTGTCCGCGCCCACCTCCGACCTGGTGTCCGAGCACGCCGCCGATGACCGCGCCGGCGATTGCACCGGGGACGTTGACGTCGTCGCTGCGCTGCTCGGCAACCTGTTGCCGCTCGACCCAGCAGCGCCGCTCCGGCGTGCCGAGCACGGTGCGCACCGAAGTCACAGGCACGACGTGCGCGCGGCTGGCCGGCTGTCCGCGATACGCGTACACGGGGGTGGCGACGGGCGCGGCCATCGCGCGATAACGCGGAACGTACACGTCGTTGTACCAGGTGTCCTGCACGAAGTAGACGCGCTCGCCGCAGGCGTTGTAGCGCTGGCAGTGCTTGCGCCAGTGCTTCGCGTGCCCCGGCGGCACATGCAGATAGATCGGTTGCCGCACGACGCCGGCCGGGACCGGCTCGATGATCGTCGCCTCGCGGTACACGAGGCGCGGCGGCGGCATGGTGGAAACGTCGATGCGCCCGTAGAAGCCGGGCTGGCCGACACTGACCGAAACACCGACGTCGGCTGCAAGCGCGGTGCCGGAGCAGGCCATCGCGGCGGCGGCAAGAAGGACTCGTTTCATGCGGACTCCGAATCGTTGCGTGCGAATGAGCGTCGCGGCGGTCGCGCGCGCCTCGCGCGATCGCGCCTGTAACGCCATGGCCATTATGACATTGGCATGGGGGCGCGGAACGACCGCCCATCGGCAGGGGCCGGGGTTGTGGTGTACGGCTTGTCGACGCGCCAGCGACCTCGGAGGCAAGTCCTCAGGCCACGCGAAGGACGCGCCGCGCGAACTTCAGCGCGAGCATGAAGGCGATGCACGCACCGCCCCACATCAGGATCTCGAACGGCCACAGGTTGTGCGACGTGGGATCGCGCGCGGTGTCGACCACGATGCGGAGCACGACGAACGACATGACGGCGATGGGGACCGCAGCTGCCGCGCGCCAGCCGCCGCGCCAGCGCCACACGCCCCACGCCGGCAACGCAAGGCTGCCGACCAGCAGGGCGAGCATCGCCAGCATGAAGCCGGAAAAGAACACGCGGTCGCCGGTCGTCGCGGGCTCGCTCATCCGCTTCTCGTATTCGGCTCGACGCACGGCGGCTTCCTGCCGCGAAAGTGCATCCACCCACGCCGCGCGAACGCGCTCCCGCGCGGGCTCGGCGGTGGCAGCCAGTTGCACGCGATGGGTGGCGATGACCTTCGTGCCGGCGCGCGTCCCGTCCCCGATGAGAATGCGAACTTCGTCTACGGGCCCCGGCTCGATCAACTCGAACCATCCCAGCGCTTCCCCGGTCCCGTCGTGCGGGATCGACGCGTTCGATCTCGAGGGGACCTCCTTGCCGCCGAAATACGGGCGTGCCCAGATGCTGATCGGACGCTCGCTCGAATATTCGATGCGCACGTAAAGCGACTCGCCGCGCGCGAGCGTTATGTTCTCGCCGGGAGGATCGGTCCCGACCACCCGCGCGCTCGGATCGGCGGATGCGCCGGCGGGTAGCCCGGCGGCGAGCAGCGCGCAGAACGCGCGCGACGCCGCTCGGCGAGCGTGAATGCCGGTCGTACGCGCGCGCACCAGCGTCACGTCAGCGACGTGCCGCAGTTCCAGCACAGGTCGAAATTTCCGGGCGACTGCTCGCCGCACTTGCGGCAATAGAGCGGCGTCGTGCGGCGCGCCGCGTCGATCTCCATTTCGCGCAACAGCGCCTGCGCGCGCGGCGCATCGGCATCGTTGGCGATCCACACCTGCGGCTGCGCGACGTCGAGCGGAACGTCGCCGGCAATGCTCGACATGTGCTCATTGAACACGTGCGCGCGAATCCCGGCCTGGTTCAGCCGATCCGCCACCAGATACGCGTCGTACCGCTGGCGGGCGACGTAAACGCGAATCATCGCCGGACGGCCGGTTCCGGCACGTGCGCACAGTCGTTCACGGACGCCACTCGGACAGCGCGATCGCGAGCCGCTCGAGCACGCGGGCGAGCGGCGCCGCGCGTGCCGCGTCGAACGACTCCGGATGGGTTTCGTCCATGTACGAACTCTGCGCCATTTCGAGCTGCAACGCATGCATGCCATCGCCGGGCGTACCGTAGCGGCGCGTGATGTAGCCACCCTTGAAGCGGCCGTTGACCACGTGCGTGAATCCGCTTGCCGCTGCGATGACATCCGTCGCGAGCGCTTGAACGGACGGCTCGCAGCTCGTCCCGTCGTTCGTGCCGAGGTTCAGGTCGGGCAGGCGTCCCGCGAAAAAACGCGGCACCTGCGAGGCGATCGAGTGCCCGTCGAGCAGCACCGCGAAGCCGTGCCGTTCGCGCACGCGCTCGATCTCGCCGGCGAGCAGCGCGTGATACGGGTCGAAGAACGTCGCACGCCGGGCGGCGATCTCCGCTGCTCCGGGCTCTTCCGCGGGGAGGTACACGGGCTCGCCGGCGAACGTGCGCGTCGGACACAACTCGGTGTTGTCGGTACCGGGATAGAGCGCGGCGCCCGAAGGATCGCGATTCAAATCGACGACATAGCGCGAATGCGTCGCCGCGATCAACGTCGCGCCCGTTGCCGCAACGAAGCGGTACAGCTCGTCGACGTGCCAGTCGGTGTCCGGAACGCGACGTGCCGGCTGCGACAGCCGCAGCGCGATCGCATCGGGAACGTGCCGGCCGGCGTGCGGGACGCTCACGAGCAGCGGCGAATCGCCACGCGCAATCTGCCACAGCAGCATCATGACGCTCCGCGCGCGACCCGCTCCGCGATGCGTTCCTGCACGATCACGGCGTCCCGCGCACGAGCCGGCCCGCGCGAAATACGGCGGCGCACGCATCGCAGCCGATGCGATACGCGAGCTCGGCAGGCTCGGCGATGTCCCACAGCGCAACGTCGGCGCGCATCCCGTTCGCGAGCGTACCGCGATCGGTCAGGCCGAGCGCTCGAGCCGCGTGTCGTGTGACGCCGGCGAGCGCCTCGCTCGGCGTCATGCCGAACAGCGTGCAGGCCATGTTCATCATCAGCGGCAGCGACGTCGCGGGCGAGGTTCCCGGGTTGCAGTCGGTCGAGATCGCGATCGGCACGCCGTGAGCGCGCAACGCTGCGAGCGGCGGCGGGTGCGTGTCGCGCAGCGCATAGTACGCGCCCGGCAGCAGCACGGCGACGGTTCCGGCGCGCGCCATCGCCGCAACGCCGTCCTCGTTCGTGTATTCGAGGTGGTCCGCCGAAAGCGCGTCGAATTCGGCCGCGAGCGCCGCGCCGTCGCCGTCGGAGAGCTGGTCCGCGTGCAGCTTGATCCGCAGACCATTGGCGCGTGCAGCCTCGAACACGCGCCGCGTTTGCGCCGCGGTGAAGCCGATCGTCTCGCAAAAGGCGTCGACGGCATCGGCGACGCCTTCGCGCGCCGCGGCCGGGATCGTTTCGCCGCACACCCGCTCCACATAGTCGTCGGCGCGGCCCGCGTACTCGGGCGGCACCGCATGCGCGGCGAGCAGCGTCGTACGCACGTCGACATCGCAGCGCGCGCCGATCAGCCGCGCGACACGCAACTGTTTGAGCTCGTTCTCCGTGTCGAGGCCGTAACCGGACTTGATCTCGACGGTGGTCGCGCCCTGCGCCGCCATCGCCGCGAGCCGTTGCGCACTGACCGCTGCGAGCGCATCGGGGCTCGCGGCGCGCGTCGCTTCGACGGTTGCTCGAATGCCGCCGCCGGCGGCAGCAATCTCCGCGTAGGAAGCGCCCTCGAGACGGCGCTCGAACTCGTTTGCGCGGTTGCCCGCATAAACGAGATGCGTGTGGCAGTCGACGAGGCCGGGCGTCGCCCAGCGCGTACGGCAGTCGATCGTGTGCGCAGCCTTCGCGTCGCGCGGCAGATCGCGCCTCGCGCCGACCCATGCGACCACGCCGTCGCGCATGCCGAGCGCGCCGTCGTCGATGATGCCGTAGCCCACGGCGTCGCGCATCGTCGCGACGCGGACGTTCGTCAGGAGCGTTGTGAACATGCGCGTCGGCTCGTGCGCTCAGTTCGGGGCGGTCCCGGGATCGATGCGCGTGAGCGCCGCACGGTAGCGCCGCAGCACGTCCTGCTCGCGCGCATGGCGGCCCTCGCGCACGATGAAGCGTCCGCCGCACAGCACGTCGCGCACGGGCTTGCGGGCCGGACCAAAAATCGCGGCGTCGAGCAAGTGGACGAGTGGCTGTTCGGCAAGCGCAGGCTCTTCGACATCGAGCACGATCAGGTCGGCGCGCCGGCCCACTGCGATCGTTCCGGTTGGGCGTGCGATCGCTTGCGCGCCGCCTGCTGCGCACGCGGCCCAGAGCGCAACGCCCACCGGCCGGCCCGGCTCGCCGGCCAGCACGTTGCGCCTGCGTACGCGCAACCGCTGCGACCATTCGAGCTGGCGCACTTCGGCGAACGGATCGATCACCGTATTGGAATCGGTGCCGATGCCGAATGCACCGCCGGCCGCCAAGTACCTTTCCGCGCTGAATATGCCGTCGCCGAGGTCGGCTTCGGTGGACGGACACAAACCGGCGACCGCGCCGCTCGCAGCGAGCGCCGTGACTTCGCGATCGGTCATGTGCGTCGCGTGGACGAGGCACCAGCGCGCGTCGACGTGCGCGTGCGCGAGCAGCCACTCCACCGGGCGCATGCCGCTCCATGCATGGCAGTCGTCGACCTCGCGCGTCTGCTCGGCGGCATGAATGTGAATCGGCGTCTGCGGTGTCGCGAGCCGCAGCACCTTCTCCAGCTCTTCCGGCGTCACCGCGCGGAGGCTGTGCGGCGCGACGCCGAGTGCGTAGCCTTCCTCCCCGGCCTTGCGCGCGAGCGTGTCGAACAGCCGCTCGAACGTGTACGTGCTGTGCACGAACCGGCGTTGCAACGGCGTGGTCGCCACGCCGCCGAAGTTGCCGTGCGCGTAGAAGACGGGCAGCAGCGTGAGCGCGACCCCGGCCGTCTTTGCGGCGGAGACGATGCGCCATGCGAGCTCGGCAGGATCGGCATAGGGCTTGCCGTGCGGATCGTGATGAACGTAGTGGAATTCCGCGACGGCGGCGTAACCCGCCTTCGCCATTTCGACGTACGCCTGGCAGGCAATGGCCTCGAACGCGTCGGCGTCGAGCCGGTCGACGGCGGCGTACATCGCCTGCCGCCAAGTCCAGAACGTATCGTCGTGCGCCGGGGACGGCAAACCGGTGCGGCCCGCGATCGCGCGCTGGAACGCATGCGAGTGCACGTTCGGCATCGCCGGGATCACGGGTCCCGCCAGGCGCTCGTCACCCGCGGCCGGGGCGCGCCGTTCGACGCGCTCGATGCGGCCATCGTCGCCAATGACGAGCGCGACGCCGCTCTGCCATCCATCGGGCAGCAGGGCAGCGGGCGCATGCAGCGATTTCATGTGTCCGGACACATGGCCGATTGTAATCCGCGGTGCCAGGGATGCCTCATAATGCCGGGCGTCATTCGGCAAAGGGAGGCTTACATGCGCAACATCGTGCTCATGGCGGCCGGGCTCGCGCTCGGCGTGCTTTCGATTCCCGCGTCATCGCAAACCAAGGTGGCGATCGGCTATTCGGGCTGGACCGGGTTCGCGCCGCTCACGCTCGCCAAGGAGGCCGGCATCTTCAAGAAGCACGGCCTCGACGTCGACATGAAGAAGATCCCGCAGAAGGACCGCCATCTCGCCATCGCGTCGGGGGACGTGCAGTGCGCGGCGACGACCGTCGAGACCTGGGTCGTCTGGAACGCCAACGGCGTCGCGACGAAGCAGATATTCCAGATGGACAAGAGTTACGGTGCCGACGGCATGGTAGTGCGCAACAACATCGCGAAGATCACAGACCTCAAGGGCAGGACGGTCGCGGCTTCCGCGCCCGGCACGGCCCCATACTTCACGCTCGCATGGTTCCTGAAGAAGAACGGGCTCTCGGTCAAGGACGTCACAGTGGTCAATCTCGAGCCCGGTCCCGCGGCGCAGGCGTTCGTCGCCGGGCAGAACGATGCGGCGATGACCTACGAGCCGTATCTGTCGACGGTGCGCGCGAATCCGCAGGCCGGCAAGATCATCGCGACGACGCTCGACTATCCGATGATCATGGACACGTTCGGCTGCACGCCGAAGTTTCTCGCCGACAACCCGAAGGCGGCGCAGGCGCTGACCGACAGCTACTTCGAGGCGGTCGCGATGATCCAGAAGGATCCGAACAAGAGCTACGAGATCATGGGCGCCGACGTCAAGCAGACCGGCGAGCAATTCGGCGGATCGGCGAAATACCTGCGCTGGCAGGACAAGGCCGCGAACCAGAAATTCTTCAACGGCGAACTGCAGCAGTTCAGCAAGGAGGCGGCCGAGCTGCTGAAGGAAATCGGCATCATCAAGGCGGTGCCCGACATCGACACGCTCTACGACACGCGGTTCATCAAGTAGCGCGCCGCACGCCGTTCACCGTGTTCCCCCGTCGCGGCCGCGGCGGGGAACCGCGAGCGCGGGTGAAGCTCCGATGACGCCGCTTGTTCCCGTCAGTCCCGCGCGGAAGGTCGTGCTGGGACTGGCTTTCTTCGTGCTTTTCGTCGTCGCGTGGAGCATCGTGACCTTCGGCGGGTTCGTGCCGAAGACGTTCCTCGCCGACCCCTTGACGATGCTGCACGAAGGGTGGCTGCTGTTCACGCAGTTCGGGTTCGCGAAGGACGTCGGCATCACGATCTGGCGCGTGCTCGGCGGCTTCGTCCTGGCCGCGGCCGCGGGCGTGCCGCTTGGCATCGCGATGGGCGCGTACAAGCCGGTCGAGGCGTTCTTCGAGCCGTTCGTGTCGTTCGCGCGCTACCTGCCCGCCTCGGCGTTCATTCCGCTCCTGATTCTGTGGGCCGGGATCGGCGAGATGCAGAAGCTGCTCGTCATCTTCATCGGATCGTTCTTCCAGATCGTGCTGATGGTCGCGGTGACGGTTGGATCCACGCGCCGCGATCTCGTCGAAGCGGCGTATACGCTTGGCGCCAGTTCCCGCGGCATCGTGCGGCGCGTGCTGCTGCCGAGCGCCGCGCCTTCGATCGCCGAGACGCTGCGGCTCGTGCTCGGGTGGGCGTGGACCTACGTGATCGTCGCCGAGCTGATCGGCGCGTCGAGCGGCATCGGCCACATGATCACGGACAGCCAGGCGCTGCTCAACACCGGGCAGATCATCTTCGGCATCATCCTGATCGGCATCGTCGGGCTTATCTCGGACCTCTCGTTCAAGCAGGCCAACCGAGCGCTCTTCCCGTGGGCGATCGTTTGAGGGAACGCGTCAGCGCGAAGGCGTTGTCGTGAGCGCGCTCGCGATCGACAACGTCTCGCGCACGTTTGTCGGCGTGCACGGCGGACCGCCCACGCAGGCGCTGCTGCCGACGTCGATCGCCGTCACCGACAACGATTTCATCACGATCCTCGGGCCGTCGGGATGCGGCAAGAGCACGCTGCTGCGCATCGTCGCCGGACTCGACACGCCGACCAGCGGCGAAGTCAGGCTCGACGGCCAGGCCGTGCGCAGGCCGGGCGCGGATCGCGGCATGGTGTTCCAGAGCTACACGCTGTTCCCGTGGCTCACCGTCGTCGAGAACATCTGCTTCGGTCTGCGCGAGAAGAGGATGCCGCAGGCGCGGCAGGCCGAGATCGCGGCGCATTACGTCGACAAGGTCGGCTTGCGCGGCTTCGAGAAGCACTATCCGAAAATGCTTTCGGGCGGCATGCAGCAGCGCACGGCGATCGCGCGCGCGCTCGCGAACGAGCCGCGGATCCTGCTGCTCGACGAGCCTTTCGGCGCGCTCGACAACCAGACGCGCTCGCTGATGCAGGAGCTGCTCCTGTCGATCTGGGAAAGCGAGCGAAAGACAGTGCTGTTCGTCACGCACGACATCGAGGAAGCGATCTTCATGGCCAATCGCGTGCTCGTGATGTCGGCGCGGCCGGGACGCATCAAGGCCGAGGTCGCGGTGCCGCTCGGGCATCCGCGGCATTACACGGTCAAGACGTCGCCCGAGTTCTCCGCGCTGAAGGCGCAGCTCACCGAGCAGATCCGCGTTGAAGCGCTGAAGGCCGCGTAACGGAGTAATCCAGGGAACCAGCGGATGCAACGCCGGTCGGAAGGCGGTGCCCGTCTCCGAGCAACCCGTGATCGTTCGCCATGGCCGCCTCGCCACTTTCGCAGCGACGCTGACAATCGCGCTTTCGTCCGCCGTCTTCGCCAACCCCGATGCGTCGGCGCAGCGGGAGATCGATCACCTGCTCGAGTTCGTGGCTCGCTCTTCCTGCACGTTCGTGCGCAATGGAGCCGATTACCCGGCGGCAAAGGCCGGCGAGCATTTGGCCGGCAAATTCCGCTACGCCGCGAGCCGCATCGCCACTGCGGAGGACCTCATTCGCGACCTCGCGTCGCGGAGCAGCGTGTCAGGTCAAGCCTACCGCGTGAAATGCGGCAAGGCCGAAATGCCGGCGGGCGTCTGGCTAACGGAGGAGCTGCAGCGGTATCGCGAGTCGCGAGTGCGCGCCGCGCAATAGGCAGCAGCTTTGCGCCGGGCGATCGCCCGATCGGAAAGCGTCGCGAGCGGGCCGAGTACGAGGCGGCCGGTAGCGAGGCGCGAGATAGTACTCGAGCGTACAGCGAGC
>Ga0307409_100000503_pt1 | contig 16872 bp, 13 predicted proteins | sample 322Ometagenome_2_FD_203888 | JGI IMG/M metagenome (GOLD analysis project Ga0307409, IMG submission 203888) | Maize rhizosphere microbial communities from greenhouse at UC Davis, California, United States - 322HYB-O-2 | ecosystem: Host-associated > Plants > Roots > Rhizosphere > Soil | place... | reverse complement strand
ACCGCTGCGGCGATCGCCTTTGCAAGCGCGGCCGCGGCGAAGAATTGGGATGACTGGTCCACGCCGGTGAACCTGGAAAGCCTGCCCAACTCCAGCGCTGCAGTGAACAGTCCCGCGGTGGACGGCTGTGCGAGTCATTCGCAGGACGGATTGTCGATCGTCTTCAACTCAAACCGGGGCGGCAACCAGGACCTCTACATCGCTACGCGATCGAACACGTCGGAGGGTTTCGGAACTCCCGAGCGCCTGCCGGCGCCAGTCAACACGTCCGCCAACGAAGCTTGTCCGACGGTCGCAAACGGCCACCGCCTCTACTTCTCCAGTGATCGCGAAGATCCGGCCTATGACATGTATGTCAGCAAGCGCGGACCGAATGGCTGGAGCGAGCCGGAGAATCTCGGTCCGAACATCAATACGCCGGGATGGCTGGATGAGGCGGCTGCGTTCTACGAGGATGGCGGCGACCAGGTCATGCTGTTCTCGAGCCGGCAGGCCGGTGGGTCCGGAGACGGCAACATCTATCAAAGCGTGAACGGCGGACCCAAGAGCCTGGTGGCGGGCGGACCGAACAGCTCGGCGTCGGACAACCGGCCGAGTGTCACCCGCGACGGCCTGACCATCTTCTTCGATTCGACGCGAAGCGGCGGCTTGGGTGGGCCGGATCTCTACTATGCGACCCGTTCGAGCACGTCCGAGCCGTTCGGACCCGCGATTCACCTTGCCGGCCTTAGCTCGTCAGTCTTCGATGCCCGAGCCACGATCAGCAAGGACGGGTCGTTCCTGACCTTCGCCTCCCAGCGTCCGGGCGGAGAATCCGCAGCCCCCGACATGTATTATACGACTAGGGACAAGATCACTGGTCAGTAAGTGCGGGGGCGCGCCGTGCCCGTGGCCTTTGGGGAGGCTACGGGCGCGAGCGTCCGACGATCCGGCCGGTCGCGGCGTCCACATCGACCCAGATGACACGGCCTTCCTTGACGAATTTCAGCCGGTAGCGGTCGCCGTTGAACTCGGGACCGAGATAGTCGGCGCCACCCATGAAGGGCATGACCCGACGTTCGATATTAGGCAGTGGCATGGCGCGGCCCTGGCGCTTCGCGTCGAACGCGCGATCGGCATCGCGCGGCGGATCCGCTAGTGCGGGTGTCGCGAGCAGGCCTGCGCAAAGCGCGGCCAGAACAGTTTTACGGAACAGGCTCATGGCGTTTCTCTGGTCGCAGCTTTTATCAGAAGCCATTGAATGCCTTATGAATGATGCCGACCATTGCCGTTCAGATAGAAGACTGCCGTAAAATTTGCGTTCACGGAAGTGGCCGAACGGTCACACCGGTTTCCTCCGCCGGATGCCTTGGCTAGGGCGCGTCCCATGGCCGCGGCTGTTCTCTCTTACGAAGACCTTGGGCTCGTTCAGGGCGAGGGTTGGCTATTCCGCAACCTCGACGTGCACATCCGTCCGCGCGACCGGCTGGCGCTGATCGGACGCAACGGTGCGGGCAAGACGACCCTCCTGAAGTGCCTCGGCGGGCTGATCGACACGGACGAAGGGCGACGGACGATCGTGCCGGGCTCGCGCGTGGTGTTGCTCGAGCAGGACCCGGACATGGGCGATCACGCGACCCTGTTCGACTGGGTGCTGGACGGAGCGGACGCGCCGGAGACGCATGAGGCCGCGGCGATCGCCGACCAGATCGGGCTGGACCTGTCCCGGCCGGTGGCGACTGCCAGCGGCGGCGAGCGGCGCCGGGCGGCGATCGTCCGCGCGATGGCGCAGGAGCCCGACGTGCTCATGCTCGACGAGCCGACCAACCATCTCGACCTCGCCGGGATCGAATGGCTGGAAGACTGGCTGAATCGCTTCACCGGCGCGTTCATCGTCATCAGCCACGACCGGACGTTCCTGACGCGGCTGACGAAGAGTTGCCTGTGGCTCGACCGCGGCAATTTGCGCCGGGCGGAGATCGGGTTCGGCGGCTTCGAGGCCTGGATGGAAAAGGCCTATGAGGAAGAGGCGCGCGCGGCCGAGAAGCTCGACTCCAAGCTCGCGCTTGAAGCGAGATGGCTGGAACGTGGGGTCACCGCCCGCCGCCGCCGCAACCAGGGGCGCCTCGCCAAATTGCACGAGATGCGGGCGCAGCGGGCGGCGATGATCGGCGGTCCGGGCACCGCCAAGCTCGCCATCGCCAAGGATGACGTGCGGTCCAAGTCAGTGATCGAAGCGGACCATGTGTCGAAGAGTTTCGGCGAGCGCGCGATCATCCGCGACTTCACTTTGCGCATCCAGCGCGGCGACCGAATCGGCATCGTCGGCGCAAACGGTGCGGGCAAGACGACCCTGCTCAAGCTGCTGACGGGTGAGCTCGAGCCCGACCAGGGCAAGATCGTGCGGGCCAAGACGCTTTCCGGAATCGTCATCGACCAGCAGCGCAAGCTGATGGAGCCGACCAAGCGCGTTCGCGACGTGCTGGCGGAGGGCGGCGACTGGATCGACGTTCGAGGCACGAAGAAGCACATCAAGGGGTATCTGAAGGAATTCCTCTTCTCGCCCGAGCTGACGGAAGCGCCGGTAGGGTCGCTGTCCGGCGGCGAACGGTCGCGGCTGCTTCTGGCGAGGGAGTTCGCCCGTGAAGCGAACCTGCTCGTTCTAGACGAGCCGACCAACGACCTCGACCTGGAAACGCTTGATCTGCTCCAGGAAGTCATCGCGGATTACGAAGGCACCGTCCTGATCGTCAGCCACGACCGCGATTTCCTCGACCGGACGGTGACGGTCACGCTTGGGCTCGATGGATCGGGCAAGGTGGATATCGTGGCCGGAGGCTATGAAGATTGGGCGAAGCGGCGAAAGCAAGCTCCCCCTACCGCTCGCGGGAGAGGCCCGCGGAGTGGGCCTGTTTCCGCAAGATCGATCGCGGACATGCCCACCCCTCAATCCCCTCCCGCGAGCGGGAGGGGAGGAAAGCTCAGCTACAAGGACCAGCGCGACCTCGATCGTTTGCCGGGCGAGATCGAGCGGCTGGAAGCCGAGATCGCTGCGACGGACGATGCCCTGAACGACGCCGACCTCTACACGCGCGATCCGAAGCGCTTTACCGACCTCACGGACCGCGCGGCGAAACTGCGCGCCGAGAGGGACGGCGCCGAGGAACGCTGGCTGGAGGTCGCCGAAATGGCGGAGCAGCTCGCCGGCTAGGCGGCGGCCAGCCTCGCCTTAACGCGCTCGTCGACGCGCCGCTCGAAGATAGTCAGCGGCATCGCGCCTTCCTTGAGAACGTCGTGGAAGTCGCGGAGATCGAACTTCGCGCCGAGCGCCTGCTGCGCCTTCTGGCGAGCGCGGGTCCAGGCGAGGTGACCGATCTTGTAGCTGCAGGCCTGACCCGGGGAGGCGCAATAGCGCTCGATCTCGCGCTGCACTCGCGGGCGGGCAAAGCCGGTAGCGGCGACCATGTGATCGGTCGCCTGCTCGCGGGTCCAGCGCTTGTGGTTGAGGCCCGTGTCGACGACCAGCCGCTCCGCGCGGAACAGGAACGACTGCAGATAGCCTGCGCGCTCGATGCCCTTGTAGGCGCCAAGCTCGTCCGCGACTTGCTCGGCGTAGAGCGCCCAGCCTTCGCCATAAGCGGAGTAGAAGGCGATTCGGCGAAGCATCGGAAGGTCGGCCGAGCCCTGCGTCACGCTATTCTGGAGGTGATGGCCCGGATTGCCCTCGTGATAGGTGAGGGCCGGGAGCGAATATTTCGGCCAGTCGTCCGTGGATTTGAGGTTGATGAAGTAAATCGCCGGACGTGAGCCATCGAGAGAAGCAGGCCGGTAGTAGCCGTTGGACGCACCATCCTGGATTTCCGGCGGCACACGGCGGATTTCCAGCGGATCCTTAGGCGGATTGTGGAAGGCCTTCGGCAGGCGGGCCGTCATGTCCGCCATGCCTGCATTCAGGCTTGCGAGCAGCTCTGTGCGGCCCGCGTCCGTGTTCGGATAGAGCTGCTCGGGCGACTTGTTGAGGGCCGTGAGGCGCTCGCCGACGCCGCCGCTCGTGTAGCCCGCGCTGCGCAGGATTTTGTCCAGCTCCGCCGTGATCTCGGCAACTTGCTGCAGGCCGATCTGGTGGATTTCGTCGGCGGTGAAGGTCGTTGTCGTGGCCTCCGCGAGCGCGGCGGCGTAAATGTCCCCGCCGTTCGGCACACGCCAGATGCCGTCGCCTGCCTGGCTCTTCGAACGAAGCGCGGTCACCGCCGCGATCTGGCGGTCGAGCGCCGGATAGACCTTTTCCGCAACGATCTTCGCAGCCCGTCCGCGCCAGTCGCCACCGATTTGCTTGGCAGCAGCCCGCTCAGCGAGGGAGCCCGCCATATTGCTCTGCGCAGCCGCCGGCTCGCGCAGCGAACGCATCTGGCCGAGCGCAAGATCGAGCGACCAGGCCGGGGCAAGGAAGCCACGTTCCGCCTGCCGCTGCTGTTCCGCCGTCTCGTTCTCCAGCACAGTCGCGAACTGCGAAAGGCGGGACAGGTACGCCTCGGCGTCCACTGCGTTTTCAATCGTGTGGGCGGAGTGCAGGAAATCCGGAATGGAGAAATAAGCGCCGTCCTGCTGGCTGATGACGTACGGGCTCTGCGGGTTCGAGATGTCGAACTTCTCGGGACCGACGTTGCTCGTCTTGAGATCCCAGATCACGACTTCGCGATTGAGCTTGGAAAGATCGGACAGGCCTGCTTCCGGAACGGCGGCAAGCCAGCCGATGAATTTGTTGGTCCGCGCAACCTCCTCGATCCGCGCCTGCCGGTCAGGGCGGGTATCCAGTTCGGCTTTGAGGTGGGCAAGTTCGCCCTTGTCGAGACCGGTGTAGGTCGCGAGCGCCGGGCTGGTGCGGACCTGTTCCTGGAAAATCCGCTCGAAAATCTGGTTGATCGCCGCGTCCTGCGGACCCGCCGCAGCCTGAGCGGTCGCGGCGAAGGCGACGGCCGGTTTTGCGAAAGCGCTGATGAAGGACACGCCCGCGGCGGCAGTGGCGGTCGATAGAAATTGACGGCGATCCATGAAGCTCTCCCCTCGGCACGGACTCAGGAGGGGAGGCTTAAAGCCACGCGGCCGGCCCGCAAGTCCGTTCGTCGAAGTGAACAGCCGTTGGTCGGATCGCAGCCCGTCAGGCGCTAAGCTGATACTGCTTGATCAGGTCGTAGAGCGTCGGACGGCTGATCCCGAGCAGCTTGGCCGCACCCGAGATATTGTTGTCGGTGCGGCTCAGCGCCTGGCGGATGGCTCGGCGATCTGCGGTCTCGCGCGCCGCGCGGAGGTTCAAGGCAAGCTCCGCTTCCTCAGCAGTGCGGTCATTGCCCGGCAGGTCGAGGTCGTCGGCGCTGACCGACTTGCCGTCGGCCATGATCACGGAGCGCTTGATGCGGTTTTCCAGCTCCCGGACGTTGCCGGGCCAGCCGTAGGCGTCGATCGCTGCGAGCGCATCGGCCGACAGCGACTGGACCTTGGTGTTCAATTCCTTGCCGAAGCGGTTGACGAAGTGCCGCGCTAGAAGAACGGCGTCGCCCGGGCGCTCCGCCAGCGAGGGGATCTTCACCACGATTTCGGCGAGGCGATAGTAGAGGTCCTCGCGAAAACGCCCGTCCGCCGTCATGGCGTCGAGGTTCTGGTGCGTGGCGCAGACGATGCGCGTGTCGACGGCGATCGGCTGGCGCCCGCCGATGCGCTCGATGACGCGCTCCTGAAGGAAGCGCAGCAGCTTGACTTGGAGAGGCAGCGGGATGTCGCCGACCTCGTCGAGGAACAGGGTGCCGCCCTGCGCCATCTCGATCTTGCCGATGTTCGACTTGACTGCGCCGGTGAAGGCGCCGCGCTCGTAACCGAACAATTCTGCCTCAAGCAGGGTCTCGGGAATGGCGGCGCAGTTGATGGCGATGAACTCACCCTTGCGGCCGCTTTTCTCGTGCACCGCGCGGGCGAGCAATTCCTTGCCGGTGCCCGACGCGCCCAGCAGCATCACCGACACGTCGGCGGTTGCGACGCGCTCGATGGTCTTGCCGACCTTGAGCATCTCCGGAGCCGAGCTGATGATCGAGCCGAGCACTTGGCCCCCGCCGGCCTGCTCGAGACGGCGGTTCTCCGCCTCGATGTCGGCGACGTGGAAGGCGCGAGAGACGATCAGGCCGAGCTCGTCGATGTCGACCGGCTTGCGGTAGAAGTCGTAGGCGCCAAGTCCGATCGCCTTCAGCATGCTTTCGCGAGCGCCGTGGCCGGATGCGACGATGACCTTGGTGTCGGGCTTCAGCCGCAGGATGTCTGTCAGAGTGGCGAAGCCTTCGCTCGTTCCGTCCGGATCGGGCGGAAGGCCGAGGTCGAGCGTGACGACCGCAGGTTCGTGAAGGCGAACAGCCTCGATGGCCGCGGCGCGGTCGCCGGTTAGTACGACTTCATAGCCCTCGTAAGCCCACTTTAGCTGGCGCTGCAGGCCTTCGTCGTCCTCGACGATCAGCAGGACGGGAAGCTTCTGGTCGGTCATGCGATTTTCCGCTGCAATTGGGCGGCCTCGTCAGCCGCTGGGAGGAAGATGGAGAATTCGGTGCCGACGCCCGGAGTCGAATCGACGACCAGGCGGCCGCCCATGGCGGCGATCAGCGATCGGGCTTCGAACGAGCCGATTCCGAAGCCGCCGGGCTTGGTCGAGGCGAACGGCTGAAACAGGCGGTTGCGGACGAAGTCGCCGTCCATGCCGGTGCCGTGGTCGACAATCGTGATGCGCACCTCAGAATCGGCAGGATCGACCCGAACGGTGATCGGGATTTCGGGCGAGCTGGCCTCGACAGCATTCTGGATGAGGTGGCCGACCGCCTGCTCGAGGCCGGCCGCATCGGCGACTGCCCACAAAGTCGTGTCTCCGAGCAGCTTCACCTCGTGGTCGCGCCGCTTGGTGGCGATGGCGTCGGCGAGGATCGTCCGCAGCGGCTGCGGCTCCGCGCGGTGCGCGCGCATTTGCGCCTGGGGCGATAGGCGGGCGAGAAGGTCGTTCATCTTGCCGACTGAGCTGCGGAGCGTGGCGACCATGTCGGATCGGAATTCGGGATTGTCGGCGTGCCGTTCCGCGTTGCGCGAAAGCAGCGACAGCTGGCTGACCAGATTCTTGATGTCATGCAGGATGAAGGCGAAGCGGCGGTTGAATTCCTCGAACCGCTGCGCGTTCGACAGCGCTTCCTGGCCATGTGCTTCGGCCAGCGAACTCGCCGCCTGGCGGCCGGCGGTGCGGAGCAGGTCGAAGTCCTCCCAGTCGAGAACCCGACGATACTCCGGCGATGCGAGCAGGATGAGACCGAACAGGCGCTCACCGTGGATCAGCGGCACGCCGATCCAGGCACGGCGCTCTTCGAGCAGCCATCGGGGCGGCAAGGCGACGCAATCCTCGGGCCGCGCCCAGCCGTTGCGGAGTGCATCGAACTCGACGATCCGCCCGTTGGTCTCGATCGCCGTCCAGAATTCGCGGATGTGATCGAGCTCTCCGGCCGGCGGATTGCGTCCCGACCAGTTCCAGGAGGAAGCGGTGGTGATCGCTCCGGACGGATCCGTTGCCAGAAGCAGCCCGCCGGGCGCTTCGAGGATGTCCGCGAACGCCTTGATCACGCGTTCGCCGAGCGGCGCCGCATAAGCATCGCTTTTTCCGACCGTCTCGGTAAAGCGGAGCCATTCGGTGCGATAGTCGTAGCGATGCTCGAACAAATGCTTCGAGATCTTCACCTTGGCCCAACTGCGGGCCTTGGCGCTCGGCAAAAGGACCATCGCCGCGACGGTCATCGCCGCCAGAAGGCCGACCAGCAGGCCACGCGACCATTCGACGCTGGTGCCGCGAAGCGCGGTGGCGAGGATCGCCATGAGCGCGAAGTAGCCGCAGATCGCCAGCAGCGAGAGCGACTGGAACGTGGCGGCGCGCGACAGGCGAACGCGCCAACCTTCTTCGCGGCGAGCGGCCATTGCGAACATCGGCGCCGTAATCGCGACGATTGCGCCCCGCGCCTCAAGGATGTCGGGGGTGAGGCGGCTGTCGAGGTAAGCGATGGTGTAGAGGTTGAGGTCGTAGCTCCACGTCAGCGACAGAGCGAGCATGGCCAGTCGGATGTTAGAGCGGCTCGCCGGCGACGCCTGGCCGTAGAGATTGTGGACCAGAACCAGGGCACCGGCGGCCGTCGTGATGCGCAACAGGTTGGCGGTGTCTTCCAGCCCGCTGAGCGGCACGAAGTAGCTCAGCGACGTGACGACGAACTGGAATCCGATGACGATGGCGACGGCGAAATAGACCCAGCGGACGCCGTGCTGGCGCTCGTCGCTAGTCGTCGAGAGGCTGTGGATGAGGCCGATCCAGACTAGGTTGCGCGCTGTTTCGGCATAGGCTGTAAGCGGGTCGCTCGGAAGGATTGCGCTGAGCCACGCCCAGCAGGCAGTGACCGCGAAGCCGGCGAGCAGGAGGCGCTGGTCCGGCTGGCGGATCGCGCCGACCCGCCAGATCGAAAGGCCGAGGAAGGCCGCCGCGCACAGCGCGTGGCTCCAGAAGCCGATCAGCGCCTGCACCTACGCCCACCTGTCAAATTCACCGACATGCGATGGGGTGTCGCTAAACTTTACAAATATCTGGTGAACGTGTCCGTCATCCCCGACCTGATCCGGATCCATGAACACCGCGATGGACACATTCGGCTTGAGGTGTTCATGGATGCTGAAGCGAGTTCAGCATGACGATGGAGACTCAGGATGCCACTTGAAAGCCGGCCGCTGGGAAGCAGCGGAATCGAGGTGGCGCCGCTGGCGCTTGGCGGCAATGTCTTCGGCTGGACGGCCGATGAAAAGACCAGCTTCGACGTCCTCGATGCCTTTGTCGCCGCCGGGGGCAACATGATTGACACCGCCGACGTCTACTCGGCCTGGGTCCCGGGCAACTCGGGTGGCGAGAGCGAGACGGTCATCGGCAACTGGCTGAAACGCGACCCATCGAAGCGCGACAAGGTCGTGCTCGCTACCAAGGTCGGCTTCTTCGAGGGGCTCGCCCCCGACAAGATCGCAGCCGCTTGCGACGCGTCGCTCCGGCGGCTCGGCGTCGAGACCATCGATCTTTACTATCATCACAAGGACGATCCGGGTGTGCCGCTGGCCGACAGTCTCGGTGCGATGGACGCGCTGGTGAAGGGCGGGAAGGTTCGATCCATCGGATTATCGCAGTACGGCGCGGAGCGGCTCGACGAAGCGATGAAAGTCGCGGGATCGAACGGTCTCACGAAACCATGCGCGCTTCAGACTTGGTACAACCTCGTCGAGCGGCCGAAGCTGGAGGGCGAGCTTCGCGACACGGCGCTTGCGCATGGTCTCGGAATCGTCCCCTTCTACGGCCTCGCGAATGGCTTTCTGACCGGGAAATACCGGACCAAGGACGACCTCGACAAAAGCACGCGGGGCCTGCGCAACGTCGAGTATCTCGAGGGTCGTGGTACGCGAGTGCTGGAGGCGATGGATCGGATCGCGGCGGAAACCGGTGCCGCGCTCGCAACCATCGCCATTGCCTGGACCAACGCGCAGCCCGGCATCACGTCAACGCTGGCAAGCGCGACGAGCGTCGCGCAGCTCGAGGAATCCCTCGCCGCGCTGGATCTGCGCCTGACGCCCGAACAGATCGCCCTGCTCGATGAGGCCAGCGCCTAATCCTTTGCGAGGCGGCTGACGCCCTCAAGCAGATCCGCCCAGGCGTTCAGCTCTGCCGCCTGCCAAGGAGATTGGGTGCCGGCATATTTCCGGATCCCTCCGATGATGCTGCCCCACGAGCACTCCGGCTTTGGCGGCGCGCACTGTTGTTCAGTAGCGAAAGGCAACTTGCCCATGGCTCTGCTCTGACATGCCGGAGCGGCAGCGGAGCAGCATTTCCACCAACGGCATCTTCGCCGCGACGAACGGCTAGCTCTTCTTGAGCACGTCCAGCGCGGCGACGGTCAGCGCTTCGGTCGCGGTGGAGATCACCGCTTCCGCATCGGGCGCCCAGAACGGGCTGTGCAGCGATGGCAGCTTCTTATGGTCGCCGTCCGCCGCATCCCATTTGTCCTTAGGCACACCCCCGACCCAGAAGATCAGGCTCTCGATCTTCGTGTCCTCGTGGTGGAACCGACCGAAATCCTCCCCGACCATGGGCGGGGGCACCTGGCGCACACGATCTTCGCCGAAATGCTGCCTGAACAGCGCAGCCGTCGATTCTGTCAGGCCGGTCGTGTTGACGACTGCAGGCGTATGCTGCCCTTCGTGCACGTGGACGATCGGCATGCGGTCGTCCGGAATGCCGGCGGCGATCGCACTGCCGCGGGCGATGCGGGCGATGCCGTCCAGCAAATGACGTCGTGTCTTGTCGGTGTAGCTGCGCACGGTGAGCAGCAGGTTGGCCTCGTCCGAGATGACGTTGTGCTTGGCGCCCGCCTGGAAGCTGCCCACCGTCACGACCGCTGCATCCTGCGGATCGAGCTCGCGGCTGACGAGAGTCTGCAAGCCGCCGACGATATCGGCGCCGAGGACGATCGGGTCCTTGGTTGCATGCGGGACGGCGCCGTGGCCGCCGACTCCGCGCACCTTGATGTCGACGGTATCGACGTTCGCAAACGACGGTCCGAGTGTGTAGCCGATCGTTCCGGCGGGCAGCGACGCACTGTCGTGGAAGGCGAGCGCATGGGTTGGCTTGGGGAAGCGCTTGTAGAGACCGTCGGCAAGCATTGCGCGGGCGCCTTCGCTGGTCTCCTCGCCAGGCTGCAGGACCATGACCAGGGTGCCGGACCACTGGTCCTTCATCGCCGCCAGCCGCCGGGCTGCTCCGACCCAGCTCGCCATATGCGTATCGTGGCCGCAGGCGTGCATGACGCCGGATTCAACGCCGGAGGCGCTGGTCGCTTTGACCTTCGATGCGAATGGAAGGCCGGTTTGTTCGGCAACGGGAAGGGCGTCCATGTCGGATCGCACGAGAAGCACCGGCCCCGGCCCGTTCTCCATGACCGCCACCACGCCGGTCTTCCCGACCTTCTCGGTGATCTTGAAACCGAGCTTGCGCGCCTCGGCCGCCAGTTTGGCCGGCGTACGTACCTCCTGCATCGACAGCTCGGGGTTGGCGTGAAGATCCCGGTAAAGCGTCATCAGTTCCGGCATGTCGCCGCGGATCGCGTCGGAAAGGGCGGCGGCATTGGCGGGGGCGGAAATCTTCATGGCTGCAACCGCTAGTCCCAAGGTCAACTTCATCAACGCACTCCGAATGATGAAGGCACAAGCTCCATCACGTCCATCTGGGATTCGAAATGGGGCCTCGGCATGATCATCCGCCAGCGGCTTGGCCCAATACGCTCGACGTACCCGGCCACGTCACGCTCCGTATCGCGGCCATATTGCATCGCCCGGGCCTCGTCGCCGAGCACGAGGGTGCCAAGGAAGACCTGCCGCAGGGCATCGCCGGGGAAGATGGATCCGACCTGCCGTTGCGATCCCGTCAGCTTGGCGAAGTCCTGGACATAGCCCGCCTGCTGGATACGGCAGTCGAAGGCGGGATAGGCGACGTAGTTCAGGAGACCGGCGGTCTTGGCGCCGATCTTGATCACCCGGCAGCGATAAGCACCGTTGGGGATCGGCCCGCCGCCCAGCGCCGCGTCAGGTTCGAGCAGCGCGCCCTCGCGCTCGATCTGCGCAGAGTAACCGGCCGCCCGAGCCGACCGCAAGCCATCGACGAACGCCGATCGCCAGTCGCGGAGACGGTCGCGGTCGGACTCCGTCGCCATGGATCGCCAGTCGAGCGTCGGCTGGACGACGACTGCGGGGGCACTCGGGAACTGCGCGCACCCGGCCAGCGCCAGGAGCGCGGCGGGAAGAAAGACGCGGCGCATCCAGAGAGCCTAAGCTGCCGTCCAGCCCCCGTCCATGCTGAGGTTGGCCCCGGTGATCGAGCCCGCCTCGTCGCGACAGAGGAACAGGGCGAAGGCGGCAACCTCTTCAGAAGTCACAAACCTCTTGGTTGGCTGGGCGGCGAGCAAAACGTCGTTCACGACCTGCTCGCGAGTCAGGTTGCGCGCCTTCATCGTGTCCGGGATCTGGTTTTCGACGAGAGTGGTCCAGACGTATCCGGGCGAGATGCAATTGGCGGTCACGCCTTCCTTGGCCGCTTCCAACGCTACGGCTTTGGTGAACCCTGCAACGCCATGCTTGGCGGCGACGTAGGCCGACTTGTTGGGCGAGGCGATCAAGCTGTGTGCCGATGCGGTGTTGATAATCCGGCCCCAGCCTTTCTGCTTCATCGCCGTGATGGTCAGGCGCGTCGTGTGGAAGACCGCCGACAGGTTGATGGCCAGGATGGCGTCCCACTTTTCGGGCGGGAAGGTCTCGACCGGCGAGACGTGCTGGATGCCGGCATTGTTGACGAGTATATCAGGCGCGCCGAACTCATCGATGCAGTGGCGCACCATCTGCTCGATCTGGCTTGGGTCGGACAAATCGGCGGCGTCGTAGCCCGCGCCCAGTTCGCTCCTGATCGTCTCGATTTGCGCCGGATCGCCGAAGCCGTTCAGCATCACCTTCGCGCCCTCGCCTGCAAAAGCGCGGGCGATGGCCAGTCCGATGCCGGAGGTTGAACCCGTGACGAGCGCGACTTTGCCTTCGAGAATCATGGCGTCTCCTTTGCCGCGCTAGTCGCCCTGCCGAGGATGTTTTGCAACCGGTCCGAGTTTCGCGCATTTTGGCGAGGCAAGAGGGGAAACGCGCATGGTTCGGTTCGACGACGGTCCCAGCTCCAACTTCGAAGACCGCACCGGCAGTCCGGGTGGCGGCCTTGGATTCGGAGGTGGCGGCGGAAGCAATCTGCTGGGATGTCTCCTCCCGATGGTGATGAGCCGCTTCGGCATCGTCGGCGTGCTCATCCTCCTGCTCGGCTACTGCGCTTTGACCCAGCTTGGCGGCGGTGGCGGAGGACTGCTGCCTAGCGGGCCGTCGACGACCACGAACGCGCCAGCGGGCCAGTCGACGCTGGCGCCGGAAGATCGACGCATTCTGGTTGGAGCGCTTGAGTCAACGGACGGGGTCTGGGGCCAGATCTTCCAGCGCAGCGGCGCGAGCTACACCGAGCCGACCTTGGTCGCGTACACGCGCGGAACGCAGACGGCGTGTGGCATGGGACAGGCGGCGATGGGTCCGTTCTACTGCCCGAACGACCAGAAAATTTACATTGATCCAGATTTCTTCAACGAGCTTTCACGCAGGTTCCAGGCGCCGGGCGACTTCGCCGCCGCCTATGTGATCGCGCACGAGGTGGGGCACCACGTCCAGAACCTGGAAGGTACGCTCGACCAAGCGCAGCGCGCTCAGCAGAGCCTGGGCAAGGCCGAAGGCAATAGGGTTCAGGTCGGCGTCGAGCTTCAGGCCGACTGCTATGCCGGTGTCTGGGCGGCCAATGCCCGGACCGCACAGGGCCAACCCATACTGGAGCCGGGCGACGTCGAGGAAGGCATGCGCGCGGCCGAGGCGATCGGCGATGACATGCTGCAGAAGCAGAGCCAGGGCGTGGTCGTTCCGGAGAGCTTCACGCACGGCTCATCGGCGCAGCGGATGCAGGCGCTCCGGACCGGGCTGGAGACCGGCAATCCGGCTTCCTGCAAGTTCAATCGCTAGAGACGGACGAGCATCTTTCCGAGATTTTCGCCGCTGAACAGGCCGCGGAAGGCGTCGGGCATTTTGTCGAGGCCGTCGACCACCGTTTCCTGCGACTTGAGCTGGCCGCTCGCGATCAGCTGCCCCGCCTCGCGGTAGAATTCGTCCATCCGCGACTGGAAGTCGAAGACGATGAAGCCCTGCATCCGGATGCGCATGGCAATGACACGCATGATGAAGCGGAAGCTCGCGGGCTCGGCCTTGTTGTAGCCTTCGATCATTCCGCAGATCGCGAACCGGGCGCGCATCCGGGCGAGCGCAAACGCCGCATCGAGATGCTCGCCGCCGACATTGTCGAAATAGACGTCGATACCGTCCGGAGCGGCGGCGGCGAGGCCCTTGAGGATAGGCTGCGCCTTGTAGTCGACGACCTGATCCGCGCCGAGCGAGCGGACGAAATCGCACTTTTCCGCTCCGCCTGCCGAGCCGATGACGGTCATGCCTTTGGCCTTGGCGATCTGCACGACGGCCGATCCGACCGCACCCGCCGCGGCGGACACGAAAACGATGTCGCCGGCCTTGGCCGAGGCGACGTCGAGCAGGCCGAAATAGGCTGTCGCTCCGGTAACACCGAGATTGCCAAGAAATGCCTGCGGCTCGGCTCCGAGGTTCGGCAGCTTGTTCACCGTCCGCGCATCGAGCACCGCCTCGTCGCGCCAGCCGCCCATGTGCAGGACGCGGTCGCCTACGGCAAAACCTTCCGCATTGGATTCGACCACTTCGCCGACTGCGCCGCCTTCCATCGGCTGATCGATCTGGAACGGCGGAACGTAGCTTTTTACGTCGTTCATCCGGCCGCGCATGTACGGGTCGACGGATAGCCAGTCGTTACGGACGCGGACTTGGCCGGCGCCGAGCGGCGGAAGGTCGAAGTCCTTCAGTTCGAAATTCTCGTTAGTGGGAAGTCCTTGCGGACGGCTCTTCAGGTGCCAGGCGCGCGCCATTGTCATTCTCCCGCTTCAAGAGAGCGCATAAGCGTAGCCAAGCGCATAAGAAAGGCCCGGCAACCGAAGCTGCCGGGCCAATCCCAAGTCCCGAGGGACGAGCTTACCGGTAGGTGCCGGAGAAGCTGCGATCAAGGACGTGCGGTCCGGCCTCACCCTGGTCCTCGCGCTCGAACAAGGCGCGGCTGCGGTTGTCGTCTCGCCAACGTTCGCGTGCCTTGTCGGCGCTGCAGTCGAGGATCACGCGATCGCCTTCCACGCGGTCGACGTCGGCGCAGCTGAGGGAGTGATGGACGCCGCCGGCCTCCGGATCGCTCTTGGTCAGGATGATCCGGTCGCCCGCAACCCGGTCCACCTTGCCGATGTGCTTGTCGTCGCTGCCGACGACTTCCATGTGCTCGCGGATGCCGCTCAGAAGCTGGCGCTTCGACTGACGACGTTCGCGCCATCCGCCGAAATCGCTTTCGAAATGCGACTGCCGCTCGCGGCGGTAATCGTCATAGTCGCGGTCGAGGTCGTCCATCTGCCGACGTCGCCACTCCGAATAGTGCGGGTCGTCATGGTTGGAGCGCTCGCGCGAGCCGGCGAAGCTCGTCCGGCGATAGGGATCGCGATCCCATTGGGTCTCGGTGCGGGAGCCGCCGCGACCTTCGAAGCGGTCGTCGCTTCCGGAACGCGAATAGTCGCCGGCCATCGGGCGATAATTTCGGTTGCTGTCCTGGCCGTAACCGCGATTCTGAACTTCGTCGCTCCGGGTCCACTGCCTCGGCCGGCTCTCGTCGAAACGCGAGCGTTCGCGGCTTTGCCAATGGTCGCGGTCGCGGCCGTAATCGCGGCCCCGGTCATCTTCGTCGCCGAACCATGAGCGAACCTCTTCGCCCATGCGCTCGAAGAACCCGCGGTCGCCGCGGTCGCGATCATAGTCCATGTCGCTGCGTCCACGCTCGAACTCGCGGTCGCGTCCCCAGCTTGCGCGCTGTCCGCGCTCTTCGTTGGAATTTCGCTGGTCGTCGCGCCAGCGTCGTTCGGTGTCGTACCGATCGTAAGCCATACATGCCTCCTGACGGAAACGCGCCGGCGCCATGCCGGCCGCTCATCGAATTCAGAACGAACTCAGGGGCGCGGCCGTTCCGCCCGACAGGCGGCCGCAAGACGAGCCGAAACTGCCGTAAGGCGGGTCATTGCATGGGGGAGGAGGCGTCGCTATGTGGGCCGCCTTGCCGAGGCGCGGGGCTGTAGCTCAGATGGGAGAGCGCTGCAATCGCACTGCAGAGGTCAGGGGTTCGATTCCCCTCAGCTCCACCAGCCTTTTCAATGACTTAGCTGGCCCGCCTGGTGGTTGTACGGAAAAAGTACGGAAAACGGCATGTGGGCACTTTCGCCAGATGACGCGCGATGCCTTGTGTCTAAGCAATTCTCGCTCGCGTTCTGCCTAACGTCGTGGGGCTCGAAGCCACTGCTCGATGTCGGTCGCCCGCCAACCGATGCCCAACGTGCGGCACTTCACTGTACTGGGACCCCCATCGATCGTGATGCGATAGGCATCGCCATGGGGCGCGCTCAACGAAACCCATCTCCACGTGCACGCCTGCACGGCCAAGAAAGGCGACAATTACGATATCGCCGACGGCGCCCAGCAAACGCTCGCAGTTGAAGTCACTTGCCTGGCGCGGATGCCGCCAGCGCTGCAATACTCGTTTCGAGCTCACCCTGCCGGAATGGCTTCGTCAGCCGCGGGATGTCGGACGCAATCCCTTCCATCTCCGCATAACCTGAGATGATGAGGATCGGCAGCATCGGTTGAAGCTCGCGCGCGGATCGGGCCAGATCGGTCCCGGCCATTCCCGGCATGAGGTGATCCGTCACGAGCAACGCCGGCCGCAAGCCATCCCGCAGTCGTCGCAGGGCCATTTCGGCAGACGGCTCCTGCACTACTTCGTACCCCATATCGCTAAGCATTTCGGCGGTGCTCGCCCGCACGAGATCCTCATCGTCCACTAGCAATGCGATCCCAGCGCCGACGTGGCCCTGCTCGGCATTGCTCGGGACGTCATCAGGAGCACTGTCGGCGGCCTGCAGCCGCAGCCGCACCGCGGTGCCGCGACCAGGCTCACTCTCGATCGCAAGATTGCCTCCCAGTTGCGCGGCGAGGCCGTGTACCATCGACAAGCCAAGCCCTGTCCCCCGACCCACGCCTTTGGTCGAGAAGAAGGGCTCAACCGCCCGGGCAACG
>Ga0307409_100000502_pt1 | contig 16895 bp, 13 predicted proteins | sample 322Ometagenome_2_FD_203888 | JGI IMG/M metagenome (GOLD analysis project Ga0307409, IMG submission 203888) | Maize rhizosphere microbial communities from greenhouse at UC Davis, California, United States - 322HYB-O-2 | ecosystem: Host-associated > Plants > Roots > Rhizosphere > Soil | place... | reverse complement strand
GGAATGGTCGCTGAGAATGATGTGGCCCGACTGCTCGCCGCCGACGTTGCACTCCTTTTCGCGCATCGCCTCGAGGACGTAGCGGTCACCGACCTTGGTGCGGATGAGACCGATGCCTTCCTTGTCCAGCCTGCGTTCGAGGCCGAGATTGGACATGACGGTCGCGACCACCGAGCCGCCGCGAAGCTCTCCCCGGCGCTGCAGATCCAGCGCCACCAGGGCCATCATCTGGTCGCCGTCGATGATCCGTCCGTTCTCGTCGACGACGATCAGCCGATCCGCATCCCCATCGAGTGCTATCCCGATGTGCGCACCGCTGGCGACAACGGTCTCCTGGAGGACCTGCGGGTGTGTCGACCCACAGCCGGCATTGATGTTGAGCCCGTCCGGCTTCACGCCGATAGGAATCACGTCGGCGCCCAGCTCCCACAGGGCCTCGGGCGCGACGTGGTAGGCGGCGCCGTTGGCGCAATCGACGACGATCTTGAGGCCGTCGAGCCGAAGTCGTTCCGGGAAGGTCGACTTCACATGGTGGATATAGCGGCCGCGGGCATCATCGATGCGCCGGGCGCGCCCGATCTTGTCAGCCGCGACGAGCTTCACACCGCTCTCGATCTTGCGCTCGATCGCCTGCTCGGTCTGGTCGCTGAGCTTGTAGCCGTCCGGGCCGAACAGCTTGATGCCATTGTCCGCGAAGGGATTGTGCGAGGCGGAGATCATCACGCCGATGTCCGCCCGCATCGATCGCGTCAGCATGGCCACCGCCGGCGTAGGCATCGGCCCGAGCAGCACCACGTCCATGCCGACCGAGGTGAAGCCGGCGACCATCGCCGATTCCATCATGTAGCCCGACAGGCGCGTGTCCTTGCCGATCACCACGCGATGGCGGTGATCGCCGCGAAGGAAGTGCGCGCCCGCGGCCTGCCCCACGCGCAGCGCCGTCTCCGCCGTCATCGGCTCGCTGTTGGTGAGGCCGCGGATCCCGTCCGTACCGAAGAATTTCCGTGTCATTGCGAGCGGTTTAGCGCGGCTGCGCCTGCAGCGCGAGTAGTCAGCCGACCCAGCGCCAGATACCTGCAGGAAACGGATGCAGCCAGGTCGCGAGTAGGAACAGGACGGTTCCCCCGATCAAGGCCACTGTTCCCGGGTTCGCGAACCCGCGGCCGAATGGAATGAACGCGGTCTGAGCAGTCCATCCGTGGAACCGCTCGCCCATCAGCTTGGCTTTCTTGCGATCCTGCCCAACTGAGCCGGCAAGCGCGAGAAAGAGGATTGCTCCGTCGAACAGCAGAGCTTTCGGTGTGGCGACAACGATGATGTGCGTGATCGCCCACAGCGCGAAGCCCCACATCATCGGGTGGCGAGTGATCCCGAACACGCCGCCTGCGGCCTTTCCGCGCTCCAGCCGGGCGCCGGGAAGCGCCGGATTGCCGAGGAAGGAACCGACGAAGAGGATCGACCCGATGAACATAAGGATCGTCGCGACGATCCAGCCCGCTTCGCCCGCGTCCCAAAGCGGCGGCTGATCGCCGATCCGCGCGTAGACCCAGATCATGGCGCCAAACGTCACCAGCGCGACCAACGAGTAGAGGCCTTGGAACGGACCTGGGCCCAAACGGGCAACGAGCGTTTGACGGAGCGGATGGGAAAGCAGGAAGTGGGTGCCGACGAAAGCGGCAGAGGCGAGCGCAAGGCACGCCATTCCAGTCACCGCCGGTACGCCTCCGGAAGCACGCCGCGGGACAGGTCCTTGTACCGCTCGCGGAGCTTGGTCTGCCTGGTGTCCATCGGCTGCTGCACCCCGTCGATGAAGACTGCCTCGGCGTTGCTGCTAACCTGCAATGGGTCCCCGGACCAGATAACGACATCGGCGCGGCGACCGGGCGCAAGGCTGCCAAGATCGCGCCCGAGGCCCAGCGCCTCTGCCGGTCGCGACGTGATCATTGCAAGCGCCTCGCCCCAGCGGACGCCTCTGGCGCCGGGCACGTTCTCGAGGGCAACGAGGTTCCCGGCATACTGCCGCTCGTTGAACAGAAAGCGCGTGTCATTGTCGTCGATCATGCCGATCGAGACCTCGACCCCAGCATCCCGCATCCTTCCCACGTTGGATTGTGTGGCGGCGAGTTGCTCGAAGCTCGAAGGCAGATCGTTCACAGCGGAAGCGATGACCGGCACGCGTGAGGCCGCAATATTGTCGGCGACAAGCCAGCCTTCGGACGCCCCCACGAGCACGATCTTCAGCAGCGGATAGTCGCGCTTGAGGTTGAGCACGTTGAGGATGTCGCGCGCCCGCTCGACATGGATCAGCAGGTACTGACGGCCTTGAAGCACCAGGACGAGTGCCGCGGCGTCGAAGCGCGTTAGCAGCACATCCTCGCTTCGACGGGCGTCGGGTTCATATTCGCGGGATTCGTTCGGGTTGCGGACGATTGGACGGTCGATCTCCTCGGTCGGCTCACGCGCCGAGGAGATGGCCGGGCCGTAGCGCCGAAGCTCGGACGCTTCCTTTAGGGCATTGCGAAAGAGGACGTAAGCCGATGCACGCGAGCCGCCCGCGGTGTCCGCCCCCGTCTCGCCTAGCTCGACGAACTGGAAGAGCCGCGCGCGAGTGATCGGCTCCATGTCTGCGCCGAGGTCGATGACCGCGCCCTGTCCCGCGAAGATGCTCTTCGCCACATTCGGGGCAACTATGGCTCGTGTAATCCCGTCTGCGCGATTGACGGGGATGGTGGAGCTGTTCGGGTTGACTGCCGGAGCAATGTCTATCGCTGCGCCGAAGGGGCCGCCGTTTGCCTTGTCGTCGGTCGTCCCATCGCCTCCCAAGTCAATCTCCGAAAGACCAAGTCGCGAGAAGCCGGCGACGATCCCCGGCGTCACCCACTTGCCCCGGGCGTCGACCATCTCCGCGCCCTGCGGGATTCCGACATTGAGGCCGGCTGCCGCGATCCGCCCGTTGCGGATGATGACGACGCCACCGGGAATCGGCTCCGAACCATCGCCCAGCGCGACCGTGCCGCCGGTGATCGCGATGGTTTGTGCAGAAGCAGGAAGTGCGGCAGCAGTCAGCAGTGCAGCGAGCAGCGGCCGGATCACTTCACGTCTCCTTCGCCAGGCTGGCCGAGCTCGAAGTCGCTGACTGGCCGCAGGCGCGGGTTTCCACTGAAGTACATAAGCGCGCCGTCGATCCAGACGCGTTCGGGCCGCGCATAGGTGCTGAACGGGTTAGCGTTCCAGAGGACAACATCGGCCATCTTTCCGGTCTTCAGACTACCCGTCTTGTCGGCGATCCCAAGCGCCTTGGCCGGATTGTAGCTCAACCAAGTCCAGGCGTGCTCGTCGCTGATGTTGAGGCCCATCCGGCGGCCGTCGGCAAGGGCCTTCGCCGCCTCCTGGTTGAGCCGCTGGATTCCGTTCGGATCGTCGGAATGGACGATTGCGCAGGCGCCGGCCTTGTCGACCAGCGGGATGTTCTCCTTGATCCCGTCATAGGCTTCCATCTTGAAGCCCCACCAGTCGGCCCACATGGCCGAGCAGATGCCGTTGGCAGCAAGCAGGTCCGCGATCTTGTAGCTTTCCACCGCGTGGTGGAACGTGCCCACCTTGTAGCCGAACTCCTTGGCCACATCGATCATCACCGCCATCTCGTCGGCGCGGTAGCAGTGGTTGTGAACGATGATCTTGCCGGCGAGCACGCCCATCAGCGTGTCCATGGCGAGATCGCGCTCCGGCATGTCACCGCCGTTCTTGTTATATTTGTCCCACTTGCGCTTGTACGCCTGCGCCTTGATCCAGGTTGCGCGGGTCACCGCGACATTGCCCATCCGCGTTTGCGGCATCTGCCCCTTCGAGCCGTAGACCCGCTTCGGGTTCTCGCCGCATGCCATTTTTAGTCCGTACGGCGCGCCCGGGAACTTCATGCCCTGAACCGTGCGTGCGGGCACGTTCTTCAGCGTGACGGAGCGCCCGCCGAACAGATTGGCCGAACCGGGCAGAACCTGAAGCGCGGTGACGCCGCCGTTCATAAGAGCGCGGCTGAAGCCCGGGTCCTGTGGCCAGACGCTGTGCTCGGCCCAGACCTCCGCACGAACCGGGCTCGTCGCCTCGTTGCCGTCGCTGAGGGACTGAGTGCCTGGGGACGGATAATCGCCAAGGTGGCTGTGCACGTCGATGACACCGGGGGTGACGAATTTGCCGGTTCCATCGACCTCATAGGCGCCGGCAGGCACGGCAGTGTCGGTTCCCCCAACTGCCTGGATCACGCCGTCGGCCAGGATGACCGTGCCGCCGTCGATGCGCCCGCCCTCTCCATCGAACACGGTCGCGCCGCGGATGACCGTCAGCGCGCCCGGATAGCGGTGGTAGGTGGACGGATACGGATCCTGGTTGATCCGCACCGGAGCCGCCTTTTTCGGCGGCGGCGTCAGCTGCGCGCAGGCGCTGAGGAGAGCGACCGCAAGGACGCTCCCCACCCCTTTCGGCTTCATCATGCCCCCGTTCCGACGGCTATGCGTTGCGGGGCGCTGTTTCGCCCTGCGGGAACATGCCCGGAGCCTGGGGCTCGGCAAGTTCTTCCCGGCCAGCCAGCGGATCGCGGTCCTGCAGCGTGTCGAGATGCATCCAGCGCTTCACAATCGGCGAGAGCGCAAGGACGGCGACGGCCGCCCCAATCGAGATCCAGCCGAACATCTCGTAGATGTCGAGCAGCTTCTCCTTGCTCATCTCGCCGCCATGACCGCCGGTCGCTTCGCCGATCTTGCCGGCGACGAAATTGCCGACCGCCGTCATGTAGAACCACGCCCCCATGATGAGGGAAGCGAGGAACGACGGCGCAAGCCGGTTCATCGCCGACAGCCCGACTGGCGAAAGGCAGAGCTCACCGGTCGTGGCGAGCAGATAGTAGAGGAAAACGAAGATGACAGGCGTCATCGCCGCGATGCCATAGGCCTCGGCGCCCCACACGAGGATCAGGTTGGCAAGGCCCATCTGCGCCAGCGCAAGGCCGAACTTGGCCGGAGCGGAAGGCTCCATTCCTCGCCGTGCGAGCTTCACCCACAAGGCAGCAAACAGTGGCGCGAGCAGGATGATGTAGATCGGGTTGATCGACTGGAAGATCGATGCCGGAACGCCCGAGCGATCCACGAAGCGGTCGGTGAACAGGTTCATCGAACCGCCCGCCTGCTCGAACAGGCCCCAGAATAACGGGTTGAGCGCGATCAGGAACAGGATCGCGAACATGCGCTCCCGGGGTTCCTTCTCGAGCTTGAAGCTCTCGTAGAGCACGTAGCCAAGCAGGGCGAGGCCGGAGACGACCAGCAGCGACTGGATGACGTCCTGGTACTGAACCAGCGCCCAGATGACCGCTACGGCGGCGATGCCCACTCCGTAGAGCGTGAACTCCTTCGACTTCGCGAGAGGCTGCGGCGCTTCACCCGCACCGCGAAGGGCCTTCTTGCCGAGCACGAACACGACAAGACCAGCGAGCATGCCAATGCCGGCGAGGCCGAAGCCGAAGCCCCAGCCGACGGTCTGACCGAGATAGCCGACCATGATGGTGCCGATTGCGGCGCCAACGTTAATGCCCATGTAGAAGATGGTGTAGGCGCCGTCGCGGCGTACGTCGGTGAGCTTATAGAGCTGGCCGACCATCACCGAGATGTTGGCCTTCAGGAAGCCCGAGCCGACGATGATGAAGGCGAGCGCGGCCCAGAAGACGTTGATAGTCGGATCCGACTGCCCCCCAACACCTTCGACCGCCATAAGGCTGTGACCGATGGCGAGCAGGAGACCGCCGAACAGGACCGCCTTGCGCTGCCCGAGATAACGGTCGGCGAGATAGCCGCCGAGAACCGGCGTGATGTACACTAGGCTGGTGTATGCGCCGTAGATTAGGTTGGATTTGGAATCGTTGAAAAGCCAGTGCTGCGTCAAATAGAAAATCAGCAGCGCCCGCATGCCGTAGTAGGAAAAGCGCTCCCACATTTCTGCAAAGAACAGCATGTACAGGCCCTTGGGATGACCTGCGAACTCCGGCTCTTTCTGGATGGCGACCTTGGCGCCGACCGTCAGGAAGATCGCGAGCACAAAAACGGAAATCGCGGCGATCCAGTCGCCCTCTTGCCATGAGCCCATGGGCTTGAAACCGTTCAACGAACCTCTCCCAAATCTCTAAAGGCGGCCGCTCCCCAGGGCCGCTCAGATATGGGCGGCACCCTAACGGAGGAAACGGTCTTGTGAAGCCGATTGTTGCAAAGGCATTGCAACCCTAGATGAACGGACAAATGCTCAACGACCGCTCATCCGCACTCGCTTTGCTCAAAACGCGCCGCTCCGGACGTCCTCGAGAGATGGTCGGGCCCGGTCCTTCCGACGAGGAACTGAGGCAGATCCTCGAAGTCGCGATGCGTGTCCCCGACCATGGCAAGCTCGCCCCGTGGCGGTTCGTCATCGTCGGCAAGGAGCAGCGCGAACGTTTCGCTCTCCTTCTCCGTCGGGCGCTGCAGGAAGAGGATCCGTGCGCAGGGCCCGCACATCACGAGAAGGCGGACCAGTTCGCCCGGCAGGGAGAAGCGCTGGTGGTGCTGTTGTCCTCACCCATCCAGGACCACAAGATCCCCGTCTGGGAGCAAGAGCTGTCCGCGGGTGCCGCCGCGATGAACCTGCTGCATGCGGCCCATGCGATGGGTTATGTGGGCGGCTGGATTACGGGCTGGGAAGCCTATTCGCCGAAGGTGAACGCAGCCTTCGCAGAGGCTGGCGAACGCATCGCCGGCTTCATTTACATCGGCTCTCCTGGCCGTGAGCTGGAAGAGCGGCCGCGGCCTGATCCGGACAAGATCGTCCGCAATTGGGACCCTCCGTCCGATTGACCGACCGTGCGCCGTGCTGTATTAGAACAGCATGACGCTTCGCACGACTCACGAAAAGCCCGTTTACGTCCGTCTTCGTGAGACGATCACGGACGCAATACTCTCCGGAAAGTACAGCGACGGCGACCCGTTGCCCTCTGTTCGCGCGCTTGCCGCGGAACAGCAGGCGAATCCGTTGACCGTCGCGAAAGCCTATCAAGGCTTCCAGGATGAAGGACTGGTCACCGTGCGCCGCGGAGTAGGCCTGTTCGTCGCCTCGGGCGCACGCACGCGGCTTCGCGACGGCGAACGCAAGCGCTTCATCGAGGAAGAATGGCCCGCAGTCCGCGAACGCATGGACCGTCTTGGAATCAGCCCGACTGAGTTGATCGAGCGCGAAAGAGCCTAGGCGAGCTCTTCAGCCGGGGCTCGGTAGAGCAGCTCCGCCCTGGCCGCGGCGCCGGCCCCCAGGCCAAGCGCCTCCGGCACCACCACCGACAGAAAATATTCGATCGCCGCGCGGCGTCCGGCACTAGCGGAATCGCCTTCCCCCTCGCCCGCGTCGATGGCGCGCCCAAGCCGCTCCATCAGCCACCCCGCCGTAAGAACCGCGCTCATCGTCATCAGCGGATAGCTGCCGGTCAGGCGATCGCCAGGCGCCGAATTGCGCGCTGTCGCGACCAGCACTTCGACCTCGTCCGTCAGCGCGATCAGTTCCTCGTGCTGAGCTTCGGCCCGGATATCCGCGAACAAGGCGTCGAGCGCTGCACCATCATCGAGGCCGATCTTGCGCTGCACGAAATCTGCGGCCTGGATGCCGTTCGTGCCCTCGTAGATGGGCGCAATCCGAGCGTCGCGCAGGTGCTGGGCAGCGCCGGTTTCTTCGATGAAGCCCATGCCGCCGTGGACCTGAATGCCGAGGCTCGTCACTTCACAACCGACGTCAGTGCACCAGGCTTTCACCAGCGGTGTGAGGACATCCGCGCGGAGCCCCGCCTCGCGATCTCCCAACGTGCCACGGTCGACCTGGCCGAACGCATAATAAGCGAGCGCCCGCGCAGCCATCGTGAGGGCCCGCATCCGGACCAGCATGCGCCTGACGTCGGGATGCTCCGCGATCGTCATCGGCATGCCGTTGAGCTGGCCCTGCTTGCGATCCAGGGCGTAAGCGACGGCGCGCTGCGTAGCGCGTTCGGCCAGTCCCACGCCCTGAAGCCCGACGTTGAGCCGCGCATTGTTCATCATCGTGAACATGGCGCGCATCCCGCCATTCTCGGAGCCGATCAGCCATCCGGTGGCGCCCCCATTCTCGCCATAGGCCATCACGCAAGTCGGCGAGGCGTGAATGCCCATCTTGCGCTCGATCGAGACGCAGTGGAGGTCGTTAGCACTGCCGTCGGGCAGCACCTTCGGCACGAGGAAAAGCGAAATGCCTTTCGTGCCCTCGGGCGCTCCGGGCGTCCGGGCGAGAACCATGTGCACGATATTGTCGGTCAGGTCGTGCTCGCCATAAGTGATGAAGATCTTGGTGCCGGATATGCGCCAGCTTCCATCGCCCACCGGAACCGCGCGCGATTTCAGCGATCCGACATCGCTGCCGGCCTGCGGCTCGGTCAGGTTCATCGTCGCGGTCCATTCACCGCTGACGATCTTCGGGAGATAGTCGCGCTTCAACTTCTCTGAGCCGTGGACCTCGATGGCCTCCACTGCTCCTAGCCCAAGCATCGGGCAGAGCGCGAAGGCGACGTTCGCCGCGTTGAAATCCTCCATCATCGCGGCGGACAGGCTATTCGGAAGGCCCTGCCCGCCTGCCTCCACGGAAGCGGAAAGCCCCATCCATCCGCCCTCGACGAACTTCGCATAGGCTTCGCGAAAGCCGGGCGGCGTCGTCACTCCGCCGTCTTCCCAGCGCGAAGCGTGGCGGTCGCCGACGTCGTTGAGGGGCGCAAGCTCACCCTGCGCGAATTCCGCAGCGGCTTCGATCACGGCATCGACAGTCTCGGATGCGGCCTCAGCGAACCGGTTCGACTTGGACAGCTCCGCAATGCGCACGACGTGGTTCAGAACGAGGCGCTGGTCGTTGACGGGACAGACGAAGCTCATTCACTCATCCTTGCTGAAGGCCGGCGGCCGCTATAGCCCCGCCGCCATGGCCGAAACCACCCGCATATTGCCGTTCGATGTAGAGGCAATCGCGGAAGCCGCGCGGCTAATCGCTTCAGGCCAGCCCGTCGCTGTCGCGACGGAGACGGTCTATGGGCTCGCGGCAGATGCGACCAATGCGGAAGCGGTTGCCCGCATCTACGAGGCGAAGCGCCGTCCGAGCTTCAACCCCTTGATCGTTCACGTGCCCGATCTGGCAACGGCGGAGCGGATCGGGGAGTTCTCGGCTGAAGCGCGAGAATTGGCTGAAAGGTATTGGCCGGGTCCGCTGACGCTAGTGGTGCCGCTTCGGACCAATGCGGGCATCGCAGGCCTGGTCACTGCGGGTCTGTCCACGATCGCGATCCGCGTTCCGGCACACCCCGCCATGCAGGCGCTGCTCAGGGCGGCCGACCGGCCCCTCGCCGCTCCCTCGGCCAATGCGAGCGGCTCGATCAGCCCCACGAAGGCGGAGCACGTGATGAAGACTCTCTGCGGGCGGATCCCGTTGATCGTCGACGCCGGTCCAACCGAACGAGGTCTGGAGTCGACCATCCTTGCCGCAACAGATGGGCGAATCCGCCTGCTCCGTCATGGGCCGATCGACGTCGAACACGCCGTCGAAACCGGCAAGGGCATTGAGGCGCCCGGCCAACTGGCGAGCCATTACGCACCTTCGAAGCCGCTGCGCCTCAATGCCGCCGAAGCGGAGGCGGATGAGTTCCTGATCGGCTTCGGCGAGGTGAGCGGCGCCGCGAGTCTGAGCCCATCCGGCAACCTCGTGGAAGCCGCAGCTCGGCTGTTCGAACTGCTTCATGCCGCCGACGAGTCAGACAAGTCGGGTATCGCCGTGGCTGCTGTGCCCAATGACGGCCTTGGCGCGGCCATCAACGACCGGCTCCGCCGTGCGGCTGCTCCGCGCTAGCTGACGGCTTGCCACTGCAGGAGCGACCGTATAGCCCGCCTCGAAATTTCCACGAAAGCGCGGCCAAGATCATGACGCTAGGGCGTGGCGCCCGATATGGCGCCCTCGCAATCATTTTGCTCGTTGCGCTGGCGTGGCGTCTCCACAACATCGGGTTCGGCCTGCCCAGCCTGTACGATCCCGACGAGCCGATCTTCATGATCAAGGCGCTCGAGCTGCTCACCAACGGGACGTTCAACCCCAAATGGTTCGGCCATCCGGGCTCGACCACCATCTATCTGTTGGCGCTGATCGACGCTGCCGTAGTCGGAAGCGGGCTCGCTTCCGGTGCCTACGCAAGCGTCGAGGAGTTTGCGAAAGCGGCGTTTGCCGATCCCGGACTTCTTTTCATCCCGGCCCGCGTTGCCATGGCCCTGCTGGGCGTGCTCGCCGTCTGGCTGACGTACCTGGTGGGGCGGCGCACCCACGGCACCTCAGTCGCGCTGATCGCCGCAGCCTTCCTCGCTTTCAACTCGGTCCATATCGCATGGTCACAGGTCGTCCGCACCGACATCCACGCGAGCGTCTTCATGCTCGCCTCGCTCCTCTTCGCAATCCGTATCGGGCAACACGGCAGGATCGCGGATTATATTCTCGCGGGCCTGTTCGCGGGCTTCGCGGTCGCCACGAAATGGCCTGCGGTCACGATCTTCGTCGGAGTGCTCGGCGCAACGGCATCTCGCGTGATTGAGTCGCGATCCGAGCTGAAGCGTGACCTGCTCGGCGTAATCCTTGCCGGCATCGCGGTGCTCGTCGGAGTCTTCGTCGCCTCCCCCTTCATCTTCCTCGATTGGCAAACCGTTCTCGCGAACCTGTCCAACGAAGCGCGACCCCGCCACCTTGGCCACACCGGCGCGGGCTTCCTCCAGAACGGCTGGTGGTATCTCTGGCACCCCGTGCGCGAATCCGTCGGAGTGATGGGCCTGTTGCTCATTCTCACCGGGCTTGTTGTTTCGGCCGTCAGATCGCGAGTGTCGCGCTGGACGCTGGTTCCGGCCGCTCTTGCATTCCTTGCGCTCATCGCATCCCAGAACCTGGTCTGGTCGCGCTGGGTTCTCCCGCTGCTGCCGATGTTCTGCGTGTTCGCTGCCGTCGCGATCGTTGCGGTCGGCGAGGCGATTGCCTCCGCGGTCAATTCCAGGCGGCGGCGAGGGATAATCGCCGCCTTGGCCGCGTTCGCTGCCATTCCGACTGTCGCGGGCGCCTTCGCGCAGTCGGCCGAGCGGGCTAACGACACGCGTTGGCAGGCGGCGCGCTGGGCCGTCGCGAATATCCCACCGGGAAGCTCAGTAGCCATCGAGCATCTTGAACTCAGCCTCCGTAAGCAGCCGTGGACCTTCCTCTTTCCGATCGGCGGCGCTGGCTGCGTCGATGGCGTGCGACAGCTGACCGAAGGCGTGGACTACGAGCAAGTTGAACATCTCCGCCAAGGCAGCCCGATCGTGGATTTCGGCAACGTGAGCCCGGACCGACTTGAAAGCTGCCGAGCCGACTATGCGATCCTCACATATTACGACCTGTACCGGGCCGAAGCCTCGACATTTCCCAAGGAAATTGGGAACTATGAGAAGCTGCTTGCGGGCGGCCGTACCGTTGCACTATTCGAGCCGCGCCTCGGCCGAGCCGGAGGGCCAATCGTGAGGGTGGTGAAGCTGCGCCAACACTGATTTGGTTCATCAAATTGGGCCGCGGGGCTAGGATCGCATCGTTAGGGAAGCTAAACCCACGATAACGCTGGGGATTACCTGCGCAAGCCAAGCGCCGCAGGCCGAGACAAGACAAGAGGTTAGGCGACAGTGGGGATGCAATGCAGGCGGTAATTCTGGCCGGCGGTCTGGGGACACGGCTTGGCGAAGAAACCTCGGTTCGCCCGAAACCCATGGTGGAGGTCGGCGGAATGCCGATCCTTTGGCACATCATGAAAATCTACGCCGCTCATGGCGTCAACGAGTTCGTCGTGTGCCTCGGTTACAAGGGATATATGGTCAAGGAGTTCTTCGCGAACTACTTCCTGCACACCGCTGACGTCACCATCGACCTCAGCAAGAACCAGACCGAGATCCACCAGAACCGCAGCGAGCCGTGGCGAATCACCTTGGTGGACACCGGCGCTGAAACGATGACGGGTGGGCGGCTGAAGGCCGTCGAGCGGTACCTGAACCCCGACGAGCCCTTCTGCCTCACCTACGGCGACGGCGTTGCAGCAATCAACGTCGGCGAGCTGATCGATTTTCACAACAGTCATGGGAAGAAGGCGACCATCACGGCGGTCGCGCCGCCGGGCCGGTTCGGCGCTCTCGAGTTCGAAGGCGACCTCGTCCGCAGCTTCAGGGAAAAGCCGGCCGGTGACGGCGGTCTCATCAACGGCGGCTTCTTCGTCGCCCACCCGTCTGTGCTCGATCTCATCGACGGGCCGGACACGGTCTGGGAACGCGAGCCCCTCGAGCGCCTCGCCGAAGACGGCGACCTGGTCGCCTATCGGCATGAGGGGTTTTGGCAGCCGATGGATACGCTGCGGGACAGAATTTATCTCGAAGAGCTGTGGCAGGACGGAGCGCCCTGGAAATGCTGGTGAAAACGTCCGCCTGGCAGGGCCGCCGAGTCCTCGTAACGGGTCACACAGGCTTCAAAGGCGGCTGGCTCTCGCTCTGGCTGTACCAGCTCGGCGCAGAGGTCACGGGTTTCTCCCTCCCCGCCCCCACCGTCCCCAGCCTCTTCGAGCAGACGAGGCTGGCGGAGCTCGTGAACCACGTCGAAGGCGACGTGCGTGACATGGCTGCCGTCGAGGCGGCCGTGAATGCGGCTAATCCGGAGGTCGTCTTCCACCTCGCTGCCCAGCCGCTCGTCCGCTACTCGTACGACAATCCGATCGAGACCTACGCGACCAACGTGATGGGCACGGTGCACCTGCTCGACGCCTGCCGCAGGGCTGAAAGCGTCCGCGCCGTCGTCTCCGTCACGAGCGACAAATGCTATGAGAATCGCGAGTGGATCTGGCCCTATCGCGAGAGTGACCCAATGGGCGGGCACGACCCCTACAGCAGCAGCAAGGGTGCGGCCGAGCTGGTGATCTCGGCCTATCGCCGTTCCTTCTTCGAGACGGGCGCGCGCATCGCGTCCGTCCGCGCGGGCAACGTCATCGGCGGCGGGGACTGGGCAACCGACCGCCTCATCCCTGACATCGTTCGCGCCATGCTCGCCGGTGAGCGTCCCCTCATCCGCAATCCGAACTCGGTGCGGCCGTGGCAGCATGTAATGGAGGCCCTCGGCGGCTATCTGCTGATTGCGGAGCGGCTGCTCGAAGGGCGTGACGATTTCGCAAGCGGTTGGAATTTCGGCCCGTCCGAGGACGACGCGAAGCCCGTCGCCTGGATCGTGGATCGCATGCTCGACATGTGGGGCGCCGACGGATGGGATCGGCCCACGGGCAGCCAGCCCCACGAAGCAACCCTCCTGAAACTGGATTGCTCGAAGGCGCGTGCTGCCCTCGGGTGGCGGCCGCGCTTCAGCCTCGAAAAGGCACTCGAAAAAGTCGTCGAGTGGCACAAGGGAGTTGCCGCTGGCGAGGATGCCCGTGAGCTAAGCTTTCTCCAGCTTGCCGAGTACAGCAAGCTCGGAAGCGTCGGCGCGGGAGAAGTGCCGGCGTGAACATGCTTCGCCGAACCAATGGAAACGAGCTCGTCGCCTCGCTGAAAAACGAAGTCGAGACTCTGCTTCGTCGGGTTGCCGACACCGCGATCATGCCGCACTTCCGTCAGCTTCGCGACAGCGAGGTCTCCGAGAAGACGCCCGGCGAAATGGTGACCATCGCCGATCACAAGGCCGAAGCGATGCTGGAGGATCACCTCTCCTCCATCCTACGGGGATCGCGTGTCGTCGGAGAGGAAGCATGCGCGGCGGACGCTGGCGTCCTGGATCGCCTGGATGAGGGCCTGGTCTGGGTCGTCGACCCGCTCGACGGTACCGCTCATTTCGCGGCGGGACGGGAGCCCTTCGGGACCATGGTGGCGCTTGCGGCTGACGGCGTGACGATCGGAAGCTGGATCTTCAATCCGGTTCAGAACCTGATGTTCACCGCAGCACCCGGGGAGGGAGCATTCGTTACCAACGGCCAAGGCACCCGGAAGGAACTGAAAACCGGCGATCCTTCCGGCACGCCAATCGCCGGGCTGGCGACGCAGTTCATGACGCCGGAACTGCGACAAACGACGATGGCGCGAGGCGCTGAAGCCTTCGAGCTGGTGCCGATCCCGCGCTGCGCAGCCGAGCATTACCCGCGGCTCTGCCGCAGCGAGAACCACATCGCATTGTTTCAGCGCACACTTCCCTGGGATCATGCTGCCGGGGCGCTGCTGCTGACCGAAGCCGGCGGCTACATCGCCAGGTGGGACGGCACGCCGTACAGCTTCCATGATGGGGGCCTCGGCATCCTCGCGGCAACCAGCCGCAAGCTTTGGGACGAAGCTGCCGAGGTTCTGTTTGCCGGTGGCGCCCTCCTCGCCGGCGGTCGCGAACTGCTGCCTCCTAGCGGTCAGGCCTGACGCCCGACCGCCGGATCTAATTTCGGGCCAGCGTCAGGATGTTGCCCAGCCGCAGTCCGAGAACTGCATTGGGCAATGGAACCCGGTCGAGCTTCAGGCCCACTGCGCCCGCAGCCTGCTGAGCCATGAACGACATCGGGAAATAGCTCTTTGCGCGACGCACCTCGACCCGGGTGTAGCCCGATGCTCGAAGCAGTCGGGTGATGGACTCGGGGCTGTAGAGCTCAGGGTGCTGAAGGCAGAACGGCGGCCACCTGTTGCCCATGATGCGCCGCAACACAGACCCCTCGTTGTGCGTAACGATTGCGAGGACCCCGTCAGGACGAAGTTTGGCGCGGATCTGCTGCACCAGTTCGGCCGGATCGAGGAGATGGTCGAGCACATGGACCATAACCGCGACGCCCACCGAGTCGTCGGGCACGGCCGACAGATCGGTCATATCCGTGCTGATATGATGCGGTCGGCTACCCGTCGAATCCGCCAGCTGCTGGTGCACGGCCTTGTTCGGCTCGAACAGCCAGAACTTGTTGAAATCTCCTTCGCGAGCCGCATGCTTCGCGACGTGGCCGACGTCCGGCCCGATCTCGAGATAATCCCCGCTCAATGGCGCGGTCTCGGCTATGGCATCGAAGTAACTGCGCTGCGTCGCGTCAATCGCATCTGAAGTAACGACGTCCATATTGGCGGGCATAGCGGCGTAAAGTTCGGAAAGCTGCTCGTTGCTGAAGAAGCTTGGAGCGAACAAGAGGTCGCAATTCGAGCATCGCGCGTAGGAAAAAAAGACCTTTTCGGCTGCAAAAGTCTCCCAATACGGATGCAAATCTTGGATGCTCATGTTCTCTGCACGGCGCTTGCCGGACACTTCCATTGTCCGCTCGGCGGAGCCGCAGAGCGGGCAGTCGCGGGTAACGAACTCGCTAGATTTCATGGACAGGGCTTCTGGCTGGATGACGTGATCGGCACGCTTAGCGGCCTGCCAATCGATAGGACAAGACCGACGTCATCACAACGGCTTACGAGCACGACCAGAGGAGTCGCAAGTGCCGTTTTTAACTGTGGTTAAGAAGTAACATGTACTATCAATCCGCCCGTGTCCGGGGAATCCCGCCTTGCAGCGCGGGCGCTCCCGGCGTTAGGGCTGCAAGGTCGGATCGCTTGGAAACTTGCAGCTAAAGTGATAGAATTTAATAAAAATTTGACAATGCTGCAGTGCAGGGAAAATTGCTGGTCAGTCAGCGTCAAGTAATCTAGAGCCGTCCATTCACGGCGTTGGCGAACCGCGGGTTTGGGGGTTTTTCATGTCAGTCTCTATCTTTGAAAATTTGTTCGTTCTTGAACTTGCCAACAACCATTGGGGCAAGCTGGAGCGGGGTCTCAAGATCATCAGCGACTTCGCGCGCGTCGTACGCTTCAACGACGTCCACGCAGCGATCAAGCTGCAGTTCCGCGACGTCGATTCCTTCGTTCACAAGGATTTCCGCGATCGTGCCGACGTTCGCTACATCAAGAAGACGCTAGACACCCAGATGCCGTGGGAGAACCTGCGCGCGATGGTCGAAGCCGTCCGCGAAGCCGGCATGGTAACGATGGTCACGCCGTTCGACGAAGTTTCGGTCGACAAGTGCGCCGAATTCGGCGTCGACATTCTAAAGATCGCCAGCTCCGACATTCGTGACAAGACGCTTCTCGCCAAGATCGCATCGACCGGCCTTCCGGTCATCGCCTCTTCGGGCGGCGCCAACCTGGAGCACATCGACGAGCTCGTGGAGTTCTTCACGTCGCGCAACATTCCGTTCGCTCTGAACCACTGTGTTTCGCTCTACCCGTCGGAAGACAGCGATCTCGAACTCGACCAGATCGATTTTCTGAAGGCGCGTTACCCGCACATCACGATCGGCTTCTCGACTCACGAGTATCGGGATTGGCACGACTCTGTTCTGATCGCCTACGGCAAGGGCGCACGTACCTTCGAGCGTCACATCGACATCGACCATGAAGGGGTGCCGGTCAGCTCGTACTGCACCAAGCCGGAGCAGGCGGACATCTGGTTCCGCGCTTTCAAGAAGGCGCAGGAGATGTGCGGTCATGGCGCAGCGGCTCGCCGTAACGTTCCGGAAGGCGAGCGCCGTTACCTCGATGCCCTGGTCCGCGGCGTCTACGCCAAGCGTAACGTGGCAGCAGGTGAAGTGCTTACGCGCGACGACGTCTACTTCTCGGTCCCGCTGCTCAAGGGTCAGATCTCGACCCGCGAGTTTGTCGGCGGCGAGAAGGTCACTCGCCCGATAGCGGCTCACGGTGCCGTGGATGTCGAGAGCATCGACGCTCCGCTCCACCAGAATTCGGCGCTGGTCGAGCTGATCCTCGACCGTGGACTCGAGCCAGAGACGATTGAAACGCCGAAGC
>Ga0307409_100000501_pt1 | contig 16895 bp, 28 predicted proteins | sample 322Ometagenome_2_FD_203888 | JGI IMG/M metagenome (GOLD analysis project Ga0307409, IMG submission 203888) | Maize rhizosphere microbial communities from greenhouse at UC Davis, California, United States - 322HYB-O-2 | ecosystem: Host-associated > Plants > Roots > Rhizosphere > Soil | place... | reverse complement strand
ACGGGGAGCGTGGAGCTGCCGGGCGGGGTGGAGATGGTGATGCCGGGAGACAACGTGCAGATGACCATCGAGCTGATCACGCCGATCGCGATGGACGAGGGGCTCCGCTTTGCCATCCGCGAAGGCGGGCGCACTGTGGGCGCCGGCGTCGTCACCAAGATTCTTAAGTAAGAGAGCGAGCAACCAATGGCTCAGAAGATCCGGATTCGTTTAAAAGCGTTCGACCACGTCGTCCTGGACCAGGCCGCGGCCGACATCGTGCGCACCGCCGAGAAGACCGGGGCCCAGGTGTCGGGGCCGATTCCCCTGCCGGTCAAGACCGAGCGGTGGACCGTACTCCGGAGTCCTCACGTGGATAAGAAGAGCCGGGAACAGTTCGAGCTCCGCACCCACAAACGGCTCATGGACATCAACGATTCCCGACCCCAGACGATGGATGCGCTGACGAAGCTGGATCTGCCGGCCGGCGTCGACGTCGAGATCAAGGTCGAGTAGCGATGAGCATGGGACTGATCGGCCGCAAGCTCGGCATGACCCGGGTCTTCGATGAAGACGGCAGCGCGGTACCGGTGACGGTCATCGAGGCCGGCCCCTGCCGCGTGGTGCAGGTCCGGGATGGTGACATCCAGCTCGGTTTCGGGGCACGTCGCGCGCAGCGCAGTACCAAGGCGGAGCTGGGCCACGCCAAGAAGGCAGGGCTCGAAGCGGCTCCCCAGGTGCTCAGGAGCTTCGCGCTCAAGGGAGACGCCCCGGCCGCGGGTGCCGAACTGAAGGTGGACATCTTCGCGCCGGGGGAGCTGGTCAAGGTGACCGGTACCACGAAGGGCCGAGGATTCCAGGGTGTGGTGCATCGCCATGGTTTCGGCGGCGGGCCAGCCACCCACGGCAATACTCGGCACCGGAAGCCGGGCTCGATCAGCCCGGGCACCGACCCTTCCCGGGTGATCAAGGGCAAGCGGATGCCAGGGCACATGGGCGCCGAACGCCACACCGAGGTCGGCCTCCGCGTGGTTCGGGTGGACGCCGAGCGGAATCTGCTCTTCGTCCGCGGCGCCATCCCGGGCTCCAAGAACGGCATCGTGACGGTTGCCAAACAGGGAGGAGCGAGCCGCCATGATTGAGGCTCCCCATTACGCCGCTGACGGCGCCAAGCGAGGCGCGAACTTCGCCCTGCCTGCGGAGTACTTCGATGGCACGGTGAACGAGCCCGTGCTGCACCAGGCGGTGAAGGTGTACCTGAACAACCAGCGTCAGGGCACCCATATGACCAAGAGCCGGAGCTTCGTGTCCGGCGGCAATCAGAAGCCCTGGAAGCAAAAGGGGACCGGACGCGCCCGACAGGGCTCGATCCGCGCCCCCCACTGGCGCGGTGGCGGAGTCGTGTTCGGGCCAACGCCGCGGGATTATCGAACCGAGATCCCGCGCAAGGTACGGCAGCTCGCTCGACGCAGCGCGCTCAATGCCCGGGCGCGTGAGGGCGCGCTCCACGTGGTGGAACGGCTCGCGTTTCGTACTCCCAGGACCGCGCAACTGGCCGGGCTGCTCGGCAGTCTGGGGCTGGCCGGGCGCAAGGCCCTGGTACTGACGGCAGGGCACAACGCCAATGCCTATCTCAGTGGCCGCAACCTGCCCACGGTTGAAGTCATGGCGTACCCCGAGGCCTCGGCCTACGACATCCTCTGGTCCGACGCGGTGGTGGTGGAAGAGGGTGCGCTGACCGGCGTCATGCCGGAGCCGCTGCCGGAAGAGACGGAGACGGAAAAGGCGGAACGAGCGGAAGCGGCGGAACGGAAGCGCCGGACGGTTGCGAAGCCTGCGGCCAAACCCAAGAAGGCCAGGGCTGAGAAGCCCGCCGCCAAGGCTAAGGCGGCAAAGAAGACGACCGCCAAGCATGCCCCGAGCAAAGGCGAGGGGAAGAGCGCGTCCAAGCCGGCCAAAAAGGCTGCGCCGAAGAAGAAGGGATCCAGGTAAATGCCAACACTGCATCAGGTGGTAGTCCGGCCGGTGGTGACCGAGAAGAGCTCGGCCGCGTACCAGGCCCGTAAGGAATACGCGTTCGAGGTGCATCCCGAGGCGAACAAGTATCAGATCCGTGATGCTTTGCAGAAGCTGTTCGGGGTCACGGTCACCGATGTGCGGACGATGCAGATGCGCCGACACGAGGTGACCCGGGGTCGTACCCGGGGCACCACCGCCCGGTGGAAGAAGGCAATCGTAACGCTCAAGGAAGGCGACTCCATCGCCGTGTTCGAGGGCTGACATGAGCATCAAGCAATTCCGTCCCATGACGGCGGGAACCCGGTTCCGTTCCATTTCGGGCTTCGACGAGGTTACCCGCTCGACGCCGGAGAAGTCGCTGCTCGAGCCCAAGCGCGGGAGCGGAGGCCGCAACAACCAGGGCCACCTCACGTCCCGGCATCGGGGAGGCGGGCACAAGCGGCAGTACCGGAAGATCGATTTCCGACGGAACAAGTTTGGCGTTCCTGGCCGGGTGGCTGAGATCGAGTACGATCCCAACCGGAGCGCCCGAATCGCCCTGGTGGTCTATGCCGATGGCGAGAAGCGCTACATCCTGCATCCCAAAGGATTGGCCCAGGGCGACACGGTCATCTCGGGACCCGGCTCGGATACGCGAACCGGCAATGCGCTGCCGCTCGGAGAGATCCCCCTCGGCACCAACGTGCACAACGTGGAGCTCAAGATCGGCAAGGGCGGCCAGCTGGCGCGTACCGCCGGCTCCAGTGCGCAGGTCGTGGCGAAAGAGGGGGACTATGTCACCCTCCGGCTTCGCTCCTCCGAAATGCGGCTGGTGCACGGCCGCTGCCTGGCCACGGTGGGCGAGGTTGGCAACGCGGAACACGAGCTGCTGTCGGTCGGCAAGGCCGGCAAGAGCCGCTGGCTGGGCAAGCGGCCCAAGGTCCGCGGGGTGGCGATGAATCCGGTGGACCACCCGCTTGGCGGCGGCGAGGGCAAGAGCTCCGGCGGACGTCCGCCGACCTCGCCGTGGGGCAAGGTCGAGGGGAAGAAGACCCGGCATCGCAAGAAGGCATCCACTAAGCTGATCGTTCGCGGTCGCAAACGCGGAAGGGCGACAACGTAATGGCGCGAAGCGTAAAGAAGGGCCCCTTCGTTCAGGAATCGTTGATGACCAAGGTTCAGGTCCTCAACAGCAAGAACGAGAAGCGGGTCGTGAAGACCTGGAGCCGGGCGAGCACGATCCTGCCCGAGTTCGTGGGCCACACGTTCGCGGTGCATAACGGGAACAAGTTCGTCCCGGTCTATGTCACCGAGAACATGGTCGGCCACAAGCTGGGCGAGTTTGCCCCCACCCGGCTGTTCCGGGGCCACAGCGGAAAGATCGTGGCGGACAAGAAGGCCAAGCCGGAGTAACCATGAGCGGCCATGCAATTCAACGGCTGGTGCGCCAGTCGCCCAGAAAGATGCGGCTCGTCATCGATCTCATCCGGGGGAAGGATGTGAACGAGGCGTATGCCATCCTGAAATACAACAAGAAGCTCGCGGCCAAGCAGATCGCCAAGACGCTGAAATCCGCCGTGGCCAACGCGGAACAGAAGGCGCTCAAGGAGAACGAGAGCTTTGATCCGGACGCGCTCTTCGTCAAGAAGGCCATCGTGAACGGCGGCCAGCCGCTGAAGCGCTTTACCGCCGCGGCCCAGGGCCGGGCTACCCCGATCCGGAAACGGACCAGCCACGTGGAGATTCACGTGGACAGCAAGGAGAGCGAGTAATGGGTCAGAAGACGCATCCGATCGGCCTTCGCCTGGGCATCGTCCGGCAATCCTCATCCCGCTGGTTCGCCACCAAGGACATGCCGGCGTTGCTCAAAGAGGACGAGCTGATCCGGAAGTACCTGAAGCAGCGGCTGGGGCACGCCGCCATCTCCGAGGTCCACATCGAGCGGCGGCCGGGCAAGGTCACCATCACGGTGCACACGGGCCGGCCGGGCGTGGTGATCGGGAAGCGGGGAGCGGAAGTCGACAAGCTTCGCGACGAGCTGGCGCAGCTTACGGGTAAGGAAGCGGCGATCAATGTCGAGGAGATCAAGCGGCCGGAGCTGTCGGCCCAGCTGGTTGCCGACAACATCGCCCACCAGTTGACCCAGCGGATCTCGTTCCGCCGGGCCATGAAGCGGGCGGTGCAGAGCGCCATGCGCATGGGTGCCCAGGGCATCAAGGTGCGGGCAGCGGGACGGCTCGGCGGAGCCGAGATCGCGCGGACCGAGGGCTATCACGAGGGCCGGGTGCCACTCCACACGTTGCGAGCCGAGATCGACTACGCGACCAGCACCGCCAAGACCACCTATGGGACCATCGGCATCAAGGTGTGGATCTTCAAGGGCGAGGTCATCGAAGACATGGCCGGCCGCACGTACAGCACGGGGGCGTAAGGAATGCTGGCGCCAAAGCGGATCAAGTTCCGCAAGCAGTTCAAGGGACGGACCAAGGGCATAGCGGCCCGGGGCAACACCGTCGCGTTTGGGGAGTTCGGCCTGATGAGTCTGGAGCCGGGGTGGATTACCAACCGGCAGATCGAGGCCTCGCGTGTCGCCATGACCCGTGAAATGAAGCGGGGCGGCAAGGTCTGGATCCGAATCTTCCCGGACAAGCCGATCACGAAAAAGCCGGCCGAGACCCGCATGGGTAAGGGGAAGGGGAATCCCGAAGGTTGGGTGGCGGTGGTGAAGCCCGGGCGGGTGCTGTTTGAGATCGAAGGCATCAGCCAGGACCTCGCCAAGAAAGCGCTGGCTCTCGCATCGGCCAAGCTGCCGGTGAGAACCCGCTTTGTGAAGCGTGAGGAGGTATAACGGTGAAGGCGAACGAGCTGCGCGACATGTCGGTGGATGATCTGCAGACCCGACTGGGCGAGCTGACGGAGGAGCGCTTTCGGCTCCGCTTTCGCTCGGCCACGGAGTCGATCGAGAATCCGATGCGCTTCCGCGCGATCCGGAGGGATATCGCCCGGATCAAGACGATTTTGGAGGAGAAGTCGCGAGTCGCCAGTCAAGAGTCACGGGGTGACTCGGAAGCTTCCAGCTGACGCGACTCGAGACTCGTGACTCGTGACTGATAGGAACACAAACATGGCCGAAGAGACCCAACCCCGCACTCGACGCAAAGTCCGCCAGGGCGTCGTGACCAGCGACAAGATGGAGAAGACCGTAACAGTCTCTCTGGTCCGCCGCTACGCCCACCCGGTCTACGGGAAGCAGGTGACCCGGACCAAGAAGGTGAAGGCGCGGAACGAGCAGGGCGCCAAGGCGGGTGACACGGTACGCATCATGGAAACCCGGCCGCTGGCCAAGACGGTATGCTGGCGGGTCGTCGAAGTTGTCGAGCGGGCCAAGTAGCCCAGAGCCACGAACGAGGCAGAAATGGTTCAGCAAGAGAGCATCCTTCGTATCGCCGACAACTCGGGCGCCCGTCGAGCGCTGGTGATCCGGGTTCTGGGCGGCAGCAAGCGCCGGTACGCCGGGTTGGGCGATACGGTGGTGGTCGCCATCAAGGACGCCATCCCTACCGGACAGGTGAAGAAGGGCGACGTCGCGAAAGCGGTGATCGTCCGGACCGCCAAGGAAACCCGGCGGAAGGATGGCTCCTACATCCGCTTCGACGAAAACGCGGCGGTGCTGATCAACGATGCCGGCGAGCCTCGGGCAACCCGCATTTTCGGCCCGGTCGCCCGTGAGCTCCGGGAGAAGCGCTACATGAAGATCGTATCACTGGCGCCGGAGGTGCTGTAGCATGAAACCGCTCGTGTTCAAGAAGGCCAAACGGCTTCGCCATCAGCCGCCCACGCGGATGCGGCTGCACATCACCAAGGGTGACACCGTCCAGGTGATCTCGGGCGAGGATAAGGGAAAACGCGGCCGGGTGCTCAGGGTACACCCCAAGACCGGTCGGGTGACCATCGAGGGCATCAACGTGGTGAAGCGGCATCGTCGCGCGACCCAGACGGCCGAAGGCGGCATCGTCGAGTTCCCGGCGCCGATTCATCACTCGAAGGCAATGCTGATCGACCCCAAGAGCGGCGAGCCCACCCGCATCCGGCGCCGCCGGGATGCCGACGGCACTGTGGAGCGGATCGCCCTTAAGTCAGACCAGCCGATTCCGAGGAGTCGTTAGTCATGGCGGACGAGAAAGAAGGCGGAAAGGCCGGCAAGGGCGGGAAAGGCGGAACCGCCACCGCCCCGGCCAAGGGCGGAGCCCAGTCCTCGGGACAGGGCAAGGGCAAAGACAAGGCGCCGGCTGCTGGTGTGGACCACGAGCCCAAGGCGCAGGAAGGGAAGCCGCGGTTGCTCGAGTACTACGAGAAGACCATCCGGCCCCGCCTGGCCAAGGAATTCGGCCTGGCCAATCCCAACCAGGTGCCGCGGCTGGTGAAGATCGTCCTCAACGTGGGCATGGGTGACGCCGGGAAAAATCCGAAGCAGCTGGACGCAGCAGTCGAGGAGCTGGGATTGATCACCGGCCAGAAGGCGGTGGTGACCCGGGCCAAGAAGGCCATCGCCAACTTTGGACTGCGGGCCGGAGTACCGGTCGGGGCCACGGTGACGCTGCGTGGCGCGCGCATGTACGAGTTTCTGGACCGGTTCATCAACCTCGCGGTGCCGCGGATTCGCGACTTCCGCGGTCTTCCCAACCGGAGCTTCGATGGTCGAGGCAACTACACCTTCGGCATCAAGGAGCAGATGATCTTTCCCGAGGTCGATTACGACCGGGTCGAGAAGATCCACGGGATGGACATCACCCTGGTCACCTCTGCCGACCGGGACGATCTGGCCATGGGCCTGCTGCGGGAGCTGGGATGGCCGTTCCGCGGGGAGACGCCGCAGCGAGTTGCTTAGAGAAGAGGCGTGAACGGTAAACGGTAAATGGTGAACGGGCTCAGCCCCTCACCCCCGTTCACTGTTCACTGTTCACTGTTCACGTAGTTGAGGACACATGGCAAAGACAGCCTGGATTGAAAGAGCCAAACGCACGCCGAAGTTCAAGGTCCGCTCGGTGCGCCGCTGCCAGCGGTGCGGTCGGTCCCGGGCGGTACTCAGAAAATTCGGTCTCTGCCGTATCTGTTTCCGTGAGCTCGCCTTGAAGGGGGAAATCCCGGGCGTGCGCAAGGCCAGCTGGTAAGGGGAACGAAGGAATGAATCTGACAGATCCTGTTGCGGATATGCTGACCCGCATTCGGAACGCCTGCTCGGCGGGCCACCGCCGCGTCGACATGCCGGTATCCAAGCTGAAGAGCGAGGTGGCCCGGCTGCTGCGCGACAATCACTACATCGCGGATTTCAAGATCCTCGACGATGGTGGCCACGGCGTGTTGCGCCTCTACCTCAAGTATCACAACGAGGCGCCGGTCATCCGAGAACTCCGCCGAGTATCGACACCCGGACTGCGGCGCTACGTGAAGTGCCGGGAGCTGCCGAGGGTGAAGAACGGCCTCGGTATGGCCATCGTATCCACGCCGCGGGGTCTGATGACCGATCGCGAGGCGAGAAGCGCCAATCTCGGCGGCGAGCTGCTCGCCGTGGTCTGGTAGGAGGTCGCATGTCGCGTATTGGACGGAAGCCGGTAACGGTGCCCAAGGGCGTCACCCTCCAGGTCGAGGGCAACACGGTCGCCGTGAAGGGCCCCCGAGGAGAGCTCCGCCGCGCTCTCCACCCTGAGATGCAGATCGCCTTCGCCAACGATCAGTTCACGGTGGCCCGGCCCAGCGAGGAGAAGCGGCACAAGGCGCTGCATGGGCTGACCCGGACGCTGGTGCAGAACATGGTCGAGGGTGTGTCGAAGGGCTTCAGCAAGAGCCTGGAAATCCAGGGCGTGGGCTACAAGGCCGAGGCAAAGCCGTACGGCGTCAACCTGGTGGTGGGCTACTCCCATCCGGTCAAGTATGAGGCGCCCAAAGGCATCAAGATCACGGTCGACAACAACACCACCGTGAAGGTGGAAGGGGCGGACAAGGAGCTGGTCGGTCAGGTTGCGGCCGAACTCCGGTCGGTGCGCCCACCGGAGCCCTATAAGGGGAAGGGCATCCGCTATGTAGGCGAGCAGGTCCGCCGCAAGGCGGGCAAGACGGGAGCCAAGTAACATGCGCACCATTCACGGACCAAAGACTCGGTCACAGCTGCGCTACCGGCGGCACCTGCGGGTTCGCCGCAAGGTGAGCGGCACGGCGGAACGCCCGCGCCTCGTGGTCTATCGCTCGCTCAAGCACATCTACGCCCAGCTGGTAAACGACGATCTCGGCGTCACGGTCCTGGGCGTGAGCGATGCCAGTGAGGGTCTCGAGGTGGATGGCGGTGGCAAGGTGGGCCGCGCCAAGGGCACCGGCAAGTTGCTGGCGCAGAAAGCCAAGGCTGCCGGGATCGGCAAGGTAGTTTTCGATCGGGCGGGTTATCGTTACCATGGCCGGGTGCAAGCCGTCGCTGACGGCGCGCGCGAAGGCGGATTGGAGTTCTAGATGGCAGAGGAGACGGTAGGCGCTTCCAATCTCGAGGGCACGAGCCTGGAAGGTGGAGCCACAGTCGAGGGTCAGGCCACGGCCGAGAGACCGGCCGGGTCAGAGCGTCCACGGCGGGGCGGTGGCCGAGGCGGTGAACGGGGAGACCGGGGCCGCGGAGGGCCCCGGCGGGACCGTGGTGATCGTGACCGCCCAAGCGATCACGTCGAGAATGTCATCGCCATCAATCGCGTGGCCAAGGTGGTCAAGGGTGGCCGGCGTTTCTCCTTCAACGCGCTGGTGGCTGTTGGGGATGGGAAGGGCAAGGTGGGGATCGCAACCGGGAAGGCGAACGAGGTCTCCGAGGCGGTCCGCAAAGCAGTCGACGCGGCCAAGCGCTCCATGATCGAGTTGCCGCGGACCGGCTCCACCATTCCGCATGAAGTTGTGGGCCAGCATGGGGCGGGCCGGGTGCTGCTCAAGCCGGCTGCCACCGGAACCGGCGTGATTGCCGGCGGGCCGGTTCGGGCGGTCCTCGAGTGCGCCGGGATCACCGACATCCTGACCAAGAGCCTGGGCTCCACCAACCCCCACAACATGGTGCGGGCCACGATGGACGGGCTTGGCTGTCTGGTCTCGGCCCGACAGGTGGCGCGGGAGCGCGGGATCGAACCGGATCAGATCGCCTACAAGGCAAGGCAGGAGGGCTGAGATGGGACGTAATCCGGCAGTTGGCCGCCAAGGCCCGGCCCACCACGCCGCAGTGATCCCCACCGAGGATGCAGCGAGCGCGCTTTCGGTGAAACAGATCCGATCCGAGATCGGACATCCGGAGACCATGCGCCGCACACTGCGGGCGCTGGGTCTCAGACATCACCAGCAGACCGTACGGGTCCCGAACACGTCTTCCGTTCGCGGCATGCTGGTCAAGGTGCGGCACCTCATCGAGGTGGCGCCGGCGCAGGAGCGTTGATGGCAGAGAAGAAGAGCACCAAGTCGACCAGCCGCGCGCGTAAGGCTACCCCGGCGGGTACCAAGCGCCGGTCTGGAGCCGCAGCGGCTGAGAGTTCCCAACCCGCAGTGCGAGTCCTGACCCTCTCCAGCCTTTCACCGGCGGCGGGATCCACCCAGGCCCGCAAACGGATTGGCCGTGGTCCCGGTTCGGGTCTGGGCAAGACCTCAGGCAAGGGTCACAAGGGTCACAAGGCCCGCACCGGTGGCGGCACTAATCCGGGTTTCGAAGGCGGGCAGATGCCGATGTACCGGCGGCTCCCGAAACGGGGCTTTACCAATCCGTTTCGCGTCGAGGCGCAGGTGGTCAACCTGGTGGATCTGAAGAAGGTGAGTGCGGCCGAAGTGAGTCCGGAGACGTTGTATTCCGCGGGCCTGATCGGGAAGCCGGACTCACCCGTGAAGCTGCTGGGCACCGGGGACGCCGACCGGGCCTATACCGTCCGAGGCGTGGCCCTTTCCGCGCCGGCGCGCGCAAAGATCGAGGCTGCCGGCGGTAAGATCGAGGCGTAAGTGTCAGCTCCACGTGTACCCAACCTGACTATGGATGAGGAGCTGAAGCGCAAGCTCCTCTTCACCCTGCTTGCACTGGTCATTTACCGGGTCGGCGCGCACATCGCTGCGCCGGGGGTGAATGTTGCCGCTCTGGCGGACTTCATCCGGAATTCGGCGGCCGCAGGGTTCTTCGGACTCTATGACGCCCTCGGGGGCGGGCTTTCCCGCGCCACCGTCTTTGCCCTTGGCATCATGCCGTACATCTCGGCGTCCATCATCTTCCAGCTGGCCGGAGGCGTCGCCCCGTCCATCGGCAAGATGCAGAAGGACGAGGAGGGCAAGAAAAAGATCACGCAGTGGACCCGGTATCTCACGGTGTTCATCTCGCTGTCCCAGGCCTATACCTTCGCGCTCTTCACCGAGTCCATCCCGGGCGCAATTGCGTCACCGGGTATCGCATCCCGCCTGATCATGGTAGTGACGCTGACCACCGGCGCCATCTTCGTGATGTGGCTGGGCGAGCAGATCACCGAGCGCGGTATCGGCAACGGCATGAGCCTGCTGATCACCTTTTCCATCCTGGAGCGGCTCTGGCCGGGCACGCTGCAACTGTTGCAGTTCATTCGGGGCGGAGTCGTGTCTCCCATCGGGGCGGTAGTTTTCCTGGCCATCCTGGTCGCCGTGGTAGCGGCGGTCGTGGGTATGACCATTGCCGCCAGGCGAATTCCCATCCAGATCCCGCGGAAGGTGATGGGCCGGGGAAGGATCCGGGAGGGGCAGAAGACGTTCATCCCCATCCGGCTGATTACGGCCGGCGTCATGCCGATCATCTTTGCCCAAACGATCATCATCGTTCCCGGGACCCTGGCGAGCTTCACCAAGAACCCCATCCTGACGGAGATCGCGAGCTTCTTCAACCCAGGCGATCTGCCGTACGATCTCACCTTCGCTGTGCTGATTCTGGTCTTCAGCTACTTCTACACGTCCATCATCTTCAACTCGGTGGATCTGGCAGAAAATCTGAAGAAGCAGGGCGCGTTCATTCCCGGCGTGAAGCCCGGTGCCAGCACGGCCGACTACATCGACTCCGTCCTGGCACGGGTTACCTTGCCGGGCGGTCTGTTCCTGGCCGGCGTGGCGCTGGTCCCGGTGCTGGTCTCGAAATGGGTAGGCGTGCAGTCTCAGTTTGGCGGGACCTCGGTACTGATCGTCGTCGGCGTGCTCCTCGACACCATTGCCCAAGTGGAGCAGCACCGCACCCTGCGCAAGTACGACGGCTTCATGAAGACCGGCCGGGTGAAATTCAGGGGTCGGCAACAGCGGTATATGTAAACTGCGTCGACGGTGAACGGGAAACAGTGAACGGGAAGGGGGCTCGGGTGGTTTGAGGAGCCCCCTATTCACAGTTGACCGTTGACCGTTCACGTGACTAAGGAATGCATCGTGGACATTTTACTCATGGGCCCGCCCGGCGCGGGGAAGGGAACCCAGGGAGCCTTACTGGCTGAAGCACGTGGGCTGCCCAAGTTCGCCACCGGCGACCTGCTCCGCGACGCGGTCAAGCGCGGCTCCCCACTCGGCCTCAAAGCCAAGGCCGTCATGGAGGCGGGGCACCTGGTCAGCGATGACGTCATCCTGGGCATTGTCCGCGAGGAGCTGGTCAAGCCGGAAGCGGCCAATGGTGTCATCTTCGACGGGGTGGTTCGCACCATCCCTCAGGCGGAAGGGGTCGAGCGGCTGTTGCGCGAGCGAGGTCGTCGCATGGACGCGGTACTCTTCTTCGACGTCACTGATGAGGAGATCCTGGCCCGCCTGACCCGGCGGCGGAGCCTCGAGCAGCGGGCCGATGACGATCCCGCGGCCGTGGCTATCCGCCTGCGAGCGTATCGGGAGCAGACGGCACCGGTGCTGGACTGGTATGAACAGCGTAACCTCTTGCGGCGGATTCCAGCGATCGGCTCGGTCGAGGAGATTGCCCAACGGGTTCGCCAGGTACTCGGGCGTTAGCATGATCACCCTGAAGTCGCCCCGCGAGATCGACATCATGAGCCGGGCGGGACACATCGTGGCTGAGACACTGGGCCACATCCGTGAGATCCTGCGGCCCGGAATGAGCACCGAGGACCTTGATGCCGAGGCCGAGCGCTTCATCCGGAGTCACGATGGGGCAACCCCATCCTTCAAGGGACTCTACGGTTTTCCCAAGACTCTCTGCACTTCTATCGATGAAGAGATCGTCCATGGTATCCCGTCCCCCCGACGGTTGCTGAGCGAGGGCAGTATCGTCAGCGTGGATGTGGGCGTGCAGCTCGAGGGACTTCATGCCGATTCGGCAACGACGCTCCCGGTGGGACGAGTCGATCCGGACGCAGAGCGGCTGCTCCGGGTCACCCAGGAGAGTCTTGCAGCCGGCATCGCGCAGGCGCGGGTGGGAAACCACGTGGGCGACATCGGGCATGCGGTGCAGCGAGTGGCGGAAGCCGCCGGGTATGGGGTCGTTCGGGAGCTGGTTGGCCATGGCATCGGAACCCGGTTCCATGAGGAGCCGCAGATTCCGAACTACGGGGCGCCCAAGCGAGGGCCGCGTCTGTTGGAAGGCATGACCCTGGCCATCGAGCCCATGATTACGGTCGGCAGTCCGGTCACCAAAACTCTGTCAGACAAGTGGACCGTGGTGACCGCGGACGGAAGTCTCTCAGCCCACTTCGAGCACACCGTTGTTATCACCTCCAACGGTCCTCGAATTCTGACCACCACCTGAGCCCGCGCCTCAACCGACCCGCTCGTCCAGAACCTGCCGCACCCGGATTTCCGCCGCTTCCACCCGCTCCAACGTCACCACCGCTGACTGGACCAGCGCTCGGGTCTCGTCAGGCCGGCCCATCAGCCTCAGATTGCTCCGGATGCTCCAGTAGGCGCTTCGGCTGGTGGCTGCCGCGAGGAAACTGGCTGTAGCGGCGTCGCCGATCGCGGTGGCCACGCCGGAGCCGACCATCGCTTCGGCCAGGGCCGAAACCTCGGAGGCAAGGTCAAGCAACTCCAGCTGCACTCGAGCGGCCTCAAACAGCGCTGCCCGGCGGGCTGCGTCCCGCGCGGTGCGTTCGAACTCGGTTGCCTGAGGCAGCGTCAATGCGTCGAGATACTCGGCAATGACGACCGCATCGTGGCGGGCGAGCTCGAGGAGATCGGCCCGGAGCACATCGGCTCGCTCCAGAATCTCCTGCGCGTAGCCGTGCACCGCCGCATATTTCTCGCGGCGCGTCGTGAGACCGGCTACCATCGCGACCAGGGAGGCCGCCAGCGCGGACGTCAGCGCAGCCACCGCACCTCCGGCCGGCGTGGCGCTCGCCGCAGCAACCGCATCGGACCACTGGAGAATCGAGCTTTCGCCGCTCAGGACGTCCGTGTCATCCATCTCCGCTCCCAGCCTAGGATCACCAAAGTTTAGCACAGCTGCGCCGCTGGGTAGAGATACATCTCTGCAATCAGGCTGGAGAAGTCAGCATTCCGAGGAGCCAGGCGTGAATGCCCGGGTTGCCGGCCACCACACCCGTATGCTCGATGCCGATACTGCGGCCGGTGAAGTCGGTAATGATGCCGCCGGCTTCCCGTATAAGCAGACTACCGGCAGCGATGTCCCAGGCCGACAGGTGTTGCTCCCAGAACCCATCGAAACGGCCCGCGGCCACATCAGCCAGATCGAGTGCGGCGGCACCCGGACGACGAATGCCGCTGGTCCCCGCAGCGATTCGGCCGAACTGCCGCTGGTATTCCTGGAGGCCCGACAGGTCCCGAAAGGGAAACCCGGTACCGACCAACGCGAACTCCGGATCGCCGATCTCGGAGACCCGGAGCCGTCGACTGCCCAGCCAGGCCCCACCACCGCGCCAGGCGCAGTAGCTCTCGTTGTGGGGCACGTGGTGCACCACTCCGACCTCGAGCACGCCATCCACGGCGCCGGCAATCGACACTGCGTAGCTGGGGTAGCCGTGGAGGAAGTTGGTCGTGCCGTCCAGGGGGTCGACCACCCAGACCAGTCCGTCGGTGACGATCTCAGGGCTCAGCTCTTCGCCTATAATTGTGGCTGGAGTACTGCCGTCCTGCAGTACCTCCGCGATGATTCCTTCCGCCTTGCGGTCGATCTCGGTGACGTAGTCACGCCGACCTTTGAGGGTCCAGCCGGCAGGGCCGTCCGGCCGCTCGACGCTCCGAAGATATGCCGCCGCCTGCTCCGCGGCCGACTTGGCTCTGTTCAGTAAGTCTAAGTGAGACAGTTGCTTGTGCGCTCAGGATGGCCAGGGTAACTTGCCGCTATGCCCCGCATATTTTCAGGAATTCAGCCCTCCGGCGAGCTGCACATCGGCAACTGGCTTGGGGCGGTCAGGAACTGGGTCAATCTCCAGTACAGCTATGAGACGCTGTTTTGCGTGGTCGATCTCCATGCCATCACCGGGAAGTACGAGCACGAGACACTGTCGCAGCGCACTCGAGAAATGGCAGTGGGATTGCTGGCGGCCGGCATCGATCCCGACCGTGCCACGCTGTTCGTGCAGTCTCACGTCGCCGAGCATTCCGAGCTCCAGTGGCTGCTGAACACCGTGACGCCGCTCGGCGAGCTCGAGCGCATGACCCAGTTCAAAGATAAGGCGCAGCGATTTGAGAGTGTGCCGGCGGGGCTCCTGAATTACCCCATCCTGATGGCTGCCGATATCCTGCTGTACCGAGCGGACCTGGTGCCCGTGGGAGAGGACCAGATTCAGCATCTGGAGCTCAGCCGGGATATCGCCCGGAAGTGGAACGCGGAGTTCGGACGCGGCGAACGCTTCTTTCCCGAACCCGAGCCGATCCTCTCTGAAGCCAAGCGCATTACCGGCCTGGATGGGCAGGCTAAGATGTCGAAGAGCCTGGGCAACACCATCGGCCTGCTGGACAGCCCCGAGGAGATCTGGCAGAAGCTCAGGCCGGCGAAAACTGATCCGGCACGCGTGACCAGGCGTGACCCGGGCACCCCAGAGATCTGCAATATTTATCACCTGCACCAGTACTTCTCCCCTCCGGAGACTGTCGCCCGGGTGGCCGACAACTGCCGTGGCGCCAAATGGGGGTGCCTCGACTGTAAGCGGGTACTGGCCGATAATATGATCGCCACGCTCGCGCCCATCCGGGAACGTGCCCTGGAGCTGCAGCAGCAGCCGGAGCGGGTCGACGAGATCCTGGCCGATGGGGCTTCCACAGCCCGCCGCATGGCTGGAGACACCATGCGTGAGGTGAGGGAGCGCATGGGGTTGCTGCCGGTTGCTCCCCAGGCTCTCTCCTCACCGGACCAGTCTGGACTGCGATCCTAGGCGATTTATACCCTCACCCTGGCGGACCGGTTGGAAAAGATCATCAAGGCGGCAGTGGAGCGGGGTGCCTCGGACTTGCACATCAAGGCCGGTGACGTGTTCCGGGCCCGAATCAACGGCAAGCTGGTTCCGCTCACCAAGCAGAGGCTGACACCGGATCAGACCAAATCCATCGCCCTCAAGCTGATGAGCAGCGAGGAGGATCGTTCCCGGATCGACCGGATTCGGGACTTCGATTGCTCCTGGGGCATGCCCGGTGTTGGCCGCTTCCGGGTGAATGTCCTCCGGCAACGATCATCGTTCATGATCGTCATGCGGGTCATTCCCTTTGCCGTGCCCACCATCGAATCCCTCGGGCTACCTGAAGTGTTGAAACAGGTGGCGGAGGCGGACCGTGGCCTGGTGCTGGTGAGTGGCGTGAGCGGAAGTGGCAAGAGCTCGACGGTAGCCGCTATGGTGCACCACATCAACCGCACCCTGCACAAGCACGTTGTGACGATCGAAAATCCCATCGAGTTTCTGCATCGAGATCTGAGCTGCTCTATCACCCAGCGCGAGGTCGGGGTGGACACGGACAGCCTTGCGGTCGGGTTGCGGGCGGCGCTGCGCCAGGACCCTGACGTGGTGGTCCTGGGAGATGTCAGCGACGCTGCGACTATCGACACGGCGCTGAAGGCCGCTGAGACCGGCCGTTTGGTCATCGGAACCATCGCCACGCCGGATGTGGTTGGCACAGTCGAGCGGGTTATCGGAACTCTGCCTCCTTCTGAGCGGGAGGTCGGGCGGATCCGTTTCTCCGAGTCGCTGCGAGCCATTGTGTCGCAACAGCTGCTTCCCAAGGTCGATGACGATGGCCGGATCGCAGCGCTCGAGATCATGATTGCAACACCGGCGGTGCGGGAGTGCCTGAAGGACCCGGAGCGCCTCAGCCAGGTAAAGCGGATCATGGCCGAGGGCCGCAAGGATCTCGGCACCCAGACCTTCGATCAGCAGCTCGAGGAGATGATCGAGGCGGGGCAGATCACTGCGGATACTCAGCGAGCGGCGCTGGCCACCGCCGGCAACGCATTTGCCGGCGCAAGACGAGCCAAGCGCGCCGCTTCGTCCTGACCCGAAGCCGCATATTGGAGATGTGGACACCCTAGCCCAAACCACCCGCCAGCTGCTGTCCTTCTCCAGAGAAGCCGGCACCCCGCAGGCCGCCGCCGCCCGCGACATCGTCACAGCTCACCTCACCAGCCTCGGCTACACGGTAGCAGTCCAGACATTCACCTTCGCACCTGCCAGCCTCAATGCATTCCCGATCTTTGGAGCGGGGCTCGGCGGACTCGGCCTTATTCTCGTTCCTTTGCTCAGCTCTACCGGGTTGCCGGCCTGGGCGGCACTCGCAGCCTGGATCACCGGTCTCTTGGCGCTGGGCGGTATCGCGGGCGGCGTCGGGCTGGGCTGGGTGCCACTGGGCGAGCCAGCGCGGGAAGACGCGAATCTGCTGGCCACCCGCGGAGGTCACCAGCCGAACCGGTGGATTGTGGCGCACCTGGATTCGAAGGCCCAAGGACATTCCATGGCGGGTCGTCTCGTCGCGGT
>Ga0307409_100000500_pt1 | contig 16898 bp, 26 predicted proteins | sample 322Ometagenome_2_FD_203888 | JGI IMG/M metagenome (GOLD analysis project Ga0307409, IMG submission 203888) | Maize rhizosphere microbial communities from greenhouse at UC Davis, California, United States - 322HYB-O-2 | ecosystem: Host-associated > Plants > Roots > Rhizosphere > Soil | place... | reverse complement strand
AGAGATTTCCGCAAAAGACTTACTTGCAAAACATCCAACTCATCTGATCATGCTTGCTGTTAAGCGTATGCTGCCTAAAAACAGATTGAGCAGGCAGATTATTAAAAAGCTTAAGATATATGCAGGTTCAGAGCATCCTCATCAGGCTCAAAATCCTCAGGTGATTGATCTAGAAATTAGACAGCCTCGTGGATAATAGAGTAAAAAGTATAAAAAAAGGCCCCGATTTATCGGGGCCTTTTTTTATACTTTAAAGAATGCGAGAAGACTAGTAATATGCGGACTAGCTAGTCGGAAAATATCTTTTGCGCTCAGGTATAGAAACAATAGTATAAACATGATCCATGTGCCAATATGGATATATTCGCGTATTTTATCGGGTAATGGGCGTCGAATAAGCGCTTCTATTGTATAAAAAAGAATTTGCCCACCGTCCAAAATAGGAAGAGGTATCAGATTAAGAATCGCTAAATTAATACTAATAATCGCGAGTAATAATAGTAAAATTTTAAAACCGCTTGCAGCAGCGCGAGTTGTCATGGCAATAATCATAACGGGGCCAGCCATTTCGCCGTGGTTTTTTCTGATATGCATAAACCCGGTTATTGTGTTTTTAATCCAGGTGTTTGTCATAGCAATTCCTTTCCAAACAGCTTCTATAAAAGGAATTGCTGGAGTTGGACTAATTTCAAATTCTACGCCGAGTGTTCCTACTTTTTGTTCACGGATAATCTTTTCTCCTAGTACCACAGATGTTTCTTCTAGAACTCCATTGCGTTTGAGGGTGATTGCTACTTGTTGTGAAGCAAGGGGGGTAATAATAGATTGTAATGTGACAACACTATCTTCTAAAGGGGTTCCATTAACGGCAATAATATGATCACCTATGGAAATGCCATATTTTTCTGCAGCAGAGTCAGGAGCAATATGGGCAATGAGGGTTTTTTGAATAAGCGGAGTTTTTGGTATTCCGGTTAGGCATAAAATAATTAATGCGCAATAAGCGAATGCTAAGTTAAAAAGTATTCCCCCAAGCATGATCAGTAATTTTTGATAATATGGCTTTTTTGCAAAAGAAGCTTCATCGGTGGCGTGTGATTCTTTTTGTTCTCCTTGGCCCACTTCAGCTGCGCCGGCGATCTCTACGTATCCTCCAAATGGGATTGCAGAGAGGCTAAATTCAGTTTCGCCAATTTTTTTACTGATAAGTTTAGGTCCAAACCCTATAGAAAATGATGGGGTTCTAACATGGAATAGCTTTGCAAACATGAAATGTCCTAGTTCATGAAATCCTATAAGAAATCCCATCCCAATGCATCCAAATAGAATAAAAAAAACATTTTGTATTATCGAAGGAAGGCTCGCTAGTGTAGATTGAATCATAAAAGCTCCTTGGTATTACGTAAAAATATTACAAATTTTTTGTCAATTGTGCAAAAATAAGGTATCATGTATTAGAGATATAAGTCTACGCTTAGAAAGACTTTTTGCAAGAGCTTTCGTTATATACTAGTGAGATATTTTCTAAATTATATGCACGTATCACATCTTATTGGCGGCTAAGATAAATTATTTTCTTGAAAAAATTCACAAAGAGGGTAAAATAGCAATTAGTCAACTTACGTATCTGAGGTAGCGCATCGGATGAAAAGTTGCGATTATATAATAAAAAATTTTTTTATAACGCGATAATTATAAGGGTTTGTATACATGCCAACGATTAATCAATTATGTCGCTTTGGTAGAAATAAAATTAAGGCGAAACCAAAAAGTCCGGCACTCAGAAGAAGTCTTTTTCTTAAGGGGCCTTTTGCAAAAGGTGTTTGTAAAAGTGTGTTCACTACAACCCCTAAAAAGCCTAACTCAGCAATGCGTAAAGTTGCTCGTGTCAAATTAACTACTGGTATTGAGGTGACCGCATACATCGGCGGGGAAGGACATAATCTTCAAGAACATAGCGTTGTCCTTGTTCGTGGTGGACGAGTGCCCGATTTACCCGGTGTTAAGTATCATATTGTGAGGGGTGCGCTTGATTGTTCTGGGGTTGACAAAAGGAAACAAGGTAGATCGCTTTATGGTGCAAAACGCCCGAAAAAACAGTAAGGAATTGAGATATGCCAAGGCGTAGAAGAGCAGAATTTATTAGAGAAGTTGGTGTTGATCCTCGATTTGAATCAACATTGATACAAAAATTAATCAATATTGTTATGAAGCGCGGCAAAAAGAATTGTGCGCGTACCATAGTGTATGAAGCTATGGATATACTAGTAAAAAAAGCAAATGGTGATGACAAAAAAGCTTTAGAACTATTTCACCGAGCGTTTGAACAGGTAGCCCCATTTATTGAGGTTCGTTCTCGGCGGGTTGGTGGTAGCACATATCAGATTCCACGCGAAGTAAGTGAAAAGCGCAGAAAAGCTTTAGCGTTTCGTTGGTTGGTGAGTGCTGCGCAAGGTCGTTCAGATAAGACTATGGGGTTGCGTCTAGGGCGTGAACTCTTAGATGCGTTAGAGCTTAAAGGTGGAGCTATTAAAAAGAGAACTGATGTGCAGCGTACGGCAGATGCGAATCGAGCATTTTCTCATTATGCATGGTAATCGAGGATCATTATGTCAGCAAAACAATATCCATTAGAAAAATATAGAAACATAGGGATTGCAGCTCATATAGATGCTGGAAAAACTACAGTAACTGAGCGCATTCTGTTTTATACGGGTGTTTCACATAAAATAGGTGAAGTGCACGAGGGTGAAGCAACTATGGACTGGATGGAGCAGGAGCAAGAGCGTGGTATTACTATCACATCTGCTGCAACAACCAGTTTTTGGAAAGATTATCAGATTAATATTATTGATACACCAGGGCACATTGATTTTACTATAGAAGTAGAGCGATCATTGCGAGTTTTAGATGGTGTAGTGGCGGTATTTTCTGGAGTAGAAGGTGTGCAGCCTCAGTCTGAAACTGTCTGGAAACAAGCAAATCGTTATAAAGTTCCTCGAATTGTCTTTGTAAATAAGCTCGATCGTATAGGTGCTGATTATTTACGTACAGTTCAGAATATTAAAGCAAAGTTGGGAGCCAATGTTATTGCTATGCAACTACAGGTTGGCATGTCAGAAGATTTCACATCTATTATCGATGTTTTAACTCGTAAAATGGCTAATTTTAAGGGTGACAACGGTGAGATTATCGAATGGGTTGATGTGCCCAATGACTATGCAGACAAAGTTGAAGAGTTGTATGCAAAAATAGTAGAAGCTGCTTGTGATTTAGAAGAAGCCTTAGCTGATAAATATCTGAATGAAGAAGAGATTTCTATTGCAGAAATTAAAGCAGCATTGCGTAAGGGTGTAACTGAGCTTAAGGTTGTGCCTGTTTTTTGTGGGTCAGCATTTAAGAACAAAGGTGTTCAGTTATTGTTAGATGGTGTTATCGATTATTTACCATCGCCTATTGATGTTCCTGCTATCGAAGGAACTAATACTGAAACAGGTGAAAAGTTTCCTATTTCTTCTGATCCAAATGGACCCTTTTATGCCCTTATCTTTAAAATTATGTCGGATCCATTTGTTGGGGTTCTTAACTTTGTGCGCGTCTACTCTGGTGAGCTTAAGGCAGGGTCATATGTCTATAGCGTGCGCACTGGTGAAAAAGAGCGCGTGAGTCGTTTGCTAAAAATGCATGCGAATAAACGAGAAGAGATTGGTGTTGCAAAGGCTGGAGATATCGTAGCTATTGTCGGCATAAAAGATGCGCAGACGGGTGATACATTATGTGTTGATAAGGCGCCAGTTGTATTAGAATCTATTACTATACCAACGCCTGTTATTTCAACTTCAGTGGAACCAAAGTCTAAAGCTGAATACGAAAAAATGACAATTGCATTACGTAAAATTATGCAAGAAGATCCATCCTTTAGGTTTTCATATAATGAAGAGACTGGCCAAACAGAAATTTCGGGCATGGGCGAATTGCATTTAGAAATAGTTGTTGATCGCTTACGCAGAGAGCATAAAGTTGAAGTCGTCCAAGGTAAGCTACAAGTTGCATATCGTGAGACAATTCAGAAAAATGCTGATGCTGAAGGTAAGTTTATTCGTCAATCAGGTGGTCGAGGTCAATTTGGTCATGTATGGATCAAGATGGAGCCTTTGGAGCGAGGAAAAGGATTTGAATTTGTAAATTCTATTGTTGGTGGTGCTATACCAAGAGAATTTATTCCAGCTGTTGAAAAAGGTATTAAAGAGACATTAACGGCAGGAATTTTAGGGGGATATCCGGTTGTTGATGTTAAAGTTACTCTCTATGATGGTTCTTATCATGATGTAGACTCTTCAGAAATAGCATTTAAAGTTGCTGCTTCTATGGCCTTTAAATCTGCCATGACAAAGGCGTCTCCTGTTCTATTAGAGCCGGTGATGTCTGTAAATGTATATACTCCTGATGAGCATATAGGAGATGTCATTGGGGATATTAATTCTCGTCGTGGAAGGATTTTAGATTCAAAAACAGAGTTTAACCAGCAGATCATTAGTGCAGAAGTTGCGCTTGGTGAAATGTTTGGTTATTCTACTCAACTGCGATCGATGACTAAGGGGCGGGCGAGTTATGATATGGAATTTTTATGCTATAGAGAAGTCCCTAAGAATGTTCAAGAAGCAATAGTATCAAAAAATAAAAAAGAATAAATTTTTGTCAATCATAGGAGTATAAGACGATGGCAAAAGATGTATTTCAGCGTGGCAAGCCCCATCTTAATGTTGGCACAATTGGTCACGTTGATCATGGCAAAACGACGTTAACTGCAGCTATCACCTCTGTTTTATCAAAAAAGGGATATGCAAAGGCGCGTGCATTTGATGAGATTGATAATGCACCAGAAGAGAGAGAGCGTGGAATTACTATTTCAACATCACATGTTGAATATGAAACAGATAAGCGTCACTATGCACATATTGACTGTCCTGGTCATGCTGATTATGTAAAAAACATGATCACTGGTGCAGCTCAGATGGATGGAGCAGTTCTGGTTGTATCAGCAGTTGATGGTGCGATGCCTCAGACTCGTGAGCATATAGTGTTAGCGCGTCAGGTTGGCGTACCAGCACTTGTTGTATTCTTAAATAAAGTTGATATGGTTGATGATTCTGACATGGTGGACATGGTTGAAGAAGAAATTCGTGATCTTCTCAGCAAATATGAATTTCCGGGCAATGAAATTCCTGTTATCAGGGGTTCAGCATTAAAAGCGCTTGAAGGCGAAGATAGTGAAGTTGGTGTCCAATCAATTATGCGTCTTATGGATGCTTTAGATACTTATATTCCAGAACCTGTTCGTGAAATCGATAAACCATTTATTATGCCAGTTGAAGGCGTATTTTCAATTGCAGGCCGTGGTACTGTTGTGACTGGCCGTATCGAAGCAGGTAAAGTTAAAGTTGGTGAAGAGGTTGAAATTGTTGGCCTAAAAGACACAACTAAAACTATTGTTACTGGCGTTGAGATGTTTAGAAAAATTCTTAACGAAGGCTTAGCTGGAGATAATGTTGGTCTTCTTCTTCGTGGTACCAAAAAAGAAGATGTTGAACGTGGTATGGTAATTGCTAAACCAGGAAGCATTAAACCGCATAAAAAATTCCGTTGCAAAGCATATATTTTGTCTAAGGATGAAGGCGGAAGGCATAGCGCATTCTTTACCGGATATCGTCCGCAATTTTATTTCCGTACAACGGATGTAACAGGCATCGTTTCATTGCCAGAAGGTCGTGATATGGTAATGCCTGGTGATACAGTAGATCTTACTGTTGATCTAATTTCTAAAATTGCGATGGATAAAGATCTTCGTTTTGCTATTCGTGAAGGTGGTAGAACTGTTGGATCTGGTGTTATCACCGAAATTATAGAATAAATGATATAAAGGTAATCAAATGGAAAAGCAGTCTATTAGGCTTATATTACAATCATTTGATCATCGTTTATTAGATAAGGCAGTCAAACAGATTGTATTGACTGCAAAAAGAACGGGTTCTGATATTATGGGGCCTGTTCCTTTTCCTAATAAAAAACGATGCTGGACAGTGTTGCGTTCTCCTCATGTTAATAAAAAATCGCGTGAACAATTTGGGTTAACGACACATAAGCGAATTTTAGACATTATTTCTCCTTCAGATAAAACTATGGATGCTCTTATGAAGCTCAATGTTTCCTCTGGTGTAGATGTGGAAATTAAATAGAAGGGGGAGAAATGAATCAGCACATAACTGGAATATGGGGACGAAAGATAGGGATGACACAGATCTTTGTTAAAGATAAGGTTGTTCCTGTGACCGCAATTGACATTGCAGATTGGCACATTACTAACATAAAGACACAAAGTCGAGATGGGTATGATGCTATACAAGTTGGACTTGTAAAAGATCGGTATAAAAAAGAAGTATATAACAAAGAGTGGATCAAGAAACCTTCTCTCTATTATAGCTTTATTCGCGAAATTCCTCTTAATAGTGCATTGTCTGAAGTAACAATTGGTCAGCCAATGAGCTTCTTAGGCGATATGATCCTCGGTAAATTGGTAGATGTGTTTGGCATTACCATAGGGAAGTCATTTGCAGGGGTTGTAAAGCGTTGGAGATTTAGTGGTCCTCCTGGAAGTCATGGTTCAACGATGGGTAATCGTCCAGGCTCAATAGGATCTTTGGTGAAAAGCGGACATGTGGTTAAAGGAAAGAAATTACCTGGTCATATGGGCTGTGATAAGCGTGTTATGAAGAATCTTGAAATAGTGATGGTGAAAGAAGATACCAAAACATTATTAGTAAAAGGCTCTATTCCCGGAAAAGCAGGGAATTTAGTTTTTATACGCAAAGCGGTGTAGGCAGGCAATGATGACAAAAGATACAATGAGTAACCCTGCAGCAGCACTAGTATATCCAGTGACTGCGCAGGAGATAAATTTTGATATTGCTACTTTAGAGCCAGCGTCACCAGCGTCTTTTTCTACATGGATTCGTGTTTTAATGAGAAATTGGCAACAAGGTACTGTTGCGAGTAAGGGTCGTTCTGATGTTGCTCGAACAAATCGTAAGCCATGGAAACAGAAAGGGACAGGCCGTGCGCGTGCCGGTTCAGCGCGTTCTCCATTGTGGAAGGGGGGCGGTGTTATTTTTGGACCACAGGCGAGAGTGTGTACTTTAAAGATGCCAAAGAAATCAAGAAAAAAAATTATGTCTACTCTGTTAGCGCAATTTCTTGATAATAAACGTATAATATGTGCAGATTGGTCTATTGCTAGCGATAAGCCAAAAACAGCAGAAGCTCAGTGCCTACTGAATAGCGGCGGTCTTTCAAGCAGAAAAATTATTCTGTTTGTAGCCCCAAATGATTATCAAACGGCTCTATCGTTTGCAAATATACCAAATGTATATCCCTTATCATTTGATCAACCAAATGCATATGAGTTGGCAAATAGTGACTGCTGGTTATTTTTGAAAAAAGATATCGATCAGTTGAAGGAAATGGTGTCACAATGGCGTTAAAACTCACTATTTTTGATATAATTAAAGGACCAGTTGTTTCTGAAAAAGCTTTTGAACTCAATAAGCAGTTAAACAAATTGGTCTTAAAAGTACATCCACAAGCAAATAAAGCACAAATTAAAGAAGCACTACAGCACATTTTTAGTGTTAAAGTTGATAAAATTAATACGTTGCGTCGTAAAGGCAAAACGCGAAGAGTGCGTCGCAATGTGGTGCAAGGTTCGGTGTCAAAACGTGTTATAATAACTCTTAAAGAAGGACATTCGATTGATCTTTTTGATCAAGGTCAAAAAGCAAAATAGAGTTCTTTTTTAATTTTTAATGAAAGATACAAGAAAGGCTACAATGGCCATAATAAAAAGAAAACCGCGAAATGCCTCATTGAGATTTCAATCCTTTGTTACGACATCAGATATTACAACAACTGTACCATATTCTGGATTAGTCTCAGGGCTGAAAAAACGTTCTGGTGGTCGTAACGCGTATGGTAGAATTACAACTCGTCATCGCGGCGGTGGCGCTGATAGAAAATATCGCATTATAGATTTTAATAATAGTCAACGTAATATTTCTGGAAAAGTGATTACTGTTGAATATGATCCAAATCGTAATGCGCGTATTATGTTAGTATCATATGCAAATGGAGCTAAAAGCTACTTATTAAAACCAGACAAGGTATCTGTTGGTGATACTATTATCGCAAGTGAAACAGCTGATGCTAAAGCTGGCAATTCAATGCCATTAAAGAATGTACCAGATGGTTATATGGTGCATAACGTAGAAATACGTCCTGGCTCAAAAGGCACCTTTGTGCGTAGTGCTGGAACGTATGCGCAAATAATTGGCAAAGCTAATAATCATGTAACACTCAAAATGCCATCAGGTGAAGTGAGAATGGTGCTTGATAGCTGTTGGGCAACCATTGGGCAATTAAGTAATGTAGATTATAAGAATATCTCATGGGGTAAAGCTGGCAGAATTCGACATCTTGGTTTTAGGCCTTCGGTGAGGGGTATGGCAATGAATCCGGTTGACCATCCTCATGGTGGTGGTGAAGGTAGATCAAAGTCAGGTTCTCATCCACGAACTCCGTGGGGTAAAGGGTGTAAGGGAACACGTACAAGAAAAGTACGCAACGTTAACTCCCTTATTATCAAGAGAAGAAAAGTTTAGGTGATGCATTAAGTGGAGTAAAATATGGCACGATCTGCAAAGAAAGGCCCATACGTACAAGATTCTCTGGTAAAAAAAATAGAAAAAGCAAGAGCGGGTGGAAAGCGTGAATCAATTAAGACTTGGTCTCGCAGAAGCTTAATTACTCCTGAATTCGTTGGATTAACTTTTGCGGTGCATAATGGCAAGAAATTTATTTCTGTTTTTATAACTGAAAATATGGTTGGGCATCGTTTAGGAGAATTTTCTCCAACAAGAACTTTCAGGCTGCATAGTGGTCAGCGTAAAGCAGGGATGACGGCTTAAGTTAAAGTTGTCAGTTATCAATTTTTACGATACAATAAGAATAAGATTCACACTATAGTAGATGAATCTTAAGTAACTAGTTGAGGTTTACTGATGCAATTTAGTGCAAAAGTTTTATATCTACCAATTTCTCCCTTCAAGCTGCGATCATTTGTTGATGTCGTACGTGGGAAAAATGCTGAACAAGCAATAAGATGGCTTTCTACTTTAACAGTAAAGCGATCAATTCCTATTAAAAAGATGATTCAGTCTGCTGTGGCTAATGCTAAGAATTTGAAAAACATTAATCCAGCTGATTTAACTATCAGTGATATTCGTGTTGATCATGGGCCGGTGTATAAGTATTATAAGCCGGGTGCGATGGGACGCTCTAATCCATATAGAAAGCGTTTTAGTCATGCAAGTGTTATTTTGAAACCTTTTGCAACGAAAAAGGATTAAGGTGGGACAGAAGGTACATCCGTTAGGATTTAGGTTAGGAATATATCGCGGTTGGGATGCTCGTTGGTTTGCTCCTCGCAAAGAATACGGTAAGCTTCTCATGGAAGATATAAAGATTAGACAATTTCTAGCTGGAGCTCTTGAGAAAGCAGAAGTCTCTCGTATTGAAATAGAAAAAGCTGCCGATAGTATTCGTATTATTATTCATTCGGGTCATCCGGGTCATATTATTGGGCGCAAAGGGCAAGAGATTGAAAAATTACGAACTCAATTAATTGCTCTGATTAAAAAACAGAATATTGAGATTTCAGTACAAGAAGTTGCAAAGCCTGAGCTTGATGCAACATTAATAGCACAAAATATAGCAGCGCAATTAGTTCAAAGAGTCAGTTATAAGCGTGCTATGAAGCGTGCGGCTCAGACGGCTAGTAGGGGCGGAGCGAAAGGTGTAAAAATTTGTTGTTCTGGTCGTTTGCAAGGAGCAGAAATTGCTCGTAGAGAATGGATACGCGTTGGATCTGTGCCTCTTCATACACTACGATCTGATATTGATTACGGATTTGCGGAAGCAAAGACTACGTATGGTATGATTGGCGTACAAGTATGGGTATGTAAAGGTGAATATCAACATATCCGATAATATTAAAAATACGAGATAAATCATGTTGATGCCAAAAAAGATTAAATTTCGAAAAGTCCAAAAAGGCAGATTAAAGGGCTGGTCAAAGGGTGCGCGTACTGTCTGGTTTGGTGAATATGGACTGGAGGCTTTAGAGCCAAGTAGGGTTACCGCACAGCAGATTGAGGCTATGCGTATTACTCTATCTCGTCATTTAAGAAAGAAAAAAGGAAATTCCTTTTTACGTCTTTTCCCAGATAAACCGGTTACGAAAAAACCAGCAGAAACGCGAATGGGTAAAGGTAAAGGAAATCCAGAGATATGGGTTGCAGCTGTAAAGCGGGGCCGTATTGTATGTGAAGTTTCTGGCGTTGATGAAGCGTATGCGCGGCAAGTATTGAAGCTCGCTGCATATAAGCTTCCAATGAAAACTCGTGTAGTGAAAAAGGGTCAGGAGACTATTGCAGAAAGAAATACAGAACAAACCGCTAATTTAACTGTGTAGAGTGCTATTCATGAAAGAATTATCATTATCTCAAAGATTACAGCAATTATCGATTGAGGACTTGAATACTCGCGTAGAATCCATGCGGCGCGATCTTTTTGGATTACGGGTTAATGCTGCCACTACAAAAGTTAAAGATTTTTCTCAATATAAAAAATTGCGTAAGCACATTGCTCGTATTATGACAGCAATTCGTGCTAAAACAGGTGCTTTAGTATCTGTAAAGAAATCATAAACGAGGCAAGGTATGGAAATAAGTGAAAAAACGAAACGACTGCTAGAGGGCAAAGTTGTTTCAAACAAAATGGATAAAACCATTGTTGTCCAGACAGAACAGACATATATTCATCCAAAATTCCGTAAAATTTTGAGAAAAACAAAATCTTACAAAGTGCATGATGAGAAAAATCAAGCACGCGAAGGGGATATTGTACGGTTTTTTCAATGTCGTCCATTGGCAAAAACAAAGTATATGTATCTTGCTGAAATTATAAGCAGTAAATCATAACGAAGAGGTATGTGGTATGGTTCAAAAGGAATCGTATCTTGAAGTAGCAGATAATTCTGGTGCAAAAGAATTGCAGTGTATTCACATCATCGGTAGCACACGTAAGCGGTATGCTTTTTTAGGTGATACAATAATCTGTGCTGTAAAGAAAGCTACTCCAGGTGGCATGGTAAAAAAAGGTGAAGTAGTAAGAGCTGTTATTGTTCGAACTAGAAAAGAATTTCGCCGAGCTGATGGCAGTTATATTAGGTTCGAAGATAACGCAGCAGTCATTTTAAAAGGTAAAGATAAAGATAGTCAAGAAATGATAGGAACGCGTGTTTTTGGACCGATTGCCCGCGAAGTGCGTACTCGTGGTTATTCTAAAATTTCATCATTGGCTCTCGAGTCTTGGTAACAAAGGTATATAGTATGATGGCTCGTATTAAAAAAAATGATACCGTACAGGTTATTTCAGGGTCGAAAAAAAATAAAGGTAAGCAAGGTGTTGTTATTGCCATTTTACCAAAAAAAGGTAAAGTAATGGTTAAAGGCATCAATATTGCTACGCATCATGTTAAACCACGTCAAGCAGGTGATGTTGGCGGAATTCGAAAAGAAGAAAAATTCATTGATATCTCATGTGTCATGCCAATCTGTTCTTCTTGTAAAACACCAGCGCGTATTAACACAAAAAAAGATGATACTGGAAAAATGGCGCGAATATGCAATCGATGTAAAGAAATTTTTTAAGCAATGAGGCGTGCGTTATGAAAAAATCACGATTAGTGAAACAATATACTGATGATATTCGCCCAACGCTGCAGGGCCAGCTCGGGTTGAGTAACATTATGATGGTGCCCAAGCTTGTAAAAATAGTATTAAATATTGGGCTAAAAGAAGCAGTTTCAGATTCAAAAGTCCTGCAAGAAGCAATGACCGTTCTAGAAAAAATTTCAGGCCAACGGGCCGTGAAGCGTTTAGCGCGCAAATCTATTGCAGGGTTTAAGTTACGCCAGGGAATGCCTATTGGGGCAATGGTAACATTGCGGGGCAACAAAATGTATGAATTTTTAGATAAATTTGTTACATTTGCTTTGCCAAAAGTGCGAGATTTTCAGGGCTTGCCAAAACGATTAGATGGTAGAGGCGGATATAATATTGGTGTCAAAGATTGGACTATTTTTCCTGAAATAGATTTCGATGTTGCGAAAAAGGTACACGGTCTCAATATTACTCTCCAAACATCTTCATCGCGTGATGAACATGCGTTTGCGTTATTGCAAGCGTTTAGTATGCCATTTAAAAAATCATAAGAAGGGTTATTATGGCAAGAAAAGCATTAATTGAAAAACAGGGCAAAGCTCCAAAGTTTGCAGTGAGAGCATATAATCGTTGTGAATTATGTGGTCGAGCACGTGCATATTTGAGATTATTTAAAATGTGTCGTATGTGTTTTAGAAAAAACGCACTAGAAGGTTTGCTTCCTGGTGTTAAGAAAATAAGCTGGTAAGGGGGTCTGATGTCAGTTGATTCTATAGCTGATTTTATTACAATTATCCGCAATGGTGTAATGGTATCTAAACCATTTGTTACAGCTCCATACTCACGTATGCGTAGCTCCATTGCCGAAATTTTAAAAAATGAAGGCTTTATTCATGATTTTGTGTTATTAGAGACAGATTCTATAGCACAAAAGCGAATTAAAGTTATCTTAAAATATGTTGATGGTGAATCTGTTATTCATGAAATTCAGCGTGTTAGCAAACCTGGTCGCCGTGTGTATTCGGGTAGCAAAGATATTAAGCCAGTTATTGGTAAGCTAGGTATATCGATATTAACAACGAGCCGTGGCGTTATTGCACATAGACAAGCAAAGCAATTGTCCGTCGGCGGTGAAGTTATGTGTACCGTCTGGTAAAAAGGAACAAATATGTCAAAAATTGGTAGAAAACCGATCGGTATTGACAAACTGACTATAGATATTAAAGGACAGGATATTCATTATAAAGGTCCTTATACTTCTGGTATATATAATCTGGTTCCAGAACTACGTGCGCGCGTAGAGAATAATACCATCTATCTTACTGCAAGCAAGCTTGATGATATCTCGCAAAAAGAAAAGAGTATGGTCTATCGTCAATGGGGTCTTCATCGTGCATTATTAGCAAACACTTTGTATGGTGCAGCGCAAGAGTTTGAGAAAAAAATTGAGATTCATGGTTTAGGTTATAAAGCAACGCTTGACGGTAAAAAAATTCTTTTTACTCTTGGCTATAGCCATAAAATCGATAAAGAAATACCTACCGGTATTTCAGTTGAAATCGATAAATCAGGACAAAAAATAACCGTTAAGTCCTCAAATAAAAATCTTGCTGGACAGTTCTGTAGTGAAGTACGGTCATTGAGGGTCCCTGAGCCTTATAAGGGCAAAGGTATAAAGCTTCAAGAAGAAGTTATTATGCGTAAATCAGCTGGTAAAGGCAAGAAGTAAATCGTAGGTTGTATAGCAAGGGAATGTAGATGGCTACAAATAAAAAAGATCGAATCACAGCAAAGCGTCGAGAAATGCGTGTTCGAGCAAAAGTTAAGCGCTATGGTATGCCGCCACGAGTTTCGATTTTTAGAAGTTCACAACATATCTACGCTCAGATTATTGATGACATGAAACAACAAACAATTGTGGCATGCTCCTCACTAGAGATGAATGATATTTCTGGAGATAAGAAAACTATTGCGCGTTTTATAGGAGTTGAGCTTGCAAAACGAGCGCAAGCGCACGGCGTAGAAACGGTAGTGTTTGATCGGGGTCGCTTTAAATTCCACGGAAGGGTTAAATCCCTCGCTGACGGATTACGTGAAGGTAATTTGAAATTTTAAGTATAGATAAAGCAGGAATTAGAGCATGGCGGTACAAAAAAATATAAACCGAGAAGAGAATAGAGAGAAAAAAGATTCAGGCTTTGTGGATCATGTAATAAGCTTGCGTCGTGTAACAAAAGTTACAAAGGGTGGTAAACGATTTTCCTTTGTAGCATTTGTTGTATCAGGAGATAAGCAAGGTTTAGTGGGGCTTGGGCTTGGTAAAAGTCGCGAAGTATCTATGGCTATTGCAAAAGCAACAAATAAAGCGCGTAAGAAGATGATTACTGTGTATCGTCGCGGATCCACTATTCCTTATGAAGCGCTCGGAAAACATGGATCAAGTTTTGTAAAAATTCATCCGGCTTCAAAAGGAACGGGTAATATTGCGGGTGGTGCAGTGCGTGCCATTATGAGTGCAGCGGGTATTGAGGATGTGCTGACGAAATCATTAGGTTCTAGTAATAGTATTAATATTGCAAAAGCAGCAATGAATGCACTAGCAAAATTGCGTTCAGCTGAACGAATAAGCGTACTACGTGGAAAATCAGTTCAAGAAATGATTAAGGAATCCTAATGTTTAGTTTAGATAGTTTGCAGTCATCTGGAAAAAAAAGAAAACAGGTAGGTCGCGGTGGTAAGCGAGGTGGAACATCTGGGCGTGGTCATAAAGGACAAAATGCTCGTTCCGGTGGCCCAAAAGGACGTGGTTTTGAAGGTGGTCAAACTCCTTTGCAACGTCGCCTTCCAAAGCGTGGATTTACAAATGCGCGTTTTGCAAAAGAAGTATCGCTTGTAAATGTGCATAGCTTAGAACGAGTTTTTAAAGATGGTGACGAAATAACCACCCAGATATTAGTCCAACATGGTCTTATTAAACCAAAGAAGAGTGAACAGCAAGATTCTAAAAAAGGAATCTTTGTTAAAATTTTGGGTGATGGATTATTGAATAAGAAGTTTATAGTTTCAGCCGATGCGTTTAGCGCTTCAGCAATTGAAGCAATAGAAAAAGCTGGTGGTAAAGCACATATAATAAAGGAGTTGTAAGCAGTGGTGCTCCTCAGAAATTTTATTAACATATTTCATATTCCAGAGTTGCGTAAAAAAGTTTTATTTACTCTTGGAATGCTGGTGATTTATAGATTGGGTAATCATATTCCATTAATTGGGATTGATGTTGAAAAACTTCAATTGATGATGAGTCAAGGATCAGGACTTAGTGGTTTCTTTTCTTATCTAGATCTTTTTTCTGGGGGCAGCTTGCGACAATGTACTTTATTTGCCCTAGGTATTAGTCCTTATATTATGTCATCTATCATGATGCAGTTTTTAAGTTTGTCTATTCCATTTCTTGAGCAATTGGCTAAAGAGGGTGAGTATGGACGTAAAATGATTAATCAATATACACGTTATTTAACGGTTTTTGTAAGTCTTGTTCAGAGTACTGGCCTCATAGTGATGCTTGAGCGATTTGGACTAGTATTAGACTCTTCTTTTATTTCATGGATATTATTTATATTTTCTCTTACTCTGGGCACTATGTTTGTTATGTGGCTTGGCGAACAGATATCGTTATTTGGTTTAGGAAACGGTACTTCGATGATTATTTTTGGCGGTATTGTTGCCCGTTTTCCGGATGATATTGTTAAGACGATACTTGCAATACAAGAAGGCTACTTAGATCCAGTTATTGGTGGTGTGTTATTTATTGTTGCGCTTTCAATTGCAGCAGCGATCGTATTTCTTGAAAAAGCAGATCGAAAGATCCCAGTACATTACTCTCGAAGAATGATTGGTAATAGAGTCTATGGGGGACAGGTATCTTATATACCATTTAAGATTAATACTGCAGGTGTGATGCCAGTAATTTTCTCAAATGCGATGCTCAATATTCCTCTTTTTATATCTAATATGTTAGCAGCCCGATGGATATTCTTTAAATCAATTGCTGAAACTTTAACGCCGGGTGGCTCTGTCCATGGTATGTTAGATTTTATTCTTATTATTGGGTTCTCCTTTTTCTATACAGCTCTGATTTTTAATCCAGACGAGTTAGCGGATAACTTGAAAAAAGGTGGTGGTTTTATTCCTGGGATCAGACCTGGGCGCAGCACAGCTCACTTTTTTAGTTTTGTTTTAACGCGTATTGGAGTGGTTGGGGCATTGTATCTTGCAACATTGGCGCTTTTACCTCAGATTATTCAATCAGCACTTCATATGCCGTTCTTATTAACCGGTATTTTGAGTGGAACAGCATTACTTATTGTTGTAGGGGTTGCTAATGAAGTTGCGGCACAGATAGAAGCCTATTTGATTGAACATAGATATGAAAGATTCCTCAACTCGGGTCGATTAAGAGGTAGGGCTGTGCGTTGAATCAGGTAGAGACGATATTTATTTTTATGGGCCCTCCAGGATCTGGAAAAGGAACGTTAGCGTCTGTTTGTACTAAGCGGTTTGGTTGGAAGCAAATTTCTACTGGCAATTTGTGCAGAAAACATATTGCAGAACAGACAGAAATAGGCAAAGAAATAGATTTAATTATCAAATCTGGTAAACTGATTAGTGATACTCTCATTACATATATGGTTTCGCAGTGGCTTAGTGAAAATGCAACAAAGACATCAGCAATCATACTTGATGGGTATCCACGGACAGTAAGACAGGCTCAATTATTCAACAAAATAATTGCGGAAGCTTTGCCTCTAGCGCGTATATGCATCCTAGTGCTGTCTGTTTCAGATGCAACTGTGATCAACCGACTATGCCGTCGTTTTGTATGTCAAAATAAAGAGTGTCAAGCGGTATATGCGAGCGCTAATGGTGAAGAGGCTATGCCATTTGCCAGATGTAAGGAGTGCGGTGATAGTATCGGTAGGCGGGCTGATGATGAAGAGAGTGTTATAAAAAATCGCCTTACTGATTATTATGCGCATGAAAAAGAGTTACTTAATTTTTATCGAAATA
>Ga0307409_100000499_pt1 | contig 16901 bp, 21 predicted proteins | sample 322Ometagenome_2_FD_203888 | JGI IMG/M metagenome (GOLD analysis project Ga0307409, IMG submission 203888) | Maize rhizosphere microbial communities from greenhouse at UC Davis, California, United States - 322HYB-O-2 | ecosystem: Host-associated > Plants > Roots > Rhizosphere > Soil | place... | reverse complement strand
CCGTCGGGATCCGCGCCCGACACGTTGAAATAGCGCAGAGCGGCATAGTTCATCGGATAGGCAGCCGCCGAATCCTCGAGCATGCGCTCGGTCATCAGCTTGGAAGCGCCATAGGGATTGATCGGCAGCTTCGGGACGCTCTCGTCGACCGGGACGCGTTCCGGCTCGCCATAGACGGCGGCGGTCGAGGAAAAGACGAAGTGCTTCACGCCGGCGTCAACCGCCGATGAGATCAGCGAATGGCTCGCGACCGTATTGTTGCGATAATAGTCGAGCGGCTTCTCGACGCTCTCCGGCACCACGATCGATCCCGCGAAATGCATGATCGCTCCGATGCCCTGCTCGGCAAGGATGCGCTGGATCAAGGCGCGATCGTCGACGCGGCCTTCGTAGAACGGGACACCCTCCGGAACGACATAGCGGTTACCGGTCGATAGGTCGTCGACGACGGCGACGCTCCAGCCGGCATCGCGCAGAGCGAGGACGGCGTGGCTGCCGATATAGCCGGCACCGCCGGTAACGAGCACAGGGACTTTGGACATGGGGCGTTCGCTAGCGGAGGCTTTTGCGCCGCGCCAGAGGGGCAGTCCGCACCAGCCGTTTCACAGCTTGCGGATCGTCCCTTCCGAAGTCGCGACGCGCACTCCAAGCTTCTTCACCGTCACCTTGCTTTTCGCCGACTTCCCGCCGGGCAAAGGCATGATCCACTGCTCGACGGCCAGCTTCCCCTTCATCCTGAACTTGAAGAGGAACTTACCGCCGATCTGCTGGATTTGGACGGGGCCCACGGCATCCGACATGGTTCCCGTGAACCGGCCGGGGCTCACTTCGCGGATCAGCCAGCGGCGATGGCTCGTCGGCTTCCCCTGTTCCTGAACCTGCTGGACCAGGGACAAAGAGCCGTCCGGCAGGATCTGGCCGCGTCCAAGGGTTTGCGATTTGTACGGCTTCTTCATCATGACCTTGACCATGCTGAACAGCTCGGTCCGACCCTCGAAGAAACGCAGCGGCTCGAGCATTCGCTCCGCTCTCGCTGGAGCGACGGGAATGGCGAGCGAAATTAGGATGGCCGGAACGAGCAAGCGGCCTCCCGGCCATCGGTTACGCGCAAGATACATCCGCGCATAACGCATTACGCCGCCAAAGATTTCCCGCTGCGGGTGAGCAAGGCCCTATCTGGGCTTCACGAACTTGAGCGTCATGCGATCGCTCTCGCCGACCGCCAGATACTTTTCGCGGTCCTTGTCCTTCAGCGCGAGCGATGGCGGCAAGGTCCAGACGCCTTCCGGCCAGTCGGCGGTGTCGCGTGTGTTGGCATTGATCTCCGAAGAGGCGGCGAGCCGGAATCCGGCCGCTTCGGCTAAGCGGCGAACCGTCGATGTCTTGATGTAGCCGCTGCTCCGCTCGCGCTCCGCGTCCGCCGTTTCCGGCAGCCGGTGATCGACGATCCCCAGGATACCGCCCGGCTTCAGCATGGCGAAGATCTGCCGGAAGGCCTCCGCGCTATAGTCCTGCTTGTCGTCCCGGCGGTAACCCATGCGCCAGTTGTGGACGTTGCGGAACGTCAGAACGACGTCGGCGGTGCCTGTCGGAACCTGCTTCGCGGCCGCATCGAATGCCGGAAAATCGACGGTCTCGATCGAACCATACAGCTTGGCATCGACCTGCTTTAGCTTCTCGAGCCCGCTGCGGCCCCAATCCGGCGCGGCCGTGTACAGCTTGCCTCCGCCCGCCATCAGATAAGGGGCGAGGATCTCGGTGTACCAGCCGCCGCCGGGCCAGATCTCGACGACCGTGTCGTTCGGGTCGACCTCGAAGAAGTTCAGGGTCGCCGCCGGATTGCGATAGCGGTCACGGGCGACGTTGGCGGGTGTCCTTCCGGAACGGCCGATGGCGGCCTCGATCTTGCCAAGACGCCCCGTCGAAGGCTCCGAGGCCTTTGGAGCGGGCGCCGGTTGAGCAGGCGCGGGTTGAGCAGGCGCGGGCTGGGCAGGCGCTGCTTCCGATGGAGCTTGAATCGCCGTCTGCGAAATCCCAAGCATCAGCACGGAAGCGATTGAAAGCGCGAGTTGGTGGATCATAACCTGCTCCCTGTTTGAAACTTTCATGCGCGAGCGTCGGCCGGGTAGCAAGGCGCTCGCCGCGCGCTGGCAGACGCGGTTTGCCTGTTCGTCGACCCCGCACTATCAGCGGCGCGGATTTAGGCACTCTCCGAAGAAGGTCCCATGGCACTAGTGATTTCGAGCGCATTCGATGCGGGCAACATCCGCGTCGTGAAGCAGGACGGCGAGAGGGTCGATCTCGAGATCGTCAAGGACCACATGTCCGATTTCTACCAATGGTTCTACTTCCGCCTTGCCGGCGGAGCGGACCGCGAGGTTGAGTTGCGCATCCTCAACTGCGCAGGATCGGCTTATCCGAACGGCTGGCCCGACTACAAAGCGGTGGTTTCCTCCGATCGCGAGGAATGGCTCCGCGTGGATGACACGAGCTACGCCGACGGAGTCCTGACCATCCGCCTGACGCCGGAGACCGACTGCGTCTGGCTCGCTTACTTCGCGCCTTATTCGATGGAGCGGCACCACGACCTGATCACGACCTACGCGTCGCTGCCTTATGTCGATTATAGCTCGCTCGGTAAGTCGCTCGACGGGCAGGACATCGATTGCCTGATCATCGGCGAGGGCGATCTCAACGTCTGGCTCTATGCTCGCCAGCACCCCGGCGAGAGCATGGCCGAATGGTGGATGGAAGGCGCGCTCGAAAAGCTGACTGATCCCGACGATCCGGTCGCCCGCGTCCTGCGCAGCGAGTGCACCTTCCGCGTCGTTCCGAACATGAACCCGGACGGGTCGCGCCGGGGGCACTTGCGGACCAATGCCGCAGGCGTGAACCTCAACCGCGAATGGCATGCGCCGTCGGCCGAGAAGAGTCCCGAGGTCCTCCACGTGCGCAACGCCATGGACGAGACTCCGCCCGACTTCGCGATGGACGTGCATGGGGACGAGGCGATCCCGGCGAACTTCCTCGCGGGCTTCGAGGGGATTCCCTCGCTCGCCGAGCGGCAGACCCGCCTGTTCAAGCTCTTCTCGGACAATCTCGAGCGCATCTCGCCCGACTTCCAGACGCAGCAGGGCTACGAGATCGCCTCGCCTGGTGGAGCGAACATGTCCATGTCCACGACGCAGCTAGCGGAGCGATACGGCTGCGTGTCGATGACTCTCGAAATGCCGTTCAAGGACAATTTCGACCTGCCGGACCCAGTCTACGGCTGGAGCCCCGAGCGTTCCAAGTTCCTCGCCTTCGCCTGCCTTGATGCGCTGAATGCAATCCTGCCGGAGCTGAAGAAGGCGAAAGCGGAAAACCCGCAGGTGGCCAGGGTCGACGCCTGATGCCGACGCTCGTCCTGCTTCGTCACGGCCAGTCTCAGTGGAACCTGGAGAACCGGTTCACGGGATGGTGGGACGTCGATCTGTCGGAGCAGGGCGTCGCCGAGGCTCGCGCCGCCGGCGTGCTGCTGAAGCAGCGTGCTTACGATTTCGACCGTTGCTTCACCAGCGTGCTGACGCGGGCGATCCGCACGCTTCACCTCGTCCTGCACGAGCTCGACAGCCTGTGGCTTCCGGTCGCCAAGGACTGGCACCTGAACGAGCGCCACTATGGCGGGCTGACCGGGCTCAACAAGCAGGAGATGATCGACAAGGTCGGCGCGGAGCAGGTCAAGATCTGGCGCCGCTCCTACGACATCCCGCCGCCGCCGCTCCCTGAGGACAGTCCGTGCGACGTCAGCCACGACCGTCGCTACGCCGGCATTCCGGTCCCGAACACGGAAAGCCTCAAGGACACGATCGCGCGCGCGCTGCCTTACTACGAGGCGGAGATCGCGCCGGTGCTAAGGCGCGGGGAGCGGGTGCTGGTCGCGGCGCACGGCAATTCTATCCGCGGGATCATCAAGCATCTGTCGAACATCGGCGACCAGGAAATCGTTGGCGTCGAGATCCCGACCGGGCAGCCGCTCGTCTATGAGCTGAATGACGACCTCAGCGTCCGCGACTCTTATTATCTGAGTGAGCGCGCGGCTTAAGCCGCGACTTTTTCCCGGTACATCGCCTGATCGGCGCGGGCGACCACCGCATCCGGCTGGTCGTGCGGCTCGATCACGGTCAGTCCGATTGCGACGCTGAGCGGCAGGCACGTGCCCTGGTAGCAGAACTCGCAGCCGGCAATCATGTCGACGAGTCGGCCGGCCGTTTCCATCGCGTTCTTTTCATCCGCGCGCTCCAGCAGGATTCCGAACTCGTCGCCGCCGAGCCGTGCCACGCAGTCGCTCTTGCGGACTCCCTCCGACAACATATGTGCCACCAGCGTCAGGGCTTCGTCGCCCGCCTGGTGGCCGAACGTGTCGTTGATCATCTTCAGGCCGTCGATGTCGACGAAGAGCATGGCCGCGCTGTCGTCGTAGCGGCTGACTCGGTCGATGGTGCCTTCGAGCTGGCGCATGAACCCGCGTCGATTCGGCAGGTCGATCAGCACGTCCTGATAGGCGAGTCGGTCCAGCAGCTCGACGCGCTCGTTCAGCTGCGCGATCTCGGCCCGCAGACGCCTTACTTCGGCAAGCAAGGTGTCAGGATCGGTCACTGGGATGACCACGTCATTCATCGAATCCGAGATTCCCCTTTGCTACGCGATACATAACCCGAATCCGTTACTGTTGGAATGCCGAAGCGTTGCGCGCGAGGGTCCATGTTCCTAAACGGCACAGCTTCTGTGGCCGAACGCATCAACGGGGACAAATGGCGCAGCCGCTGGTCGGGATCATCATGGGCAGCAGCTCCGATTGGGAGACCATGCGCCACGCCGCCGAGACGCTCCAAGAGCTGGGTGTCGAGCATGAGGTGAAGGTCGTTTCCGCGCACCGCACGCCGAAACGCCTCTACGATTATGCGTCGTCGGCGAAGGGCCGCGGCCTGAAGCTCATCATCGCCGGTGCCGGCGGGGCGGCTCACCTGCCCGGAATGGCGGCGTCCATGACCAGCCTTCCAGTGCTCGGCGTGCCCGTCGAGAGCCATGCGCTGAAGGGCATGGATAGCCTCCTCTCGATCGTCCAGATGCCGGCGGGCGTGCCGGTCGGGACGCTTGCGATCGGACGCGCCGGCGCAGTCAACGCCGGGCTGCTGGCCGCTTCCATCCTCGCCACCAACGACGAGCCGCTGGCCGAGCGAGTCGAGCGGTATCGCGAGGAGCAAACCCGGTCGGTGGCTGAATCGCCCGAATGACCCTGGCCCCGGGCTCGACCATCGGCATCGTCGGCGGCGGCCAGCTCGGCCGGATGCTGGCGATCGCCGCGGCGCAGCTAGGCTACAAATGCCACATCTTCGACCCGCATGAGCGCCCGTGCGCCGCGGACGTCGCGGCGAAATTCACGAGGGCCGCTTACGACGATCGTTCGGCGCTGGAGAAGTTCGGCGCGCAGGTCGACGTCGCGACTTATGAGTTCGAGAACCTGCCGGTCGATCCGCTTCGCGCCATCGACGACATGCTCCGCCCGGGCGTCAAATCCTTGTCGGTCGCGCAGGATCGCGCAGTCGAGAAGCAGTTCATCGAGCAGTGCGGCGCCACGGTCGCACCGTGGCTAAGTGTCGAGTCGCTGGCCGATGTCGAACGGGCGGTGGCGGAACTCGGGACGCCGATCGTGCTGAAGACGCGCCGCTATGGATACGACGGCAAGGGCCAGGCCTGGGTGCGCGAACCCGGAGAAGCCGAAGCCGCATGGGGCTCGATCGGCCGGGAGCCTGCGGTCGCCGAAGCGGGGATCGCGTTCGCTGCGGAATTCTCCGTCATTGTCGCGCGCTGGGCGGACGGGCGCACAGTGTACTGGGACAGCCCCGACAACGTCCACCGCGACGGCATCCTTCGAACGTCGACCGTTCCCTCAAGCGACACGTTCGTCACTCAGGTCGAAGCCGCTCGCACCGCAGCCGCCGCGATCGCGGCGGCGCTTGGCCATGTCGGCGTTCTGACGGTCGAGTTCTTCGCCTCACGCGACGGCCCCGTCGTGAACGAGATCGCGCCGCGCGTGCACAACAGCGGCCACTGGACGATCGAAGGCGCTTTCACGTCGCAGTTCGAGCAGCATATCCGCGCGATCTGCGACCTTCCGCCTGGCTCGACGGAACTCGCCGCGGCGTCCGCCCGGATGGACAATCTGATCGGCGATGAGATCCACGACTGGCAGCGGCTGCTCGCCGATCCTCATGCGCACGTGCACATCTACGGCAAGGGCGAGGCGCGCCCGGGCCGCAAGATGGGCCATGTCACCCGGCTGACGTTGAGGTAGAAGCGAGGCGCGATGAAGATCATCGGCAGCTTCGTCAGCCCCTATGTCCGCAAGGTACTTGGGGTGATGTACCTAAAGGGCCTGGCGTACGAGATCGATCCGATCACGCCCTTCTTCGGCAATGACGAGTTCCGCCGCCTGAGCCCGCTTTGCCGAATCCCGGTCCTCATCGATGGCGATTTCACGACCAGCGATTCCTCGGTGATCTGCGCCTATCTCGACGAGGCCTATCCGCAGCGGCCGGTGCTGCCCGCCGACCCGAAGGATCGCGCCGGGGCGCGCTGGTTCGAGGAGTTCGCCGACACTCGGCTCGGCGATCTCTTCATCTGGGGCTTGTTCTACCAGAAGGTCGTCCACCCGCTCGTCTGGGGAGAGCCGGGCGACGAGCAGCGCATTGCCAAGACGCTCGCCGAGGATGCTCCAGCAGCGCTCGACTATCTCGAAGGCGAGCTGCCGGAGGACGGATGGCTGTTCGGCGAATTCGGCCTCGCGGACATCGCGATCGCGAGCTTCTTCCGCAATGCCGCTTATGCGGGCTTCGAGCCCGACGCCGCCCGCTGGCCGGGCGTTGCCCGCTTCATCCGACAGGCATTGGCGCACGAGGCGTTCGCACACACGCTTCCATTCGAGGACATCCAGCGCAGCGTGGACATCAAGGGCCGCCGGCAGGCGCTGCTCGACGCCGGCGCGCCGCTGACGGCGGATACGCTCGGCGAGCCCGTGCCGCGCAAGGGCATGATGCGTCTCTGATGCCGCGCGGTTCGTGTCTCTGCGGAGCGGTACGCTTCAATGTCGACGCTGAGCTGACGGGTGGCGATGCCTGTCATTGCACGCAATGCCGCAAGCACTCCGGCCATTATTTCGCGTCGACCGACGTGCCGAAGGCGGCGCTCGCCATTGAGGCCGAGGACGCTCTGGCCTGGTACCAGTCGAGCGTCCGGGTCCGCCGAGGCTTCTGCAGCGTCTGCGGCTCGTCCCTGTTCTGGGACCCGGTTCAGAGCGAGAAGATCGCCGTCGCCATAGGCGCGTTCGACGACCCGACCGGCACCCGCCTCCACATGCACATCTTCGTCGCCGAGAAAGGCGACTATTACGACATCTCCGACAGGCTGCCGCAGCACTTGGGTTAGGACTGCCCGGCTGTCTCACAATCAGACGGTGCCGGACTGGCGTCTTTCCTGCTGGGCCAGTCTGGCCAACATCGTCCGATGAACGTCGAACAACTGGATTATGCGCGCCTCAGCGAGGACGCGATGGCCGCGGCTGACGATGCGGCGACGATCGAGGAATGCCAGGGGCACCTGGCGCGCGCGGTGCGCTATGCCTCAATGGCCTGCCTGGAGCGTCAGCGGTCGCCCGACTTCAACGTCGTGGCAATCCGCCCGGGGGCGCGCCAATAGTCCTAAGGCGGGCTCCGGAACCATCCGGATTTTGCTGAACTCCAGATTAATGGAAAGTGCGCGGTCTGCTCGGAACCGTCTCACAAGCAGCATGTTGGGCTTAGAGGCTGACGCGTCATGAATGACGCGTCGCGAACGAGGTATGAGCTCAGGCGATGACCGAACGCAACGGTTGCTCAATCCACGATCAGGCTCCGGAGGAGGCGATCATATTCAGCCTGCTCGACGGCTACGTCCTGGCTAGCTGGCCAGGGACGGACGCGTCGGTGAGGCTTGGCCGGCACGAACTGGTTGCTGCCATGATGGAGGATTTCCTTGCGCAAGATGCGCTGGGGAAGCGGTTGGGACACTCGCGATAATCGCTGTGCCCGGCGACAGGGCGCGGATGCTCAGCCGTCCACCTACCTCGGACAGTCGCTCGCGCATGCTTGCCAGGCCGACTCCGCATTCCGCGCCGGCAAGCGTGTCGTGGGAAATGCCGATCCCATCGTCCGCCACGATGAAGTGGGTGGCGGATTGGCGGAAGCAAAGCAGCAGGCGCATCCGGGTTGCGCGCGCATGCCGATGGACGTTGGACATGCCTTCCTGCGCAAGCCGGTAAATCGCGGTTTCAGCGGCCTCCGACAGGCTTCCCGGATCTCCTACGATGTCGAAGGATGCTGCGAGCGCTGTCCGACGACCGAAACCTTCAACCAGCAGCTTCAGGGCGTGGGGAAGCCCAAGTTTCTTCAGCGACGGAGGATGCGCCAGATAGGAGATCGAGCGGATTTCGCGGTGAACCTCCGCCAGCAGTTCTTGCATCTCGTCGACCATGGCCAGCGCTTCAGACCCCGGTGAGCCAAGCTTGAGGCGAGCGAGCACCAGACCGATAGCCGCCAGGGGCTGCGAGGCAGAGTCATGGAGTTCGCGCCCCATGCGCTGACGTTCGATTGCCTGGCCTTCGATCAGCGATGCCGTGAGATCGGTTTGTGCCCGGCGTAGCCCGAGAATCTCCGTGAGGTCGAAGCGGGTCACCGATAGCAAGCTGTGCCCGCCGAACGAGATCTTATGGAAGGTTATCTGGTAGTCCCGGCCCTGCCAGTTCTCCCTTCCATTATAGATCAGCTGCCAGAAACTGCGCCTCCCGGCCCAGATGTCGTCAATGGCAGCAAGGGCTTCGATTGCCGGTTGGTAGCCCTGAGCAGCGTTGCTGGCGCAGAAATCCCGATAGTTGCAACCCGGGAGCGCTTCTAGATAGCCGCATTCAGTCACCGCTTCCTTCCACGCACGATTTGCGACGAAGATCGAGCAATCCTCGTCGAGAAGCGCGATCTGTTCGGGAAGGTCGTCGATCAGCTGCTGCAACGGTTCGGCAAGTATCGCCAGATATTTCGGCGAAGCGACGCGCGGTACAGGACTCGGCGCTCGGAAGCCGTTACCGGCCCAATCGAACAGCAGTTCGCTCTCGAGTTTCATCGACACCCCCGCGTCGGTTGGCTCCGGAAAACGCCCTACTCGGAGGTACTCATTCTTAACCTATTTTAGCCCAGATCATCCTGATTCACAAATGGGGACAAACCCTGAGGATCTCCGCCCAACCGGAGCTAGCCCCTTGGAACATCGCGAATTCTACTCGGCGGCTGCCGCCGGGCGATCCGTGGGCTCTGTCTTCCCAGCTTTGGACCAGCTGGCCACGTCGTATCCACGCTCGTGAAGGCAGCCCTGCAGCGCCGTCTTGATCGCCTGTTCCTTCTTCGCGCGCTTCATCTTCGCCATGCCCCATGCTCCCCCCAGGATGGCAAAGGGGATGAGCACGATCGTCGCGCTGGCGGCGGCGAGGCCCGCGTACCCGCCGATCGCCGTTGCGACGGTGGTGCCCGCGATCGCCGTGCCCGCTCCGGCCGCAGCTCCAACCGCGCCGGACGCGCTCCTTCCGCTTGCATCCAGCTTCCCGGCGACGAGCAGCTGGTGGCAATTCGAATAAGCGGCGTCGAACTCGGCCTGGCTGGGCGGAGGCGCGGCGAGCATCGGCGTGAATTCGCGCGGGCGCGACGAGCAGCCCTGCAGCGTCACGCAACTGACAAGCGCGCAGATCATGAGCCTGTTCTTCATCGCATCCCCCTCTCGAGCTGCCCCCAGCTCTACGCGTGAGAAGCTAGCCGGCCGTCGCGCGTCTGGCGACCTTTTCCCTTGGCCGCACTTAGCATGCCTGCCACGGCCCTCAGTCATGCTACGTGAATGCCCTGATCGCTTGCCAGGCCCGTCGGCCGTATTGCGGCGCTTCACGTGCCAGATGGAGATCGAACGATGCGCTGGTACAAGACTCCGGTCGAGGATGAGCTTCCGGCGGAAGAGTATCTCGAACGCGCGGAGCGCTTCCATCGCGTGGCCGTCGAGCTTCCTCCGGCCATCGGCGCTCGCTTCGAAGCCATGGCCACGGACGCCTTGGCCATTGCAACTCGCAAAAGGGCTATTGAAGCGTGCGTGAGTGAATGACGACGCCGACCGCTGCGATGCGCTCGACGGTCTCATATCCCGGCTCACGCAATTCTTCGCCGAACACGTCGGGATCGATCTCGTCGATGGTCAGGGACGCACCTCCCTCCCGGCATTCCTTCTGAATGGCGCTTAGCAGCGGCGCTTGTCCGTCGACATAAGCGGCGGCAGTGTAGAGCAGCATCATGCGGCCGGAGCCAAGCCTCTCGAGGCCCTGGCGGATCCAGTCGAGGGTAACGGCCCCGCCAAGCGACTCCCCCCACCGCGATAAGCGCGGCCAGAGGCGTTCATCAGGTGGGGCGGGCGCCGCAGGTCACCCGAGCGCACCCTCGGTGAACTTACGGCCCACATTCAGTGTGCCCCGCTACGGGACATTAAACTCCGGTTCATTGCAGAGCCCACCTTATGAAAGTAGCCAACCGCAGGGCTATTCAGCGGGCGAGTGCGTGCATGAGCGATAAACGAACAATGGCCGATATAGAGGTGCTCGCGAGAATGGCGGCACGACTGGCTGGCCGAAACCCGGATGAGCATCTCACAATGTCGCTTGGGGGCGTTATCCCATTCGACGGCCCGGTGTGGCGCTATCCTGACTTCATGGCCCGTGCAGAGTCAGCCTACCGCGCGCTCACGGCTGCAAGTCTCACCCTCCAGCCGGCGCTTGACGGGCAGGAAGAACAGACCGCTGCAGATTCGGACGATCGCATGGCTGATAAGCCGCAGGAACTGCTTCCTTAGGCGAAACTCGCAAGCCCGCGCATACCGTGCCTTTTTACGGGGATGCTGGCGATGACCGCCGTTCCTGGTGAGCGCGACCGGATGAACAGCCGGCCGCCCAACTCCGACAGACGCGAGCGCATTCCTGCAAGCCCCACGCCGGAACGGACATGATCCGGCATGCCGGTGCCGTCATCTGCAATGACGACATGAGTGATCGCCCCGCGCTGGCTCAGCCGCACGGTCGCGTGCCTCGCATTCGAGTGGCGGTGAACGTTCGAAAGCGCCTCTTGAACGATGCGATACGCGGCTTCTTCGGCGGCGGGGCAATACATTTGAGCCTCGCCCACCGTCTCGAATTTCACGTCGAGCCCAGTCCGGCGACTGAACCCTTCCACAAGCTCCATCAAAGCCTCCGGCAAGGTCAGTTTGCCGAGGAGTGGCGGATGGATGAGGTAGGAGATCGACCGGATTGCCTGCTGCGCTTCTGTGACCAGTTCCCGCATCTCATCTATGAGCGATCCCTGGGCAGCGGTCGGGCCGCTTCGTTCAAACTGGCCGATTTTCATGTCGAGGCAGACCATCAGTTGCATCGTCGAATCGTGGATTTCACGGCCGATCCGCCGCCGTTCATCGGCCTGGCTCAAAAGGACGGATTTGCTGAAGTCCTCCCTTAGCCTGCGCAATTCCACAAGCCGCGTGATGTCGTAGCGCGTGATGGACGAGAACATGCGGCCGCCAACCTCGAAGCGGTTGACGCAGAGCTGATGCTCGTGGCCGATCTCAGGATCGCTCGCTTGATAGACCAGCTGGAATGAATTGCTCTTTCCGGCAATGATCTTCTCGATGCCGGCGACGACATCCCTCGCGACGTCCAGGCCACCGTCCGCCATTTCTCGGCAGAATTGCAGATAATCGGTCCCGGGGACCAATGCGAAATGCCCGTAAAGCTCTGCGACATTCGCCCATGACTGATTGACGACCAGGATGGTCCAGTCCTGATCCAGCAAGGCGATCTGCTCGGTTAGCCCGTCGACCACGTGCTGCCACGTGTCGAGAAGGGCGGCGGGCTGCGTCGAGGCAAAGTCGAGGCATTGCAATGGCGGCGGCGGAGCCGCTTGCTCCGCGTCCTCCCATTTCAACTGATCCGCCTTCGTACCGAGCTTCATGTCCGACCCCCTGGTGTCGAAGACCGAGCTCTCCCCCGACTTCAAACTACCATGAATCTCAGAAACTTGCACATTAGCCCCAGCTTCCTCGTCCCAACTCATTTGTAGGACTGGGTGCTGCACCGCTGCAATGGCAGCGCCTAGCGGAACGCCGACAGGCCAGGATCCGGGAAGCAAGAGCCCAAACATGGGGACCGCAACGGCGAAAGGCAGGGCCAGGCCACTTGACGCGGTTCCGGGCTGTGTTATATCTATAACACACTTGCCAATGAAGGAATCGCCGTGACTCAGGGTTCCTCATCCCCCGTCGAAGGTCAGGCAGAAGCGCGAACGGCGGGGTTCGCCTACTTGGCCACTATTGCCGCCGGGCTATTCGCGGAGGTCTATGTTCGTTCGTTGGTCCGCGCCGGCGATTTTAAAGCGACCGGCGAGCGCCTGCAGGAGCTCGAGCAGCTCCACCGCGTGGGCGTGCTTGCCGACGGCGTGATGCTCGTAAGCTACGTCGTGGTCACGGCAATGCTCTATCGCCTGTTCAAGCCGTTCAGCCCGACCGCATCCGTGCTTGCTGCGCTGTTCAGTTTGGTCGGAATAGCGATGCTGGCGGCAGCGATGCCGATCCTGCTGCTGCCCACTCAGATGGACGGAGCGTCGGTGGCTTACGATGCGCTGAGGGCCCATTCCGCAGCCTTCAATCTGACCGGCCTCTTCTTCGGGCCGTATTGCGCGGTGATCGGCTGGATGGTCGTGCGTTCTGGATGGCTGCCGGCGTGGATCGGCTGGCTTATGCTCGCCGCAGGCGCAGCGTTCGTCTTCGATGCCGCAGTTGAACTTACGGCACCGTCCGTGGCGCAGCGCATACCGGCAGGCATCATGCTCATTTCGCTGATTGCCGAGGGATCGCTTGCGGTCTGGCTCGCTGCATTCGGCGTGCAGAGGAGGGGGCGGCGCGCAGCCGCATAACGACGGGATCGATCAATGCTCGACGACTACAAGGTGCACACCAGGATCAAGCTCGCGGCACTCTGGGCGTCGGTAATGTTTTGCTACATTTACGCTGACTATTTCGGACTGTTTTCGCCGGGCCAGCTGGCGAGCATGAACAAGGGTGTCATCCCGCCGCTCGGCCGCTCGACGGACGGCGTCATGATCTTCGTCTCGACGATGATGGTTATCCCTAGTCTGATGATCTTCCTCTCGACCGTCTTGCCTCCGTGGCCCAACCGCCTGCTGAACATCCTTTTCGGCGCAGTCTATACCGCCATCATCAGCCTGACGATGTGGAGTGGAGCCCATTTCATCTTCTACGGCGTCATAGAGATCGCGCTGACCTTGCTCGTCGTTTTCTACGCGTGGACGTGGCCGCGCCGATCGTAGCGCTTATGTGCGCTTTCGACCCATTGCGGAGATTAGGACTTGAGATCATCGTGACGCAAAGATTGCGAAGAGGCGGCGGATGAAGACGATTTGATCCGACCTGAACTCCTGCCACGCTGGGCGCGGCTTGGACTGGCGCTGATCGGTTTCATCAGCCTTCTTTTGGGCTTGGCGGTCGGCTTCTACATGTTGATCGGATATGGCATGTCGGCCGGCCACGGCGGCAACCCGTTTCCGAGCGTTCGAGAAGTGCTCGTCGCTTTTTTGCCGGCGCCATTGATCGGGGTTGGAGTGATCGGTCTCATCTGCACAACGATGAGAAGGTTCGCGGCGATGTGCGTTCTCGCAGCCCTGTTTTTCCTGGACATCAGCGTGCTTGCCAGTCTCTGAGTTTGAGGCGTTATGTCCGCTTTCAACCCAAAACGGACGCTCCCGCCTTGATCGTTGATAGGCAACAGAATGTCAGGGGGTCCTCACATCATCAGCGGCTCCTGACTTGAGCGCCGCGTACACGTAGCGTGTCACAGCCGCGCCGCTTGTGATCTCACGTCGCCCGCTAGGATCGCCGACATAGGGATCAAGGTCGTCGAGCGGGTGCCGCGCTACAGCCTCTTCCTCTGTTAGCCCCTCGTCGATCAGCGCGGTAATGCGCTTACGCACTTCGCGCATCCGCCGGAGAGACTTCTCGACGTCGGCGCGTCGGGCGAGCGGGCCGTGCCCGGGAATGATCAAGGTTTTGTCGTCGGCGAGTCTGACGATTATATTCTGGGCCGCGATGTACCCGTCGATGGAGCTTCGCTTCATGTAGGGCCAGGTGCCGTTCACGAAGACATCGCCGGTGTGGATCACATTGGCGTGCTCAAACACAGTGATGGTGTCGGCATCGGTGTGGGCGCGCGGCGGATGGATCAGGCGCACGCGCTCGCCGTCGAAGCTTAGTGTCATTTCATTGTCGTAGGTCATCTGCGGGGTGTCGCCCGGACGGCGCGGCGGAGCCCAATCAGACGTCTCGAAGAACTTCCGAATGTTTTTGTGGCCGACAATAATGGCGCCCTCGTGGAAGAGTTCGCCGTTGGCGCAGGCGTGATCCGAATGCGCGTGCGAGTCGATGACGAACCGGATGCGCGAATCCTTCAATCGGGGCAGCGCGGCGCGCTCCTTGCGCAGCATCTCGGGCGCGCCCGGATCCACGAGTAGAACGCCTTCATCTCCGACGAGCGCCGCCGTGTTGCCGTTTATCAGGTCCGTTCCATAGACGTTCAACATGTACAGATTATCGCGAAGCTGGGTCGCGTGGATGTTCGTGCGCCAGAACATCATGTTGCGTTTCGTGCAAACCCCGTGGCCTGGCTTCAAGTAAAACCCGCTGAGCGCGGTGACACCGACGACGGCGAGCGCCACCAGCATGATCCGTTTGCGCCTTAGTTGCATGGCCATCCCCCAACGCCGTTGCGCGCATCCCCGGCCCGCCCCGCTGAATGAACGCATCGATCCACTTGAGAATCAATGGCCGTACTGTCCCCGCCCCATTCTGAGACTAAGACAATCTAGATCAAACCTGAGGCGCCCACCGCGAATGACAGCTTTCCACCCATTGCGGACATTAGTGGAATGTCTGCTTTCGACCCATTGCGGACATTAGCTTTGGGCCTACAACCTCTGTCGGAGGTGCGTGATGATGGCGTCGGCGTTCATGGTTCTAGCGGCCATAATGGCAAGTTCGCCTCCCGATGCGCGATCACCAGGGTCGGCACTCATCAACCCCTCATCGCTTTCGCCAACCAAACCTGATGACGCCACAAAGCGTAGGCTGTGGGCAGAGGGCTGCCGGAATGGCAGCCAATCGCTGTGCTATAACTACGCGTTGATGTTGCGAGCTGGCATCGGTGGACCAGCAAACCCCACTGAAGCGCATCGTCTTATCCATACCGCGTGCGAGCGCGGCCTTCTCCAAGCTTGCCGGGAAGAGCGATCCGACCAGAAGTGAGATGTCCGCTTTCCACCCAAAGCAGACATTAGAACCTTTGTTCGGCTGAGAGGTTTTCCAGCGCGAGGGCGAGCCAAAGGAACTCCTGATGAATCGATCAATTATTCCTGGGATCGTGATCGCTGTCGTATTGAGCGCGCTAGGCAGTCCCGCGCGTGCGCAGGTCGGCAACGACGTGAAGTGCTTGCTTGCCAGCAATCTGTTCGCCAACTCCACAAAGGATCCAAAGGTCCGCGTGGCCGCTGCGGCCAGCAAGTTCTTCTATCTCGGTCGCATCTACGGGCGGTTGGACGCGGCTCAGCTTAAAACGCAGGTGCTGGCTCAACAAAAATCGATCACTACGAGCAACGCCGGACAAATCATGAATGGCTGCGCCAGACAGATGGAAGCAGGAGTCAAGATGGTTCAGGCTGTCACTCAGGGGCTGACCCCGGCGAAGTAGCGCGCGTCATGCGGACTGGCCGGCACCGTCGGCTTTCCACCCATCGGACATCAGCGCAATGTCCGCTTTCCACCCATTCTTGACACTTGCGCGACGTGCCCTGGCTCAGTTGATTTGCTGATGTTTTAACCCGGCTTCCTCAGGCATCTGCTGACTATCCTTGAAAGGCGGGCGGAAAATGAACAGGATTCGACATTGGCTTCTCGCGCTGAGCTTCATACTAGCCAGCACCGTCGGCCCTCTTTGTGAAACCGCTGTCGCCGCTACCGCCGCAGAATTGAACGCGAATGGCAAGGCGGCGCTCGAAAGGCTCTACGCTCAATCGGACAGAGCACGCAGATATGGTCGAGACGCTCGCGCAATCCTCGTGTTTCCTAGGATCGTAAAGGCCGGTTTCATGATCGGCGGGCAGGGCGGCGAAGGCGTCCTTTTGGTTCGCGGCACGCCAACGGCCTACTACAAGATCGGCGCCGCCTCCTTTGGTCTGCAAGCCGGTGGACAGTCATTCAGCTACGCGTTGTTTCTGATGAACGACAAGGCACTCACCTATCTCAGAAAGAGCGACGGTTGGGCGATTGGCTCTGGTCCGAGCGTGGTGGTGATCGACAAGGGTAAGGCCATGAGCACGACTTCCACCACCGTTGCGAAGGACGTGTACGCCTTCCCCTTCGGCCAAAAAGGGCTGATGGCCGGCTTGGGCCTCGAAGGGTCGAAGATCTCATCGATCAGGAAGTAGGCGGCTCCGCACGGGATCCTTCAATGTCCGCTTTCCACCCATTCCGGACATTAGCGGAGAGGCCGTCACGGAAGTAAATCCCGTGACGTCGGACGCGTCTCGCAGCGCGGCTTGGGCCGCTCGCTCGCGCGCCGGCCGGCTCTCGCCAGCTCTCGCAGAGCTAGCGGTCGTTTTTGCGACCGCTAGCTATGCTTGGTGGCTCTAGCGCGGCTGGATGACCTCGATGGGCATCTTCAGCTTCTCGAGCTGGGGGCGGATCTTCGC
>Ga0307409_100000498_pt1 | contig 16923 bp, 18 predicted proteins | sample 322Ometagenome_2_FD_203888 | JGI IMG/M metagenome (GOLD analysis project Ga0307409, IMG submission 203888) | Maize rhizosphere microbial communities from greenhouse at UC Davis, California, United States - 322HYB-O-2 | ecosystem: Host-associated > Plants > Roots > Rhizosphere > Soil | place... | reverse complement strand
TCCAAGGCGTTTCACGGCGATCGTAGCTCAGTTGGTTAGAGCATCGGTTTGTGGTACCGAGGGTCGCGGGTTCAAGTCCCGTCGATCGCCCCATTTTTCCTCGTCCACGCAGGCAGTTAGGCGATCATGGATACCCCTTGGCAATACCCCGATTTCGACGCGCACGAAGGCCTCTATTTCGTCACTGACGAGAAAAGCGGGCTGCGCGCCATCATTGCCATGCACTCCACCCATTTGGGCCCGGCGGCGGGCGGGACTCGCTTCTGGCACTATGCCGAGGATTCGGAAGCGCTGACCGACGCGCTGCGCCTGTCGCGCGGCATGAGCTACAAGAACTCCATGGCCGGCCTGCCGTTGGGCGGGGGCAAGGCAGTGATCCTGGCTGACAAGGATCGGACGAAGACGCCGGAGATGCTGTCTGCCTTCGGTCGTGCCGTGCAGTCGCTCGGCGGCAAATATGTTACTGCCGAGGACGTCGGAATTTCCGTCGCCGACATTACGCAGATTTCAACCGAGACGAAATTCATTGCCGGCCTGCCGGTCGAGGGCGGCGCGGTGGGTGGCGATCCGGGGCCTCACACCTCGCTGGGGGTGTTCCTGGGAATCAAGGCCGCAGTGAAGCGCGCGCTGGGCAAGGAAAGCCTCGCCGGCCTTCACATTGCAATGCAGGGCGCGGGCAGCGTTGCGAGCGGCGTTTGCCGTCATGCCGCCGCAGAGGGCGCCAAACTGTCGATCGCCGATGTCGACGCGGCACGCGCCGGCAAGCTCGCCGAGGAAACGGGCGGCACGGTAGTTTCGCCCGATCAAATCCTGTCGCTGGACGCCGACGTCGTCAGCCCCTGCGCACTGGGCGCGATCCTGACCGAAGCCAGCATTGCCGCGCTTCGCACTCCGATCGTCGCGGGCGGAGCGAACAATCAACTGGCGACCCCTGAAGATGGGAAGCGCCTGCAGGAGCGCGGCATTCTCTATGCGCCGGATTATGTCATCAACGCGGGCGGGATCATCAACGTCTCGACCGAATATCTGGGTGACGGCGGGCCGGAGCTGGTCCGTTCGCGGATCGATGCAATCCCGGGCCGGCTGGAACAGATCTGGTCCGAAAGCGCCACCAGTGGCAGCAATCCCGCGGCCGTTGCCGACGCCATGGCACAGAAGCTGATCGGGCGCGGCTGATTGTAGGAAGGGAAGGGGTCCGCTAGGGGCAGGCCCAGCCATTATGCACGGTTACGCCAACCCCGCCCGCTTCCTGAAGATCGCCCGGCCCGCAACGGGCTGGCTGCTGGGAATTGGCGTCCTGCTCATGCTCGCCGGCATCTATGGCGGGCTAGCCGTGACGCCGCCGGATTACCTGCAGGGTGAGACGGTTCGCATCCTTTACATCCATGTGCCCAGCGCCTGGCTTGGAATGGCCGGCTGGGCATCGATCGCGGCGGCTTCGATCAGCCAGATCGTCTGGCGCCATCCACTGGCGGCGGTTGCGGGACGCGCCCTTGCCCCGGTCGGAGCGACCTTCGCCGCGCTCTGCCTCGCCACCGGCTCCATTTGGGGCCGTCCTACATGGGGAACCTGGTGGGAGTGGGACGGCCGTCTGACGTCCATGTTGATCCTTTTCTTCCTCTACCTCGGCTACATCGCCCTGGCTTCGGCCGAGCGCGAACGAGGGGGCGAGGGACGGATGGCGGCGCTGTTCGGGCTGGTCGGTGCGGTCAATCTGCCGATCATCCATTATTCGGTCTTGTGGTGGCGAACGCTGCACCAGGGCCAGTCGATCAGCATCATCCGAGGATCGTCGATCGCTCCGGAATTGCTGTGGCCGCTACCGCTGACCATGGTCGGTTTCACGGCCGTCTTCGCCGCCGTGACGTTGATGCGGATGCGCGCGGAGCTTGCCCGGCAGAAGCTGGAAGCACGCCTCCGCCGAAGTGCGGCCGAATGAACCAGTGGAGCTTCGTCATCGCGGCCTATGGGCTGACCTTGCTGTCGACTCTCGCCCTGGTCGTCGTCTCATGGGCGTCGATGCGTCGAGCCGAAACGGAGGCGGAGGCCTCCAGGCGCCGGCCATGACGGTCCGCCCGAAACATCAGCGGCTCATCCTCGCCATCCTCGCCATTGTGGCGCTGGTTGGCGCCGTCCTGTTGGCCATGTGGGGCCTTCAGGACCGCGCCGCCTATTTCGTTACCCCGTCCGACATTGCCGCCGGAAAGGCCGCGCCTGATAAGGCGATCAGGCTTGGCGGAATGGTGGTGAAGGGATCGCTCAGGAAGGACGCCGACGGTCTCACCAATCGTTTCACGGTGACTGACGGCGCGAAGGAAACCCCGGTCGTCTTTCGGGGAATCACGCCCGACCTGTTCCGCGAGGGTAGCGGGGTCGTGGCCGAGGGACGGCTCGACTCCAACGGCCTTTTCGTCGCCGACAATATCCTTGCCAAGCATGACGAGCGTTACATGCCGCCGCAGATGGCGAACGAAGCCGCGCGCAAGTGATTGCCGAAGCAGGCCTCGCCGCGCTGTGGCTTGCGACGGCGTTGGCCGCGCTCCAGCTTGCGCTGGCCTTCGGCCTGGGCGGCGAGCAGGGCCGACAAGTCGCGCCGATCCGCGCCGTCGCAGTGGGGCAGGGGCTGCTGACGATCTTGGCATTCGCGGCACTCGTGGCCGTGTTCCTGCGCAGCGACATGAGCGTCCTGCTGGTCGCTGAGAACAGCCACAGCCAGAAGCCGTGGATCTATAAATTCGCCGGCGCCTGGGGAAATCACGAAGGCTCGATGCTGCTGTGGGTGACGGTGCTGGCGATTGCCGGCGCCGTGGTTGCGCTGTTCGAACGGCGACTGGATGAGCGGACGTTAAGCGCAAGCCTGGGCGCGCAGGCGGCGCTGGCGCTGGGATTTTTCGCCTTCCTCTTGATCGCGTCGAACCCGTTTGAGCGGCTGGACCCGGCGCCGCTCGACGGGCGCGGGCTGAACCCGCTCCTTCAAGACCCCGGCTTGGCCTTCCATCCGCCAACTCTCTACCTCGGCTACGTAGGTCTTTCCGTCGCTTTCAGCATCGCTGTCGGAGGCCTGATCCGCCGGGAGGTTGGGCCGGCGATCGCTCGGGCGATGCGGCCGTGGGTACTCGCGGCCTGGATCATGCTGACGCTGGGCATCACCGCCGGAAGCTATTGGGCTTATTATGAGCTTGGCTGGGGAGGCTGGTGGTTCTGGGATCCGGTCGAGAATGCTTCGCTGATGCCCTGGCTGGCGGCGACGGCGTTGCTCCACAGCGTCAATGTGCTGGCCGCGCGCGGAGGGCTCAGGGCCTGGACGATGATGCTGGCGTTGGTCGCCTTCTCCATGTCGATGGTCGGCACGTTCCTGGTGAGGTCCGGCATCCTGACTTCGGTCCATGCCTTCGCCGTCGATCCCACGCGCGGCAGCTTCATCCTTGTTCTTCTCACGCTGTACATCGGAGGAGCGCTGACCTTGCTCGCCCTTCGCATCGCGGATGTGAAGGAAGGCGCGCCGTTCAACATCGTCAGCCGGGAGGGCGGGCTGGTGATCAACAACCTCCTGCTGTCGGTGATCCTCGGCGTCGTGTTCGTCGGGACGCTCTATCCGCTGATCGCGGAAGCCGTCTCGGGCGAGAAGCTCTCCGTCGGTCCGCCCTATTTCAACTCGGTCGCCAGTCCCGTCGCGCTGGCCCTCGCTGCCCTGATGCTGATCGGCCCGCAACTGCGCTGGCGGCGGGATTCGGCACCGATCCTTCCGCGCCTCGCGCCCGGCCTGCTGATCGCGGTCGTCATCCTGGTTGGAAGCATCATTCTCTGGCCAGCAATTGGAATCCTGCCGCGTCTCGGCTTGGTTCTCGGAGTGGGCCTGCTGCCTGCCAGCGTCATGCCGCTCTTCGGACGTTCGCTCCGCCGGACGCCGTTGGCAGTTTGGGGGATGGTACTGGCGCATCTGGGAGTTGCCGTCGCAATCCTTGGAATGGCGTCGGACAGCGCGTTCACACGGGAGAAGCTGGCCGCGTCGCGCCCTGGCGACACCGTTTCGGTCGGGCCATGGCTGGTGGAGTTCAAGCAGGTCATGCCGGCCGCCGGGCCCAACTGGACCGCGCTCGAGGCGGAGCTTCGCGCATCGCGCGGTTCCGGCGTGACGGTCCTCAAGCCGCAGAGCCGCTTCTTCCCCGACCCGCCGACGACGACCAACGAAGCCGCGATCGACACCAGCTGGAACGGCCAGCTTTACGCCGTGCTCGGCGAGCGCGACGAGCAGGGACGTTGGCAGCTGCGTCTGTGGTGGAAGCCATTCGTCACCCTGATCTGGCTGGGCGGGATTCTGATTGCGCTCGGCGGCGCACTCGCGCTCCTCGGCCGGCTGTTCCGCGAAAGGCAGCAGCGCCGCCGTGTCGAGGAGGCGTACGAATGAGTCGGCTCGTGCGCTTCGCTCCTCTCCTCATCTTGTTGCTTTTCGTTGCGGTCGTGGCGTGGCGGTTGTTGGCGCCCGAAGACACGAAAATCCGCTCGCGGATGACGGGCCGGCCAGTCCCGGCCTTTGTCCTGGCACCGGCGACCGGTGGCGTTTCGGGCTTATCGTCCACCGACTTCGCCACGGGCCAGCCGCGCCTAGTCAACGTCTTTGCGAGTTGGTGCGTGCCCTGCATCGCCGAGGCGCCGTTGCTGATGGAGATCAAGCGTCGGGGCATCCCGATCAATGCCATCGCCGTGCGCGACAAGCCGGCGGATGTCGCGGAATTCCTTCAGAGCCACGGCAATCCGTTCGATCGCATCGGCGCCGACCCGGAAAGCCGCGTCCAGATCGCACTCGGCTCGTCGGGGGTGCCGGAGACCTTCATCGTCGATGGCCAGGGTGTTATCCGCTACCAGCATATGGGTCCGATCGAACCCGGCGACGTCCCGCTGATCCTGCGCGAATGGGAGAAGGCGCGATGAAGCGCTTGGCTCTCCTCCTCGCGCTGGCCGCCGCGCCGCTTCGGGCGGACAGTGACCTGCCGTCAGCGAGCTGGGCCAATCAGCAGCTTCCCGACCAACGCCAGGAAGCGGCGGCGCAGGCATTGATGGAGGAGTTGCGCTGTCTCGTCTGCCAAGGCCAGTCGATTGCCGACAGCGATGCGGAGCTGGCCGGCGACATGCGCGCGCTGGTTCGCCAGCGAATTGCCGCGGGAGAAAAGCCCGACGAAGTTCGCGACTGGCTGACCGATCGCTACGGCGACTGGGTCAGTTATCGCCCGCCCGTCGAGCCGCTGACCTGGCCGCTATGGCTCGCGCCGCTCCTGATGCTTGCGGCCGGGGCTCTCCTGCTCCGTAAGCGATTTCGGGGGCGCGGCTGATGGGTCTGATCTGGCTCGCCGTCTTTGCCGCCGTCATCTTCGGCCTGTTGTGGCTCCTTAGGCTGCGCGGTCCGCTGCTGACACTCGCTGCAGCGGCCATTACGTTCGGCTGCGCTGGATACGCCCTGCAGGGACGACCCGACCTGGGCGGCAGCCCGCGTGCTGCCGCCGCGCGTCCACCGCCAATGCCCTTGGCCGGCGCGCGGCACGCGTTGACCGGACAGTTTGATTATGCCGACAGCTGGCTCAACCTGGCCGACGCTCTCGCCTCCAGGGGCCGCGCGGAGGACGCCGCGAGACTGCTTCAATCGCAGGTTGCGCGGCATCCCGGCGACTACAAGCTGTGGATCGGCCTCGGCAATGCGCTGGCCGACCACAGCCGCACGCTCAGTCCCGCCGCGCGGTTCGCCTTGGTCCGCGCGGCCGAGCTTGCACCCGGCCATCCCGCGCCGCCGTTCTTCCTGGGCCTGGCCGAGGCACGCTCGGGCAATCCGCAGGAAGCGGAGCGGTTGTGGCGCGAAATCTTGGCGGGCGCGCCGGCCAATGCCAGTTGGCGGCCGCTGGTGGAGAATGCCCTGCTGCTGGTCGAGCCGCCTCAGGCAGGTTCGTAAGGCAGGCCCAGCGCTTCGGCGACCGGCTGGTTGCGGATCTTGCCGCCCGACACGTTGAGCCCGGCCGCGAGATGCGGGTCCTCCGCCATCGCGGCTTCCGCGCCAAGGTTGGCGAGCTTTATCGCGAACGGAAGCGTCGCATTGTTGAGCGCGAAGGTTGAGGTCCGCGCCACGGCGCCCGGCATATTCGCCACGCAATAATGGATGACCCCGTCGATCTCGTACACCGGATCGTCGTGAGTAGTCGCATGCGAGGTTTCGAAGCAGCCGCCCTGGTCGATGGCGATGTCGACCAGCACACTTCCGCGCTTCATGGTCTTCAGCATCTGGCGGGTGACCAGCTTGGGCGCAGCCGCTCCCGGCACCAGCACCGCACCGATCACCAGCTCGGCCTCTTGGACCGCCTGGGCAATGGCAGCCTTGGAGGCAAAGGCCGTCTTGATCTGGCTGGAGAAGAACATGTCAAGTTCCGCGAGCCGGTCGTTATTAATATCGTAGATGGTGACGTCGGCGCGCAGGCCCGTCGCCATCTGGGCGGCGTTCACGCCGGCGACGCCGCCGCCGAGGATCGCGACCTTGGCTGGTGCCACGCCGGGGACCCCGCCGAGCAGCACGCCGCGTCCGCCCTGCTCCTTCTCGAGGTAGTGGGCGCCGACCTGCACCGACATTCGGCCGGCAACCTCGCTCATCGGCTTCAGCAGCGGCAGCGCGCCCGAGTTGGACGTTACCGTCTCATAGGCGATGCACGTTGCGCCGGATTTGATCAGGCCTTTCGCCTGCTCGGGGTCGGGAGCGAGGTGGAGGTAGGTGAACAGCAGGTGCCGCGGCTCCAGCATCGCAATTTCTTGGCGCTGCGGTTCCTTGACCTTCACGATCATGTCGCTCTGGGCGAAAACGTCGGCCGCGGTCGGAAGGATCTTCGCGCCGACCTTCTCATAGGCCGCGTCCGCGAAGTCGATGCCCGTCCCCGCCTTGGTCTCGACGAATACTTCATGACCGTGCGCCACAAGTTCGGCGACCGAGGCGGGCGTCAAGCCGACGCGATATTCGTGGTTCTTGATTTCCTTCGGCACACCGACGCGCATGATGATCTCGCTCCAAATTCGGGAAGTCGCGGCCCTATAGACCGGCATTCCGGGGATTGCAGCGCCTTTTTGCCGTTGCGTTTTGGGTCAGAGCTTGATTCCCGCCTCTCGCCGGTTGAGCCTGAAACGATCAGGGTCTAAGGCGGCCCGCCGCGCCGGAAGAGCGCCGTGAGGTGTGAACAAGAATGAATATTTCCGCCGCGGGGACTGCAGAGGTCGCTACCGAACAGCAACCGCAAGCCCAGGGACATGTGCAGGGATCGCTGGCCAAGCTCATGGTCGGCGCGGTCGGCATCGTGTTCGGCGACATCGGCACCTCGCCGATCTACGCCTTTCGCGAAACCTTCGCCGGGCACCACACGCTCGCTCCGGACCGGCTCCATATTTATGGCGTGCTCAGCCTGATCTTCTGGTCGATGCTGATCATCGTGGCCCTGAAATATGTCACGATCATCATGCGCGCCGACAACAAGGGGGAGGGCGGTAGCCTGGCCCTCCTCGCCCTGATCAACCGCACGGCGGCGGAGGGCGAGAAAAAGAAATGGACCATCGGCATCGTCATGCTGGGCGTTTTCGCCACCGCGCTCTTCTACGGCGACAGCATGATCACGCCTGCCATCTCCGTGCTTTCGGCGGTCGAAGGCCTGACCACCGTCCAAGCCGGCTTCCAGCCCTATGTCATCCCGACGGCAATCGGAATCCTGGTCGGCCTTTTTGCGATCCAGTCACGCGGCACGGCCAAGGTCGGGCTTCTCTTTGGCCCGATCATGGTCGTCTATTTCGTGACTCTGGCGGTGTTAGGCGGGATGCACATCATGAAGCATCCGGCGGTGCTGCTGGAGATGCTAAATCCCTTCAACGCGGTGAAATTCTATCTGTCCGAGCCGCTGCGCGCGTTCATCGCGATGGGCAGCGTGGTCCTGGCCGTCACCGGGGCCGAGGCGCTTTACGCCGACATGGGCCATTTCGGCCGTCGTCCCATCAAGTTCAGCTGGCTGTTCTTCGTCATGCCGGCGCTGCTGTTGAATTATGGCGGGCAGGGCGCGATGCTGCTGTCGCAGACAACCGCTGACGCGATCGAAACGGTGAAGAATCCATTCTTCTTCCTGGCTCCCGAAGCCCTCCGGCTCCCACTGGTTATCCTCGCGACGATGGCGACGATCATCGCCAGCCAGGCGGTGATTTCCGGAGCCTTCTCGGTCACCCAACAAGCGATCCAGCTGGGCTTCATCCCGCGCCTTCGCATCACCCACACCAGCGAGCACGCCGCCGGCCAAATCTACATCCCCGTGGTCAACTGGGCCCTGATGATAATGGTCATCCTGCTGGTCTTCACCTTCGGCTCCTCGTCCAACCTGGCCGCGGCCTATGGCATCGCCGTCACAGGCGCGATGCTGATCGACGGGGTGCTCATCTCGGTCGTGCTGACAACTCTGTGGAAATGGCCGCTTTGGAAGGCGGTGCCGTTGCTGGCGGTCTTCTTCGCCATCGATTTCCTCTATTTCGGGGCGAACCTGATGAAGGTGCCAGATGGGGGTTGGTTCCCGCTGCTCGTCGGCGCGATCGCATTCACTTTCCTCACGACCTGGGCCAAGGGCCGCAAGCTGATGATCGACCGCATGGCCGAGGCGAGCCTGCCGATCGAAGTGTTCATCAAGTCCGCCGCGACCAGCGCGACTCGCGTGCCCGGCACGGCCGTTTTCATGACCACGTCGATGACCGGCGTTCCGCACGCGCTGTTGCATAACCTCAAGCACAACAAGGTACTCCACGAGCGCGTGATGCTGCTGACCGTCAGGATCGAGGACGTGCCCTTCGTCATCGGCGACCGCCGGATCGAGACCAGGGATCACGGTGCCGGCTTTTTCCGGATCATCCTGCGTTATGGCTTCATGGAAGAAATCGATGTCCCCGCTGCACTCGCCCAGGTCAAGAAATGCGGTCCGCAGTTCAAGATGATGGACACCAGTTTCTTCCTCGCCCGCCAGACGCTGATCGCCTCGGCGCGGCCGGGTATGGCGATCTGGCGCGAGAAACTGTTCGCCTGGATGCTCCGCAACGCGGAAAGCGCGATGGAGTTTTTCAAGCTGCCGACCAACCGCGTCGTTGAGCTCGGCAGTCAGGTAGAAATCTGACCGCGCTCATCGTCACCGCCGATTTCTCGCGAGACGACTTCGCCTGGCTGGAAGGCTTGCGCCGCCAGCATTACCCAGTGGAGCGAAACCAGGTGCCGGCGCATCTGACTTTGTTCCACGCATTGGCGCCGTCCTCGCTAGACGAGGCCAGGAGGCAGCTTTCCCTCTCGGTGCGCCGTCCGGCGCCGCGGGCTGAGATTGCGGGGGTGATGGATCTCGGGGGCGGCGTCGCATTTCGGATTGCCTCCAACGATCTCGACAGCATCCGCGAGGAATTGGCCGACCATTTCCATGGAGTGCTAGGCGCCCAGGATTCGGCCGGTTGGCGGCCTCACGTCACCATTCAGAACAAGGTCGCGCCGCCGATTGCGCGCCGGCTCCTAGTGGAACTTGAGCGCCAATTCGTGCCGCGGCGGCTGGGCATCGCCGGCTTGTCGCTACACCGTTATGTTGGAGGGCCTTGGGAACGGGTCGCGCGATATTCGTTCCGCTAGCTGAGGTCGCCGATTCCGTCGCAGTTGATGTCGAACGCCGCCATTCCCGATTCCAGCACCGAAGCGAGCATCGGCATGTCCATCAGCTCCTCGATAATATTATTCTCGTCTGCGGCGGCTTCGATCGCTTCGGCCCAGTCGGCCGCGTCATAGGTGCCCTGCCCGACCCAGGCGAAGGCCAGCAATTCCTGAAGCTGATCGTCGGCCAGGTCCTCCAGCGCGTTGGTCAGCTCTTCCTCGACGCTGGTGTTGATCGAATCGTCGAGGACGGAGAGCGTCTCCTCGCCCTCGTCGTCGACATTCTCCGGCGCCTCGCCGCCGTCATAGTCGGTTGGAACCTGGGCCTCATACTCCCGGGCGCGAAGGATGATGCGGCATAGCGTCTCCAGCGGCGTAAGCGGTTCCATCGGTACAGGCTCTCCCTATCTCTCGCTTGAACGAGGGTGGGCGGAGGCGGTTCCACCCTTGTTGACGGCCTTTTGCTCCCCACCTATAGGCTCGCCCGCGCCTCACGAGGCAGCGCCTTTTGGGGCGGAGTAGCTCAGCTGGTTAGAGCAGCGGAATCATAATCCGCGTGTCGGGGGTTCAAGTCCCTCCTCCGCTACCAATCCTCGACCGGAACATCGTCCAAGCGCTGCTCGTTTCGTTTGTGACCACCGAGCTTTACCGAACCGACGAGGATTCAATGGACCATTCCGACCAGCGCAAATCGACCGCGTTCAATCCTGACGCCCATGAGGATTTGCCGCAAACCGAGGGCGGCAAGAAACCGGAAAAGGTGGAAGACCGCCCGAACGTGGGCACGGTCAGTCCGGAAGACTATCCGCGCCAGCAGTGACGACGACCCATAACAAAAACGCCCGGGCATTTCGGCCCGGGCGTCCTTGCGTGACGATTGCTCGTCAGCCCCCTTGGAGTTTGAAGCGCCTCCCACCCCCTGACGGGCGTTGGCATCCTCCCCGGACTTCCGGCCCAAGGCCTTGATCCGATTGCAAATGGCTAACCCCGGCGCTCGCGGCTTGTCACGCCGATTCACGCAGCCGCGACACATTCTCAATCAATCTGTGGCATGGCGGCCACATGGGCGTCGGCGATTGCCTTGGCGAGGGCGCCTGACTAGGACAGCCGCGAAGTCCGTCCCTCGTTCGCCAGAAAGCCCAGCTTTGCGCCTATCCCGCTGCTTCCTCCCCGTGATGAAGGAAAGCCCTTCCGACGCCCAGATCGTCAGCCACAAGCTGATGCTCCGCGCAGGCCTGGTTCGACAGACCGCCGCCGGAATCTACGCCTGGCTGCCGATCGGCTGGCGGGTGCTTCACAAGGTCGGGCAGATCGTCCGCGAGGAGCAGGACAGGGCGGGCGCGATCGAACTGCTGATGCCGACGCTGCAATCCGCCGACCTGTGGCGCCAGTCGGGCCGTTACGACGCCTATGGTCCGGAGATGCTCCGCATCAAGGACCGGCACGACCGGGAGATGCTCTACGGTCCGACCAATGAGGAAATGCTGACCGCGATCGTCCGCGACGACATGAAGAGCTACCGCGACCTGCCGCGCATCCTCTATCATATCCAGTGGAAGTTCCGGGATGAGGTCCGGCCCCGCTTCGGCGTGATGCGCGGGCGCGAGTTCCTGATGAAGGATGCCTATAGCTTCGACCTAGACGAGGCCGGCGCACGCAACAGCTACTACAAGCAGCTCCTCGCCTATCTTCGCACCTTCCAGCGCATGGGCATCCGGGCGGTACCGATGAAGGCGGCGAGCGGCCCGATCGGCGGCGACCTCAGCCACGAGTTTATCGTCCTCGCCCCGACCGGCGAAAGCGAGGTCTTCTACGACGCGGCCTTCGAGGAGTTCGACTGGGCGCAGGCCGATCTTTCCTACGACGATTCAGCGGGGCTTCAAGCGCTTTTCCAGAAGGTCAGCTCGACCTATGCCGCGACCGACGAGACCCATGACGAGGCCCGCTGGGCCGAAGTCGCCGCCGACCGCCGCCGCGAGGGCAGGGGGATCGAGGTCGGGCACATCTTCTATTTCGGCGACAAGTACAGCGCCTCGATGGGGCTCAAGGTTTCAGGCCCGGACGGCGACATGGTGACTCCCCAGATGGGTAGCTATGGCATCGGCGTATCTCGGTTGGTCGGCGCGATCATCGAGGCGAGCCACGACGAGGCCGGAATCATCTGGCCGGAAGCCGTCGCACCCTGGAAGGTCGGTCTGGTCACCATGCGGGGCGACGACGAAGCCTCGGTTAAGGCGGCGGACGAAATTTATGAGAAGCTGACCTCAGCAGGCGTCGAGGTGCTCTACGACGACCGTGACGAGCGGGGCGGGGTGAAGCTCGGCTCGATGGACCTGATCGGCCTGCCGTGGCAGTTGATCGTCGGCCCGCGGGGGCTGGCGCAAGGACTGGTCGAGCTCAAGAACCGCCGCACCGGCGAGAAGCAGGAACTTCCCATCGACAGCGCGCTTGAGCGGCTCACCGCATGATCCTCAACCGCTACGAACGGATGATTGCGAAGCGCTACCTCGTTCCGGTGAAGGGCGAGCGCTTTATCTTCGTGGTCGCCGGCTTTTCGGTCGGCGCGGTGGCGCTGGGCGTCGCGGCTTTGATCATCGTGATGAGCGTGATGAATGGCTTCCGTGCGGAGCTGTTCGATAAGATCGTCGGCCTCAACGGTCATGCCATTGTGCAGGGCTATGACGGCCGCCTGACCGACTGGGAGGGGATCGCCGACGCCGCACGGAAAACGCCGGGCGTCCAGTCGGCGACTCCCCTGATCGAACAGCCACTGATGGCCTCCGCCAACGGGCGCGTCGAAGGCGTTCTCGTCCGTGGCAACACTCTCAAGGATATTCGCGAGAACCCGGTACTCAACGGCAAGGTCGTGTCAGGCGATCTGAAGTCGATCACGCCGGGCAGCGGCCGCGTCGCGATCGGCGCCCGCCTCGCGGAAACGCTGGGCGCTTTTCCCGGAAGCGAAATCTCCCTGATCAGCCCCGAAGGGCGAACAACCCCGATCGGCACGGTTCCGCGCATCGTCACCTACACGGTTGGCGCGATCTTCGAGGTCGGCATTTTCGAATATGACAAGGCGTTCGTCATCATGCCGATGGAGGATGCCCAGACCCTGCTGATGCTCGGCGACCAGGTCGGCATGGTCGAGCTGCAGGTCGACGACCCCGACAATGTCGGCGAAACACTGGCGCCTCTGCAGCCGCTGGTGAAGGGCAAGGGGATCATCGTCGACTGGCGGCAGATGAACTCCGCGCTGTTCGAGGCGCTGGAGGTCGAGCGCATCGCCATGTTCGTGGTGTTGTGCATCATCATTTTGGTGGCAGCGTTCAACATCGCCTCCTCGCTGATCATGCTGGTGCGCGCCAAGACGCGGGACATCGCCATCCTCAGGACGATGGGGGCGAGCCGCAGGTCGATGCTTCGCATCTTCATGACCGTCGGCCTGACCATCGGCGCGATCGGCATTGTGCTCGGCGCGATCCTCGGATCCATTTTCCTCTTCTTCCGGCAGGGCGTTGTGAATTTCATCCAACTGGTGACCGGGCAGAATCTATGGGATCCGTCGGTGCGCTTCCTGTCCGAGCTTCCGGCCAAGACCGATCCGTTCGAAGTGACGGCCATCGTGCTCGTGACGTTGGTGCTGACCTTCATCGCGACGCTGTTCCCCGCTCGCGGCGCGGCAAACACCGATCCGGTGCAGGTGCTACGCTATGAATGAGCCGGTCCTCGAAACCCGCGACCTGCGGCGCAGCTTCACCCAGGCCGACGTCACCATCGAGGTCCTGCGTGGCGTGAACCTCATGGTCCGGCCGGGAGAGATCGTCGCTCTTCTCGGTCCATCGGGATCGGGCAAATCGACCCTACTGCAGGCAGTCGGCCTACTTGAAGGCGGCTTCCAGGGTTCGATCCGGATCGCCGGCGAGGAAGCATCCGCGCTCGACAACGATGGTCGCACCCGCCTCCGCCGCGACGCGCTCGGCTTCGTTTACCAGTTCCATCACCTGCTTCCAGACTTCGACGCGCTGGAGAATGTCGTACTCCCCCAGCTCATACACGGGACCGAGGCGGACTCCGCCCGAGTTCGCGCCAAGGAGCTGCTCGGCAAACTCGGCCTATCAGACCGGGTCGACCATCGGCCATCCAAGCTGTCGGGTGGCGAGCAGCAGCGCGTCGCCGTGGCTCGCGCGCTTGCCAATCGGCCGCCACTCGTCCTCGCGGACGAACCCACCGGTAACCTCGACGAAGCCACGGCCGACAAGGTGCTGGCCGAATTCCTGACGCTGGTGCGCGGCGAAGGGAGCGCGGCATTGGTCGCGACTCACAACGAACGGCTCGCCGCGAAGATGGATCGCGTGGTGAGATTGCACGAAGGAGTGCTCGAATGACTGACATCACGACCATTCCGGTTACGGCGGCTGACGGGTCGGCCACGGACCTCAGCTCTCACAAAGGCGAGGTGATGCTGGTCGTGAACGTCGCTTCGAAATGCGGCTTCACCCCTCAATATGAGGGGCTGGAGGCCCTTCAGCGGGAATATCGCGACAAGGGCTTCACGGTGCTCGGCTTCCCGTGCAACCAGTTCGGCGCGCAGGAGCCCGGAGACGCGGAGGAAATCGCGAATTTCTGCAAGCTGACCTACGACGTAGACTTCCCGGTCTTGGGCAAGATCGACGTCAACGGGGACGATGCGGCGCCCATCTACAAATATCTCAAGAACGAGGCGCCCGGCCTTCTCGGCAGCAAGGCGATCAAGTGGAACTTCACCAAGTTCCTGGTCGATCGCGCCGGCAAAGTGGTGAAGCGCTACGCGCCGCGGACCAAGCCTGAGGAACTGAAACAGGATATCGAGCGGCTGCTCTAGCCTGCCTTTCGTCGAAACAGCCTTGAAGCCGTTCCTCGCCCGCCTAGGCTATGAGCAGGGAGGATCGCCGATGTTGTTTCTTCTCGCTCTTGCAATGCAGACTGCCGCGCCTTCGGCCCCGCCGGGCTGCGACAGTGCCGAATCGCACCAATGGGATTTCTGGGTAGGATCATGGGAGGTCCGTCCCAAGGGAGCCGACAAGGTCATTGCCCATTCGCTAATCGAGAAGCGCTATTCGGGGTGCGCGATCCGCGAAAACTGGATGCCTGTCGGCCGGGAGGTCAAGGGCGGCGGGGGTAGCCTAAGCCTCTACGACCCGAAACGCGGCCAGTGGCGTCAGACGTGGATCGACAGCAGCGGAACCCGGGTGGACCTGGACGGAGGATATAAGGATGGCGTGATGACTATCGTCGGACCGTGGGCCAATTACGCAGGCCCGGGGAAGGATGCGCTGGTCGCGATGCACTACCAGCTGCAACCCAATGGCGAGGTTCGCCAGTGGGCCGAGAATTCGGCCGATGGCGGCAAGAGCTGGACGCCGGCCTTCGATTTTCTCTACCGGCGCGCGCCGCTGCCCGATTTCAAATAATTGTGGATAAGGACGGCGCCGGCACTTTGACCTGCCCTCCTTGCGGCCCATAGTGTCATTCATGCCCGGCCCCTACGTTCCGCTTCGCGTCTTTTCCTCTTTCACCATGCTCGAAGGGGCGATGGAGCCCAAGGCGATTGCGAAGCAGGCGAGGAAGCTTGGGTTTCCGGCAGTCGCGCTGGCGGATCGCAACGGTCTCTACGCTGCCATGCCGTTCGGAGATGCCTGCATCGCCGAGGGCGTCCAGCCGATCGTCGGTGCAATGCTCGCCATTGCGCGGCCCGCCGAGATCGGTCCGGCGGGTAAGGTCGACTGGCTTGTCCTGCTGGCTCAGGACGAAGTCGGCTACGATAATCTGTGTCGGCTCGTTTCAGCGGCTCATCTCGACCGGCCGATCCATGAAGAGCCTCATGTTCCGTTCGATGCCCTCGAAGGCAGGGCCGAGGGCCTGATCTGCCTCACAGCCGGACGTGAAGGCGCGATCACACGCCTGTTTGCCGACGGCCAGTCAGACAAGGCCATTGCCTATGCGGCCCGCCTCAAGGCGCTGTTCACCGATCGGCTTTATGTTGAGCTTTCACGGCGGGGCGATCCGGTTGAGCAAGCGGCCGAAGCCCAATTGATCGACCAGGCCTTTGCGCTGGACCTGCCGTTGGTAGCTAGCAATCCCGCGCAATATGCCGAGCCGCAATTCCACGCCGCACATGATGTGCTGCTCTGCATTGCGGGCTCGACGTATGTCGAAAATAGCGAGCGGACGACATCTTCAACAGAAGCCTGGCTAAAGTCCGCACCCATGATGGAGGAGCTGTTCGCAGACCTCCCCGAGGCCATCGCAAATACGGCCGTAATTGCGCAGCGGTGCGCGATCGGGGCACCCAAGCGGCGGCCGATCCTGCCGCGCTTGTCCGACGATGAGGATGAGACGCTTCGGCGCGAGGCGCATGCCGGCCTTGAACGGAGGCTGGAGGGCCGAGCGGAGGCCGACAAAACTGCTTATCGCGAACGCCTCGACTTCGAGATCGACGTTATCACCCGCATGGGGTTCGCCGGCTACTTCCTGATCGTTGCGGACTTCATCCAATGGGCGAAGGCTAACGACATTCCGGTCGGCCCCGGACGCGGATCGGGCGCGGGCAGCGCGGTCGCCTGGGCCCTAACAATCACCGATCTCGATCCGATCGAATTGAATCTGCTGTTCGAGCGCTTCCTCAATCCCGAACGCGTTTCGATGCCCGACTTCGACATCGATTTCTGCGAAACGCATCGCGACAAGGTCATCCAATACGTCCAGCAGAAGTACGGACGCGACCGGGTTGCCCAGATCATCACATTCGGCCGCCTGAAGGCGCGTGCAGTACTGAAGGACACGGGACGCGTCCTGCAGATGAGCTACGGCCAAGTGGATCGGCTTGCGAAGCTGGTCCCCAACCACCCGACCGATCCCTGGACGCTGGAACGCAGTCTCAACGGCATCGCCGAGCTGGAGAAGGAATATCGCTCCGACCCCGATGTGAAGCGGCTATTCGACCTGGCCATGAAGCTCGAAGGCCTGCCGCGGCATAGCTCGACCCACGCGGCCGGCGTGGTGATCGGCGACCGGCCGCTGCACGAGCTGGTACCGCTCTATCGTGATCCGCGTTCGGATATGCCGGTCACCCAGTTCGACATGAAATATGTCGAAAGTGCCGGCCTGGTGAAGTTCGACTTCCTCGGACTCAAGACATTGTCCGTGTTGAAGGAAGGTCAGCGGTTGCTTGCCCAGCGAGGCATCGAGGTCGATTTCGCTTCGCTGCCGTGGGA
>Ga0307409_100000496_pt1 | contig 16936 bp, 10 predicted proteins | sample 322Ometagenome_2_FD_203888 | JGI IMG/M metagenome (GOLD analysis project Ga0307409, IMG submission 203888) | Maize rhizosphere microbial communities from greenhouse at UC Davis, California, United States - 322HYB-O-2 | ecosystem: Host-associated > Plants > Roots > Rhizosphere > Soil | place... | reverse complement strand
GCCTCGGCGAGCTGGCCCACCGACATCCCGTAGCGCGCCATGGCGCCGCGGTTCGCGCGGATCTGCAGCTGCGGCACGTCCATCTGCTGCTCGAGCTGCAGATCGGCGACGCCCGGCACGCCCTGCATCGCGTCGCGCACCCGCGTACCCACCTGACGGAGCTCGTAGAGGTCGGGGCCGAAGACCTTCACGGCGATGTTGGCCCGTGTGCCCGAGAGCATGTGGTCGATGCGGTGGCCGATCGGCTGCCCGATCGTCACGTTGGTGCCCGGAATCGCCGAGAACTCCCGCCGGAGCCGCTCGAACGTGGCCTCCTTGTCCACGTCGGCCCTGAGCGTCACGTCGATCTCGGCGGCGTTGACCCCCTGGGCGTGTTCGTCGAGCTCCGCCCGCCCCTGCCGGCGGTCGGTGTTCCGCACCGCGCTGTCGGCGAGCAGGATCTGCTCCACCCGTCGGCCGATCGCATCCGACTCGGCGAGCGAGGTGCCCGGCACCGTGACGGCCGAAACCGTGAGCGCGCCCTCGTTGAACTCCGGCAGGAACGACGACCCGAGCAACGGCAGGCAGGCGACCGTGGCGGCGAGCGCCACGGCGGCGGCCGCCAGCACCGCCTTCGGCCGCGCGAGTACGCGCTCCAGGGTGTGCGCGTAATGTTCCTTCAGCCAGTGCACCAGGCGGCTCTCATGCTCCTCCTGCACGGCCTTCGCGGTCGGGAGCAGATAGGCGCAGAGCACTGGCGTCACCGTGACCGCCACCAGCAGCGACGCGAGGATCGAGACGACGTAGGCGAAGCCCAGCGGCCGCAGGAGTCGGCCCTCCACCCCGCCCAAAAAGAAGAGCGGCAGGAAAACGACGATGATGATCAGCGTGGCGTTGACGATCGACGCCCGGATCTCCCGCGAGGCCTCGTAGATCACGCGAAGCGCGGGCAGCCGCTCGCTCTCGGGCCGGCGGTGGTTCTCCCTGAGCCGGCGGAAGACGTTCTCGACGTCGATGATCGCGTCGTCCACCAGGGCGCCGATGGCGATCGCCATCCCGCCCAGCGTCATCGTGTTGATCGTGATCCCGAGGAGCTTCATCGCGAAAATCGCCACGACGAGCGAGAGCGGTATCGCCAGGATCGAGATCGCGGTCGTGCGGAAGTTCCAGAGGAAGAGGAAGAGGATGATCACGACGAAGATCGCCCCGTCTCGCAGCGCCTCGATCACGTTGTCGATGGCGACCGTGATGAAGCCGGCCTGCTGGAAGAGCTCGGCGTTGACCTGCATCCCCTTCGGAAGCGTAAGCTGGATGTCGGCGAGCTGCGCCTCGATGCGCCGCGTCAGCTCGAGGGTGTTGGCGCCCGGCTGCTTCTGGACGGCGAGCACCACGCCGGGTTGCGCGTTGACCGATCCGTCGCCGAACTTGGGCGCGGCGCCGACCACCACCTCGGCGACCTGCCCCAGCAGCACAGGCACGCCGCCGCGGACCGCCACCACCGATTGCGCCACGTCCTCGGCGCGCTGCACCCGGCCGATGCCGCGGATCACGTACTCCTGCCCGCGGTCCATGTAGACCCCGCCCGACGCGTTCTCGTTCGACCCCTCGGCGGCGCGCACCACTTCCGCGAGCGTCACTCCGGTGGCGAGCATGCGCGCCGGATCGGCGAGCACCTGATACTGCCGCACCTCGCCCCCGATCGGCACCACCTGCGCGACGCCCGGCACCGCGAGCAGGCGGCGGCGGATCGTCCAGTCGGCCACCGTGCGCAGCTCCTGCGGCGGCTGCGTGCCCGTGAGGCCGATCATCATGATCTCGCCCATGACGGACGAGACAGGCGTCAGCACTGGCGCTCCGATGCCTGCCGGCAGACCGGAGGCCACGGCCTGGAGCTTCTCGGCCACGATCTGCCGAGCGCGGAAGATATCGGTGCCCCAGTCGAACTCGACCCACACGACCGAGATGCCCTGCGCCGTGGACGAGCGCACGCGCCGCACCCCCGTGGCGCCGTTGACGGCGGTCTCGACGGGGAACGTCACCAGGGCCTCGACTTCCTCGGGCGCCATGCCGTGGGCCTCGGTGAGCACCGTGACCGTGGGCGCGGTGAGATCGGGGAAGACGTCCACCGGCATCCGCGCCGCGGTCCACGCGCCCGCCAGGAGCAGGAGCGCGCTCGCGGCGAGGACGATGATCCGGTTGCGCAGCGACCAGGCGATGAGGTTGTTCAGCATGCAGGTCACCGCTCCTAGTGCTCGTGGCCGTGCGCCGGCACGCTCGTCGAGAGCGAGGCGAGCCTGACCTGGTATGCGGCCCCCGTGACCACCCGTTCGCCAGCCTCGATGCCGGAGCGCACCAGGGTCCGGTCGCCGCTCGTGCCGCCCAGCGCGAGCTCGCGCTTCTCGAAGCGCTCGCCTTCGACCTGCACGTATGCGATCGGCCGGCCGTCCTCATCGAGTACGGCGCTCCGGGGGATGACCACCCCGTCCACCGCGCGCCCGGTCCCGACGGCGACCTGCGCCGTCATGCCGACCTTCAGGACCCCATCGGCGTTCGGGACCTCGTAGATGACGGGCACGGTGCGCGAGACCGAGTCGATCACGATCCCGACCGAGACCGTGCGTCGCACGTCGCGCACGTCCGGGCTACCCGCGACCCGGAAGGTCGCCTCGCTGCTCGCGCTCACCCGCGCTGCATCGGCCGCGGCCACTCGGGCTTCGAGCCAGACGACCGACGGGTCGACCACGGTGAACAGCTCCGCGCCCGCCGCAACGAGGCTCCCCGGCGCGAGCGAGCGGGACGCGACGACGCCGGCGAGCGGCGCCCGGACGACGATGCGGCCGTCCGCGCGCGCTGCCCCCGCGCTTCCAAAGGCCGCGAGTGCCTCACGGGCCGCGGCCAGATGGATCTCCGCCTCGTGCAAGCGCCGCTGCGGCACGGCCTCGGCGGCATAGAGCCGCTTCGCGCGCGCATGCTCATCCTCCGCTTCACGAAGTGCGGCGCGCGCCTCGGCATAGGCGCTCCCACCCTCACCCAGGGCGGGAGTCAGCACGGCGAGCACCTGCCCGCGAGCGACGAGCTGTCCCGGCGCCGGCGACTGCGTCAGTCCCCTCGCCTCGACGACGCCCGCGACCGGCGCCGAGATGCGGGCCATGCGGCCTGCCGCGGGGACGATCTGCCCCGTGGCCTCGAAGGACTCCGTCACGCGCCCCGTGGTGGCGAACGCAGTCGCGAAGCCGGGCGTCTTCCACGCCTGCTCCTTCAGGAACGTGATGCCGCCGGCATCGCCGCCTTCCTCTTTCGGCGCCGCCTCGGCGCTCGCGTAGACGCGGAGGCCAGGGACCTTGATGATGTCGCGTGCCTGCGGGCTCTCGACCGTGATGGTGAGGTCGTAGACGCCGGCCCGCTTGAACTCCGGGGACGGGCCGTAGATGCCCGGCGACCTCGGCGCATCCTGTGTCACGACGAGCGGCTCGCCCCCGGCCTGTGGCTCGAAGCGCAGCGTGATGCGGCCCGACCGGAGGGGCGCAAAGTCGGTCAGGTCGGTGAGGTGGACGGCGAACTTGTCAGGGGCGCCGACGACGAGGGCCGGATGCTCCATGAAGAGCTCCGTCGAGTCGGTCCAGAGCGTGACCGCGCCGCCGGCCGGCGCTGGCGCTCCGCCGGATGCCGTCGACTCCGTGCCGCCACCGCTGCAGGCGGCGAGGAGCGTGAGGGCGAGTGCGGGGCCGGCGAACGTCCCGAAGGGCCGATGGATGCGTGTCATGATGTTCCTCGACATCAGAAGAGCGAGGCGCCGGTGGCGCGTTCCAGCGCGGCGCGTCGCCCGATGTATTCCGCCCACAGGGAGGCGTAGGTCGTTTCGGCTTCCTGATAGGCACGCACCGCGTCGAGCCACTCAAGCAGGGTGATCTCGCCCTCGCCGTACGCCACCGCGGCGGCGTGGCGTGCCTTCAGCGCGTTGTCGCCCAACTGGCTCCCGAGGGCGTCGAGCTGCGCCGCGAGCGCCTGGTGCGCCTCGAAGGCGGTCCGCACCTCGCGCTCGGTCTGCCGGCGCAGTACCTCCACCACGGCGTCGCGGCGCGCGGCCTCCGCGCGCGCGGCCGCGACGGCGCCGCCGCGGCGATCCCAGAGCGGGAGCGGGAGACTCACGCCCGCGACGAACCCGCCGAGCGCCTCGCCGGTGGCCAGTCGCTCGTGCTTGTAGCCGCCGCTCACGACGGGCACGGGAATCCGCTCCGCCCCCGCGAGGCGCGCCTCGGCGGCCCCGGCCTGGGCTTCGAGCTCCGCCGCGCGCAGCTCGGCCCGGCGCGCGAGCGCCTGGGCGATGAGCGAGTCGATCGGAAGCGCGAGCGGCGCCGGGGTCAGGGAGTCGGTGAGCGCCAAGGCGCCTGCCGTGCCGGAATCGGCGAGGCCCACGAGCCAGAGCAGTGTCCGCATCGCGCTGTCGCGAGCGACCTGTGCCTCGAGCCGGAGCGCGGCGTAGCGGGCAGCCTCGAGCGTGAGGCGCCGGTGCTGATAGCCGGAGACGTCGCCGCCGGCGAGGCGGGCCTGGCTCGTTCGCACGGCCTGGCCGAACGCCATCGCCGCGTCGTCGGCCAGCCGCGCGCTCCGCTCCGCAGCGACGGCGGTCGCATAGCTCCGGGCCACCTCGTAATCGATGCGAGCTGCTGTCCCGGCGAGCCGGGCCTCCGCCGCGTGCCGCGCGAGGCCCGCCGCGTCGCGACGCGCCCCGCGCTGGCCCGTGAAGTCGAGCGGCTGGTCCAGGCTCACGATGTCCTGGAAGCTGGTCTCGCCCGACCGCGAGGTCTTCTCCCGCCCGTAGGTGAGGGTGGGATTCGGGAAGGCCGCGGCCTGCCGCTCCCGCCCGGCCGCGGCCGCGACGGCGTGCCGGCCAGCACGGAGCTCGGGGCTGCGCTGCTGCGCGAGCGCGCGGGCCTCCGCGAGCCCGATGGGCCGAAGGGCCTGGCCAGCGGCCTGGGCTCCGAGGGACCCCGGGAGGAGCCAGAGCGCGGCGGCAAGAACGCACGAGGCACGGGGCCTCGAGAGCATACGCATGATGGACCTGTGGATCGATTGTCTGGGCCATCGCCGCGTGATGGATGAGCGCGCGGCGGAACGTGACGGCCGCGAAGCCCGTCGAGGGCAACCGGCGGGAACGAGCACGTGCAGCCGTCGGCGCCCGGTCAGGAGCTCGACGGCGACGGTCAGACGAGGGGTGGAGCTCGGGCGGGGGGCGGCGGGCCGTGCTCGCGTCCCGCCGTCAGCGGCTGGGCAGCGAGGGGAAGCGCGAGCGGACGCTCTTCGGAAAGGCCGTCCAGGGCGTGCACGGTCGACTGCACCACGAGAGCGCGCGCGAGCCCCGGCTTGGCGGACGGGCGCGCCAGTGACTCGAGATGCGGGTGATCGCCGGCGTGATCGTCACCCGTGAGCGCGGCGCCAGGATGTTCGTGAGAATGGGGGGCGGCAGAGGCGGCGTGGTGCTCCGCCGCATGGTGATGCGCGAGACCGTGGACCGCCTCGGGAAGGAGGAGGCCAAGACCCAGTATGAGGGCGAGCAGAAAGCCCGGAATGCTTGGGCCGCGCAGGTACCGCATGCCGGGAAGATAACAGGGAGCCGGCGCTACGGCGTCCTCCGCCGCGATGAGCGTCGCGGGCGTCCGGGGCGTCGCGAAGCTGCTGCGGAAGTCGGGGCTGCACGACTTCGTCGACTTCAACGCGGAGGCCGACCCTGAGATGTCGCTCCACGACGCTCACGCGCCCGGCGCTCCGGGCCTCACTGCTCGAACATCCCCTTCGCCGTCTCCCCCTTCAGGAACGGCTCGACGAACGCATGGAGCAGCCCCACCTGGGTGATCACCGCCGTGTGCGACGTCGCCGGCATGATCGCGAGGCGTGACGCCGGGAGCGGCTTCCCCATGTCGCCCATCGCGCCGCCGCCGAGGAGGCGGAAGAAGGCGACGTTGTGCTCGAGCGTAGCGACATCGGCGTCGCCGGCGATGAGCAGCACGGGAACCCGGATCTGCTTCACCCCCGCCTCCCACGCCATCGGCTCCTTCTCGAGCTGGATCAGTTTCGCGATGAGGCCGCGGAACCCGGGCTTCCGGTCCGCCTGCGCCTTGAAGAACGGCATCTGGAGCATCCCCTCGACCGTCATCTGCGGAATGAAGGCGGTGAACTCGGGCTGCCACCCGCGAAGGTCGTACGCCACCGAGGCGGCGACGAGCTTCTTCACCTTCGCCGGATGCCGGATCGCGAGCTGGACCCCGGCGCCGGCGCCCATCGAATAGCCGAAGATGTCGGCCTTCTCGAGCTTCACCGCGTCCATGAACGCCGCCACGTCGTCGGCGAGGTTCTCGTAGGTGATCTTCCGGTCGATGTCGGTCGTGCGCCCGTGCCCCTGGAACTCGAGCGCGTACACCCGGTGCGTTTCGGCGAGCTTCGGGATGATGCCGCCCATCGACGGGATGTTCATGTAGGCGCCGTGCAGCACCACGAGCGGCTCCCCCTTCCCCGAGACCTCGTAGTACATCTGCATCCCGTTCACCGTGATGCGCTTTCCCGTCTCCTGCGCCTGGGCCGTCGCGCCGCCGGCGATGGCGAGCACGGCGGCGATGATCATCGTGCGCGAGATCGTGCGATACATCGTCGTTCCTCCTCCCGTCACGCGTGAGCCGGCTCGGCGCCCGCGCCGCCCGCGACGGCGCTCGGGTCCATCCACATCGGCTCGAAGATGTGCCCGTCCGGGTCCTCGATCGAGCGCGAATACATGAAGCCCATGTCCTCGGCCGGACGGATGTCGGCCCGGCCACCCGCGTTCGCGGCGGCGGCGGCGCAGGCGTCCACCGCCTCCCGGCTGTCGAACGAGAGTGCCACGAGCACCTCGCTCGTGCGGCGCGCATCGGCCACCGGCCTCGGCGTGAACGTGCCGAAGAACTCGGGCTTCAGCAGCATGAACACGATGGTGTCGGACCACATCATCGATACCGCCTTCTCGTCGCTGAACTGCTCGTTCTTCACGCAGCCGATCGCCTCGTAGAAGCGGGTCGTGGCCGCGAGATCGCTCACCGGGAGATTCACGAAGATCATGCGGGGCATCGGATCAACCTCGGTTCGGGTGCATGTGTCGGCGTTCCCGCCAGGCGCCGGGCCGCCGGGTCTCACTACCTTGTCGAACGGGCCGGGGCGGGATCGACATCCAGCTGGAACCGCTCGAAGTCGTGCAGCGCCTCCTCGATCTGCCGGCGATGGACCCGCGATTCGCCCTCGCCGACCCAGTTCCAGCGCTGCACCAGCAGCCGGCGCCGCTCGCGGTCGGTCTTGAGGTCGAGACCGGCGACGATCCGGTCGCCGATCAGCACGGGGCAGACGAAGTAGCCGAACACGCGCCGGTCCCTCGGAACGTAGGCTTCGAACCGGTAGTCGTAACCGAAGAAATGCCGGAGCCGCTTGCGCTGGATGATCAGCGGGTCGAAGGGCGAGAGAATGTGGACCGCTTCCGCCGCCGGATCGGGAGGGGTCTCCAGGACCTCCGGGTCGCCCCAATGCAGCCAGCGCGCCTCTCCCTCCACCTCGACCGGGACCAGCTCCTTCCGGCGGACTCGCGATTCCACGAGGCGCCGCATGGCGGACCTGCGCGGGGCATCGAGGTGGCAGGCCGACTCCACGCTCACGATCCCCTGCGCTCGCAGGGCACGGTCGAGCAGGTACGCGAGGGTCTCGCGTTCCGCCGCCGCGCGCGGCAGGCGCTCCCATCCGAAGTGACGCGTCGTCAGCTCGTACGTCTTGAGCATTCCGGTGCGCCGGCTGATCGTGACCAGGCCCCGGTAGAACGCCGCCTCCAGGACGCGCTTCGACGGCTTCCGGCTCCCCCACGCATGCTCCCGCTCCACCCGTGCATCCTGGTCGAGGTCCCGGATGGTGACGGGGCCGTCTCTGCGGATCCGCGCGAGCACCCGCCGCAGGTCGGAGGCCGAGACCTCGTCCGCCCGGACGACATAGCGCCGCCAGTCCCGGCGCATCTGTCGGACGAAGTGCGGCATGCACTTCACCGGGAGGTACGACAGTGCGTGGGCCCAGTACTCGAACAGCGACTTGTCGGTGCTCTGCGCCTGGTGCAGATGCTCGCGCCGGTATGACGGGATGCGCGAGTGGAGCACGTGATGGTGACTGCGCTCGATGACGTGGATGGTGTCGATCTGCAGGTAGCCCAGATGGGCGACGGCCGCCGGCGTGGCCGCCGGACCTGCCCCAAAGGGCTCGGCAGTGTCGAGGCGCTGGGCGTGCAGCCAGATCCGGCGCGCCTGGGCGGCAGAGAGCCGGACGGCCGGCACCATCGGGGATACTCGCAGGCGAGCCTCGGCCTGAAGCGGTTGGGAGCGGCCGACCCCGCCGGCTACCTGGCGACCCGGTAGCGCAGCTGCGCGAACCCCGGCGGCATCGGGACCACCGCCTCGAGCACCAGCGGCGGGGTCGTGATGTTGCGCGGCAGGAGCGGTGCGCCGGCGCCGAGCGTCACCGACCCGATCGTGACGACGAGCTCGTCGAGCAGCCCATGGTCGTGGAACTGCCCGACCAGCTCGCCGCCGCCCACCAGCCACACGTTCCTCCCCGCGGCCGCCGCCACCATCTCGGCGTGGACCGGCCGCACGTCGCCTCGGACGAAGCGGATGTCGGCGCCGGAAACGAGGGGAAGGTTCCGGGTGGTGAAGATCCAGGTGGGTTGCTCGTAGGTCCACGGCTTCCCCGTCTCGAGCAGTTTCTCGTGGTTCAGGATCCATTCGTACGTCGCCGACCCCATGGCGATGGCGCCCACATCCTTGATGAATTCGGGGTAGTCCCGATTGCCGTCGCCCTCGAGCCTGAAGAGCCAGCCGAGGTCGTTGCCCGGTGCGGCGATGTAGCCGTCCAGGCTGCTGGCGGTGTAGTAGATGGTTTTCATGGGGAGTTAATTTAGTGCATGCCCGAACGATGCGTGGCCCTGCTCCGCGGCGTGAACATCGGCGCCAGCAAGAAGGTCCCGATGGCCGAGCTGAAGCGGCTCGTCGAGGCACTCGGGTTCGCCGACGCGCGAACGCTGCTCAACAGCGGAAACGTCGTCTTCACCGCGCGGTCGAACGCCGTGCGCGGCGCGGCCGCCCGAATCGAGCAGGCGATCCTCGACGAGATCGGAGTTTCGTCCCGCGTCACGGTGCTTACCGCTGCGGAGCTCGGCGCAATCCTCGACGACAACCCCCTCGCCGGCATCGCCGACAACCCGTCCCGCATGGTGATCGCCGTCTTCGCCGACCCGGCCGCCCGCGCGAAGGCCGAGGCGATGCTGGAGAAGCAGTGGGCTCCCGAAATGCTCGCCGTCGGGTCGCGCGCCGCCTACCTCTGGTGCGTCGACGGCATCTCCGCCGGGCAGCTCGGCTTCGCCGTGGACCGCGCGCTGAAAAACGGCGTCACCGCCCGGAACCTCGCCACGATGACGAAGCTGCGCGCGCTGCTGGGTGACGCCGCCGATTGACACCTGCCTCACCGGCGCGCACTATCAGGTCAGCGCGCCGTCGGGGCGCCTCCTGTCCGCGGCAAGGGAGCACCTCCCACCCGATCCGGTTCGCCGCCCCATCATCGAACCTTCTTCCAGCCTGACGATCAGCGGACCACGGGCGCCATGGAAGGGGGACCCATGTCCAGGCCGATCACGCCCGCCACCTCGCTCGACAACCTGAAGAAGGAAGCGCGCCGCTGGCTCAACGCCCTCGCATCGGGGGACGCCGCCGCACGCGCACGCTTCGAAGCCGCCGTTCCCGACTCCGGCACCGAGCCGACGCTGCGCAGCGTGCAGCACGCGCTCGCCCGCGAGCACGGCATGCCGGGCTGGGCGGCCCTCGGGCGTCGGCTCGAGAACACGGCCCTTTCGCGCTACGACGCCGTCGCCCACGCCCTCGTCACCGCCTACCGCGCCCCCGATCCCGCCGCGATGCGCACGGTGTGGGACTACTTCGGCCACATGCGCGCCTGGGACGGCATGCGCCGCTACGTCCGCCTCGACCTCGGCGGGCCCGAGGTCGTCGAGGACCCGGCGCAGGACTTCATCACCCTGGCGCAGGCGCGGTGGCTCGTCGCGCGCGCGCAAGGGTTCGAGTCGTGGGATGCGCTCGTGGCGCACACCGCCACGATCCCGGCCGGCACGCCGACGCTGCCGAAACAGGTCGGTGCGTACGTCGCCGGCGAGCGCGAGCCGCTCGAGTCGGCCTCAACGTACGTGACCCGGAGCTGGAACGACCTGCTCGACGTGATGGAGGAACGCGGGCTCACGGCGCTGCACGGCGGCGGCCAGGTCACCGACGACGTCCTCGAGCGCCTCTCGCACCTCGAGCAGGTCGAGGAGCTCGACCTCGGCGGCTCGCGGGCGGTCACCGGCGCGGGGCTCCGCCATCTCTCCCGGCTTCCGCGCCTCCGCATCCTGAACCTCGGCGGCTGCGCCGTGGACGATGCCGCGATGGCGGTGATCGGAACGCTTTCCCGGCTCGAGCGCCTCGCGCTCGGATGGACGCCCGTCACCGACGCCGGCGCCGTGCACCTCGCGGGACTCCATGCGCTCCGCTTCGTGGACCTCTCGGGCACGCGCACCGGCGACGGCGCCATCCGCGCGCTCGCCGGGAAGCCCGAGCTTCGCGACTTCCGCTCCGGCGCGCAGGTCACCGACGCAGGCCTCGCCAGCTTCTGCGACTGGCCGGCGTTCCGCAGCGCCGCGCCGGTCGCCGGCACGCTGGGCCTCTTCAGCTACATGGACCAGCCGAACCAGCTCGAGCTTCGCGGCAGCTTCGGGAACGCCGGGCTCGCTCGGCTCGCGGACCTCGACGGCCTCTTCGCCCTCAACATCCACGACGGCCGCCTCGCCGTCACCGGCGCGGGCCTCGGCCCGCTCGCCGCACTGCCGCAGCTCTCGTGGCTCGGATTCGACGCGAAGGACGCCGACATGCCGTTCATCGCGGCGCTTCCGGGCCTCCGCCACCTCATGTGCCAGGACACATCGGCGGGGGACGACGGCTTCGCGGCGCTCGCCCGCACGCGGTCGCTCGAGCACCTCTGGGGCGGCGACTGCCACAACCTTCGCCGCCGGGGGTTCGCGGCACTCGCGGAGATCCCGACGCTCCGCTCCCTGTCCGTGAGCTGCCGCGGCGTGGACGACGAGGGGCTTGCGACGCTCGCCCGCTTCCCCGCCCTCACCGAGCTGATGCCGAGGGGGATGCCCGACGAGGGGTACCGCTTCATCGCGCGGTGTCCGCGACTCGAGTCGCTCGTGCTGATGTACTGCCGGGAGACGGGCGACCGGGCGACGGAGCAGATCGCGGGCATGGCGCTCAGGAAGTACTTCGCGAGCTACACCCGCATCAGCGACCGCACGCCGGCGCTGCTGAGCGGGATGGAATCGCTCGAGGAGATCACCTTCGACAGCTGCGCCGGCCTGACCGACGCCGGCGTCGCCGCGCTCGCACGGCTGCCGAAGCTGAGGAAGCTCGGCGTGAGCGGGATGGCGAACGTCACGGCCGGCGTGGCCGCGGCGTTCGCCTCCGGGGTCAGGGTCCGCTACCGTCCGTGAGACCGCTGTCGGCCAGACCGCTCGTCCCGGGCGCGTTCGTCCCGGGGTGGGCGGCGGCCCGGGCGGTCAGCGCAGCCGGAAGACGGTCACCCGGCTGGTGGCGGCCGGAAGCGGCCAGATCGGCGAGATCGAGCCGCCCGCCACCGCGATGTACTGCCGCCCGCCGGCCTCGTACGTGATGACCCCGCCGCCGATCGGCGCACCCGTCTCGATCTCGCGCGCCACCCGTCCTGTCTGCGCGTCGAGCACGATCAGCCGCCCGTCCATGTCGCCGGTGAGCACGACGCCGCCGGCGGTCGCGGTGACGCCGGCGAGGATCGGGGTCCGCGCCTGGTACTTCCACCGGACCGCGCCGGCATCGGGATCGGTCGCCGTGATCCATCCCTTCCACTGCTCCTTCGGGTCGAAGTCGCCGAAGCCGCCGGGCGCGTGCCCGGTGAACGCCATCGGCAGCGGCCGGGGAATGCTGTCGGGGTGCACCAGCCGGATGTGCGTGCACCAGTCGACCGCGCCGGTGAAGACGAGGTTTCGCTCCGGATCCCACGCCGGGCCGTTCCATTCGGTGCCGCCCTGGGTCCCCGGACAGAAGCGCGTGGCGCGCAGGTGCGTCAGCGGCGCCTCGATGTTCTCGCGCGTGGTCGTCGGCACCGACCAGCGGATCCGCATCGGCGAGGCGTCGATGCCGTGGAGCTGTCCGTCCTTGCCCGCGAGCGCCAGGAGGCGCCGCCCGCCGCGCGTCCGGATCAGCGCTGGCGTGGCGCTCACGTCCCAGTCGTGCCAGTCCTTGCGGCCGTCGATGATCTGCACGTGGTCGAGGAACCGGCCGGTCCGTGCGTCGAGCGCGATCAGGCTGTTGGAGTAGAGGTTCGCGCCGTCGCGGAGGCGCGGCATGAAATCGGGCGCGGGGTTTCCGGCCGGCACGTAGAGGACGCCCGCCGCCGGGTCGAGCGTGAAGCTGCTCCACATTCCGCCGCCGGTCGGCGGAAGGGAATCCGGTCCCGACGGCCACGAGGCCCGGGCGGCCCCGGTGTCCGGCACGACGTCGAAGCGCCAGACCTCGCGCCCGGTCGCCGCGTCGAGCGCGTGCACGTGACCCTGGACGCCGAGGTTGTCGCCGCCTCCGTTGCCGACGAAGACCAGGCCGCTCCACGCGAGCGGCGCCATCGGGGCGCCCTCGCCCTCGCGCTGGCGGAACGAGACGTCCCAGATCACCCGGCCCGTCGAGGCGTCGAGGGCGTAGGCGTGGACCGCGCCGTTCACGCGGAACAGCCGCCCGTCCAGCTGCGCGACGCCATGGTTGTTCTTCAGGAACGTCAGCTCGGAATAGGGCCGGGCGGTGTGCCAGATGCGCCGGCAGGTCGCGGCGTCGATCGCGTACGTGCTGGTGTCGGTCGTGACGTAGAGCGTGCCGCCGACGACGACCGGCCCGCTCTGCATGGACATCTGCTCGCCGGTGTCGAACGTGCAGGCCCGCTCGAGGTTCGCCGCGGTTGCCGGCGTGACCTGGGAGAGCGACGAGTACCGGGTGCCTTCGAGCGATCCGTTGTATGACGCCCAGTCGGCTCCGGACGCGCTCGCAGCGCTCGAGGCCGTGGCAGCGGACGCCCGAGCGCCGCCCGGCTGCTGCTTCGGGGCGGGCGGGTGCGCCGTGGCGCAGGCGAGGGAGCCGAGCAGTATCAGGAACGAGGGCGGGAATCGGAGAGGAAGGAGAGGAGTGGAGGGCATGATGTGCTCCCGGAGGGAGGGGACTTCCGTCTTTCGGTTACATCCCCAATGTAGCATCCGCGGCGGGAACCGCCCGGCCTGCGATGCCCCCCTCGCCGCGCCCTCCTCCGGGTGCCGCACGCGACCGGCTCGCCGCCGATCACGACCACCGTCGCCGCGTCGAGCTAGTGGACGCTGACTTGCCGGATCATGCCGTGCTCGATGTGCGACCGTCCGTCCGGTGCGGTCGCCATGCAGAGCAGCACGTACTCGCCGGGCGTGAAGTCGGCCTCGAAGAACGATGCCATCGCCGGCGCGATGGCCGCGATCCCGCCGGCGCCGACGCCCAGGCTCTCGAACGACGGCGGCGGCTCGCCGGCGGGCGCGTCCCGCCGGGCGCGCTCCGGATTCATCGCGCCCTGCACGTCCTCGGCCGTCACTCCCGGCGCGAGCTTCATCAGGACCAGGTCGTGCGGCTCGACGCCGGCGTTCTCCACGCGCACCGTGTGCCGCCCCGCCTGGAGCTCGGGCTCGAAGGTGAAGCCGAAGTCCACGAGGCGGACCACGAGGTCCGCCGCGGGTGCCGCCGCCGGGTCCGGACTATCGGGCCCGGCCGCGTACACGCTGAACGGCTTGACCTCGCCCTTCCCGAAGTGCGGCGCGCCGGTCTCGTCCTCGATGGGGCAGATCCACACGTAGTCGCCGGGCTCGAGCAACTGCGTCACGTTCGCGGTGTCGCCCGGCGCGACCCCACCCGGCCCGCCGAACCGGGTCACCCACTTGGGCCTGGGCCCGGAGGTGCGGATCGCCTCGGTGTAGGCATCCACCAGCTCCTCTACGGTCCGGCCCGAGTCGAGGCGCACGATGTGCCCGTAGTGGATCTCACCCCCCTGGTTGGCGAGGCGGAAGGTGGTCCAGCCCGACGGGAGCGAATCGGGCGCGTCGAACCGGTACTCCGTGGCCGCGAGGGAAACAATCTGCGGCGCGGCCGTGGCCGCCGGCGGGCGGGGGGCTTCCTCGCCGGCGCTGCATGCGACGAGCACGGCGATGCACACGAGCCACGGACTGCCCGGAGTCGGCAACCTCATGCGGGACCTCTTCAGGTAAGCGGATTCGAGAGTGCCGGCCCGGCGGGGAGAGCCGGCGGCGCGGTCGGGGACGTCGGCCGGCTCGAGCCCGGGCACGGGCTCGGGGATCCTCGGCTGCCGGGACCGGTCCTGCGGGTCAGGCGGTTGGCTTCGCTTTCGCGACGAGGCGCTGGAAGCGGGGATCGCCGCGGAGCGGCGCGAACTCCGGATGGATCCGGGCGCGGCCGGTCGCCGTCGGGATGAGCCTGAGCCACTGCTCGATGGCCGCGAGGGCGGCGTCGCGGTCGCCGGCGATCATGCTCGCCCGCGAGGACAGCTCGAAGTTGTACGCTCTGGATTCGACATCCAGCGAGGCGGCGTCGGCGATCGCGCGCGCGATCGACCGCCGGGAATCGGCATGCTGACCCAGAAAGGCCTGCGCGAGCCCGATGAGCGCCTGGAGCTGCGGATCGGGATTGGTCGCGGCGCTGCGCTCGAAGGCGCGGGCCGCGAGAGCGGCGTGGAGCCGGGCACCGGCCGTGTCGCCGCGCGCGTACAGGACCTGGGCAGCCACGGTGGCGCGGCCCCCGGAATCACCGTCGAATGCGTCGAGGCCGAGGGCGAGCACCGTGTCCTGCTGCGCCGGCGCGAGCATCCAGTAGCGGTCACCAAAACTCGCGACGTATGCGAGGAGGGCGGCGCGGCCGTCGGCCGGCTCGGCCGCGTTCAGGGCGCGCCGCGCACCGGCGAGATCGCCGTCGGCAAGCCATGTATTGATGATCCACGACACCGTGGCGATCGATCCCGGCGCGAGGTCGAGCGCGCGCTGGTACGCCGCCCGGGCTTCGGCAAATCGCCCTGCCAGGAGATGTACCCCGCCGAGCGCGCGCGCGGTGCGCGGGTCGCGGGGGTCCAGTGCGAGCGCCCGCTCGAGGAGCGCGGTCGCGGCAGCGGGGTCTTTGACGGTCTTGAGAGCGCCCAGGATACGAAGGAGGTTGGCGTCGTTGGGAATCCGGCGAACTCCCTCCTCCGCGATCGCGATCGCGCCCGCATCGTTGCGCTCGACGTAGGCTTCGTACCCCATCCGGGCGCGCCAGGTGACCGGGGCGTCGGGGGCGAAGGCTATCGCGCGGTCGAGTGCCGCGCGTATCGAATCCCGCGGCGGTGGATTGGCGACTTGGAACACCAGGGCCACCTGCGTGCTCGCGAGCCGCGCCCACGCGAGCCCGAATGCGGAGTCGCGCGCCACCGCGCGCTGGAGCAGCGAGGCGGCTCGTCGGAGGCTCGCCGGATCGCTTGCGGTGATCGCCTCCGCCTGGAGGTACAGGTTGTAGGCCGCGAGGTCGGCCGTCGGCCGCTCGGCGAGCTGCTGCTGGTCGGTGGGGGCGAGGGCCACGTTCAGCGCGCTCGAGACGCGCCCCGCGATCTGCTCCTGCACTTCGAAGACATCGATGAGCGGCGCGTTGAACGGCTCGCCCCAGCGGGTATGCGCGGTTCCGTCGCCGATTTCCACCAGCTCGGGCCGCACCTGAACGCGGCTGGTGCCGTCCGGCTGCTTCACCCAGCGCACCGTACCGGTCAGGAGGTAGTCCACGCCGAGCTCGTCGGCGATCTGGGCCGGCGGCTTCACGCCGCCGCGGTACTCCTCGGAGCTCGCGCGCGCGATCACGGCGAACCCTTCGATCCCGGCGAGCTTCGCGCGGACCGCGTCGGTCACGCCATCGGCGAAGTAGCCGTCGGCGCTGTCACCCATGTTCTCGAACGGCAGCACCGCGATCCGGACGGCGCCGGTCGCCACCGATCCGGCGCGGAGCGCCGCCGTCGCGCCGTCCTCCTTCGCTCCCCGTGACCAGGCGAAGAGGAAGCCGCCACCGATCAGCAGGCCGGCCACGAGAGCGACGAAGACCGGGCGGCGGAGAAGGGCCGCAATCGGCGCGGTCGTCGCAACGGTCGCGGCCATCGGAGCGGTGGCCGCGGAGGGTGCGAGTGCGTCGGCAAAGGCGCGGGCGGTGGAGAACCGGTCGGCGGCGGTGCGGGCCAGCGCCTTCGCGAGGGCGTGCTCGACCCCCTCGGGCACCGACGGGCGGAGCCGCCGCACCGGGGCCGCGTCCTCGGTGAAGCGGCGCGCGAGGGTGGCCTGGGGCGTCGCCGCCGCGAAGGGCGTCACCCCCGCCAGCATCTCGTACAGCACGATGCCGAGGCTGAAGAGGTCGCTCCGGCCGTCGACGTCGGCCTCGCCGGCCGCCTGCTCGGGGCTCATGTAGGCCGCGGTGCCGATGCTCGTGCCGGTCTGCGTCAACTTGTCGCCGGCGCCCGCCGCCGCGCCGAGGGCGCGGGCGATGCCGAAGTCGGCGACGAGGGCGTGGCCGTCGCTGAGCAGGATGTTCTCGGGCTTGATGTCGCGATGCACGACGCCGTGGCGATGGGCGTAGTCGAGCGCGTCGGCCGCCTCGCGCGCGATGCGGAGCGCGTCCTCGACCGGGAGCTGCTTGTCGCGCACCAGGCGGTCGCGCAGCGATTCGCCCTCGACGAACGGCATCGCGAACCAGAGCAGCCCGTCGGCGTCGCCCGAGTCGTGGACGCCGAGGATGTGCGGGTG
>Ga0307409_100000495_pt1 | contig 16945 bp, 18 predicted proteins | sample 322Ometagenome_2_FD_203888 | JGI IMG/M metagenome (GOLD analysis project Ga0307409, IMG submission 203888) | Maize rhizosphere microbial communities from greenhouse at UC Davis, California, United States - 322HYB-O-2 | ecosystem: Host-associated > Plants > Roots > Rhizosphere > Soil | place... | reverse complement strand
GGAACCCCTCGGCGTGCTGGTCGTCGGAGAACCCCGCCCAGATCTCCCGGGATGCCGGGTTGCTGTAGATCAGGAGCAGATACTTCACTGGCGCCTCCACGGTCCGAGACTCATCTGTCCATGCATGTCGAGAGTAGCCCGGCAGCTTCGACCTCCTGGTGAGCGGCGAGGGGCCGCACCGATACCGGCAAGAGGAGGATGGGATGGGCGGAACGACCCATATCACCGCGGTGGGAACGGTTGGCGTTCCCGTCTCCGACCAGGACCGGGCGCTCGAGTTCTACGTCGGCCAGCTCGGCTTCGAGAAGCGCCGGGACCTGCCCTTTGGCGCCGGGCGCTGGATCGAGGTGGCGCCGCCGGGGTCGGCGACGACCATCGCGCTCGTCCCCGCAGGTGTCCCGGCCGGCATCCGCCTCCTGACCGAGGACGCGGGCACCGACCATGCCGAGCTCCGGGCACGGGGCGTCGACGCGGACCCGGAGGTGCTGCGGATGGCGGAGGCGCCACCGATGTTCGCGCTGCGTGACCCCGACGGCAACAGCCTGATCCTGGTGGAGGGCAGCTGAATGGACCAGCAGTTCACGGCAGCGCTCCAGAAGAGCCCCAACCAGGGTGGTTGGACCTATCTCGTCTGGCCTGACTCGGTGGCGTTCTTCGGCACTCGAGGGCTCGTCAAGGTCCGGGGGACCATCGACGGCCACCCCTTCCGGAGCTCCTTCATGGCCCTTGGCGACGGCACCCACAAGCTCCCGGTGAAGGCCGACATCCGCAAGGCCATCGGCAAGGAGGCGGGCGACACCGTGACCGTCCACCTGGAGGAACGGCTCGACCAGTAGCGGCGTCCAGCACGCCGACAGGAGGCCCCACATCGCCGAGGGCGACCTTGTCGCCGAACGCTTCACCGCGCGCGGCACCCACCGCGGCGAGATCAAGAGGGTGGCCCCGACCGACTGAGATGGTGGAGCTGGCCCGACCCTGGCCGAGCTGATCGACCACCACCCAAGGCCCTTCTAGAACGACAGCATCCCGCTGACCAGCGCTCGCCAGGTGACCGGGCCGACGATCCCGTCGACGGTGACCGACGGGATGTCCTGGTGGAGGGCCTGCTGGAAGCCGCGGACGGCGGCGTCGGTCTTGGGGCCGAAGATCCCGTCGACCTGGGGCCCCTTGCTGGGGTCGCCGGACAGGTTGCGGAACTGGAACTCCTCCTGGACCCCGCGGACGGCGTCGCCCTGGCTGCCCTGCTTGACCGTGACGATCAGGGCCGACCAGGTGTTGGGGCCGACGATGCCGTCGACGGCCAGGCCCTTCTGCTGCTGGAAGGCCCGCACGGCGGCGTCGGTGTTGGGCCCGAAGATGCCGTCAACGGCGACGTTGTGGCCGCGGGCCCTGAGCAGGTACTGCAGGGTCTTGACCGGATGGTCCCGGTCGCCCTTGCGGACGAGCGGCCACGGACTGATCGTGCCGGCGGTCATCGCTGCTCCTCGTTCTCGGCGGCCATCGCGGAGGAACCACACACGGGACTTGAGGCATCGGTCGGTTCTGCCCACTTCCGGATCATGATCGCGCTGACCTGGCCACGCGGCAAGACTGCCCGGCCTGGGACTGCTCGCCACATTGGACTCGGCGCGACTTGAGACTTCAGAGTTGGCGGGTGACATCGCCCGAGCGGAACACATTCGGTCACAAGCGACGACGAGATCCAGAAAGGCAGCGTGGCGGCGGTGAGCGAACAGCGCCGGCCGGACACCCAGGCCGAGCTCGCGAACGAGCGGACCTACCTCGCCTGGCTTCGCACGGGGCTGGCCCTGATGGCCGTCGGGGTGGCCGCGGAACGGGTCCTTCCGGCGGAGGGCATCATCTGGGCCAGGCAGCTGATCGGGGTGTCGCTCATCCTCGCCGGCGTCCTGACGGCGGGGCTGGCGCGGTGGCGCTGGCGGCGGGTCGACCGTGCCGTGCGTGCCGGAGACCCGATCCCCCAGCCGGCCCTCGGCTATCTGGTGGCGGTCGCCATTGTCCTGAACGGCCTGGCCACGATCGTGCTGCTGCTTCGCGCCGACGCAGGGTGAGCGGCCACTAGGGCACGACCCCAGGGAACACGTAGGCCTGGGCGAGCACGAGCAGGCCGACCAGGCAGGCCAGCGCGATCGAGTGGAAGAACACGTAGCGCAGGATGTTGCCTTCCGAGCCCTGCTGGCCGGTGGCCACGCCGCCGACGACGATGCTCTGGGCGTCGATCATCTTGCCCATCACCCCGCCCGAGCTGTTGGACGCGGCGGCCAGGATCGGGCTGATGCCGATCTGGGTGGCGGTGATCTTCTGGAGGCTGCCGAACAGGGCGTTGGAGGAGGTGTCGCTGCCGGTCAGGGCGACCCCGAGCCAGCCGAGGAGCGGCGAGAAGAAGGCGAACAGCTTGCCGGTCTTGGCGAAGGCCAGGCCCATGCTCGCGTCCAGCCCGCCGTACCTGGTGACGTAGCCGATGGCCAGCATGGCGGCGATCGTCAGCAGGGAGAAGCGCACCCGGTGCAGGGTGCCGAGGAAGACCCGGCCGATCTCGCCTGGGCGCAGGCGCAGGGCCAGGCCGGACAGGATCCCGGTGAGGAGCAGGGCGGTGCCGGTGGCCGCGAGCGGGAAGAACTCGTACACGGCCTTCTCGGGGGTGTCCTTGGGCACCACCGGCGGGGTCCGGACCACCTCCAGGTGCAGCCCGGGCCAGTTGATCTTGGTGCCGATGTGCAGGGTCGTGGACAGGTCGGTGAGGAACAGCTTCACCTGCGGGATGCCCCACAGGAACACCAGCACGGCCAGCAGGATCCAGGGGAGCCAGGCCATGAGCACCTCGCGCCGGTCGCTCGTGGCGGGCAGCTCGGAGCGGGCGGCCGCGCCCGGACCGGGGCTGAGCTCGCCGGTGGCCGGCCCCGGGCGGCGCCTGGCCGCCAGCTCCTCCTCGACCGGCGGGTCGTCGTCGAAGCGCCAGATCTCCTTGGGCCGCCAGAAGCGGAGCAGCACCACCATGGACAGGATCGAGGCGATCGAGGCGACGATATCGACCAGCCAGGGCCCGTGGAGGTTCGACACCAGGAACTGCACGATCGCGAACGACAGCCCGGCGGTCAGGCAGGCCGGCCACACCTCGCGGGTCCGCCGGAAACCGGCCATGGCCACCACCAGCCAGAACGGCACGATCACGGAGAAGAAGGGCAGCTGGCGACCGACCATCGCCGACAGGTCGTCGAGCGGCAGGCCGGTGACGCTGGCCAGGGTGATGATCGGGGTGCCGATGGCGCCGAAGGCGACCGGCGCAGTGTTGCCGATCAGCGACAGCCCGGCCGCCGGCAGGGGCCGGAACCCGAGCCCGATGAGCATGGCCGCGCAGATGGCGATGGGTGTGCCGAAGCCGGCCGCTCCCTCGATGAACGCCCCGAAGCTGAACGCGATCAGCAGCAGCTGGATGCGGCGGTCGACGGCCAGCCCGGCGATGGTCCGCCGGACCTCCTCGAACTTGCCGGTCTTGACCGTGATGTCGTAGACGAAGATCGCGCAGAGCACGATCCAGCCAATCGGGAAGAGCCCGAAGGCGGCCCCGTTGGTGGCGGCCGCGGCGGCCGTCTCGACCGGCATCCCGAAGACCACGATCGCGACCAGCAGCGAGGCGCCCAGCCCGGCCAGGGCCGCGATGTGCGCCTTGACCCGCAGCAGCCCCAGCAGCCCCAGCAGCACGATGATCGGCAGGGCGGCCACCAACGCGGACAAGATGACATTGTCGGCAACAGGGGTGTAGTGCTGGGTGTAGCTCGCGGCGACCGCATGCATGTCGGCCAACCTCCTTAGCCAGCCGAGAAGCGACCCCAACCAATGCCTTGGATAGGACCGCCGCAAACCTGTGGTTACGGGGTGATCTGGATCCAGCTGGCGATGGAGGGGATGGCTTGCTGGTCGACGAGGAACAGCATGTACCAGCCGGGTGGGGTGAGGTTGGGGTTGGTGGGCACGGTGGCCTGGAGGGTGCTGTTGGCTTGGGAGGTGATGGTGAGGTCGACCAGCCGCTGGCCGCTGTCGAAGGAGTGGGTGGTGACGCCGTTCTTGACCAGCGACGCCCACCGGATGGTGCCGGCCTGGGGAGTGGTGATGGTGATGGTCTGGCCGTAGGTGGCGGTCCCGGGCGCATCCTCGATCTGGGGACGTGGTCCCCTGAACAGGTAGGGCGGGCTGAAGACCTCCAGGCGCATCTCCTCTTGGGGGGCGGGGGGTTCCCAGGCCACCTGGGCGCCGCCTTCGGGGTTGCCGCCGGCGGCGACGACGCGGCCGTCCGTCAGGAGCAGAGCGGTGGAGTGGTACAGGCGCGGCACGGTCGCGGCCGCCATCAGGCTCCAGGTGTTGGTGGCCGGGTCGTAGATCTCGGCTTCGAGCCGGGCCAGCGGCTGGTCCTCCTGCTTGAGCGACCCGCCGCCGACGAACACGGTGTGGTCGGGCAGGATCACGGCATTGAGGTGCAGGCGCGGCAGGGCCATCGGGGCGGCGGGAACATAGTGAGGGTCGGCCACGGTGAGATCGACGATGCTGACCGCGTCGGTGGCGTCGGTCTGGTCGACCTTGCCGACGGGGCCGCCGCCGCAGATCAGCACCTGCTGGGTTTGGGCGGGCGGCAGCAGCACGCTGGCCGACTGGTTGCGTGAGTCCGGGGCCAGCAGGTCGGGGACCGGTCTGGTCGGGACGGGATTCTGGGTCAGGTCGAGGATGCAGGGCTGGACATCCAAGGGGTCATCCATGCGCCCGCCCGAGAAGAACACCCGTCCGTCGGCCAACAGGAACAGGTGGGCATACAGCGGCAGGCCGGGGAAGCCGGCCGCGAAGTGCTGGGCCTGCCAGGTGTTGGTGGCGGCCGAGTAGGTCTCCAGCGCGTTGTTGCGGCCGGTGCCGGCCTCGTTCAGGCCGGTGGTGGCGAGCATTCTCCCGTCGCCGAGCGGGATCAGGGTCGGGTACCAGCGTCCATGCTCCATCGGGGCCGCGAATGACCACTGCTGGGTGGTGAGGTCGAAGACGGCGACGTCCCTGCGGCCCTTGAACGGGCCGTAGTCCAGTGTGCCCCCGGCCGACAGCAGGCGGCCGTCGGGCAGGAACCCGTCGCCGCCGCAGAAGAAGTCGAACGGACGGCCGTCGGCGGTCCGCAACGTCGGCGGGTGGGCGAAGTCGTTGCCGGGGGGATCCCAGACCACGCTGGTGAAGATGCCCTGGTCCTCGTCGCCGAACAGCGGGCTGTTGAACCGGACCCCGCTGTTCCCCGACCCGGCGAAGAACAGCACCTTGCCGTCGGGGAGCAAGCCAGCGTGCACTGCCAGGACCCCGGAGTGGAACGCCAGCAGCTCCCAGGCGCCGTCGCGGGCGGGGTCGGGGTCGAGTTCCAGCAGCTCATACAGGCCGGCGTTCTTCTGGGCGGGGTTGTCGATCATGAACGCGATCAGCTTGCGGGCGCCGCCGAGCTCGGTGGCGGCGAGGCCACCGCCCTGGTTCTGGTGGGAGAACCAGTTCGGCACCCCCATCCACCGTCCCCAGCCGCCCGCCGGGATGCCGTCGGCACCCAGGTTCTTCCCGGTCCGGTAGAAGGCCTGGTTCTGCCCGACGGCGTTGTCGACCTGCATGACGACCAGGTCGCGGCCGGAACCGTCGCCGGAGCTGGTCACGGCGACCCCACAGCCCTGGTTGTCCAAGGAGAACCAGTCGGGCACGCCGATCCATGGCGTCCAACTGGTGACGCTGCCGTCGGCGGCCAGGCCATGGCCGATCCGGCACAGGCCGGCGTTCTGCTGGGCAGGGTTGTCGACCATGAGGACGACCAGGTCGTGCTGGCCCTGACCGTCGGGCGGCGCCACCGCCACGGCGACACCCTGGTTCTCGTGGGAGAACCAGTCCGGGACCGGGATCCACGGTGTCCAGCCGCCGGCGAGGTTGCCGTCGCGGTCCAGGCCGCGGCCGACCCGGAACAACCCCTGGTTCTTGCCCGCCGGGGCGTCCACCATCGCCACCACCAGGTCCTGGCCGCCGTTGTTCCCCAGGTCGGCGAGGGCGATGCCGGCCCCCTGGTTCTGATGGGAGAACCACTCCGGGACCGCCATCCAGGGCGTCCAACCGGCGGTGATGGCCCCGGCGCCATCCAAGGCCCGCCCGACCCGGAACAGGCCCTGGTTCTTCCCCTCGGGACTGTCGACCAAGAGGACCACGAGGTCCTGGACGCCATCGCCGGCCAGGCTTGCCGCGGCGACCCCACCGCCCTCATTTTCCCAGGAGAACCAGTCGGGCACGCCGATGAACTGGTTGGCCACCGGACCACTCCTTCCAAATGGGAGGCGATCGTCTAGGGGGCGCCCAGGGTGGTCGTGGCCTGCTCGGCCGCGCGCTCGTCGGCGGGGTCGGTGGGACAGTTGGGCACCTCGATGGGGAAGCTGGCGACCCGCTCGACCTGGCCGACCCAGGTGACGACGATGGCGTCGCCACCGCCCGGCAGGAGCGCCTCCTCGGCGAAGCTGTCGCCCTGGGCAAGCTGGCGGGCAGGCTCGAGGACCACCGGGGGGCTGTCGTCGACCTGACCGACGATGCTGCCGGTATCGGTCGGGCCGGCGTTGGTGACCCGGTAGCGGACCTGCCAGCCGTCCCCGACAAAGCCGGCGCAGCGGGCGCCTTCCACGATCACCTGAATGGACCCGGGGGCGCTGGTCGTGGTGAAGGCGCTGGGTCCCCGGCCGGTCGGCACGGGGGTGGCTGACAGTGTCGTGGTGCTGACCGCCGCCTGGGCCGGGTTGGTCGTCGGGGCCAGCAGGATGGTCGTGCTGGTCGGGGTTGGCTGTCCGGCTTGGTCAGCCAGGACGCTGACCAGCAGCCAGACGAGCAGGGTGATCAGCACGCCGGCGGCGAAGGCACCGATCAGCCTGGCGTTGGGCCGCATCGAGGTCTCCCGTAGCCGCCTCACGGCCAGCAGCCGGCGCTGGAGTTCTTGTTGTCGGCGACCGTCCCGTCGGCGTAGTCGAACTCGCTGATCCAGGTGCCGCCCTGCCAGCCAGCGGGACTGGTGGAGCTGGTCAGGACGAGCCGGTTCACCCCGTACTTGCTGCCGTTGCGGTAGCGGGTCCCCTCACGGGGCACGTTGAGCCGCAATGGGCTGAGGCTGCGCCCGCCCGCCCCGGCGCTGATCTGGCGGATCCCGCCGCCGGCGGCGGCGAGATGGCCAAGGGGCGTCATCGGCCCCGTGCGGGCGGTCGAGTGGGTGTGCCCCGACAAGACGATGTCGGCGTGGAAGTGGTTCAGGGTCAGCCAGAACTCGTGGGTTGCCGGGTCATCGGCGAAGAACCAGGTCCCCCAGCGCTCGTGGTGCCAGACGGCGATAGAGCACTTCTGGCCGCTGTGCTGGCCCCCGTGGCGGCGCTGCTGGGCGAAGCCCAACCAGGCAAGCTGGGCCGATCCCCGCCCGCAGGCCGGGGTCTGGACATCCCCGGTGGCACCGCCGGCCCGGCCGCAGTTGCTGTTGAGGACCAGCACATACCAGCCGTTGGGGAGGTCGAAGTCGTAGTAGCCCAGATCCGGCCGGCAGGGCGGGTTCAGGCGGGTGCATTCCAGGTTGGCCAGGTTGTCGGCGAAGTACTCCTGGAACCCGGGCGAGCCGGATCCGGGGTCGGCGGCGTCGTGGTTGCCCTCGGCGGGGCGGATCAGCCCCTTGATCCGCCCCCAGCTGCCGTCGAAGCCGATCGCCGAGTGGAACATCGCCCCCGAGCCGGTCTCGTACTGGTTGTCGCCCAGGGTGAGGACCAGGTCCGGGTGGGCGGCGAGGATGATTTCGCTGGTGGCGTGGTCGTCGACCTTGGTCTCGTTGGTCGGGGGGCTGATGTCGCCGCTGGACATGACGACGACCGCGCCGGCCTGGAGGGCGAGATGGGCGTCGCGGTAGGCGGGGCCGAGGCTGGCCGCGGCCGGCTCGGCGGGCCTGACAGCTGGGACGGCCATGAAGAGAAGCAGTAGCGCCACGAGCCCGGTGAATCTTCCTCGCATAGGCCAGCCCCTTCCCGCGAATGAGCGGGTCGGCCATCATCGGCCGGGCAGTACATGCTGGCCGATATTAGCAAGAACCCTAGGCCGGTATAAGGGCCCAGATTGATCTCAAGTGATCATTGCCACGTTCTGTACCACCGAGGCGAAGGATTGCCGAAGACCATTGACGTCTAGTGCCAGTCGACCACCTCGCCGCGGGTGAGGAGCGCGGCCTCGCGGGCAGACGACGGCAACCTGCGCGCCGAATGCCGGCTATGGGTGATACGAGCGCTGTGCCGGCTGGCGGCCGGAGCCGGCTACCAGAGCACCGGCGGCGCCACGGCGTCGCGATCCCACCAGTCCGGCTCCGGCTCAACCTCGGGGTGCAGGTGGAGCAGGTGCTGACGGAGCTCCTCGGGGTTGGGTGCGAGGTGGGCGCAGTACGGACACGGTTCGCCTTCGGGCACCGTCGTCTCCTCTCGGAAGCCGCTCGTTGCATGCTCTTACCCAGGAAGCCCTGAACGCTACCGTGGCGCTCGAATTGCATCCGGACCCCTGGTCCGCGCCATGGCGACTTCGGCTACGCTGGCGCCTCGATGCTTCCAGCTCCGGGTACGAGGCGGACTGGTCGTGGTGATCTCCTCGAGGAGGATGCCTTGGGACCTGACGAGGAGCTCCTCGGGGTCGTCGTCCACAGCGGTCTTGTGCTCGGCCGAAGCAACGATGTCGTTGCCGCCGTTCGACGGATCACGGCGTTCCCCGGAGGGCTGTCCCTGGACACGGTCGTCCTGGCCCGCGACATCCACGCCCAGGCCGCAGGCCGACGAGAGCATGCGGCAACGGCGCAACGGCGGGCTGCCGAAACAGCCCAGCAGCAAGACGAGGCCGCAGCCCAGCACGACAGCGAGACCGCAGCGCAGCGAGATGGCATGGCAGCGGCCGACCGCCACCACGCGCTGAAGCAGGCCATGATCGAACGGCGCCATCTCCCCAGCTTCGACCAAGGCGACCTGCTCCGACTCGGAGTCGCCACACCGGCTGGTCAGCCGCAGTGGCTAGATGCCTACGAGTCGAGCAGCTCGGCAACCGAGGACCGCTACCGGCTGGAAGCCACCTACTGGCTGATGCCACTTCCGGTCGACGGGCTGTTGACCCTCATCTGTTCCTGGCCCGAGGTTGGCCTGGCGGAGACCCAGACGGATCTCATCCTTCCGGACCTGGCTGACCGGGCGGAGGCGACGTTCCGCATCTGGGACCGTCAGGCCCCTGGAACCGACGGCTGAGTCGAGCAGGCTGGACCGCCTCCCACCAGCGCCGGATCGCTCAGGACCCGTCGCTCGGCGCCTTCTTGGAGGGTTCCACCGCAGGGGTGGCGGACGGGCCGGGCAGGCCGAGCCCTTGCCGGATCGACTCGAGGCGGGCCGCCCCTTCGGCGTCGATGGAGGCGCGCTCGACCTGGAGCATGCGGGCCTCGACCGAGGTGGACTGCAGCTCGGCCTCGCCGAGCGCGCGGGCGTAGCGGCCCTCGATCTTGTCGCGGACCTCCTCAAGGCTGGGGGTGTCGGTGGGGGCGGCCAGCTCGGTCATGCCGGCCATCGCCCGGTTGAGCTGCTCTTGCATCTTGGCCTGGTCGAGCTGGGACAGCAGCTTGGTCCGCTCGGCGAGCTGCTTCTGCAACCCAAGGGCGTTGGTCTCGACCGCGGCCCGCGCCTGCGCGGACGCCTGGGCGGCCCGCTCGGTCATGGCGTGCAGGTCCTTCATGGCCGCCTCGGCGCTGACCAGCTTGGTGGCGAACGCGCGCGCGGAGTCCTCATAGGAGGCGGCTTTGGTCTGGTCGCCGGCCTCGCGTGCCTGCTCGGCCAGGAGCAGGGCCTGACGGGCGTTGGCCTGCAGCTTCTCGGTGTCGGCGACCGCTCGGGTGAGCTTGAGTTGCAGCTCGCGTTCGTTGCCGATCACCGCGGCGGCCTGCTGGGAGAGCAGGGTGTGCTGCTGTCGTGCCTGCTCGATCGCCTGCTCGATCTGAACCTTGGGGTCCGACACCTGGTCGAGCTTGCCCGAGAGCATCGCCACCAGATAGCGCCACGCCCTCCGGAGCAGCCTGCCCATGCTGACCTCCTACGCTGGATCGTTCCGCTGGTAGGCGCTGAGCGCCTGGCGCGAGACCTCCTCGGTCTCGGCCAGGCCCTGTCGGATGCCTTCCAACTCGTCGCCGAGCTGGTCGACCGCGCTGAGCTCGCCGGCCGGGCCGCCGACGGCCATGGCCGACAGCTCGATGACCCGGGCGACCAGGCTCTCCAGGCCGAGCGTACCCGACTCGAGCCGAGCCAGGACGCCGTCACGGGCCGCCACCAGCCGGTCATGGATCTCCTGCTGGGCTCGGATGGAGGCGAGCGAGCGGTCGAGCTGGACCGCGATGTCGCCCGAGGCGGTCGCCCTGGCCGCCCGGAGCCGGTCGGCGTCGGCGGCCAGGGCCGCGGTGTCGATGCGGGCGAGCGCCCGGCCGGCGGCGGTCGCCTGGCCGGCGAGGCGATGCAGGGCCCGCACGGTCTCGGCGACCTCGGGCTGCATCATCGCGACCCGCTCGGCCAGCGGGCCCGCCGTCATCGAGCCGGTCAGCTCGGTGAAGCCGGCCGCCGCCTGGTCCGACCGGTGCAGCCACATGCTCTCGGCCGAACGGGCGTCCACCGGCAGGGTTGCCCGGTGGCCAAGCTGGGCCGGGCGGCGCAGCTCCAGGGCCGCGGTGACTGCCTTGGTTGCCCACACCACCGCCCCGACCGCCCCGGCGGCCGCCACCGGCAGGCCGACCGCCCAGGCGGTGCCGGCGGCGGTCGCCCCCAGCAGCAGCCCCCAGGGCTCGGTCAGCTCCTGCTTGAGGGCCACGTCAGAAGTTGGACACGACCGCGGTGAAGACCTGGTCGATGCTGGTGGGGTTGGAGGAGTCGTAGGCGGCGGCGTTGGTCGTCTCGGAGATCCGCCGAAGCGTGTCGAGGTCGGCGTCCTGGCCGTAGCCGATGGTGAACAGCCGCACCGACTGTGCCCCCTCCTCGGTGCGGACCTGGCTGAGCAGGTTGTCCACCGAGATGCCGTTGTCCTCGTTGCGTCCGTCGGTGAGCAGCACCACCGCGTTGATGTCGTCGGGTGTCGCGTGGTCCTTGACGAACTGGTAGGCGGCCAGCGCGGTGTCGTACAGGCCGGTCCCGCCGCCGGGCTGGAGGCCGTCGATGCGCTCGCTGAGCTGGGCCCGGCGCTGGGCGTCGATGGGCCCGGCCGGGACCAGCTCGCGGTAGTCGGTCTCGCCGTCGAGCTGGGTCGAGAACATCCACAGGCCCACCTGGTCGCGGCTGGCGAACTGCGACAGCGAGTTCCGAGCCGCCTGCTTGGCCAGCTCCAGCTTGCTCTTGCCGGTCCCGGCGACCTGCTCCCCCATCGAGCCCGAGGTGTCCATGACCAGCAGCACGTTGGCCCGCTTGCGCAGGCTTCCCCAGCTCGCCAGCAGCTTGTCGAGCACCCGCGGGGCCGGTGGCGACAGCAGCGCCTTGGGCTGGTCGCGGAGCAGCCCGTTGGCCTCGGTGACCAGCGGGCCAGGCTTGGCCTGGCCGTCACGGAAGGCGAACTCCTGGAACTTGGCCCGCGCCTTGTCGGCCTGCAGGTAGGCCAGCAGGTCGGCGGCTGCCTTGCGTTTGGCGTCGTCGACCCAGGGGGCGCTGAGCACGACCCAGGGGTGGTCAGACAGCAGCGTTCCCTCTTTGGGGTAGATCGCGACCAGCGGGACCTTCGGCTTGGGGTGCTTGCCGAGGGTGGCCGGGTCCCCGGTCGGGTTGCCCTGGTTGAAGTCCCATACCGACTTCTCCTCGACCGCCACGGCGGAGATGTAGGAGAGCCCGGCGCCCTGGTCGTCGGCGCGTTGCAGGTTGGAGAGGAAGGTGAGGGTGGTGTCGCCGTAGTGGACGACCGACCGCTCGACCCCCTCGACGAACTTGCGGGTCTTGGGGCTGGACAGGTCCTTCTCGGTGAGGTCGCTGGAGAGCCTGGTGGCGGCGAAGTAGGCGCCGATGGTGGCGTTGAGGCCGGAGGTGGAGTAGTTGGGGTTGGTCTTGCCGAGCCGGAACTGCCCCCACTCGGGGTGGCCGTTGCGGGCCCAGCCGCTGTTGTCGCGGCCCAGGTCGAGCAGGTCGGCCCAGCCAAGCTGCTTCTTTGGCCAGCCGAGGGCCTCGGCCATCGGCCGCGGCATGGCGATCACCAGCGGCGAGGCGGCGATCTTGGGGGTGCTGGGCGGGATCATCGTGGGCCGGTCGGCGGCCTGGGTGCGTTGCTCGAGCAGTTTGACCCAGCCGGAGGACGCCGGTGTCCACACGTCTGGCCGGGGTCCGTCGGACGCCTCGTCCCAGCCGTTGGCGAGGGCCGCCATGGCCCCGCCGGATGCCTTGCTGGTCACCTCGACCTGGACACAGCGCCCATCCACGGCCGGGCGCTGGTCCATGTAGTCGGCCGCCAGCTGCTTCAGCAGCTGGGCCTTCTCCGAGGAGGCGGTGACGGCCAGGGTGACCGCGTCGCCGACACAGCGGCCGGCGGCTGTCCCGGTGCCGCCACCGTCGCCCGAGCTCGTCCCCCGGGTCGTCAGGAAGCGGATCCCCCCGATCAGCACCACGGCGACCACGACGGCGATGAGGAAGGGTCGCGGACTCCGCCGGGACTGCTGGACCACGGTTCCCCCTTGAGTGTCTGGCTAGGCAATCTAGTCTGCGCCATCGTGGCCGACAAGACAGCCACCAGCGCCCCGGACGCCGCGCACCCGCGCAGGATCGCTGCCGTGCTCGCCGGCCGTCAGGTCGCTCTCAGCCGCCGACGGGCAGCACGGCGATGGCTTCGATTGAGACGAGGAGCCCGTGCGGGAGCTGGATGCCGGCCGGCGCGGAGCGCGCCGGCGGCGGATCGGGCATGTGCCGAGCGTAAACCTCGTTCAGCGTGGCGAAGTCCTTGGCGTCGGCGTAGAAGATCGTTGTCTTGACGACATCGGCCATCGACGCCCCGGCGGCATCAAGGACGGCTGCGAGGTTGCGGAGCGCCTGCTCGGTCTGTGCCTCGATGCCGTCGGGTGCCGCGCCGGTCGCCGGGTCGATGCCGGCTGTGCCGGAGCAGAACACCAGGCCGCCGGCGACGATTGCCTGGCTGTACGGGCCGAGTGCCGCCGGGGCATCCTCGGTACGGACTGCGTGTGCGGCCATGGCTTGTCCCCTTCCTGAAGACCATATTCTGCATTCTGCGGATCTCGAGTGTCGCCGACAGACGGGAGTCCGTGCTCGGCCGCACGTCGCGCCAGGTCAAGACCGACGTAGACCCAACGCTGCCGTCGGCAGCCGCTGGAGCAGGCTGGACGCCGCCGGCGGCGCCCTCAGCTTGCCCGTGGCCGTCGCTGCCGGGAGCGCCGGCTTGGTGGCGGTGAACAGCCAGGTCTCGAACAGCTGGTCCAGCTGCTCGCCTGAGACCCGCTCGGCCAGCGCGATGAACTGGCCGGTGGTGCCGTCACCGCCGGCCTTTCGCTGGGCCCAGGCGCGAAGGATCCGGAAGAAGTCCCGGTCACCCACCTGGTTGCGGAGCGCCTGCAGGGTCATGGCACCACGCACGTACACCGCGCCGTCGAAGAGGAACGGGATGCCCGGGTCGCCGACGACCACGTCCCAGAACGGGTCACCGGCGGGGAGGTCGTTGTAGAAGAAGTCGAAGGCCTCCTGGGCGGTCCCAAGGTCGTGGTCCTCGCTCCACAGCCACTCGGCGTAGGTGGCGATGCCCTCGTTGAGCCAGATGTGCTTCCACTCGGCCAGGGCCACGCTGTCCCCGAACCACTGGTGGGCGAGCTCGTGCACCACCAGGAGATCGCCGTCGACCGGATCGGTGAAGAAGGACCTGGGTAGATCGGGCGGGTCTGGTTCTCCAGGGCGAAGAACAGGTCGGGAGCATCGTCCACGATCCCCCCGCCGGTGGAGAACGGGTAGGGCCCGAACCGGCCGGCCAGGAAGCCGAGGATCTCGCCCCGACGGGCCAGCGAGCCGTCCGCGAGCTCCCCGAAGGTCGCCGCGGCCGGGTCCTGGGGGTCGACCGGCTGGTCGTACAGGTCAGGGTCGACCGCGTCGTACATCCGCAGCCCCCGGGCTGTCCGGTAGCGGCGCAGGTCGAACCGGCCGATCGTGGCCGTGGCCAGATACGGCGCCATCGGGTCGGGGGCGTCCCAGACCCAGGTTGTCCGCTGGCCATGGGTCCGGCGACCGACGAGGCGGCCGTTGGAGATGGCCTGGAGCCCGGCCGGCACCGTCACGACGAAGGTGAAAGCCGCCTTGTCGGTCGGGTGGTCGTTGAGGGGGAACCAGTTGGCCGAGCCCTCGGGCTCGCTCACCACGACCGCGCCGTCGTCGGTGTGGATCCAGCCGTAGGGCAGCGGCTCGTCGGGCACCGACAGGTCGATCTGGGTCCTCGGCACGCCGTCGTAGCGGACCACGGTCGTGAACCGCCGACCCCGGGTCAGCTGGTGCCTGGGGGTCACGGTCAGCTCGTGGTCCTGGCTGCGAGCCCACCTCGCCCGCTTGCCGTCGACCACCACCGAGCGGACGGTCATCCCCTGAAAGTCGAGGTTGAACCGGCACAGCGTCTCGGTGGCCCGGGCCGAGATCGTCGCCACCCCGACGAGGCGGTCGGTCGCCGGGTTGTAGGAGATCTTCAGCAGGTAATGGGCGACGTCGTAGCCGCCGTTGCCGTACAGCGGGTAGTAGTCGTCGCCGACACCAACGCCGTCCCAACCGTTCCGAGGACCGCTTGTTGTCTTGTCCTGCTCGGAGCAGAGTTGCCCGATGGCACAGCCGCGACCGCTCGTGCCAGGAGGTGGGGTCGTGGGCAAGGGGATCTGGCGCCGGCCCGGCCGCCGTGCGATCGCGTATCGACGACCTGGGCTGCTGGTTGCGGTGCTTGTCTGCCTGCTCGTGGCCGCCTGCACCAGCCCCGACAGCCGGCGGTCGACCCCGACCAGCCAGCGGCCGGCGGGGCCGACGCAGCGGGACTCGTGGCCCACGTCCGGCTGGCGCACCGCTGCGCCCACCGAGCAGGGAATGGACCCGGCCGTGGTGGGCGAGCTGGACGCCAAGGTCTCGGGCAGCTACCCGCAGGTCCGCAGCCTGCTGATCGTGCGCCATGGCTATCTGGTCTACGAGCGCTACTGGCACGGACTTGACGCCAGCGACGGCCATGACAGCTTCTCGGTGACCAAGAGCATCACCTCGGCGCTGGTCGGCATCGCCCTCAAGGACCGACATCTGCGAGACCTGGACCAGACCGTCGGGGAGCTCCTGGCCGACCACCTCCCCGCCAACGCCGACCCGCGGCTGCGCCGCGTCACCATCTGGCAGTTGCTGACCATGACGGCCGGGCTGGCCGGTGACGACTCCTCCCAGGGCGGCGACAACCAGGCCTGGATCGGGATGCTGCAGAGCCACAACTGGCTGCGCCACATCCTGAGCCAGCGGCTGGTCAGCAAGCCGGGCACCGAGTTCGCCTACAGCAGCGCCAGCTCCCATCTCCTGTCGGCCATCGTGACCGAGACCACCGGCCAGTCCACCCTGGCCTATGCCCGCACCAAGCTGTTCGGGCCCCTTGGCATCCGCGCCGACAGCGCCCTGGTGCAGCCGATTCGGACCTGGCCACCCAGCCCGGCCCAGCTAGGGGCCTATGAGCAGGCACCGGTGGCCTGGGACACCGACCCTCAGGGCTACCAGATCGGCTTCAGCTGGTTGAAGCTGCCGGCTCGTGACCTGGCCAAGTTCGGCTATCTGTACCTCAACGGCGGTCGCTGGGACGGCACCCAGGTGGTCCCGGCCGACTATGTGCGTGCCTCCACCCAATCCCAGAGCAAGCCACCGCCCTCGGTCCCGGCCGACGGCTACGGCTACCAGTGGTGGACCACCACCGTGGCCTCGCACCGCAGCTACTTCGCGGCTGGGTTCGCCGGCCAGCTGATCCAGGTCATCCCCGACCTGGACCTGGTCGTGGTCCTCACCAGCGACATCGACCAGGAACGCTATGACGCCGAGAACCTGGTCGGCGAGACGATCGTCCCGGCTATCGCCGACTGACCCGCACCAGCCACCACGCATCCAGCCATCACAGCCGTCATCCTCGGGGCTTCTGGCAGATGAAGGTAGGGGGCGGGCACCGCTGGTAGTCGACGCCGTCGCGGGCAAGGATCCGTGCGGCGATGCGGTAGGTGATGCCGTTGCCGCCTTTGGCGAGCACGATCACATACGGCTCGCCCAGCGCCCAGCCGCCGTCGTAGCCGCCGAAGGCGCTGTCGGCGCCGGCGCGGTAGCCGGCGTCGAACGCGGCCTTCACGCGGTCGCGCATGCGAGGCGGCGACGCCGCGGCCACGGCGAGCGCCCGCCCTTCCTGGAGGCCCTCGGCGCGGCCGTCCCGGAAGCCATCCGCATAGCCTGCCAACGCGCCGTCGTGGTAGGCGCGGGTCCTGGCGCCGGGGTCGGCGGCCGTCGCCCGCCCCAGGCCGACCAGTCCCATGGCGGCGAGGACGCCGAGCAGGACGACCAACACCCGGGTTCGCTGGCGGACCATGGCCTCACCGACTCCTCTCCCAGACCCCCGGCGGTCGTCATCCCAGCACGAGGCCCCGCTTGCGGAACACCTCCCGAACCTGCGCTGCCGCCATTGCGCCACGCTGCTGCTCGGTGAGCTCCACGACGGTGCTCGCGAAGCTGGCGGAGGCGGCGAGGACAGGCTCCTTGGCGACGGCCTTCCAGCTCTGGATCAGCAGCTTGTCGGCGGTGTCGACGCCGAGGACGGTCCGCACGCGCCACAACGTCCCACCCCAGGCGAGGCCATCGCGGGTCGGCGAGTCACCCCGCGCCCCTGGCTCCGCCGAGAGCTTCGGGATGCG
>Ga0307409_100000494_pt1 | contig 16953 bp, 13 predicted proteins | sample 322Ometagenome_2_FD_203888 | JGI IMG/M metagenome (GOLD analysis project Ga0307409, IMG submission 203888) | Maize rhizosphere microbial communities from greenhouse at UC Davis, California, United States - 322HYB-O-2 | ecosystem: Host-associated > Plants > Roots > Rhizosphere > Soil | place... | reverse complement strand
ACGTCGCGATTTCCGCAACACGCCGATCGTGACAATCGATGGAGAAACCGCGCGCGACTTTGATGACGCTGTCACCGTGCGACGCCTGCACAACGGCAACTTCGAACTGCAAGTTCACATCGCCGACGTCGCGCACTACGTTCTCGAAGACGACGCGATCGACCGTGAAGCACGACTGCGCGGAACCAGCGTCTATTTCCCGGATCGCGCAGTTCCCATGCTGCCGATTGAGCTCTCCACAGACATCTGTTCCCTGCGTCCTCAGGTTGACCGGCTTGTCATGTCGTGCGTCATGGAGATCGACCATCGCGGAGAGGTCGTTGGCTATGAAATCACGCCCGGCGTGATCCGTTCCGCCGAGCGCATGACTTACACAGACGTTCACCTGATCCTGGAAGGCGACAAGGCTTTGCGCGATCGCTACCGCCAAATCGTTGACCTGTTCGAACTGATGCGCGAAGTGGCGATGATCCTTAACCGCAAGCGCGCCAAGCGCGGTTCGATCGACTTCGACCTGCCTGAGCCGATCATCGAGTTCGACGAGCAAGGCATGATGCAGGGCGTGACCCGTTCGGTGCGCAACATCGCGCACCGCATCATTGAAGAGTTCATGCTCGCGGCAAATGAGAGCGTTGCGTCGTATCTCGAGAACAAGCAGATTGCTTCGCTGTATCGTATCCACGAGAAGCCCGACCCGAAACGCGTGTACGATTTCGAGAATATTGCTGCGGCTTTCGGATACTCGCTTGGCGTGGGCGCGCTGCCGGTGAAGCGCGTGCAGTTCAAGGCCGAGCGCCGCGAGCGTTACGGATCAGGACGCGGCGCGCGCACGCAGGAAATCCCTGAAGACGTACACATCACTCCGCGCATGTACCAGAAGCTGACGGAGAAGATTTCCGGCAAGCCCGAAGAACGCATTCTGTCGTACCTGATGCTGCGCTCGCTGAAACAGGCGCGATACTCCGAACGCAACGAGGGACACTTCGCGCTCGCTGCGCCGACTTACACGCACTTCACTTCGCCGATTCGGCGTTATCCGGACTTGATCGTGCATCGCATTCTCAAGCAGGTGCTCGCGGAAGACGCCGAGCAGATCGATAAGCAGGTTCCAGTTGGGATCGGTGTGATCGCCGAAGCGAATCGTGCCGACGCCAGCGAGCGTGACGGCGCAAGCTCACCTTGGTCGAAACGCAAACCCACGTCTGCGAACGTCGCGCAGACATTGGGCACCAGCAAGAAGAAGCGCGGCCGCGAAGAGAAGCGCGAAACTCTCTCTGGGCCGATTCCTGAAGAAGTGCTTCACGACATTGCGGAAGAGTCGAGCCAGTCGGAGCGTCGCGCCGATGACGCTGAACGTGAACTTCTGGAGTGGAAGAAGATCAAGTTCATGCGCGACCGCGTCGGCGAAGAGTTCGAAGGCCTGATCGTCAGCACGACCAAGTTCGGCATGTTCGTCGAACTCATGGACCTGTTCATCGAAGGCCTCGTGCCGCTGGCGACAATGACCGACGATCGTTACCTGTTCCACGAGAACACACGCCAGATCATCGGCCAGCGCTCGAAGAAGACCTACTCGCTCGGCGACCGCGTGCGCGTAATCCTCGACCGCATCGATTCCGTGCAACGCAAGCTGCAGTTCGGGATTGTGGAAGAACAACCCTCACGCACGCAGAAAAAGCATAAGCGGGCAAGATAGAACGTCATCCTGAGCGAGAATCGGCCCAGACCGCGCGAAGCGCGTTGGCGGATTCGAGTCGAAGGACCTTGTGTTTTGCAGGATCGGGTCGCTCAGGATGACGTTCTCGCTTCGACCACTTCGCCTTTTCTTGGCCTGCGGTTCGCCTGGAGAACTTTTTTGCGCAGGCGCAGCGTTCTTGGTGTGACTTCGACGAACTCGTCGTCGGCGATGAACTCGATTGCCTGTTCCAGGTTCAAGTTGCGGAAGGGGACGAGGCGAATGGCATCGTCGGCGGTTGATGCGCGCATGTTCGTGAGTTTCTTCTCGCGGACGGCGTTGACGTCGAGATCGTTGTCGCGCGAGTTCTCGCCGATGATCATGCCTTCGTACACGTCTACACCCGGTCCGACGAAAAGTTCGCCGCGCTCCTGCAATCCCCACAACGCGTAAGCCGTGGTTGCGCCATTGCGATCCGCGACGAGCGCTCCGGTCATGCGGTGCGGGATTTCGCCCTGCCATTCGGTGTAGCCGTCGAAGAGTGAGTTCATCACGATCGTGCCGCGCGTGTCGGTGAGCAGCTCACTGCGCAGGCCGATCAGTCCGCGGCTCGGCACGGAAAACTCAATGCGCACGCGTCCGAAGCCGTGGTTGTGCATATTGGTTACGGTACCTTTGCGCATGCCGAGTTTTTCCATCACCACGCCGACAAATTCTTCCGGGATATCCACCGTGAGTTTTTCGACGGGTTCCATGAGCCTGCCGTTGATGGTCTTGGTCACGATCTCGGGCTTGGAGACCATGAGCTCGTAACCTTCGCGCCGCATCATCTCGATGAGTATGGCAAGTTGCAGCTCGCCGCGTCCCATGACTTTGAACGAGTCGGGACTGTCGGTTTCTTCCACGCGCAACGAAACGTTGGTGAGCAGTTCTTTGTCGAGGCGCTCGCGAAGATTGCGCGAGGTCACGTACTGACCATCGCGTCCCGCAAAGGGTGATTTGTTCACCGAAAACAGAATGGCGATGGTCGGCTCATCAATCACGATCTGCGGCAGCGGGTTTGGAGTTTCCGCGTTGGTGATGGTCTCGCCGATGGTAATGCCTTCCACGCCCGCGATTGCCACAATGTCGCCAAGTTCGGTCTTCTCAATATCGACGCGCTTCAGGCCGCTGAACGAGAACAGCTTGGTGATCTTCGTCTTGTGGAGCGAGCCGTCAAGCTTGGCGATGGCAACTTCTTCTCCGGTTTTCAGCGTGCCATTGAACACGCGCGCAATCGCCAGGCGCCCCAGATAGTCGCTGTAATCGAGGTTCGCGACCAGGATCTGCAGAATCTCGTCAGCGTTGCCACCCGGCTCAGGGATGGTCTTCAGAATCGCATCGAACAGCGGCTGAAGGTTCTCACCCGGCGTGGCGAGATCGGTCGTCGCTGTTCCGGCCTTCGCGTTGCAATAAAGCACGGGAAAATCGAGCTGGTCTTCGGTGGCGTCCAGATCGATGAAGAGGTCGTAAACCTCGTTCAGCACTTCCTGGGCGCGCGCGTCGGAGCGGTCGATCTTGTTGATGACCAGGATTGGAGGCAGCTTGGCTTCAAGTGCTTTACCCAGGACGTAGCGTGTCTGCGGCAGCGGGCCTTCGCTGGCGTCCACGAGCAGCATCACGCCATCGACCATTTTCAGAGCGCGTTCGACTTCGCCGCCGAAGTCGGAGTGGCCCGGAGTGTCCACGATGTTGATCTTGATGTGGTGATACAGAACGGCGGTGTTCTTGGCGAGAATGGTGATGCCGCGCTCGCGTTCGAGTTCGTTCGAATCCATGACGCGCTCGGCGACCTGTTCATTGGCGCGGAAGGTGCCGGACTGGCGAAGCATGGCGTCCACGAGCGTGGTCTTGCCGTGGTCAACGTGAGCGATGATGGCGATATTCCGAATCAAAATCTTCCTGCTTCCGGGGGCATACCCCCTCCCCCTCGATCTTTTGGAATCAGAGACTTAGCTGTGCTTGTCCCGCTAAATCTTTGGATTCATTGTAGTTACAGCCAAAATATTCGAAACAAAGGAGTTGCTGCCAGTTGCCCGGTTTCACGTGCATGTGAGTTGTCGGGGATGGCCGAGCGAGAACTGCCTCCATTCAGAATACCATCTTCGGCCTTATTCAGTTGTCAAAGATCGACAGGCCACCCCGGCGGTGCGGGTGGCCTGTGATGAATTTGAGTGTAAGGGATGAGCGGCGTGGGGCAAAGGAAATAGTGAGGGTGAGGTTACGTGGGTAATGAGGGGAGGGATCCGCTGTTCTGTAGAGTGGCGTATATGAAACGGTGGGTACGAAATTTTAAGGCAAATCCCTTCACTAAAAACTGATTTTCTTATCCAGCATTACGCATTGAATTCAGTTGGCGAAGACATAATTCCGGCGTAGAGTTCTGCAAACGTAAGTAGCCGACTGCCTGACAGAACGAAGATACCGCGATGCGAAGCACTCGTTGTGCCGTAGTTTTGCTAGCTGCGTTCTTGAATTTCACTCCAATAATCACGCTGTGCCAGACGCTTACTAGTCACAACTCTGCCGCCAAGAATTCGCTTGTGGCACCCAAGCAGTACCGATTTATCGGTCGAGTACGCGGGGGAGACATGCAGGGCTCGGGCTTCAAACGTAGTCTTGCTGAGCGACGTAAGCGACAGAGTGATTTGCTTTCCCGAAGACTTTCGATCGTCGCAACTCCACAAGCGGCGTCATTTGCATCCAGTACGCCTACCTATCCTGGTTTGGAATTCCGCGATGCAGCTCCCGGAGGCATGGTTCCTACTTCAGTGGTCACGGGAGATTTCAACCAAGACGGGCACATGGATTACGTAGTTGCGAACGGGTACACGGACGATCTATGGATCTATTTCGGTAAAGGGAATGGCACGTTCCAATTGCCGCGGATCATCCCGCTAACGCAGGGGCTCTCGCCAATCTTTCTTGTCACCTGCAGCCTGCGTGCGAACGGTGTGCTCGATCTCATTGTAGCCAACTTCGACAGCTCCTCGATTGGGGTTCTGCTCAACAATGGAGACGGCACGTTCGGGTATGAAGCCTCGTACGGTTTGCCCCAACCGCCTGAGGCTCTGGTCATTGACGACTTCAACTACGATGGGAAAGCGGACGTACTCGCGGTGATGTACACAATGTACCCGCCCGGGTCATCGGTACCTTACATTGCCTTCCTCCCTGGTGATGGCAAGGGCAAGTTGTTATCCCCCATCGTGACCAATAACGTGGGTTTTTACAGTACGGCATGGTCGGTTGTGTCTGGTGATGTGAATAGCGATACCTATCCCGATCTCGTAATAACGGGGCCGGGTCTCGATGACTCGTATATGTATGTCAACCAGAAGAACGGAACATTCCGCAGAGGCGCTTACCTCGCGGGAAATGGGCGCTTCAATTCTCTCCGTGACGCCGGCCTCGCGGATGTCAACGAGGATGGCTGCCTTGATGTACTGATCGCGGACGCGAATAGCTACGTTAAAGTTCTAGACGGCGACTGTAGCGGCGGATTTGGAAATTACAGATTTGTCCGGATGGGCGATGCGAATGCTGCGATACGGATGGCCGACCTGAACAACGATGGACACCTGGATATTGTGACCAGTGCTGTCCCAGCGGGAGACTTGGCTTATGGAGACATCGCGGGTGACATGGTTTCGGTAGCTTTGGGAGACGGCAAAGGAGGTTTTTCGAATGCGCGCATTTATCGCGGCAATGGACCTTCTTACTCGCTGGCCGTCGCGGATTTCAACCTGGATGGCAAACTCGACGTGGTCACGGCGAATTCAGATTTCGACTTAACCACTGTTTTTCTGAACGATGGCTATGCAGGGTTGGGGTTCCCACAGGGTATTAATCTCGCTCCTTCAAAAGATGGGGCCCTCAACACTCCTCTGACCTCGCCTTCATTTGTCGACTTCAACTACGACGGGAAAACGGACATCGGCCTTATTGTTCGAGATGGGGCGCTGAATACTCCTGCAGTGGAGGCGCTGCTGAACGACGGAACAGGACGATTCTTGGACCCTATCATCACGGACACAGGCCAAGCATCGCTGCACATTGATGACTTCAGGTTTGCCGACTTCCGCAAAACCGGTCATCACGATCTTGTAGCGGTCGGTCGGGACATATACTCGCCGGAAAACTCAGAGCAGGTTCTATTCATGCCGGGCAATCTAGATGGAACCTTCGGCGCAGCAACAGTGACCCGGATGCAAGGTGCAAGTGGTCTTATCACCGTCGGTGATTACAACCAGGACGGGAAGTTGGACTTCGTGGCAATCGCGGCAGGCTCCAGTACAAAAGTGCTAACCGTATACCTCGGCACGGGCCTGGGCACGTTCACATCCGGAATGCCAGCAAACTTTGTTGCGCCGGGACTACCCGTGCGCTCCTTTACGGGCGACTTCAATCGCGACGGCAAACCGGACGTGCTTGTGTATTGCACCGAGAACGGCGACTGGACACAGAATACAAGTGTCATCGAATTTCTTGGTAATGGCGATGGAACGGTTCAGGCGGCGCAGGTACTGTTTAACCCTTTCCAGCGATTTGGGATGGGAGATGTAAACAACGATGGATTTTCTGACCTTGTCACGTACGACCACATGTGGCCGGACGGGCTCACCCAGACTTATCAGCCCCCTCGGGTCACGTCGTATATTGCGCAAAATAATGGAACCTTTACGAAAGCGAATTCCTACAGGCCCTATTCAGGAATTCCGATTCCGATAGCCCCGTACGTCCAGGACGGAGATCCAGCAGCCCTGTCTTTCTTGGGTGACATCAACGGTGACGGATTCCTCGACGCCATTGCTTTCCAACAAGCTTCACCAGCAAATGCCTATTCCTATGCTCAGATACTGATGGGCACTGGGAACGGTGCTTTTCTTCCCACATACAACGTCTTCGATCTGCAGAAGGAAGCCTCGCACCCGAACTACGCCCACGATCTGAATGGTGACGGTCGCACCGATTTCGTAGAACTTGACGGCATGCAGTCATCTATCCACGTGATCAGGAGTATCCCTGCGCCACGACTTCAGATTGCCTTGGATGGGGAAAAGTTTACAGAAGGCGGCGGTTGTGGATATGTCTTCCCTAATGTGCCGCCGAGCAGTAACGCTACCGTACAATTGACGTCGAGCATTTCGGGGGTGATGCTGCCCTCGTCCGTAGAGATAGCCGCCGGCGCTCTGTCCGCACGCTTCTGTTTCACTCTGGCATCAACTTTTGATCGTATGCAGGTGTTCGATATCCGAGCACAACTTGGATCGGATGAGGCCATTGCGTACGCATCCGGTACCAACACGGTAGGGTTCAGCGAGCAAATTGCACCTGCTGCCGACCAAGTTGTTTATGCAACGCACAGCACACACCCCGTTACTGTGACGATAACTGCTGAGCCCGGATACTCCACGACAGTAACACTGTCCTGCATTGGCCTGACAGCTGAAGAAAGCTGCACGTTCGGTTCGAAGACGCTTGCGGTCGCCCCTGGCGCAACAATGAGTACTAGCGTCGTGGTCAACACGGGGAGCCACTCCAGCTCCAGCACGATCTATATTCTCGCGACCGATGGAAAAGTAACCCGTCGCCAGTCGTTGCGAGTTAATGTTCAGGGATTGGCGATACAGGTCGACAACTTCGAAGCTATTGCCGGCGAGACGGGCAGAACCAATCTCACCATCATCGGCATTCCCCCTTACGCACCAAGCTGTTCGGGACTCCCCACGGGTATAACCTGTTCGTTTTCGGGTGAGCAACTTCCGTACCCGAGCACAACTAACCTGATCCTTGTCGCCACGGTCGAGCCGTCGGTTGCTGCCGGGCAATATCCATTTACAGTCGCAGTAACTAGCGACGGAATCACCACGCAGTCCGCAGTCACGCTGACCGTAAAACCAGCATCGGACTTCCGCATTGAGCCGCCATCGAGCCTTTTCACCGTTCCCGGAGGTACAGTACAAGGCAGTGTGAATCTTGTCGGCAACGAAACCTTCCATGATCAGGTCACTTTCACTTGTACCGCAGATTGGGGTAACGGGTGTTCAGCTGATGGAAGGATGATCGACTACGGAAACAATACAGTGTGGCTTCACATTCAGGCTCCGACCGGAGCTTCGACCGGGTTGCACAGCATTACACTTACCGCCACGGGCGGAGGGCAGACCCGCACGGCACAGATTCCGACTTACATCTCGGAGTACAGCGGCAAACCAGGTACTCAGCAACTTACGCTGCAGAATGGACAGGAAGGGTCCGTCGACGTAACCCTCACTGCAACCGAGGGGTTCAATTCTCAGGTGCAGGTATTGTGCAGTTCTTCTTCGGTCCTCTCCTGCTCCAGCAATCCGGGTATCATTTCGTTGACATCGGCCTCGCCGCAGATCGTTCGAGTGACGATCCGCCAGGCATTGACTGCGGGTGTCACTCCCGCGACGTCGTCAACTTCCTGCATGATCCTCGTCTCAATCCTGTGTGCTCCCATCTTCTTAATCGTTGCCGGATGTTCGAAGAGACTGCATCGAAGTATGTTATTGCTAGCGTTGTGTATATCGATCTTCACAATATTGTGGGCGTGCGGTGGAGGTGGCGGGTCGGGCACACGAAATCCCTCGTCGTCTTACTCTCTCGAGATATCCGCAACCGCATTGAATACATCGACAACACGCAGTGTAGGCTCGGTTACGGTAACGGTTGCTCACTGATAGCCGTGCTCGGGGGCGCTCTAAGTGAACTTCAGGACAGCAAGAGATCTCAATCGCTTGTGATTGGTCTTGGCAATTGCTTCTGCACTACTCTTCTGCCGGCGATCTCGAAGTTTTCTTCGAGCACAATTCGGATCGCTTCGGTGTAGGCGATGTGTTCTTGTTCGAGGATGCGGGCGGCGAGGGTGTGGTCGTCGTCGGTGTTGAGCACGGGGACGGTCTTTTGAAGAATGATGGCACCGTGGTCGAGCGCTTCGTCCACGAAGTGGACGGTGCATCCGCTGACTTTCACTCCGTAGTCGAATGCCTGCTTCTGCGCGTCGAGACCGGGGAATGCCGGGAGCAGTGACGGGTGAATATTAAGGATGCGGTTCGGAAACTGCTGGCAGAACCACGGGGAGAGCAGGCGCATGTATCCGGCAAGCACGATGAGATCGACTTGCGCCTCTTTCAGCGCGGCGACGATTTCGCGGTCGTGCTGCTGGCGCTCTTTGCCCTTCGATTCGATGACGAGGGCCTTCAGTCCGCGCTGCCGTGCGGATTCGATGCCCGCGGCGTCGGCGCGATTGCTGATGACGACGGCGATGTTTGCATCGAGCTTGCCGCTGGCGATGTTGTGGGCAATGGCGACGAAGTTGGAGCCGCGTCCGGAGAGGAGGATGCCTATGTTGCGCATGATTGCTCACTGCGATGATACGCGCCCCAGGGGAGTCGTGAGTAGTGAGTCGTGAGCAAAACCTTGAACTGCAAAAGGACGTAAAGGCGCGGGGAACTCTCTTTGGTCTATCGGCTTGAGGACGGTCCAAAGTACCTGAAATGTCCGGTAATCTTCCATGCGAACAGAACGTCTTCGATCTTCGGTCCCGCGCCGATATTGTGTTCGAGCATGTATCGGCCTGCGACACGTTGTTGGTCGACGACGATGCCGATGTGAGGAACGTTGCCACCCAAGTCCCATGTCACGATGTCGCCCGGTTGGTAGTCCGCATCGTTGCGCGTGATTGCCAGTTTCTCTCCATTAAGTTCGAAGAACGTGGCGAGGTTGGGGACGCGGCGGTGGTCGATGTTCGAATCCGGTTTCTTCCGGCCCCACTTCCTTGGATAACTTGAAAATCGGTGACTCATGTCCTCATGTACCAGTTTTTGGAGGTCGATTCGCAGTGTTCGATAAATGCGGATGATTTCGTCAGTGCAAACCCCAGTGTCAGCGGGAACGTCGCCTCCGGGATATGGAATGCGGACGTAAGCAGGCTCGTAGCGGACGTCGAGTTTAATGCGTTCAATCGCTGCTGCAACAAGCTTCTTGGTGAACTCAGTGCGCATGCTGGACGACTGCGCGATGACCGGCAAGGATGATACACAGGAGAGAATTGCGATCACAGCCGTTCTCAGGCGGAACATGGCAGGGATTTTAGTTTCAGAACAACTCCAAAGCGAGGAATAGTGAACGGTGAAGGTTACGATCGGTGTCACGGTACCAAGTAACTGGTAACCGGTACTTGGCAATTCCCGGTGCTAGAATACTCAGTTTCCTTGCTGTCTTCTTAATATCGTCGAAGGCTTTCATGCGCGGTTCTGGCGCGGCCTTGGCGGAGAGGTGGCCCTTTTTTCATGTCCGATACAATGCTCGCGGTCGTTAAGCCTGAGGCGAAACCCGGCGCCGAAGTTCGCAACGTCGCGATTCCCAAGTTTGGTCCAAGAGATGTTCTGGTAAAGGTAAAGGTCGCGTCTGTGTGCGGCACCGATCTTCACATCTACAACTGGGACCCGTGGGCCCAGCGCCGCATTCATCCTCCCCTGATTCCCGGACACGAATTTTGTGGTGTAGTGGCCGCCGTCGGCGATGAAGTGACGACTGTCAAAGAGGGCGATTTTGTCTCCGCCGAAATGCACGTGAACTGCGGCAAGTGCCTGCAATGCCGGACGGGCGAAGCGCACATCTGCCAGTTCGTGAAGATCATCGGCGTGGACGCCAATGGCGCGTTCGCCGAGTACGTGACCATCCCGGAGTCGAATATCTGGAAGCTCGATCCGGCGATCCCTCAGGAGTACGCGTCGATTCTTGATCCGCTGGGTAACGCCGTGCATACGGTGCTGGCGGGTGAGATTGCAGCGAAGACTGTCGTGATCACCGGATGTGGTCCGATTGGGCTGTTTGCGATTGCCGTCGCGCGGGCGTGCGGCGCGACAAAAGTGTTCGCAATCGAGGTGAATGAATACCGGCGGAAGATCGCCACGCAGATGAAAGCTGATTTCGTGATCGATCCGTCGAAGGAAGACGCGCGCACGATTGTTTATGACAACACAGGTGGCATCGGCGCTGACGTGGTGCTGGAGATGGCGGGGCATCCGGATGCGATCAAACTTGGGTTCAACGTGCTGCGGCTTGGCGGGCGCATCTCTTTGCTCGGCATTCCGGCAAAGCCGATCGAGTTGAACTTCGCCGAAGACATCATCTTCAAAGGCGCAACCATCCAGGGCATCAACGGACGCCGCATGTACCAGACGTGGTACCAGATGGAAGCTCTGCTCAAAGCGAATAAGCTCGATTTGCATCCGGTGATTACGGACCGCATTTCAATGAAGGATTTCAGCAAGGGCATGGAGCGTTTGAAGACCGGAGAGGCCAGCAAGATATTGGTGTATCCGAATGGAGTGAAGTGACTGCGCTTTGCGGGCGTCTGAGCCCGCAGCAGGCATCCTGAGCGAGCGCGAAAGCGCGAGTCGAAGGATCTGCTTTCGCGCGGGGCTAACGAATCCGCCCTGACGGCGGTGAAGCAGGTTCGGGAACGCAGTATCGTTTGGTTGTTGTCATGCTGAGCGAAGCGAAGCATCCCTGTAGCTATAGGGATACCTCGCCTCGCTCGGCATGACAATCCACGGCAATCTTGCTACTGGAGGTTCGCATTCATGGCAACAACGACAACTCGCGCTAATCCGCTCTCGTACTTAACTGACCAGCTCAACGACCTGAAGCAGCGCGGCACGCATTTCAAACTGCGCGTGCTTGAAGACGAGCAGGCCCCGGTGTGCACGTTCGATGGGAAGAAGGTCATCAATCTTGCGTCGAACAATTACCTTGGGCTTACCACGCACCCGAAGCTGCGCGAGGCGGCGCTCGAGGCCACGAAGAAGTTCGGCGTCGGGTCGGGCGCGGTGCGCACGATTGCCGGGACGATGAAGATCCACATGGAACTGGAGGAGAAGATCGCGCACTTTAAGAACGTTGAGGCGTGCGTGGTCTTCCAGTCGGGGTTCACGGCGAATGCCGGCACGGTCTCTGGGATCCTCGGCAAAGAAGACTTCATCATCTCCGACGAGCTGAACCACGCGTCGATCATCGACGGCGCAAGGTTGTCGCGGGCGAAGATCCTCGTGTTCCGGCATAAAGACGTGGCGCATGCGGAAGAGCAGTTGGCGAGCGTGAAAGACCAGCCCGGACGCAAGCTGCTGATCACCGACGGGGTGTTCTCAATGGACGGCGACATCGGCCCGCTGCCGGGTCTATGCGACGTTGCCGAGAAGTATGGCGCGATCATGATGGTAGATGACGCGCATTCGTCCGGCGTCCTCGGGCGGAACGGTCGCGGTACCATCGACCATTTCAATGTGCATGGACGCGTCGATGTGCAGGTCGGAACGTTATCGAAGGCAATTGGAGCACTCGGTGGTTATGTGTGCGGTTCGAAGGACCTGATCGATTATCTTTATCACCGCGCGCGGCCCTTCCTGTTCTCAACGTCTCATCCGCCATCCGTCGCGGCGTCGTGCATAGCGGCGTTCGATGTTCTCGAACAGGAGCCCGAGCGCATCGAGAAGCTCTGGGACAACACGCGCTACTTCAAAAAAGAACTGGGCGCGCTGGGATTCAACATCGGCGGCAAGAACACTCCCGCGAGCGAGACGCCTATCACACCGGTAATCGTCGGCGAGGGTCGCGTGGCAATGGAGTTCTCGCGCGAGTTGTTCAAAGAAGGCGTGATGGCGACCGGCATCGCGTTCCCGACAGTGCCCGAGGGCAAGGCGCGCATTCGCACCATCATGACCGCCACGCACACGCGCGAGGAACTAGATCAGGCACTGGAGACATTAAAGCGCGTGGGCAAGAGGATGAACATCATCTCGTGATCGTTTCCCGGGGAGCCCTCAGATCTGTCTTTGAAAGGGCGCGGCGTAGCTGCGCCGCTGTCTCTGCTAAAATCCCCGGCTTCAGCCGCTGAGGGACTTTGAAAGTTCGCTCGACAATTGCACTCGCCGCTACAGCAATATCCACGTTGGCTCTCACCGCGCCTTGGCTGACGGCACACAGCTATGTCGCTCTCGCTCTGCTCCTCCGAACGTTCTTCTCGCCTGTGTGTCACCAGGACACCATGCGCTCGTTCTGGTTCTGGGGGGCTCCGGCCGCGGTGTGCGCGCGATGTTTAGGGATTTACTTAGGTGCGGCAGTGGGAGCCATCGCAAAAATTGAACGGCGGCTTGCGATGTGGGCTTTCGCGATCATGCTGCTCGTCAATTGCGCTGACGCCGTTTCCGAGTTCGTCGGTTGGCACGGCAACCTCCCACAGGTGCGGTTCCTGTTGGGAATCACGCTCGGAGTGAGTATCTCGGCACTGGTTGCGAGCGCGGTAGGAGCAAAAAACCCCACTCAAGCGGCTTGAGCGGGGCACCAAAAGTCTGGTCTCAACTACGCAGCGACTGCCGTGCGGCGGGCTTCAATTCCATCCAGCGCGTGCCACAGCCATTGCGCGGCCTGGTCGGCGGCGTTGAGAGCGGCTTCGCGCTGCGACGGATCGCGCTCGAGCTCACGGTTCAGCAGGTCGAGCCACACTTGCGAGTGTTCCACGTCGGCGTAGGTATGAACCGTGAAGTAGCCACGGGTCTTGGCATCGGCACCGTACATCTCTGACAATCCGCGCGCTTTCTCTTTCGCCACACGCGGCACCTGCCATTCGTATGCATAAAACGCCGCAAGCGCTTCCACGGTCGATCCTTCACGAGCGATGCGCCGGAAGTTCTCGATGAGCTCGCGAATCTCGGCGATGGGCTCCGTGATTCCGTCTCGCGAAGCGCCATAGCCTTCGGCGAAGTCGAGCCACATGTCCGAGTGAGCTACGCCATCGATTTCTTCATCGCGCAGATTGCGCAGCACGGCGCGGCGTGTCTCGCCGTCTGTCAGGCGCGAGTGCAGTGCGCTCAAATAGGTCGGGAACGCAGCGACGTGATGATAGTAGTCGCACGCGTACTGGCGCAGGTCGTCGCGCGTGAGTTCTCCGGCGGTCCACGCCTTGTAGAACGAATGACAGAGAAGATCGTGCCGCAAAATGCGCGCGTTGAGTTCAGATGCGAATAGGACAGTATCCATCGTGCTCACCCCAAGTGAGAGTTGGTAAGAACTATACGGGATGTGGCGCGCGCCGACAACGTTCAAGCTCCAGCACCCCGCTGCCGATAGTAAGAACCAGGAGAGAGTCGTGCGTCTTTGTATCGTCACGCTCGCAATGGCGCTGGTTATGGCAAGTCCGGCGCAAGCGGGTTCCGGTTTCTTTCAGCGCGGTAAGATCACGCGCATGCACACCGCGAAATGTACGTTCATTCCCGCCGGTGGCTTCCATTTGACAGTTGCACTTTTCGGAACGGCCGATCCGCGAACTGGAATCGGCCAGCCAATGTGCCCGGAATATCTGCTGGAAGGCGATCGCGTGAATTACCGGATACGTCCGCTGAAGACGGATGTGCTGCTGACACTCGGCACCGAGGTCCAATTCAAGCTGCACAAGGGACGAATGGTGCTGAGACCGGAAGATAGCGAGCGGGAATACAAGTTCGAAATTTACGAGATGCGGCAGCGAGTGGAGGTGATACGGTTGGAGGTTCCCAGGCTCGCCAAGCCTATGTTGGAATTGCCGGTTCTTCAAGATGTGAAGCCCGAGAAGCGCTAGCGCTTGCGTCCGAGCAGGCGCAGTACTTCCTGGAGCTCGTAGCGGATCCGCTTCAGACCGTCACGCGAACCGTTCTTCGGAGCAGGCGTGAACAACAGCGGGGCTTGCGACTTGGTTGATTTCGCTTCGGCCTTCAAGCGCTCGCGCGCGCCGGCAATGGTGTACCCCTCGTTGTAAAGAAGCCGCTTGATCTCAAGCACGGTCTCAACTTCGCGCCGGCGATACATGCGCTGGCCAGTGTTTCCCTTGGTCGGCTTGAGTTGCGGGAACTCCGTTTCCCAGAAACGAAGCACGTACGCCGGAAGCTTGCTGAGTTTGGCGACTTCGCCGATGCGGAAGTAAAGCTTGTCGGGAACGATCACTTCCGGCGACGACTTCTTGGCGCGCATTGTTTTCGCAGTATTCATATTCACTTCGGCGAGGAGGCGCGCTCGAACCGATGCGAAGTTTTTAGCACGTTTAATTCCGCAGAAACAACTGCAATATCGATACCTGCACAAATAAAAACCTCCGCAGCAATGTGCGGAGGCCTTAACCGTGAACGCGAGCTTCACGCTCGCTCCAATTACTTTTTCTTCTTCTTCGCGGTCTTCTTTGCGGCCTTCTTTTTTGCTGGCATTTAGCCTCCTTTAACCTTCTCCCTTGAATTGAAGGTTGATTTGAGCCCAACTGCACTGCTTCATCGAAATCTTGGATGAAGCATGTTACTAGCACAAGATTTTGTGGTCAGTTGAATTCAAAGTCAATAAAAATCTTGACATCAGAATCAGATTTGTTCTTTCAGTTGCTAGTCGCAATTGGCTTTCAGCAACTGAAAAAAGCGAAGCGCTGAACGCTGTTCGTGAATCGGTTGAACCATGGCCGACTTTGTCAGGAACTACATCGACGATGCACTGCTGGAATTTCGCCGTTACAAGAAACTGTCAGACGCCGCGATCGCGCAACTCACCGCTGAAGAATTGTTCCGCATGCCCGACGAGGAGTCGAACTCCGTCGCGATCATCATGAAGCACATGGCGGGCAACATGATTTCCCGTTGGACCGACTTCCTGACCAGCGACGGAGAAAAGCCGGACCGTCATCGCGACCAGGAATTCATCATCGATCCGGCGAACACTTCGCGAGAAGAACTGCTCGCGTACTGGGAGCGTGGCTGGAAAGCCGTCTTTAACGCGATCGAACCAATGACCGACGGAGATTTTCGCAAGACGGTATTCATACGCGGAGAAGCGCACTCGGTCATGCAGGCCATCAATCGCCAGATCGGACACTATGCACACCACGCCGGACAGATTGTCTTCCTCGCCAAGCACTGGAAGAACCGTAATTGGCAAACATTGAGCGTGCCGCGCGGCAAGTCAGAAGAGTTCAACGCGAAGATGAGCGCGAAGCAGAAGGCGTCGTGAAAGTCGAAGAACAGAAATCACGCGCGGAGGGAAGGCACGAAGAGTTGCAGGTGATCGCGATCGTTCGCCTGAGATACCGTGTCTGCGCGTATTTGTTCAACTTAGGCTGGCTGACGATTCTTGCCGGGTTCACAGGTGTGCTCTATGCCGAGTCTGTCCACCAGCAGCAAATCATCTTTACGATGATCACGGTTGTTGGATTTGGCATTTTGGCGTCAGCATTCGCCGTGACGCTTGCGATTTACCGATGCCCTGTATGCGATCGGTTCATAAGCAGATTTCGACCGAAGAAAGAACTCTGCAAGCACTGTGGAGTGAAGATACGCTGAGCTTCAACTTTCCTCGTCCTAATTGGACAGCGACATTCGCTAGCTGTAGCTGACTTTTCGATCGCCCTTCACGATCCGTCCGATCGTGTAGGCCTTTTCGCCAATGCGGTCGAGAACCGATTGCACCTTCTTGAATTTCTTCGTAGGCACAACCAAGACCATTCCGATACCCATGTTGAAAGTGCGCATCATCTCCGCATGCTCGATGTTGCCCAGCTTCTGCATGTGCTCGAAGATCGGCAGCACGGGCCATGAGCCCATCTCGACAACTGCGCCGGTGCCCTTGGGGAGCACGCGCGGCAGGTTCTCGGTGATGCCTCCGCCGGTAATGTGTGCCATGGCGGATACTGCGTCGGCTTCAACCAGGCGGCGGATCACAGGCCAGTAGCTTTTGTGAGTGCGCATCAGTTCGTTGCCGACTTTGTTCTTGATCTCGTTCACGTACGTGTCGGGAGAGTGGCGGGCAACAGTAAAAAGCAGCTTGCGCGCCAGCGAATAGCCGTTGGTGTGCAGTCCGTTCGAAGGCAGGCCAATCAGTACATCGCCGGGCTGAACATTTTTTCCGGTGATGATCTTCTCGCGATCAACGACGCCCACGATGAATCCCGCCAGATCGTATTCGCCATTGGGGTAGAAGCCTGGCATTTCGGCCGTCTCGCCGCCGATCAGCGCGCAGCCATTGTGCTTACAAGCGTCGGCAAGACCTTCAACGACCTTCTCGATGATCTCAGGCTCGAGCTTTCCGGTAGCGATGTAGTCCATGAAGAACAGCGGGGCCGCGCCCTGCACGCCGATGTCGTTAACGCAATGGTTGACCAGGTCAGCGCCGATCGTGTGGTGCAGGTTCATCTCGAAGGC
>Ga0307409_100000493_pt1 | contig 16955 bp, 19 predicted proteins | sample 322Ometagenome_2_FD_203888 | JGI IMG/M metagenome (GOLD analysis project Ga0307409, IMG submission 203888) | Maize rhizosphere microbial communities from greenhouse at UC Davis, California, United States - 322HYB-O-2 | ecosystem: Host-associated > Plants > Roots > Rhizosphere > Soil | place... | reverse complement strand
ACGTCCACGAAGTCGGCGCCGGCGCGCTGCTCGCCCTGCCGCTTCATGCGGCCGACGGCGATCCGCAGCGTGGTGACGTCGGTGCCGTTGCCGGTGGAGCGGAGCTCCGGGTCGGCGGCCAGCCGGCCGGTGATGGCGACGATGTTGAGGTCCATGGCGCCCTCCTTGGGCTCGGGTGCGGCTGCGAGCCCAGGCGGCATGGACGAGCACGCTGGCGGGCAAGGGGTCGGGCCAACGTTGTGGCCGGAGCGAACCGAGCGCCGGCGAAGCCGGCTCCCTGCCGGCCAGAACGTTGGAGGAGCCCAGGGCGGCGTCCCATCTGCATGCTTCCGGCGAAGCCGGTCGGTTGGACGCCGCCCTGGGGTGCCCCTTGCCGGCCAGCGCGACCATGCGACCGTGTGGCTCGACAGCCAGCACCCCGAGCCCGGCCAGGAGCCCATGGCATCTCGCCTCACGGACGGCCGACGCTGCGGACACGAGCGCCGCTCCCCGCTCCCCACCGCCGGCCCTGGCGGCCTGCTCAGGCGATGCCTGCTGGCTAGACCGGCGGCGGGGAGACTTGGCACCGGCGGGGTCGGCCACCGATGCATGGCTGTTATCCGGCCTGGGCGGCGGGCTCGGGCGCCTCGGCGGTGGCCTGCTCATGCATGGCCGCCTCGAGCTGCTGCTGGCGGGCGAGGGCGGCGGCGAGTTGGTCGGCGTACTCGAACGGCCGGCCAACTAGCGCCTGGCTGTCGGTGGCCCGCGCCCGCGCTGCGGCTGCGGCGGCGCGCAGCTCGGCTGCCCGGGTCGGGGCGGTCTGGACCAGCTGCTCGAGGCCAGTCAGGATGCGCCACTGCTGGCCGGCTCACTGGGAGCAAGCCCGCGCCGCCTACACGGCAGCCGAAGCCGACTGGCAGGCTCGGGAAACCGCCCGCCAAGGCAGACTGGCCAAGCTCCAGCAGCAATACGAACGGGGCGCCGCCACGGCCCGGGAGCAGCACATCCGCATCGAGGAACTCAAGGCCGACTTCCACACCGGCAAGCGGGCCGCGGTCGAGGAATGCATCAACCGCGTCCTTACCGCCAGCCGCCACCCCAGCGGGTTCCCCGCCCCGACAGACAAGGCGATCTACCTGGCCAAGCCCCGCCAGCTCCTGCTTGAGTACCAGTTCCCCCTCATCGACCAGGTGATCCCCACCGAAGGAACCTGGCGGTACAACAAGACCAAGGACCGCCTGGAGGTGACTACCCGCCCGGCCAGCGAGCGGCGCGAACGCTACAAGTCACTCCTGGCCGCCATCACGGTTCGCACGCTGTACGAGCTGTTCACCGCCGACACCCCGGGCCACCTCGACAGCGTGGTGTTCAACGGCGTCGTCGAGGACATCGACCCGGCCACCGGCCGGCAGATCCGCCCGACCCTGATCTCGGTGCGCGCCTTCCGCGACGAGTTCGTCGGCCGCGAGTTCGGCGCGGCCAAGTTCAGCCCGACCGCGTGCCTCAAGGACCTGCGCGCCCACGTCTCCCGGGCGCCAGCCGAGCTGGAGCCGGTCGAGCCAGTACTGCGGTTCGAGCCAGACCGGGCCAGGGTGCTGGAGGAAGAGGAGATCCTGTCCACCCTCAGCGACCACTAGAACCTCATGGATCTCCCCTGGCCGGCGTTCGAGACCCTGATCCGTGACCTGTTCAACAAGATCGGCTTCGACACGTATCTGACCCGGCCCTCTCGTGACGGCGGCGTGGACTGCTTCGCGTTCCTGCAGCAGGCGGTCGTCGGGATGAAGATGGTCATCTCCGCCAAGCAGTACTCCATCAAGGTCCCCGTCGAGGCGGTGCGGGACCTTGCCGGCACCATCGACCTGGAACGCGCCGGCAAGGGCATCCTGGTCACCACTTCCGATTTCACTCCAGCCGGTTACAGGATCATGGAGAGCAACCCCCGCATCGAGCTGATCAACGGCCAGGGCCTGCTGGCGCTGATCAAGAAGCACACCGGCCAGCAGATGAAGATCGAGTTCACCCGCTCCCAGCCCAGACGCGCCGCCAAACCATGACCGGTCGCAACCTGTGTGGGCTGCGCTGAACAGCACTAGACGAGGTCCATCAACTCGACTATTGCTCGACCGCGATCATGTCCACCATGCCAACGACCCGCTTGCCGGGTGGGACGACGTAGATCAACAGCCCGCCGCGGAACGGCACGGTGTAGGTGTTGGGCACTGCCGAGTACGGCTCCACCGCGAGCAGCGACTGACCAGGCAGCGGCCCCCGGGCGAGCGTGCGGTACACATCGGCCAGCTCGGCCCGAGCCTGCTCCGACAGGGCAGCAACGAGCGCCGAGAACTCGGGGCTATGCTTGATGGTGTACGACGAGGCCACCCGGCGGCTCGCGGGCAGCTCAGGTCAGATAGCGGCTGATGGCGTCCTCGACCTCGATGGGCTCGGTCTCCCACTCAGGCTCTTCGCCGCTGCGCAGCCGCGCCTCCGTGGCCGCCCAGCGGGGCCCACCGTGCTTGCGGGCGAACACCACTCGATACCAGGCCTCGACGACATGGCCGAGCGGCCGCAGGTCCCGGGTCGATCGCGCCGTGTCCAGGGCCTGGTCCAGTTCCTGCTCGAACTGGTCACGGTCGGCGTCAGGCAGTGCCGCACGGACCAGCTCGACCCGCTCCGGCAGGTCTGGGCCGGTCGCTCGCTCGGCCACGCTCACCGCACACCCCCTCGCGTCCACCGACTCTTCGTCCCCCAGTGTGGCACAACGCCGTCGGTGAACCACGCATCGTGCGCTGTAGACACTTGCCAATGGTGGGAGTAAGACGAATTCGCCCAATTTGCCGACTCTTCGTTACCTACGGCCACGAGGCGGGACTTAACGGGTGCCGCAAACGGAGCCGACGCAGCAGTGGAGACAAGGTCGGATGGAAGCGTGGAGGGCGATCAGATCTGTACGCCCGCCCCAAGTCCCCCGAGAGCTTGCGACCGCATAGAACTCGGCTGGACTATTGCCCGGCGCGCCATCAGCTTCCTTTGCTGACCTCATTTCGCCTATGGAGCGGTTGTTGTGGTAGTTGCACGCTGGAACAGCTCGGCCATGTTATTCCAGATCTGCTGACGCACTTCCGCCTGAGGGGTCTTCCAGATACCCGCGACCTGCGCGACGAGCGCTGGAATGTCGGCTGGCTGAGAGAGCCTGCTGCCCATGCGGGTGTAAGGGCCGTCGGTCTCGGTCAGGACGCGGTCGGCGGGGATAGCGGCGATCAGTCGTCGGCCGTGAGCACTCCGTGCCATCGCCGGGTTGATCGAGAAATACAGACCGGTCGCAAGCGCTTGGTCAACCAAGCTCAGGGGCCCTGTGTACCAGTGCAGGATGCCGTGGATACGGGCGGCTGCCAGCCGGTCGATCACAGCCCTCTCCGCCCGTCGCGCGTGCACGCTCACAACCTTGCGTCGGATCTGAGGCTCATCGAGCAGCCGCTCGAAGAGGGTGATCTGCTGTTCACGCGTGGCGTGGCCGTGTTTAGAAAAGTCGAGGCCTACCTCCCCCACATAATCCGTTCTGCTCAACTTACGGCGAAACAAATGCAGCTCAGAGGCCGAGCTGTCGACGACCCGCAAGGGATGAAATCCGAGTGCTACACGCAGACCCTCACGCCGACCGAACCTCGTTGCGAGCAGTTGGTAGGAGCTCGGCAGATCCGTGACCGCTACGGTGACGACCTCGGCGGCGACCGCTTCGCGCCACGCTTGGACCGGGGACGGATATCGGTCGAGATGGCAGTGTGTGTCGACGTACCCGCTCACGTCACTGCCCGAAGTCGCGCTCGCAAGGTAGGGCTGGTTCCGGTCTCGAGCCAGTTCCGCAGTTCCGCATGCCCCCTGTGCACGACATCGGCGAAGGCTGGGGCTTCCCCGTCCGGCACTGGGCCGTTGCGCAGCACGTCGCGAGCTGACCACTCACGACTGATTGCGGCGAGGATCGCTCGGAGGTCAGCACCGATGCGACGGTTTCGCTCCAGCACCCTCGGATCCTCAAGCACATCCCAGGTGTAGGCATCGCCGCCATCCCACCTGGCGGTATGCATGGCGGAACGACGGATGAGACATGGATAGCAGTAGCCACAGTTGCCCTGTCGGCGCCGGTGCCAACGAGACGCCTCCGGGTGCGCGCAGGATACGCTTAGGGGCGCCAGCCGGTTCAACAGACGTCGGTTGCGGGAGCCGGTAAGCATCGTGCCCTTCGACTGCAACCGGTACGGGTTCCGCAGCTGGTTGGCGATACCTAGCGTCCTGATGGCCTCACCGAGGCACCGGACGAACCAAGGATGAGTCGTTCGGGTGCTGAGGCTACCCGAGCGGGCGCGTGAGAGAGGGACGTTGATGCCGATGAATCCGTTCTCGGGTACGTAGAGCGGAGTTGTCGGCCCCAGCGCGTCAGCGACGGCCAAGCCGGCCGCAATGAACAGCAGCGACCGGCCCCGGGTGGACCGTTCACGCCTTCGAGGCAGTGGTCGCGCCTGGTCAGCACTGGATGGGGCTGGACGGAGGAATAGCTGGCGCAGCTCCACACGGTCGGCTCCGTAGTGCTCGGCGAGTTCGGCAGCCAGCCTCTCCTGCACCCCCGGGATGAGACCTCCCTCATAGTGGCCGACCAGGCAGAGCCGATTCCCTTCCTCAAGTAAATCGATTGCGCCGCACAACGAATCCAGCCCCCCAGAGAAAAGGCAGACAGCATCGACATTGCCTTCATTGGCTAGACGACGGCTGCCCTGGATAGGTGCTGCCTCACGGAACGCTAGCGTCCAGCGGTCGCCGGTCAGGAAGTCGAGGGCCTCCGTGAGGACGGTGGAGACGGTCTGCCACTGCGTCGGGTTGGAAACGGGCACGTCGAGGAGGAGCTCGCGGGTCCAGCGGTCAGGAGTGAGTCGTCGCAGCGCAAGCTTGTCGGCGCAATAGGCGCCGGCGGCCAGCCGGAGGAGCTCGCCCGCAACCGTTCCCGGAGCGAGGTCCCGCAGGAAGCGAGGGTCGCTCTGAATGGTGGAGGCGGCACGCTGGTCGGCGAACCAGTCCAAGAGGAGGACCTCCGAGTCGGACGGCAGCGGATCGCGTGGAGTCACTCGCACCAGGAAGCTCGTCACGGTTCACCCGATTCATCAGCCTCATAGGCCTCGAGGAGGGCATAGACCGCCTGGATGGCCTGTTCGATGACGAGGCGGCCCTCGGCGCCGGTCCAGTCGATCGCGAGGGGATCATCACCAAGCTGAAGGTCGACGTAGGCACGGATGTAGTCGCGGAGTTCTCCGTCCGCGCGCTCCGCAGCGTGCCGATCACCGAGCCTGGTCAACCGCTCTGCGATGATCGGCACTCGGTTGTAGATGTAGGCGGCAAGGAACAAGGTGAGCATCAATTCAAGAGCGGCCGCGTCAATCACTACAGCAGTCAGGTCGTCGTAATCGACTCCCTCGGGGAACAGTTCGTCGAGGATGTCGCAGGCCGCATTACGGGCCGCTTGGGCTTCTAGATCGCTCCCCGACCCCGCGATGTAGGTGATCAGGGCGTCGAGGACCTCGAAGCGGTCCCGGCCAACCTGGTCGGCCAGTCCGAAGCGTTCGAGGGTAGGCGTGAGCCCTTCAGTGGCGACGCCGGCCAGCAGGCCTCCCAACCGCTGGGCGGCAGTCGTCCCGGTACGTGCCGAGGCGGCCGCCGCGGCGGCGCCACCCAGGGTCGCGACATGCCGGGCGAGCATCCGACCAGCCCGATCAGCACCGCCATGCTTGGCATAGGAGGTCGCGGCTCGCTTGAACGGTGTCCACGGGCCACCACTGCCGCCGGAGTGATCCGACGAGGTGCCCATAGGTCAATCGCCTCGGGCGCTCTTGATTGCAGCCGCCAAGGTTCTACTCCTCTTGGCCCACCTGTCCAGCAGTTGGTTGATGGACGGGACACGGTCCTGGAAGCGCCGCACAAGCTTGAGTGGTACGGCGGGCGGCACGCTGGAGGGGGCCAGCCCGGTCAGCGCCGCCGCCAACCGGTCGACGAGCGGATCCGCATGTTCGGCGAGTTCGATCGCGCTGTCCATCGCCGGGCCGGCGGGCTCGCGCGCCACACGCACCAGAAGCGCGTCGAACAGACCACCAAGATCGGCGAGGTCGAGGGCTACAGCCTTCTCGACGGCCGTCCGTCGCTGCGCGGTCACAGAAAGTTGCAGCTCGGCGAGCAGCTCCTGGAGGCCGACCGGAAGCCGCGCGGCCGGTGCGGCGGGCGACAGCCGATCGCGGAAGAAGTAGAAGTAACGCCCAAGCGGCACGCCAGCCAATTCCGGGTCGAGCCTGAGCCAGGCGCCGATGTGGTCCTGCTTCGCCCAAGAGCGGGTCTCGGCGCTCATCTCCTTTAGGTCTTTGCCGTCCCGCACCAGCGCCTCGGCGTGCACCAACTCCACTGGTTGGCCTTCCTGGGCGAGCTGCCATTTGAACAGCCGGTCGAACTCGGTCCCGTGCAGCTCCTCCAGCACCGTGAGCTTGGCGAGCACTCCCGGGTCGAGGTCCACGTGGCGCAGTTCGACAATCCGCTGGCGCAGCCGCAGGTTGTTCAGGAAACGCTTGACCTGCCGCGGGTTGCCCCGAAGACCGCGCGCAAGGATCGGAGCGATCCGGAGGCCCAGGCCAAAGGCCTCCTCCAACCCGTCGGGCGGCTGGCCTAGCACCTGCGTGGCGATGCCGTAGTTCATGGCCACCGTGAGCATGTCGCGCTCCCGGTGCTGGCGCGCCCCTTCCCGGAGCAGGTCGAGCTGGTCGCCGTTCGCATGGAGCTCCGCAAGCAGCAGGTTGACATACGTCTCCACCTCGGGCTCGGCCAGCGGCGGGATGGTGATGATCACCTGGAGCATCTTCTCCAGGTAGTCGCGGCCGAGGCTCTCATCTCCGCGGCGGTTGACCGTGTAGCGCGAGTCGATGGCCGCCTCCACGATTCTGTGGTGCGCCCCGATCACGTAAGCGGTCTTGGGCACATGCAGAAACAGCCGGATGGCCTCGAAGACGTCCACGATCGTGTCGGGCAAGCAGCGATCAAGGTCATCCACGAAGACAGCCAGCGCTGCAACGTCCTCAAGCTCGTCCATCAGATCCGCGAACCGATGGTGGAACTCGGCGATCGAGGCGACCTCGATCTCAGACTCCTCGGCCGCCTCTTCCGGGGAAACGAGGCTCCCAGCCGCCGCGCCAGCGGCGATTCCCGCTTCGACGGGTGCCCCGGTGATTGCGGCTGCCGCACCGCCCATGACGGGTGCGGCTCGTCCCAGCCATCGGGCGCGTAGGCGTGCGAAGGCACTCACGCTCCTGGTCAAGTGCTGTAGACGCGAATCGTCGGCACCGACCCGTGCGCGCAGCGCGTCCAGGACTGCGGTCATCAGCGCGGCCTTGACGTCCTCGTAGCTCTCGAAGCGCCATGGGCTGAACGACACGCAGACATACCGACCCCCGTCGTCACCGTCCTCCAAGCGTGCCCGGGCCATGCCCATCAGGCTGCTCTTGCCCGATCCCCAGTCGCCGCTCACCCCGACGGTCACCGGCAGCAGCCGGGGCTCTGTTAGAACCGCCACCAGCGCATCGACCTGGTAGTCGAAGCCCAGCAGGTCGATGGCGGTCTCGTTGTCAGCCCACACCAGGACCCCTCTTCAACTCCACACTGTTGCGGTCGCCGCCGAGCGTAGGGGGAAGTAGCGACGAGACCGGGAAGGCGCCGGCTACCGGCCGGTGGGACCAAGCCGAGCCTATCACCGAACCCGGCCACTCTGCCCAAACAAGAGGTGATCCAAGGGATGGGGCCATTTCGCCGGAATACCGATCGGCGCCTCGGCGCTCGATGACTGTTGACCTGCCGACATCTCACCCGGCGACCAGTAGGCGCAGCCCCACGGTGAGACCGTTGGCGATGACCAGCCAGCGCAGGGCCGGTCGTTGAGGCGCCGGACCAGGACGACCCCGAGCAAGTCGTGGCGGTGGACTTCGAACCGGTGCTCGGCCCCGGCCGGGTAGGGATCACCACCCTCGATCCTGTGACGGCGCTCCTCCGCCGCGGCGGAGACGAACTCGGTCGTCATGTGCGCCCCGTGGTGCGCTGTGGCCCGCGGGTCGGGCCGTCACCCAGGTGTCGACATCCGCCCGGGCGATCAAGGGGCGCGAACCTGTCGGTCTGAGCCCACCACGCCGCCGGCCTCAGGGTGAACAGAGCTATTGAGTTGCAGACCAGTGCACGCGCTCCCCAGCGCGAGATGCGGTAGAGAAACGGCGGATAATTTGTCCAATTCCCGTCAAGAACTCATCCGGAATTCGGTCCAGTGGGTGCCACTTGGTGCCACTGGATACTACTTGCTGGAGCGGTTATACTCCGGGCTGACCTGCGCGAATGGCTGTTTCTGCTGGTCACCGCTTGAAGGAATATGGCGCCGGTTTGTTGTTGTAAGCGACACGCGCTACCACTGCGCCACACGCCCATAAATTGCTGTCCGCACAGTTCAACTCTGTGATCGGAATTTCGCAGCCTCCAGTGTAACGCCCCCTGGACACCTGGGGCCTGCCTCCGCACAGCCGCCATGAGCCAAGAGAACCCAGGCCATGGCATGCTGGCCGGCCTGGGTGACGCCGCGGGCGCCCCACAGCGACCCCGCGATCCCAATGGCCAGGCCGATGCCGTTGGCCCGCAGGGCGTGGATGTTCTGTTCGAGCTGGGTGCCGAGGATGGGGAATTCGGCCAGGGCCGAGTGCAACACCTGCTGTTCGAGGGCCGGGTGGTGGCCGAGGAGGTAGCCGAGCAGGGTGACCAGGACCAGCAGCAGCGGTAGGAGGGCGAAGAAGCCGTTGTAGGTCAACAGGGTGGTGAGGTTGCCGCCCTTGTCGTCGCCGAACTTCTTCACTACCGCGAAGGGGACCCTGACCCAGGGGTGCTGTTGCTGGTAGCGGTCCACGCGCCGCAGCACCTGCTCGGCCGGGTTCATCGGAGTGCTCCTTCTCGGTCTGGTGCCGAGCGTGGCCCCGCGCTCGGTCGCGGTGGTGGCGCGCTGCCCGTCTGTGGAGGGTGGAGTGACTTGGCTTGGGTCGTGGGTGGCTAGTCGTCGAGGCCGCCGGTGGCGGGGGCGGTGAGTTGGCCGTTGGTCCAGCCGATGAGGGGGTGGAGTTCCCACCAGTTGTGCAGGCCGTCGTGGCGGACGATGCCCCAGGCGGTGATGTGGTCGTCGTCGTGGGGGGCGGGGATGGGCAGCTCGGGGATGATTTCCAGGACGATGAAGGCGCCGTCGGGGGCCTGGAGGACGATGTGGACGTCGCCGTCGAGTTCGCGGTTGACGTAGGTGACTTGGCCGTAGACGCGGGCGCGGGTGGGGCGCCAGCGGCCGGCGGCGAGGGTGTCGATGGTGGGTGGGTCGGTACAGGCGGGCGTCGGTGGGCAGGTGGCCGCCGAGGCGGCCGTCGGCCCGGTTCAGGGCGACCCGCAGCCCGTGATCCTGGACCCGGGCGACCAGCCAGCCACCGAGCACGGCCAGCAGGACCAGCGCGATGACCCCCAGCCGAAGCTCAGAGCGGCGGGGGCCGGTGGGGGCTTGGTCGACACCGAGCAGCCGGCCCGCCAGCGGTTGGATACGGGACCGGAGGGGAACCACGGCCGCGACGGCGCCGGCGCCGGCCAGCAGGGCGACGGCCACATCGGAGGGGTAGTGGGCGCCGATGGCGACCCGACCCAGCGCGACCAGGAGCGCGGCCCCGACGGCGACCAAGCCCCAGCGGCGCGAGAGGAGCAGGCAGCCGGCCGCGGCGGCGGCGGCGATGGTGGTGTGGTCGGAGAAGAACGAGCTGTCGCCGGCCCGGCCGCCGATGGCATAGACGGCGGGGAGCGCCCAGTAGGGGCGGGGCCGGAAGTAGAGGTGGCCGGGCGAGCTGGTTGAGCCCGAGGGCGGCCGTTCCGCCCAGGCCGGCCAGGACGACCACGGTCAAGCTGGCCGGGTCGCGGTGACGCAGCGCCCGGATGGCCAGGCCGGCCAGCAGCAGCAGCGGCCCGGCGGCCAGGGCGGTGGCGGCCAGCAGAATGAGCAGCCGGAGCGGCTGGGGTTGGGCGGCGTGGTTGAGCGCCTGGACCAGCGCCCGGTCGACCACGACAAGCTCAGCCATGGAGGCCTCCGGTGGGTGGCGGTCGGGTGGCCGTGGAGGGGGTGGTCGGCGGGGTGGGGTCGCCGCCGGAGGGGGCGGCCGGCTGGTCGGGGGGGTGGGTGCGGAGCCGGCCGATGGTGCGGACGCCGGTGAGCAGGGCAAACAGCCAGGCGGCGCCCAGGGCCAGGCCGCCAAGCACATCGGTAAGCCAATGCGCCCCCAGGTACAGCCGCGAGACCGCGACCACCCCGGTGACGACCACAGCCGCCGCCCAGGCGGCAACCTTGCCGGACCAGCGGGGGGTGGTGGCGGCGGCCAGGGCGGCGAGCATGCCGTAGACGGCCACGGCCTGGGTCGCGTGCCCGGAGGGGAAGCTGGGTCCGGCGACCGGCTTGAGCAGGATGACGGCCGGCGGTCGGGGCCGGTGCACGAGTTCCTTGACCGCGTTGAAGGCCAGTTCGGCGCCGGCGTAGGCGGCGGCCAGCAGCCCCAGCGGCCGCCAGGTCCGGCGGGCCAGCCACCAGCCCACCCCAACCACCAGGATAAGCGGGATCAGCACCCGGGTGGAGCCGAGGTTGGTCAGGTCCTGCAGCACCCGGGTCAACCCGGCCTCCCGATGGCGCACAAAGAACAGCGCCACCGGCCGGTCGACCAGCTCCAGCTCGTCGCGGGCGAGGACGTCCTGCAGCACCGCCCCGAACGCCCACCCAGCGGCGACCAGCACGGCCACGGTGGCGGTCAGCGACAGCCCGAGGGCCCCACCGGGCCGCAGCCGCCGGGCCAGAAAGGCGAGCTGGTGTTGGTAGCGGTCCCGTAGCCGGGCCATGAAGGGCCGCTCCAGCTGCCGGTCGGCCAGAGCGCGGACCCGGTCGGGGTGGCTGGTCAGCCAGCGGACCGCGACCACCAGCAGGCCGACCGCGACCAAGGCCAGGAGTAGCAGCAGGCTGGCCTGTTTGGCGACTGCCTCCACCTGCCGCCAGCCGGTCCCGGCGACATACCCCAGCAGGACAAAGCCGCTGGCCCACAGCAGCCCGCCGGCGGCGTTGTAGACCGCGAAGGTGCGATAGTGCAGGCCGGCCATGCCGGCCAGGCCGGGGATGAGGGCGCGTAGGGCGGCGGTGAAGCGGCCAAAGAACACCGCCGGGCCGCCCCGCTCGGCCAGGTAGCGTTCGGCCCGGTCCAGGTGATGGCCGGGGACCAGGCGGCCGACCGAGCCGTCCAGCAGCCGCCGGCCCCAGCGCCGCCCGACCAGGTAGCCGACGCTGTCGCCGACGATCGCGCCGGCGACCGCGGCCGCCAGGACCGCCGGGAGTGGCGCCCGGTGCTCGAAGGCGAGGACCCCGCCCAGCAGCACGGCGATCTCGCCGGGGATGACCACGCCGAGGAAGGCGGAGGCCTCCAGGGCCGGGGCCAGGAAGACCACGGCTAACACCGCCCAGCCATGGAGAGCGAGGATCCGATCGACCAGCTGCCCCAGCGCGCTCACCGCCTCGCACACCAGTGGAGGTAACCGCTGCTACACTACACCTCGTACTCTCGGAAGGTCGGAGGGTGGATGCACTGGTTGTTGTTGCTGGTCCGGCTGCCCGCCGAACCGTCCCGGCATCGGGTCGCGGTCTGGCGTGAGCTGCGCCGGGCCGGCGCCGTCTCGGTCGGCCAAGGCGTCTGGGCCGTCCCCGCCGTCGGGGTGTTCACCCAAGCCGTCGACCGGGCCGTGGCCTTGGTCGACCGCGGCGACGGCGAGGCCATCGTGCTGGAGGCCACCGGCCGCACCGAGGCCGACGCCGCCCGCCTGGAAGCGCTGTTCACCGAAGCACGGGAGGCCGAGTGGGCCGAGTTCCTTGGCGACTGCGCCAAGTACGAGGCCGAGCTCGACAAGGAAATCGCCACCCAGAAGTACACCCTGGCCGAGCTGGAGGAAGAAGAACAAAACCTGGAGCGGCTGCGCCGCTGGCACCGCGACCTGCGCACCCGCGACCTGTTCGGCGCCCCCTCAGCCCCCACCGCCGAGCAGCGCCTCAAGCACTGCGCCGAACGGCTGGAGGACTACACCCAGCGGGTCTTCCACCACCTCCACCAAGCCTGAACCGGCGGGCATCGACAGACGCGAAAGGACCCGACGATGAGCACCACCGTGACCCTCTCGGAGCGGCTGCGCGAAGCGGCCGCCGTCCGCGGCGAGCAACTCCTGGCCGAGCTGCCCGCAACCCTCCGCCGGGTGCGCCTGTTCCTGCTGGTCCTGTCGATCAGCGTGCCGGTGTTCCTGGTTGCCGTGGTGGCCCTGCTGGCCTGGCGGCTGCTCGGCTAACCCGATGCGCACCGACCCGCCGCCGGCGGAACCGGCCGGCCCGACGACCCCAGGTCAGGTAAGGGCCGGGTTATGGCCGCTGCTGGCGGCCGGGTTTGTCACCGCCTTCGGCGCCCATGCCATCGCCGCCACCCTCGGCCGCTACGCCGCCGGCCGGCACGCCTCCCTGGTCGAGCTGGGGGTGCTGTTGGCCCTGTATGACGGCGCCGAGGTCCTCCTCAAGCCGGCCTTTGGCGCGTTGGCCGATCGGATCGGTGCTCGCCCGGTTCTGCTCGGCGGGCTGCTCGCGTTCGCGGCTGCCTCGGCCGGCTTCGTTGTCGCCGGCGAACCCGACGCCCTGGCCGTCACCCGCCTGGCCCAAGGCGCCGCCGCGGCCGCGTTCTCCCCAGCCGCCAGCACCCTGGTCGCCCGGCTCAGCCCCGACCGCCACCAGGGCCGCTGGTTCGGCAGCTACGGCGCCTGGAAGGGCCTCGGCTACACCCTCGGCCCCCTATTGGGCGGCGCGTTGGTCACCCTGGGCGGGTTCCCGCTGCTGTACGCCACTCTGGCCGGCCTTGCCCTGGCCGTCGCCGGCTGGGCCGCCACCACCGTCCCAGCCACCCCGCCCGTGCCGCGAGCCAGGGAAACCCTGCTCGGCCTGGCCCGCCGCCTCAGCCAACCCTCCTTCGTCCAGCCCACCGTCGCCCTGGCCGCCGCCACCGCCGCCCTCAGCGTCGGGGTCGGGTTCCTGCCCGTCCGCGGCGCCGCCGCCGGCCTCGGACCGCTGGCTACCGGCGCCGCTGTCTCCCTGCTCGCCGCCAGCGCCGCCCTCATCCAGCCCCGCGCCGGCCGCGCCTACGACACCGGCCACCTCCCCGGACCGGCCGGCACCGCCACCGGGCTGATCCTGACCGCTGCCGGCTTCGCCGCCGCTGCCCTGCTCCCCGGCCCGGCTGCCCTCGGCATCGCGGCGCTCACCATCGGCATTGGCACCGGCATCGTCACCCCCCTCGGCTTCGCGGCCCTGGCCGCCGCCGCCCCACCCGGCCGACTCGGTCAGACCATGGGCGCGGCCGAGGTCGGCCGCGAACTCGGCGACGCCGGCGGCCCGCTGCTGGTTGGCGCCATCGCCGTCCCAGCCGGCCTCGGCCTCGGCCTGGTCAGCCTCGCCGCCGCCCTCCTCGGAGCAGCCGCCGCGGTCGCCACCCGGCGCCCCGACACGCGGACCTGAGCCATAGCCACATGCCTCGGCTCGTCGAGCTGCCTGACTTGCTCGATCATCCAGAGGATCCGACTACTTCCTTCTGGAAGCGTCTGGATCGACGACGCACCCAACCTGCGCAGGCCAGATCCATCTGGAGCCGACCAGGCCGACACAAAGCACCAGGCCATGGACCTGGTGGTCAGCGGACTGGATGGCGCTCCCGTTTACCGGCAGGACTAGCTACTTGCCCCTGCAGCAGGGCTGATCAGCGGGTCCTAGCAGGGGAGGCGAGCCGAGTAGACGACGGTCCGCATTCCCGAGGAGCGGGTCCGTTGGGCGGGACGAGGCCGGGCGGTTGCCCTCGGCGTCGATGTAGGGGGCAGACACCGCCGATGGGGGCCTGGGTTGACACTTCAGCGCGGGAACGATCAGAGTCCGGTCGGCCAAATCCTCGGCGCAGGACGCAGAGTGGTGGGCCGGAGGAGGGAGCAGCGTGCTTATTCTCGGGTTGGTCCTGCTCGTCATCGGCTTCATCGCCAAGATCGCGATTCTGTGGACGATTGGGATCATTTTGCTGGTCATCGGCGTCCTCTTGTGGATTTTGGGGTCGATGGGGCGCCCGGTCGGTGGCCGTCGGTACTACTGGTAGCAGCCGGCGCGTCGCCGGATGATCCGACGGTCCTGTCAGGACATCGTGCCTATGGGTGGGCACCTCCTGAGCGCAGGTGAGACCCCCGGCACCGAGCGCTGGACGGCACCGCCCGCTCGTCAACGTAGCCATTGGTCTTCGGCATAGGAGGTCGCGATGCGGCGCATCGGGACACTGGTAGTCGTCATCTGGCTAATCATTGGCGTCGTTGCGGCGGCCCAGCGCAACTACTTCTCCAACTCCAAGGCCAACTGCGCCAAGCTGGGAACCATCGCGGTCACGATCGTCGCCGGTCCGTTGAACTACGCCGGGGTCAACCCGAAGGTCAAATGCAACCTGCCCCAACCGTCGAAGTAGGAGACGCCACGCCAGTCCTGCTCGCCAGGGCACATGGAGCAACGTGAACGACTCGACAGGTCGGCGACTTCAACGGCTGGGACCCCTTCGCGCACCCGCTCCGGCCGCGCCGCAACGGCACCCGCAGTGCGGTGGTGACCCTGCCGCCAGGGCACCGGTTCGCGTTCCGCTACCTGGCCGAGGGCGGCCGCTGGCACGACGACGACACCGCCGAGGCCTTCGAGCCCAACGGTGTCGGCGGCCACAACGCCGTGATCCACACCTAGCGGCACGGCTCCAACCAGGGCCGTCGCCGGTCTGGGCTGCGGCCACGGTCTGCCGGGGTGACGCCCGCGAGGGCGTCACCCCTTGACAGGCGACGAGCCGCGAAGCTACGCGGAAGTGGTGGGTTTCTGTCCAGCGGCGGCTGGCAAGGCTGGGCCACAACCAGCCAGAAACCAACAGGAAGGAGGACCCATGGGCTCTGCCGCCCAGTACTTCGAGGTCCAGGCGCCGGTCGAGCAGGTCTATGCCTACTGGCGCGACTTCTCCCACTTCCCGGCCTTCATGCCGGACGTGGAGGAGGTCACCGTCACCGGCCCGATCACAAGCCACTGGAAGGTCACCGGCCCGCTCGGCAAGTCGGTCGAGTGGGACGCCGAGATCACCGAGGACATCCCCAACCAGCGCATCGCCTGGAAGAGCGTCGGCGACGCCGAGGTCGACAACGCCGGCGCGGTCCGCTTCGACGGCCGCAACGGCATCACCAACATCGAGGTGTCGCTGGAGTACAGCCCGCCAGCCGGCAAGGCCGGCGAGCTGGTCGCCGAGCTGGTCAAGGACCCCGACAAGCAGGTCGAGCGGGCGGTCGAGAACTTCCGCATGGTGGTGGAGCGCGGCGGCCTCGGCGCCGCCTGACCGGCGCGCCTAACGCGCGGCCCTCGACGACCATAAGCCGGGGGCCGCCACGCTCAAAGGAATATCAGCCGGGAAAAGCGGCCGCCGTCAACTCCAACGCGTGGGCGCTACGAGCGCGAACCGCACTTGATCATGTCGCGGTCACCCGCGGTTTCTGGACGCAGGTGGGATGGCCGGCCGGATGTCGCTGCTGTTGGACGCCGCAAGGCGCTGGACGCTTTATCTCCGCAGTCCGACGACCAACGCGCACAAACGACGACGCCGTCGACCCGTTCCTGGATGGCCTCTCCGTCTGAGCTGCACTTCGGCCGGGCCTCATCGGCCGCCCATGCTCCCCACCATGGAAAGGTGCGGCGGGGCGCACAGGACGTCATCCGGGTATCTACGCGGTGGGACTGAGGCCCACGCTCGACCAGACAGGTATGGCCGAGTTGCTCCGATCCGAACCCTGAGTGGGACTCGAGACGTCGACACCAGTCCACTGCCCTCTGGCCGGCTCCGGCCCGCCCTCCAGCGGCTGCCCGGGTACAGCGGTCAGCGATCCCCGGTGCGCCCGGGCCGACCAGGCCGCTTGTCCGGCTTGGGCGCGGTTGTGTAACGGCCGCGATCCTGACGCCGTTTCCTTCAGCGTTGTCGCAGTCTGCCGATCGTGATCCTGACCGCACCTGCGCGTCGTCCGAGGAGGTCCGAGTGGGGATCGGTTTCAGCCTGTTCTTGATTGTCGTCGGCGCCATCTTGACCTTCGCCGTGGACGTGAACTCCTCCAGCGGGTTCAGCATCGACACCGTCGGGATCATCCTGATGCTCGGCGGGTTGCTCGGGTTGGTGTTGTCGGCGCTGTTCTGGAGCAGCTTCTCGCCCTGGAGTCGGCGCAGGACCGTGGCCGGCGGGGACCGGGTGGTCGAGGAGCGTCGGATCGACCGGGAGTTCTAGCCACCAGGTATGCCGCAAGGAGCCGACGCATGCCCGTGGCCGGCGCGGAAGCAGCGCTGGCGGGTGACGCTCGAGAGCAGCTAGCCAGTGAGAAGGGAGGGTCCGCGATGCCAGCTCCCAGTGTTGAGGAGGTCCAGGCCTGGGTGGGCCGGGTCATGGTCGACCGCGACGGCAACCGGCTGGGTGAGATCACCGATATCTACCTGGATCGCGAAACCGAGCGGCCAGAGTGGGCGGTGGTGCGGACCGGCCTGTTCGGGTTGCGGTCGAGCTTTGTCCCGCTGGCCGAGGCCAGCGAGGTCGGCGACCAGATCCGGGTGCCGCATGAGCGGACGCTGGTCAAGGATGCCCCCAATATTGAGGCCGATGGGCAGCTGTCGGAGGCTGAGGAGGCCGAGCTGTACCGGCACTACGGGCTGGACTACGACAACGTGACGGCCGACAGCGACCAAGCGGCGAGTCAGCAGCTTGGCGACCCGGCGGTCGGTCCGCCGAGCGGCCCAGCGGGCGATG
>Ga0307409_100000492_pt1 | contig 16995 bp, 16 predicted proteins | sample 322Ometagenome_2_FD_203888 | JGI IMG/M metagenome (GOLD analysis project Ga0307409, IMG submission 203888) | Maize rhizosphere microbial communities from greenhouse at UC Davis, California, United States - 322HYB-O-2 | ecosystem: Host-associated > Plants > Roots > Rhizosphere > Soil | place... | reverse complement strand
CGCCATCCTGCTCTTTGGCGTCACCGCCCTCTACAGCGTGTTCTCCGGTCTCTGGGGCGTCATCGTCACGGACGCCTTCCAGTTCGTGGTGGCTATGGGCGGCACCATCCTGCTGGCCGTGCTGGCCGTGAACTCGGTCGGGGGGCTCGACGTCCTGGTCGAAAAGTCCGCGGCGCACTTCGGCTCGGCCGATGCCGCCTTCGGCGTTCTGCCGCCGCTGGATCAAGCCTGGTTGCCCCTCTCCACGCTGATGATTTTCCTGGGCGTTCAGTGGTGGGCTGCCTGGTATCCCGGCCAGGAGCCCGGTGGTGGCGGGTACATCGTACAGCGGATTCTCTCGGCGAAAGACGAGCGGCATGGGTTGCTCGCCACCCTCTGGTTCACCATCGCCCATTTCGCGCTGCGGCCCTGGCCCTGGATCCTGGTCGGGTTTGTCGGTCTCATTCGCTATCCCGGACTGGCCAATCCGGAGGAAGGCTACGTTCGCGTCATGGTCGATGTCCTGCCCTCACCCTTCAAAGGCTTGCTCCTGGCTGCCTTTGCCGCGGCCTACATGAGTACCATCAGCACCCATCTCAACTGGGGCGCGTCCTATCTAGTGAACGATGTGTACCTCCGCTTCATCAAGCCGACCGCGAGCCCCCGAGCGCAGGTCATCGCGTCACGGACGGCCACGGCCGCGCTCATGGTGTGCTCGCTCATCGTCATGAGCTTTCTCAGCAGCGTGGAGCAGGGATGGAAGATCCTGATCGGCCTGGGCGCCGGAACCGGGCTGGTGTTCATCCTTCGCTGGTACTGGTGGCGGGTGAATGCCTGGTCTGAGATCAGTGCCATGGTTGCGTCTTTCGTGACCTCCATGGTGCTGGCGCGCTACGGATATAATCTGGACGATCTCTCCCAAGCCACCTATGCGATCACCATGCTCATCACGGTCGCCGTCACCACGGTGGTGTGGCTCGCAGTCACCTATGCCACCGGGCCGGAAAGCGAGGCCACGCTCGATCGGTTTTACCGGAGGGTCCGCCCGGGGGGTCCGGGCTGGAGGCCGGTGGCGGCTCGGTTGGGGTTTGAAGGAGATCCCATACCAGGCGGGGCGCTCTCCTGGGTCAATTGGGTGGCCGGACTGGCGGCGGTGTACTGCGCGGTGGTGGCGCTGGGCGCTGCTCTGACCGGTTCCGGTCTAAAGGGAGGGCTCTACGGGATTGCGGCAATTGCGGCTTTTGCCTTGATCCAGCGCAACTTGCGCGCCGATGCGCGACTTACTGCTCACGTTGACAGGACCGAAGGCGTCGGCTTAGGTTTCTCTCAATCAAGTTGATGGCTTCCACTGCTGCAGTTCATTTTAAGCAGGGACCACATAAGGAGTTAGCATGAGCGGTGTCGAGCAGCAGTCTCCCGTAACCGGGTTCAACATGGTGTTGACCTCCCGGGCGGCTGAAGAGGTCCAAAAATTCATCGCCCAGGAACAGGTGTCCGCTGATAGCGCCGGGCTCCGGGTCAGCGTGCTCCCGGGCGGGTGTTCCGGCTTCAAGTACAGCCTGAACATCGAAGAGCGTCCGCTGGAAGACGACATGGTCTCGGAGATCAATGGTGTCCGGGTGTTTGTCGATGGGTTTAGCGCTCAGTATCTGACCGGTATCACCATCGATTACGTCAGCTCGATGCAGGGCTCGGGCTTCACGTTCAACAATCCGAACGCCAGTGGCGGGTGCGGATGTGGCAGCAGTTTTACTGCGTAGGACAGTGAGAAGTGAGAGGTAAGGAGTGAGAGGGGTGTTCCATTGCCTTTCTCACTCTTTTTCTTGGGGTAGATCGTACCGGCCTACTCCCTCTAACCTCTCACCTCTTACCTCTTACCTCATCTGAGCCGCCCCGACCTCGTTGTTGTAGTCCTGTACTTTGTTTTCACCCTGGGCCTGGGACTCTGGGTCGCGCGGCGCCAGCGCAGCGCCACGGACTACTTCCTGGGCGCCCGGGACCTGCCCGCCTGGGCCATTCTGCTGTCCATCGTCGCGACTGAGACCTCGGCGCTGACGGTGATCTCGGTCCCGGGTATCGGCGCGCGCGCCGACCTGACTTTCCTTCAGCTGACCTTCGGATATCTCCTGGGCCGTATTGGCGTAGCCCTCTGGCTCCTGCCGGGCTATTTCCGGGGCGACCAGGAGACCGCATACGCCAGGCTTGAATCGCGATTCGGAGTGGGCACCCGCCGGCTCACCTCGATGGTATTTCTAGTTACGCGGTTCCTGGGAGATGCGGTCCGCGTGTTTGCCAGCGCCATTCCACTGGCGCTGGTGACCGACTGGAGCGTGCCCACTTCCATTGTGGTGATGGGAATGGTCACCATGATCTACACCTGGTTCGGTGGATTCAAAGCCGTGGTGTGGACCGACGTGTTGCAGCTCTCGGTGTATTTGGCCGGTGGTATCGGCGCTCTTCTGGTGGCCTGGAACTTGGGTGGTGGCGCTGACTCGGCACTCCAACTGGCCCGCGAGGCAGGCAAGCTGAGAATCGTGGATCCCGCACTGGACTTCACCCGCACTTATACGCTTTTGGGCGGGCTGGTCGGCGGGGCCATGCTGTCCGCCGCATCGCACGGCACCGATCACCTGATCGTGCAACGATTGCTGGCCACTCGATCGCTGCGCGATGCCAGGGTTGCGCTCGTCGGGTCAGGGGTGATGGTCATTCTGCAGTTTGCCCTCTTTCTCCTGGTGGGCTCGGCCATCTGGGCAGCTGGCCTGGCTCCCGCCGGCGTCCCGGGCGATGAGCTGTTCCCTTCCTTTGTCCTGCATTATCTGCCAACCGGTCTGGCGGGCCTGGTGGTGGCCGGGATTCTCGCAGCGGCTATGGGGACTCACAGCTCCGCGATCAACTCCCTCGCCTCGTCGGCCACCCACGATCTCTACGCCTCCTGGACCGGTCGGCACGACCCAACGCACCTGCTGAAAGTGGGCCGGCTCTTGTCGGCCATCTGGGCCACGGCGCTGGTGGGAGGAGCACTGTTCTTTCACTACGCCACCAGTGGAAAAGACACTCCGGTGGTGGTCCTCGCCCTGTCTATTGCATCCATCACGTACGGTGCGCTGCTCGGGACTTATCTGCTCGCGAGCCGATGGCCCCGGGCACAGAGCCGCGACGTGGTGGTGTCGGTTGCAGTGACGGTGATCGTGATGCTGCTCGTGGTGTTCGCCAAACAGCTGTCCACCATCTCCGGAATGGAATGGCTCGCACCGGTGGGCCGGCTCGCCTGGCCCTGGTACGTTCCCCTCGGCACCTCGCTGGCCGTGTTGACCGGGGTGGCCTTCAGCTACCTTCCGCAGGGGTCGGTTAAGAGAATTGCCACGGATGAACCGGGATAAGCCGCAACGATCGCTCTTCCTGCGGTTGCCCAATTGGCCGCAGATCAACCCAGAGGCAGTGTGTCTTTGAACAAAAATTGCGAAACCCATCCGCCTGAATCGGAGCTCATGGATTCACGGATTCACCCGTGTCGATCCGTGGCACAGCTGCTATTCGTGTCACCCGCGTCGCGGATGCTGCGTTCATCTGCGGCTAAGGCATTCATCCAGGAACCCAGATGCCGAAGACACTGATCGGCGCCGACGTGGGTGGAACCAAGACGGCCGTCGCGGTCTCCCGCGATGGCAAGATCGTCGGCCGGGCGGATGGCCCTGGTGCGGCAGTTCGGCCCGGTCGAGCCCTGGCTTCGGCAAGCACCATTATTGAGGTGGTTCGCGCGGCCCTCTCGGAGGCGGGGCGCCTCCAGGGAGACGTGCTGGTGGTCGGTGCCGCTGGCGCGGGCCGCCAGCCCGAGCGGGACGAGCTGCGTACCGCCCTCCGGAACGAGAACCTTACCTCCCATGTACTGGTGACCACCGACATCGAGATCGCCCTGTCCGGCGCCTTTGCCGATGGTCCCGGGATCGTCGTGAGCGCCGGAACCGGCAGCGTGGCGGTAGGCCGTGATCAGCAGGGCAACCGCCACCGGATCGGGGGGTACGGCTGGCAAATGGGCGATGAAGGAAGCGGGTACGCAATCGGCCGGGCGTCCCTGGGTGCGGTCAGCCGTGCCCGGGACGGGCGCAGCCCGCCCACCGCGCTGAGCGAGCGAATTCTTCAGGCAACACGCAGCGCGGACTTCGACGCTCTGATCCGATGGGCTGCGGGAGCGTCACCGGCCGAGGTTGCCGCCCTGGCTCCGCACGTGGTCGCGGTCGGTGCGGCTGGGGACCCTCTGGCGCAAGGGATCGCTGATTATGCCGCGCGAGAGCTGTCCCAGCTCGCGATCTGTCTGCTGCCGAAGATGCAGCTCACTCCACCGGTGCGGGTCGCCGTTACCGGCGGTCTCCTCAGTCCGGACCAGCCACTCCGCCGGGCCCTGCTGGCTAAGCTCCGCGAGGAGCCCTCGTTCCAACCAACCGAAGCGCCGGTCGACGCCGTCGCGGGCGCTCTGATGCTCGCCGCGGCCGTAGAGATCTAGCTTACCCCTTTCGCGAGGCCGCCCGCCCAATCCGGCTGTGCCGGATTCCGTACAACATATAGATCACAAGGCCGAGAGCGAGCCAGATGCCGAATCGGATCCAGGTGAGGGTCGGCAGCTGCAGCATGAGATAGAGGCAGGCGACAATCGAGATGATAGGAGTCAGTGGGACGAACGGCGCCCGGAAGGGCCGCGGTCGATTGGGCTCGAGCTTCCGCAGCACGATGACACCGGCAGACACCAGCACGAAGGCAAACAGCGTCCCGATGTTCGTCAGGTCTACCACTTCCGCAATATTCGCGAAGGCAGCAAACGTGGCCACAAACGTGCCCGTGATGATCGTGCCGATGTAGGGCGTCTTGAATCGCGGATGCACCCGCGCCAGAAAAGGCGGGAGTAGGCCGTCCCGCGCCATGGACATGAAGATGCGAGGCTGACCCAGCTGGAACACCAGAAGCACGCTGCTCATGGCAATGACGGCGCCAAGCGACACGATGAACCGGGAGATCGACAGCAGCCGGGGAGAGCCATCCGCCAGCGAGAGGGCGGTAATCATTGGTTCAGCGGTGCCCAGCCGGTTCCACGGCGCCATGCCGGTCATCACCAGCGAGAGAATGATGTACAAGACCGTGCAGATGACGAGACTCATGATGATGCCGAACGGCATGTCCCGGGCTGGGTCTTTGGCTTCCTCCGCTGCGGTGGACGTGGCGTCGAATCCGATGTAGCTGAAGAAGATGATGGCGGCACCCGCGCTGATCCCGGCCCAGCCATTCGGAGCAAAGCCACCCAGTGCGGGGTTGCTCCAGTTGTGCGGCCTGATCAGCGTCAGCCCCACTGCGCAGAAGAAGAGGATGATTCCGATCTTGAGCAGCACCATCGCGTTGTTCGAATTTGCCGATTCGCGGATACCGATCACCAGAACTACCGTGATGAGCGCCACGATAAGAAACGCCGGCAGATTGCAGATGAGGGGAAAGCCAAAGAGATTCGGCGCGGTGCCCAACGCAGAAGCCAGGTAGGTCGAGGTGGGGTCGGTGGCACCCGAGGCCACCGCCTGCGCTGCCATGTGAGCCGAGCGGTAATCGGTGGCAAGCCAGGCCGGGAACGAGATGCCGAAGTGCGACATCAGCTCCCGAAAGTAGCCGGCCCACCCGATCGCCACGCCGATGTTGCCGACCGCGTACTCGATGATCAGATCCCAGCCGATGATCCAGGCTACCAGCTCTCCCAGCGATGCGTAGGCGTAGGTGTAAGCCGATCCGGAGATGGGCACCATCGCCGCGAACTCGGCATAACACAGTGCGGCAAAGCCGCAGGTCAGCGCCGTCAGCAGGAACGAGAGGACGATCGCCGGCCCGGCTCCCGGGCGAAGCGGGTCGCCCACAATGGCGGTCCCGGTCGTGGCGAAGATGCCGGCGCCGATCGTGGCACCAACTCCCAATGCAGTCAGATGCCACTTGTTGAGGGATCGCCGGAGCCCGCCGCGCTCCAGGATGTCGTTTTCGCAGTCCTGGATGGATTTGCGGATGAAGAGCCGACTCATGCGATCCTCGTGGAGGAAGACAAACCGGGGTCTCGAGCCCACCCGAACGGGTGACGCCCGGACCTGGAGCTGCGCAGCGGACTACGAGCTGCTCTTACCGGGGAGTGTGAAGGAGATTGTGGTGGTACCTGGAATGGACGTACCATCCGGAGCCCGGGCGGGTGTGAAGCGGAACGCGCGCATGACCTCGTCGAACTTCTTGGCGTAGTCGCGATCTTTGATTTCGGGCTCTACCCGATAGCGCTCGACTCTCCCGTCGTTCTGAACCCAGAAGGTGACGTTGAGCGAGAGACCCCGCAGCTCTTTCGGCGGGTTATCGAAGGGGAACGCCATATCCCGTGGTTCTGGTGGCCGCGCCCTGCCCCCCTCACCACCAGCCCCCGACCCGGCTCCCGCTCCTTGGTTGCCCTGCCCCTCACCCGATCCCGGCTTTCCTGAGGTCCCTCCAACGGGGCCACCACCCTGACCAACACCGCTGTCACGTACAGCGACACTTGGCTGTCGGCCCTTGGTAGTATCCACCTCCGACGGTGCCACCTTCGGCGGTTCCGGCTGGCGGACGGGCCTCGGAAGCACTGGAGGCGGGGTTGGAACCGGCGGCGTTCCCCGCTGTGGTGCCGGCTTCTCCGCCTCTGGGGGCGAAGGCAGCGTAATATATGCCACCCGGGGTCCGCCGCCACCGCCGCCACCACTCGCCCCACCCGAGAACGGCGAGTTCTCCGGCCCCGGTGCCCGGCTCCACACATGTTCTCCGTGAGCAACTAGCGCCGCCAGCAACAGTGCGTGCAGTGCCAGGGAAACCACGAGGCCGCCCGACCGCCGGGGAGCCGAAGGAGGTTTCAGGGTGAGGGGGGCCGGCGGGCGCGTAGTTACCTCGTGGCGAAGGGAGGGCCAAGTCGGGTCAGGTATGAACATAAAACCAGTGACGCTGCACCCGGGCAGAAACGCACGCGGGGACCTTGGAGGTCCCCGCGCTCTGCTTACCGGCAACGTCTCAGAAAGAGCTTTCGACTTTCCGGTCCTGCCGACTGTCCCGTCCTTCCCTACTGACTCCTGGCCGGCTGCTGACGATCCGCTTCGCGCGGGGTGAAGCCGATGATCTGGACTCCGGCTCCGCGGGCGACGTCCATGGCCTCGATTACGTCCTGATACAGCCGATTGGGTCCGGCCTTGATGAACAGGAGCTTGGCCGGACGCGCATCGTAGATGGCATGAATCTGAGTATCCAGCTGGTCCTTAGGTACCGGCTGGCCGTTGATGGAGTACCCGCCGTTATCCGCCAGCTCCAGCACGATCTGGCTCGGTGGGGCCTTGTTCGTTTGCGGAGTATCCGGCGGAGGCACCTGCACATCCAGCGCCATCCGCGAGAGCGGCTGCGTGATCATGAAGATGATCAGCAGTACCAGGAGCACGTCGATCATCGGGGTGACATTGATGTCCGACTGCACTCCACCGCTCGATGCCCCTGCGGTCATCGCCATGTCACTTCTTCTCCTTCTCGTCGCCTGCGAACACGACGGACTTGTTCGGCTCGGTGATCGCGGCCATGACCCGGACGCCGGCCCGGCGCGCGGTCTCGACCGCCTCCTGAACCTTGGAGTACTTCAGCTGATTATCCGCCTTGAAGTAGAGAATCTTGTCCTCGGTCCGGGCGGCGAAGATCGAGCGGAGCTGATCTTCCAGTGCGTTGGCGCCACCCGAGAGTGCTCGCCCGTTCAGGAAATAGCGGCCACTCTGGTCGATGCCCAGCACCACTTCGTTCTCACCCTCCGGGCGAGGGTCCAGGTTCTTCCCTTTGGGCAGTGTGGCCTTGAACCCCGCCGCGATCAGCGGGGTGACGATCATAAAGATGATCAGGAGCACCAGCATGACGTCGATCATCGGCGTGACGTTGATGTCCGACTTGACCGAGGTCCCCCCGGCGTTACCCGTGGATATGGCCACTGCCGGTCACCGCCTTCTGGGCCTGGAATTCCTTGGTGAAGATCGAACGCCCGAACTCGCTCCCCACACTCTTGATCAGATAGTCGATCAGCTCTTTGGAGCCGTACGTCATCTCGACCGTGAGATTCTCGATCTTGGTGGTGAAGTAGTTGTAGGCCCACACCGCCGGGATCGCCACCATCAGACCGAAGGCCGTGGTGATGAGGGCTTCGGCGATACCGGCCGAGATGCCGGCCAGACCGCCCGACGCACCCTGCTGCGCCATGCCCACAAACGCGTTCACGATACCCATGGTCGTGCCGAGCAGACCGACGAACGGGGCGGTGGAACCGACGGTACCGAGCACGCCCAGGCCGCGCTTGAACTCCGACAATACGATCAGCATCTGCCGCTCGACCGCACGCTCTGCCGAGTTGATATCGGCAGCGGTGATGGTCGCCCGATCCCGCAGCAGCGGCTTCACCTCGAACAGCGCCTCACCGACCACCCGCGAGAGATGGCTCTTCTTGTTCTTCTCGGCCAGGGCGATGGCCTGGTCCAGGTTCTCTTCCTGAATGGCGCGGGAGAACTGGGGCGCGAACTTCCGGGTTTCGCGCTCGCTCCGCTTCAGCTGCACGAGCTTGGTGATCACGATGGTGAGGGAGTAGATGGACATGATCGCCATGACGACCACGATGCCTTTGGCAAAGGCGCCCATCTGGCCCCACAGGTGAAGTAGATCTACACTCATGTTGTCATGCCTCCAGGGGGAACGAAAGCGACTGCTGCGAGAGCTATTGCTGCTTGAATGAGACCGCCTGCTGCACCAACTGCCGCACCGGTCGGCCCTTGAACTTGGCCGGCTTGAACACACTCTTGAGGATAGCTTCGCGAGCGGGCTCCGCGAACGCCGGGTGAGTCGTCTTCATGACCTTGAAGGACGGACCCTCGACGTGGCCGGTGGTATCTACAATGAATTGCATCTCGACCCGGCCGGTAATGCCGGCGCTGGCCAGCACCGGCGGATAGCGCGGCTGCGGCTGCGAGATGACCTGCACCGGATCGTCCAGCTGAGCCTCGAGGAAGACCTCACCGGTAACTGGTCCGGTTCCGCCTTCGATGCCGGTGCCGATGCCGCCTTCGACTCCCTTACCGGTGAAATCCCGAGGGTCGAACGGCTTCTCGTTCAGATCGACCGGCGGAATGTCCTTGGGGATGTCGGTCGGCGCCACCACCGTCTGGAAGCCTTTCGGCGGCGGATTGGCGGCCACGACGACGTCGGGCGGGGGCTGCTCCGGCGGCGGCTTCGGGGGCTCCGGCGGCTTCAGAAACACCATGGTGGTGTCGACGGGCCGGTTCTTTATCGTCTCGGCGACGCCTTGGGTGGCTTTCACCGCACCCACGATCACCAGCCCGTGGAGCAGCAGGGACAGCGCCGTCTGTCCAATGGTACGCTGGTTCTTCTGCTTGGATTCGATCAGGTTCTCGAACACGCAACTACCTCCAGGGGGAGAGTAATCGTGCCCGGAAAGTAAGGCCCGCTGAAAACATCATCTTTGCCTGCAGATGTCATTTCCATTACAGCTGCATTAGCAACTGACCCAGTGCATAGCAGACGCACATCCGCTGGCCGGAACAACCCTACTGAGCCGCGCAAGACTCCGGCGTGATCTGACTCACAGGACTACGGCCCTATGTTACCCTTGCCCGGCCTTTTGGCAAGCAAAGGTGTCATCGGCTCAGAAACCGGATCGACTGACGCACGCGCACCGGGACCGGAACACCATGTCGAAGTGCCGGCCTGAAACGAGCGTCCGCCAGCGCGTCTATGGCTGCCCTGGAAAACGCGCGGTGTGGGCTGGTTCGCACCTGCATCGTTGCCCGATCGACTCGGCCATTGCTCGAGATCACATACTCCAACTCCACCAGTCCATTCAACCCGCTCCCCTGAAGCACCTCCGGATACCGGGGTCGAACCTCGCCAGCAAGCTCCGGAGAGCGGTCGACATCCGTGACGGAAAGGATGGAGTCCACCAGGCGTAGCTCTCGACCGGGAGGGAGGCCCAAAGAGCCTGGAGAGGTGAACCGATGGGCGCTGGACGGGCCGGGGGGAGCCACAGTCGCCACCCGCAAATCCAGGACGGGCCGGTCGAAACGCATCGCCGGAATGACAACCGCCGGGGGCGTGGGCAACTCCGGCGATTGGTGTGGCTCCTGCAGCCAAGGCCGAGGGCGAAATGCTTGCGCCAGCCGCAGGTCGACCCGAATCGTGTCCCGTGGCAGGGGACGTTCGTACGGCGCATCCGTTCCTCCAGTGACCACTGCGACAGCGGCTCCGTGCAGCGCAATTGCCAGAACAGCCGATCGCTTCCACGACAGCGAGCCTACGTCAGAGGCCAACAGCATTTCGAACATGGAGGCTCCTCGTAGAGTCCTCCTCTACATACCGTCTCCTCCTGAACCGGGCGTGTGCGGAAAATGACAGGAGTGTAAAACCAGGGTGAGAACTTCTGCCCTACTGAGCCTGCGTGAGCTCGAACCCATCCGCGTCCAAACAATCAAGGATGCATCGTGCAATGCTGCATGTTAACAAGTGAAAATTCAGCACAAAGGCACAAAGGACACAAAGGATCTCCGGCATGACGGCTCGTACGAAATCGTCGGCGCAGCCATCGAGGTGCACCGAAAGCTCGGACCGGGCCTACTGGAGTCGGCTTACGAAAGCTGTTTATGCAGGGAGTTGTTACTTAGGGGCCTGGCGTTTCAGCGGCAGGTTCCGCTGGCTCTGGAGTATCGAGGTCTACAGTTAGACTGCGGGTATCGGCTCGATCTGGTGGTTGAACGATCTATAATCGTGGAAGTGAAGGCCACGCGAAAAATCCTGCCAATCCACCGGGCTCAAGTCCTCACGTATCTCAAGCTCACCCATCTCCGTCTCGGCCTTTTATTCAACTTCAATGTCGAGATACTTCGCTGCGGCCTCTACCGAATCATCAACGGGTGACAATCCTTCGTGTCCTTTGTGCCTTTGTGGTGAATGATTTGAGGAACGACACTGTGGATCTCAAAGGTTGTTCGCCGGCGGTTTGGGCAGGCGCACCGTAAAGACTGAGCCTCTCCCCGGCCGGCTTTGCACGGTAATGGAACCACCGTGCGCCTCCGCAATCCACTTGGTAATCGCCAGGCCCAGCCCGGTGCCCGGGCGCTCGCCGGTGCGGGAGCGGGCCTGATCCGCCCGCCAGAATCGATCGAAGATATGGGGGAGGTCGCCGGCGGCGATGCCAATCCCGGTATCGCGGACGGTAAACGTGACCCCATCCTGGTCTTCCTCCAGACTCAACCCGATCGTCCCTCCCTGCGGCGTGTATTTGATGGCATTGGTCACCATGTTGAGCAGCATCTCGCGGATCCGGTGCCGGTCAACCGGGAGGCGAACCGGCAAATCCGGCATCGCGTGCGAGGTGCTGACCCTGGCGTTCTCGCCCAGCATCCCCGCGGTCTCGGCCACATCGGCCACGATCTCCCGGAGATCACTCTCCTCCACCGCGAGCGGCGCCCGGCCCTCGTCCGCCCGGGCCAAGGTCAGCAGGTTCTCCACCATTTCCGTCATCTGGTTGATCTGCGCCAGCGTTTCGTCCAGCGACTGGAGGATCTCATTCGGAGTGCCCGGGTGAACCAGCGCCCGCTCGACCCCGGCGCGCAGCACCATCAGTGGCGTCTTGAGCTCGTGACTCGCATCGGCGGTAAAGCGATGCAGGCTGGAGAAGCTCCGTTCCAGCCTGGTCAGCATGCCATTGACGGTTGCCGCCAGCCGTGCCATCTCGTCGCCCGAGAGCGGAACCGCCAGCCGGCGATGCAGGCTGGTGCCATCGGAGATGGCGTCCACTTCATCCATGATCCCCTGCACCGGCCGGAGGCTGGTACCCGCCAGCCAGTATCCCACCAGAACGGCGCCGATCAGGATGACCGGCGCGATCAGCAGCATGGACCGGAGGAGATCCGCCGGGCCGAACGATGCCTGTCGGGTCGGCGTCGCCACCAACAACCCGCCAATACCGGGGCCCGCGTTGCTCACCGGCGCCACCAGGTAGCGCATCGTCCCAGCCGGCTGCCCCAGGCTCAACACCCCCGAGTGACGCACGAGCGGGAGAGTATCGAGCGGAGCCGTGAGACGCTCCAGGGCGGGAGCGCTGAGTGATCGAGTGACGTCCGAGAGGCCCAGCACCTGACCCGCCGTGTCGGCCACGATCAGGTAGTCCCGCGCGGCCTCGAGATAGGCACTGATGCCCGGGTCCAGCGAGGGGTTGAGATTGGAGGTGGTGATGATGCGGCCGAGGACCTTGTACGACTGCGCGAGCCAGCGTTGCGCCAGATCCGCTTCCAGTGCAAGTCGCTGGTCCAACTCGCGGACGCTGGCCTGGCGACGTTCGATATACAGCGCAGTTCCGAAGGCCAGTATCGTTACCGCGAGCGCCACCGTGTACCACAGGGTGAGCCGCCGGCGGATGGTGGCCACGTCAGGCCTTCACTACGTATCCGACGCCGCGCACGGTGTGCACCAGCTTCTGCGCGTGGCCGGTATCGACCTTCTTGCGCAGGCGATTGATCACGACGTCGACGATGTTCGTGCCGGGGTCGAAGTGATAATCCCAGGCATACTCGGTGATCAGGGTGCGGGACATAACCCGTCCCGCGTGGCGCATGAGGTACTCCAGGACGGTGTATTCCTTGGGGGTCAGCTCGATGCGCTCGCCGCCCCGGCGGACCTCCCGGGTTTCCCCATCGAGCTCGAGGTCGCCCACCCGGAGGACCGGCGAGCGGATCTCCTTCGGCCTCCGCCCGAGCGCCTCCACCCGGGCGAGAAGCTCCTCGAAGGCAAACGGCTTGGTCACGTAATCGTCCGCTCCCGAGCGAAGCGCCTGCACCTTGAAGTCCACCGCGTCCTGCGCAGTCAGCACCAGCACCGGCGTGGTGTTCCCTCGGTCGCGCAGCGTGCGGAGCACCTCCAGGCCGTTCATCTCCGGCAGCCGCAGATCCAGCACGATGAGATCGTAGCGACCACCTGAGGCCAGCCTCAGCCCTTCCATCCCGTCCTCGACCAGATCGGCGTGGTAGCGCTGCTCCTCCAGGCCTCGTTTGACGTATTGCCCCACGGTGCGGTCGTCTTCCACCACCAGAATCTTCATGCGTCCACCGGCAGAAACACCCGAAAGGTCGAACCCCGCCCCGGCTGGCTGTCCACCTCGATCCGGCCCCGGTGGTCCTCGACGATGCCGTAGCAGATGGAGAGGCCCAGACCGGTGCCCCGCCCGGGCGGCTTTGTGGTATAGAACGGCTCGAAGATCTTGGATCGGTCCGCCCGGGGAATGCCCACGCCGTTGTCCTCGACTTCGACCACTACCTCGTCCGAGCGATTCGGATTGCGGCCGGTTCGCACCGTGAGCTTGCCTCGCCGGTCATCCATGGCATCCACAGCATTCAGCATCAGCGCCATGAAGACCTGAGTCAGCTGCTCGGCATTTCCGATGGTCGCCGGGAGCGTGGTCTCCAGTTCCCGCACCAGCGTGAGTCGCTTGAATCGCTGATGATGTTTCAGCAGAAACAGGGTCTCCTCCACGACCGTGTTGAGCAGCACCCGACCTTTGGTCTTGCCTTTGGGGCGGCTGAAGTCGAGCAGGCCGTCCACGATCCGGGTGCACCGGTCCACTTCCTTGTCGATGATCTCCAGATATTCGTCCACCGTTGTCCGTTCGGTCTTTCTGAGGGCGTCCAGCCGCCCGCCAATCGCGGCAACACAGGCGCTGATCGTGGCGAGAGGATTGTTGATCTCGTGCATGACGCCGGCAGCCAGCTGTCCGATAGCGGCCAGCTTTTCACTCTGCATGATCTGCCCCTGGATCCGGCGGGACTCGGTCACATCCTCACCGATGGTGATGACGTGACTGATCTCGTCGCCCTCGAGCCGCATCGGGATCTTGCTCAGCCGGAACGAGCGGAGCTCCCCGCCCAGCATCACGTCGAGCTCGTCCTGCAGAACCTCGCCGGTCCGGAAGACCCGGTCGAAATCCGCCCGCAGCTCTTCTGCCGGCTGCCGGGTCAGAACCTCGAACACCTGCCGGCCGACGACCTCGTCGCGCCGAAGACCCGGGGCTCCGATCTCCCGCTGCCGATTCCAGATCTGGATCCGGTAGTCTCGATCGATGACGTACAGGCCGACCGGGAGGCTGTCGATGACCAGACTGATGAAGCGGCGCTGCCCCTCGATCTCCCGGGACTGGGCTGCCACCTCGATGGCCAGGTCTGCCGAAAGAGCCAGCGAGGCCAGATATGGCGCGAGCAGGTCTGCAATGATGGTGAGGACCTGCCGCGGCTCAGGACCCAGCTCGGGAGACGCCTCGAGCACCCCCATGAGCGCCTCTTCGTGCTCCAGCGAGAGCCGCACACCGGGGCGATTCGAGGGGATCTCGTGGGCTGATTGTGCCAGCAGGGGCTCACCCTGATGTGGGGGGGAGACCACCGCGCGGAAGCCGCTGGTGAGGGGATCCCGGAACCAGACGATCACTCGTTCTGCCGGCAGACCGGCCCGAAGCAGATCCGCAACTGCTCTCAGGACATCGCCCGCTTCCCGCCCTGCATTCAGCAGCTTGGCAGCCTGACCTACCAGCGCAAGGCCGTTGCCCGTGGTCAGTGCGAGCTCCGTCTGCCTGGAGTGGCCACCGCAACACTCAGGATCCGCCAATCGTCGTCGATCCGGCGAAGCACGATGTGCTCGATCCACTCGCCCTCGATGGCGGTGGGGCCCGATGGTGTAGTGCGCCGGGTTGTCAGCCACACGGCGGCCAGATCTCCTTCCTGCCGGAGATCGCTTCGCAGAACCCGGACGTCGAAGTTCCCCCGCTCGGCGCTGCGAAGCCACCGCTCCAGACTCTGGAGCGCGGCGTCAATCGACACGGCCTGGTGATAACTGGTGGGCGCTCCCGGTCCGATCGGACCGGCGTAGGAGCCATCCTGCCAGAACAGCGCGCGCACACCGCTCCAGTCCCGTTGCGAGAGGCGGCGGGCGTAGCGGCTGAGCAGACGTTGAATGGTGTCCTCGTCGCGGCGGGTTCCCGTGGGAGTGCGATCCTCGATTCGGCATCCCGTCACCGCCAGGAAGCCGAGCCCGAGCGCCGCGATGTGTCGGCCCCTTAGGCGGATCGTCGGTGGGCCTCCAGTTGGGCCAGAAGCTCATCGTTCTCCCGCCGGGTGCCGGGAGTGTCTTCGGAAAAAGCCCACCGGACGATCCCGTTGGGATCGATCAGCACGTAAGCCCGGTTGGAGAAGAACTTATCCTCCAGCAGCGTGCCGTAGCGCCGGCTCACCTCCCGCTTGAAGTCACTCAGCAGGTCCACCCCGATGCGCTCCTTGGCCTTGAACTCCTTCAGCGTGGGAATCGAGTCCACGCTGATCGGCAGCACCACCGTAGTGGCATCGCGGAAGCGGCTGTAATCCTCGGTGAAGGAGCACATCTCCTGGGTGCACACCGAGGTGAAGGCGAGGGGGAAGAACGCGAGCAGTACGTTCTTCCCTCTCAGTTTGGAGAGCGTGACGTCGACACCCGCGGTGGATGGCAGGGTAAAATCGGGTGCAGGGGTGCCCGGCTGCGGGAGCGATGCCATGAGCTCAGTCTCTCACCGCATGGCCTTTTCCCGGCCCCGTGCTTTCTCGAACCGGCTGGCCACGTCGGTCCAGTTGACCACGTTCCACCAGGCGGTGACGTAGTCGGGCCGCCTATTCTGGTACTTGAGGTAATAGGCATGTTCCCACACGTCGCAGCCGAGCACCGGGATCTTCCCGGTCATGAGTGGCGTGTCCTGGTTGGGCGTGCTCTCGATAGTGAGCTTCCCACCACGGTCGGCAACGAGCCAACCCCAGCCGCTGCCGAAGCGCCCGACACAGGCCTTGGCGAACTGTTCCTTGAACTGACTAAAGCCGCCGAAGCTGCTGGTGATTGCCTGGGCCAGCTCCCCGCCCGGCTCCTTGGCTCCACCCGGCGCCATCATCTCCCAGAACATCGTATGATTGGCGTGGCCTCCCCCATTATTTCGAACCGGTGTTTTGATGGCATCCGGCAGCCGGTCAACGCCGGCAAGCAGCTCTTCGATCGACTTCTGCTGCAAGTCGGGATGCGACTCGAGCGCGGCGTTCAGGTTGTTGACGTAGGCCGCATGGTGCTTGTCGTGATGGATCCGCATCGTCTGCTCGTCAATATGCGGTTCCAGCGCCTTGTAGTCATAGGGCAGAGGGGGAAGGGTGAACGGCATGAACAGCTCCTCGCGCTGAAGACATCGTACAGTCAAATTCGTTCCGGCTCAGACGCGAAATATCATTCTGTGAGAGAGAGGGGTCAACGATACAATGGCGGCGCCGCATAAGAGGCCGGCACGATGACGGAAGCATCTCGCCTCATACCGGTCGGCCCGGTACATCTGGTGCCGCTGTTTCCCGGCTTGTACCGGGAGCTGATGAGCGTACTCCGGCCGCTCGATCCCGCAGGGTGGCAGAAGCCAACCGCCTGCGCGCTCTGGTCGGTCAAGGATATCGTGGCCCACCTGCTCGACACCTGCCTCCGGCGGCTCTCCTTCGGGCGGGATGGCCTGAGCACCAGCCCCGATCGCCCCATCACCAGCTACACCGACCTGGTGGATTATCTCAATCACCTGAACGCCCAATGGGTAGCGGCGACCCGCCGGCTCAGTCCCCGGGTGCTCATGGACTTCCTCGATCTTGCCGAACCTCAACTGCACCAGTATCTCGGCTCGCTCGCCCCGGATGACCCGGCAGTCTTCGGTGTAGCCTGGGCCGGAGAAGAGCATTCGCTCAACTGGTTCGACATCGGCCGGGAGTACACCGAGCGGTGGCTGCACCAGCAACAGATCCGCGAGGCCGTTGGGGCCGCTGGGCTGACGACGCGGGCCTGGCTCTACCCGGCTCTGGACATCTTCGTTCGGGCACTGCCCTTCGCCTATCGGTCGGTAGATGCCAGGCCGGGGACCCGGATCGG
>Ga0307409_100000491_pt1 | contig 17000 bp, 14 predicted proteins | sample 322Ometagenome_2_FD_203888 | JGI IMG/M metagenome (GOLD analysis project Ga0307409, IMG submission 203888) | Maize rhizosphere microbial communities from greenhouse at UC Davis, California, United States - 322HYB-O-2 | ecosystem: Host-associated > Plants > Roots > Rhizosphere > Soil | place... | reverse complement strand
TGATGGAGGTGGAGTGCCGCTCGCGAGGAGATCAGAAGTGCCGCTTCCTGGCGGGGGCGCCGGAGACGCTCAGCATCCTCTACGAGCGGATGGCGAAGGGCTCGGGGTATGTCGAGGCCATCGCGGAGACGTGACGGCCGTTTCCTCACGATCCCTTGACCAGCTTGATCCCGCCCGAGCCCGTCTCGATATCGATCTTCCCCCGACCATCTCCGATCCGTCCGGTCATGTGGTCCCGCGCATGCCGAGTGACGGCAACCTCGAAGTCGGTCTCGATCTCGCCGCTGGAGGTCTCGATATCCACCTCGGCCCCGATCGTGGGCGGCACCTTGAGGGTGATGTCGCCCGATCCGGTCTCCACGCTGAGGTTCCACAGCTCTCCGCTGACGTCCGCGGTGACCGCGCCGCTCCCGGTATTCAGCTTGACCTGCGGCGCTATGAGCCCCGTCATCTGGATGTCGCCCGAGCCGGTCTCGATGGACAGATCGCTGCTCCGGATACTAGTGCCGGTCACCTGACCCGAGCCGGTGTCGATCGACACTGATTCACCCCTCACATCGGACACTGAGACCGGGCCCGAGCCGGTGTCGATCGACAACTCGCCCCGCGACTGGGTCACCTGTACCGAACCGGATCCCACGTCGATGTTGAGCTCGCCCCGGGTGTTCGAGGTGGTGACCGGCGCGGAGGCGGCGTCGATCGAGAGATTCCCCTCGACGTTGGTGACCGAGACCTTCCCCACCGCCAGATAGAGCGAGACCTGCTTGCCCATGGGCACGGTGACCCGGAGGTCGGCGTAGGCGTCGAGCCCGCCGCCACCGGAGCTGATGGTGATCCGCCGGCCTTCGTTCCGGCGTTCCTCGTCGTGGTTGTCGGAGAAGGTGCCGTCCTCCCGGACCCGAAGCTGAGTGGAGGATCCGTGGCTGAGCTTGCTGTAGCTGATCTTGTCGGCCGGGTAGACGAATCGGAGACTCTGGGTCCCATCGATCTCGCTCCGGAGGACCTTGAGCTTGGCCGCGTCGGCCCCGCCCCGGGTGACCTCGGCCCTGACGTCTGGTCCCGGGCCCGGTTCCACCCGAACCTCGCCGGCCAAATTGTAGATGGCCACCTCGTGGCCCGGGACCGAGTAGCGCTCCGGCTGCTGGGCATTGAGAGATGGCGCCAAGACCGCGGTCATCAGCGCGGGGAGGGTCCAGGAGAGCCGGGAACGTACGGTGGACTGCATGGCAAGATGCTCCTTGAGGGAAACTGCGCTTTAGACGGGCTTTAGGCCCGAAAGGTTGCAGTGTAGGTCCCAGGGCTGGCCGGGTCTGGTACCGGCTCGTATAGTAGCCTTTCCGACCCATGCAGCCCGGGAACCTTCCATCGCGACCAATCTGTCGCGACGCTTCGCACCCGGCCAACCCCAGGCCGAGGCGACTTCAGACCTGGGCGTCGCCCACTCGCTGGAGACGTCGTATGACAAGCTTATCAGCCCCGGCCCGCAGGCCCCTCGGCCTCTGGCTAACCTTGACGGTTCTCGCAGGGCTCTGCCCTTTGAGCCTCCCGGCGCAACAACGCACCGTCTCAGCTACCATGCTAAGGGTCCTAGCCGAGCAGGCCGACGTTTACCGGACGGGGAGCGCAGTCTACCTCGTGGCGGACTACCGTTATCCCCACAACGTGCTCCCCTTCACCACCCGCACCGCTGCCATCAACGCCCAAAAGGACTCGGCCGCGAACTATGGTCTGTTTGGACCATACGTCACGCCGCCGGATCCGATTGCTGCCCGCGCCCCAAGGGTCATCTCCGTGACCGTTAAACTGGGAACACCCACGGGCGATCAGCAGCAGACCGTCACTGCAGATCAGGCAGATGCACTCTTCTTCAATCTGTCGGCTCTCGACAAGTTCGTGATCCCCTATTACCAGCGAACCCTGGGAACCGCTTACGCCCAGGCGCTTCGGACGAAGCTCATCGACCGCCTGAACCGGGTGGGCTACATGCGGCACTGTTTTTCTTGGATGTGCGACCTGCCGGGGCGACCGCTTCGAGTCTTCGCGCCGGTTCAACCAGGACAAGGTCCACTTGGCCCGACACCCGGAGCCCAGCCGATGCCATTGATGCAGGACACAACCGGAGCCGTTCGGGGAGATTCAACGGCTCCCCCACAATAGCCGGGAGCTCAGCGGAGGCTCACGAGACGGGGGTCGTCCCACAGTCGTTCGAACGCCGACCGGCTGCGGAAAAATCTCAGCAGATTGGGACTCCGCCGCACGAGCTGCTCGACCAGTCCGGCCGCCGCCGCTGGCTGGTTGAGCCGAACTCGGGCGAGCGCCTCGTAATAGGGCAGCTGCGGGTCCGGCGGTGACGTGGCCTTGGTCCGGTCGATCAGGCGTTCAGCACTATCAGCCAGTCCGGCCCGCGCCAGCACGGCCGCGACCATCATGCTCATCTGAGGTTTGATCCAGGTAACAGCCTCGGGAGAGACAACCGAGTCAAGCTGCCGGAGAATGGCCCAGGCTCTCTGGCCATCGGGTCTGACACGCGGAGACCACCCCAGCAGACTCAGCTGACAGGTCAGGAACGTCCAGTCCTTTGGAAACGCTTGTTCGCCCCGCTCGCACCAGCGCTCGGCCTCCGGGTAACGCTTCATATCCAGGGCAGTGTTAAAGACCCGAAAAAGGATGATGTTCGCATCCCGCAGGTAGGCATCCGCCTCGTAGGCCCGTCCCGCCGCGACATTCGCCTCCGCCACCTTCCCCGAGAACTCCAGAACGGCACTGAGCGTGCTCAGCGCTCGCGCTAGGTGCCGGTGTGGGACACTCGTGGCACCGCGAAGGTCGCGCTCCGCCTGCTCCAGCTTGGCGGCGGTGTCGCGGATCCCATAGAGGCTCGTCAGTGCCCAGCTCCGGTACAGGAGAGTCCCTCGCAACTCGAGCGCCTCCGGGTTCCCGGGACTCTGCTGCAGGGCCTGGTCCGCACGGGAGACGCCCCGCTGGATCCAGCGCTCGATCGCGGCAATCGCCGACTGGCTGGTATCCAGAACATCCGCGGCCCGGTCGGCCAGGTCGTAGGCCAGCCAGCCCCGCAGAATTACCGGTTCGGGCCAGACGGGATCCAGCTTCTGGGCCATCACCAGCAGCGAATCCGCCTCGTGCAACAGACCCCTGGAAGCCGGGGCCTCAGAAGGACTGAGCTCTGCGGCGTGGTCCCGGAGGTGCTCCGCCCGGTGAACGAGATCCCATGCGGCCGGATTCCTGGTTCCCGCCTTGCGCTCTTGCAGCTGAACCGCCTCCCCCAGCCTGACTCGCAGCTGCCGGGCGATCTCCTCAGCTATCTGGTCGCGCAGGTCCAGGACGTCGCCGAAGGGTTTCTCGAACGTCTCACTGAAGAGCTGCGTGCTGGTCGCGGCGTCGGTAAGGCGAACGGAGGTCCGCAGCTGATCCCCGGCATTGCTGACCGTACCCGTCACCAGGGTACCGATGCGAAGCGCCCGCGCGATGCTGTCGAGCGGGACATCCCTGCCGCGATAGGGCCTGACCCCATCAGGGGAGATGACCCGGAGTGCCTTTACCGCGGCAAGCTGGTCGATCAGGTCTTCGGTCAAACCAGCCGACACATAGTCCAGCTTGCCCGCTTCGCTTCGATCCTCCAGGTACATGACGGCGATGCTGGAGAGCGGCGCTGTAGTGGCCCCAGCATCGGATTCGGCCACTGGGGAGGCCTGCCGGGGAGAGGATCCCCACATCCCAAGTCCGATGATCGCAAGCCCGCCGAGTACCCCGCTCGTCACCCTCGTCGCTCTGCGGCGGGTCGCCTGACGGGTGAGCCGCGGACTCTCGCCCTCCTGCCGCAGCGCGCGAACGAACTCGATCGCGGTGCTAAACCGGTCCGCTGGGACCTTCGCGAGCGCGACCTGAATGCCTTCTTCGACCTGCTGGGGTATGGAGGGGCGCACGACTCGAAGCGAGCGCGGCTGATCGGCGAGGTGGCGCGCGACGACTGCCTGCGCCGTCGGGCCGGTGAAGGGCGGCTCGCCTGCCAGCATCTCATACACCACGCATCCCAGCGCGTACACATCGCTCCGTCCGTCGACGTTCCCGTGCTGGGTGCACTGCTCCGGACTCATGTACTCCGGTGTGCCGACGACAATGCCGCTTTCGGACAGGCGTTCACCTGCCAGCTCGGCTACGGCCCGGGCAATGCCGAAATCCGCCAGGAACGCATGGCCCTCCTCCAGCAGGATGTTTCCCGGTTTCACGTCCCGGTGCACAACCCCCTGCTCATGAGCGTAGGTCAGCGCCTCGGCGACGTCCCCCGCAATCCGGAGCGCCAGCTCGAGCGATAGCTGAGTTTCCCGGTCGAGGAGGGTCTGCAGCGACTCTCCTTTCACGTACGGCATGACGTAATAGGGCATTCCATCCACGTCACCGGAATCGAACAGCGGCAATATGTGGGGATGTTTCAGGCGGGCTTCGAGATTGATCTCTCGCACAAAGCGATCGGCGGACACGGCCATGGCGAACTCGGGCTTCAGGACTTTGATCGCGACATCGCGGTCCTGCCTGAGATCTCGAGCGAGAAATACGATAGCCATACCGCCTCGGCCAGCCTCGCAGCGGACGTCGTAGAGGTCGGCCAATGCGGTGCGTAGACGATCGAGCAAGTCCACCAGCCGCCGCTCCTTGGTGAGGCGTGCCCTACAATACGGAATGCGTAAGGGACCCGCCAGTGAGGAAGGACTACAGGCGAGCCGCTCCTGGTCTGGCGTTCCCGGTCTCCTACCATATAGTAGAATCTCCTAGGACGACCCGCATCCTCAGTCAGGCCACCCTTGATGGACGTTCTGTCGCGGCTTTCGGCCGCCGTTGGAGCCCAGTATGCGATCGAGCGCGAGCTCGGCCGCGGGGGGATGGCTACCGTCTATCTGGCGAGGGACCTGAAGCATCACCGGCGGGTGGCGCTGAAGGTGCTCCGGCCCGAGCTCACCGCGGCGCTCGGCTCCGACCGGTTTCTGCGTGAAATCGAGATTGCCGCCCAGTTTGCCCATCCCAGCATCGTCCCGGTCTTTGACTCCGGCGAGGCCCAAGGCTTCCTCTACTACGTGATGCCGTTTGTCGCCGGGGAATCTCTCCGCTCCCGGTTGGCCCGGCAGGGGCAGCTTCCGGTGGACGACGCGGTCGCGATTGCCCGCGAAGTGGCCAACGCGCTGGCTTACGCCCACGCCCAGGGCGTGGTGCACCGGGACATTAAGCCGGAAAACATCCTGCTCACCGAGGGACATGCCCTGGTGGCCGACTTCGGGATCGCCCGGGCGTTGAGTACGGTCCGCAGTGACCCCGAGGATGCCGCCACTGTCGCCGGCCTGATACTCGGCACTCCCCTGTACATGAGTCCGGAACAGGCCTCTGGTCATTGGCAGCTCGATGGCCGGTCGGACATCTACAGCCTGGGCTGCGTGCTGTTCGAGATGCTCGCGGGAGAGCCGCCGTTCACCGGCCCGACCCCGCAGGCCGTGGCGGCGCAGCATGCTCAGGACTCTCCGCCACCTCTGCGGCTCAGGCGTCCCGGTCTGCCGCCGGTGATCGACGAAGTCGTGAGAAAGTCGCTGCAGAAACTCCCGGCTGATCGCTTTAGTACCGCGGCGGAATTCGAGAGTGCCCTGCAGTGGCAGCGAACGCCCCCTGAAGCGCAGAGCCCCACGACCGGCGTTCCGGTCCGGACGCGTCAACGGCACCTCTCTCGTGCCGGGTGGGCCCTCATCGGAGCGGTGACACTCGCCGCCGGGCTCACCGCCACCGCGTTCCACCGCCGGGGCACGCCGGTCATGGACCAGTCGCTGTACATGGTGCTGCCCTTCCGTCACCGAGCGGTGTCGGCTCCGCGTCTCCTCAACGGCGATCAGTGCGAGTCGCTGCTCCATGATGCCCTGGGCCGTTGGCGCGGCGTGCAGATGGTCGATCCGCTGTGGGTCGCCGATGCGCGCTCCCGCCGGGGAGGGAGCGGCAGCATCGAGGCCGGACTCTCGATTGCCCGGGAGCGTCGGGCCGGGCGGGTGGTCCTCGGCGAAGTCTGGGAGTTCAAGGACACCATCTACGTGCGCGGCCTGCTCTACGACGCTGCCGGCCAGAGGCTGGTCCGGGAACAGTCGGTCCGTATTGCACCCGATCTAAGCGACGCTCAGGTACGGTTTGAGGAGCTGGCCGATTCGCTCCTGATCGGCGGTGGGGTGGCCACCGGCACTCCACCCCGGAGCGACGACCGGCTCTCCCTACCAGCCTGGCGCGCCTTCCAAGATGCGTTCCTTGCCATGCAGCGCTGGGATCTCGATTCGGCGAAAGCCCGGCTGCAGCGGGCGCTGGCTCTTGATCCGGACTATGGCATGGCCCAGCTCTCCCTGGCACAGGTACTGGCATGGGCCGGTGAGGACGCAAAGTCCTGGAGGACTTACGCCGCCGGGGCGCTGAGCTCGCGGGACAGTCTGCCGCTACGGGATCGGCACATGGCCGAGGCGATGTTGGCTGTGGCCGACCAGCAGTATCCGCAAGCGTGCGACAAGTTCCGCGCGCTCGTGACTCGGGACTCGCTCGACTTTGCGGCGTGGTTCGGTCTGGGAGAGTGCCAGGGGAAGGATCCGGTCGTGGTGCGCGATCCCGCCAGTCCTTCCAGCTGGAAGTTCCGCGGCAGCTACCAGGGCGCGGTGAACGCCTACCGGCGTGCCCTGGAAATCGTGCCGTCAATTCATCGGGCTTTTCGAGGTGAGGGATTCTCCCGGCTTCCCCTGCTCTTGTATACCGAGAGTAATCGTATTCGGCAGGGATATACGGTCAGCTCCGACACTATTCGATTTGGCGCATTCCCCGCCATGACCGGTGATACCCTCGAGTTCGTCCCCTGGCCGATCAGAGCCGTGGTGACCGGCGAGCCGCAGGCGATGCCGCCAACGATCAATGCGGCAGTGGAGCATAACCGCGAGCTCATGCGAGACATTGCGGCGAGCTGGGTGCGCGCGTTCCCTGGGCGGCCGGATGCGCACGAGACCCTGGCGCTGGTGCTCGAGACGTTGGGTGAACTGAGCGCCGGCCGCTCGAAGGACTATTCCGCGATCGGCGAGATCCGCCGTGCCCGGGCATTGACGACGGAGCCGGCCTCGGCGCTCCGGCTGGCGACTATTGAGGCCCGCTTCCTAGTGAAGTCGGAGCAGATGGCGGCAGCGCGCGTCCTGGCGGATTCACTCCTTCGGTCCAACTCCAAGCCCGACTTGGACGATGCCCGGCAGCTCCGCGGCCTCGCCGCCCTGACTGGACACGTGCATCTAACGGCTCAGCTGCAGCGTCGGGCCGCACCCGAGTACACGTTCCTGACTCCGGATTGGGAGGAGGTGAAGGTCCCGCTTCCGCTCACCGAGGCGGCATTGGGACTGTTCGCCTACTCGGCGTTCGGTACACCGGAGGACAGTCTGGCAGCATTGGAGCAGCGGGTCGAGCGCCTGCTTCCAAGCTATGTCCAGCTGTCCCGACGCTCCGGCGCACGCCAGGCCCTGCTCGATCAGCCGGCCGTGCTCGCCTTCCCCGAACGGGGCGCCCGGCCCATGCACCGAGGTCACGCGGGAGGAAACTACCGACTGGTGATGCAGTGGAAGCTGGCCCGAGGAGATACCGCGGGGGTGAGGGAAGAATTTCGGCAGCTGCAGCAGCTACGGCGCCCTCTCCGGCCGGGTGATGTGGCGTTTGACGGCACCTTTCACGAGACGCTCTTACATCTCGCCATCGGCGATACAGCCGAAGCTACTCGCCTGCTGGATCTCTCGCTGGAGGCTTTGCCAACCCTGGGAATGGACCTCATCGACCAGGTGCCGCAGGTCGCGACCTTGGTCCGAGGTATGGGCCTGAGGGCGGAGCTGGCCGCTCAGGCAGGCGACACCGCCGGCAGCCGCCGGTGGGCCCAGCACGTGGTGACCCTCTGGTCGAACGCAGACCAGGAGTTGCGGCCGACCGTGCAGAAAATGCAGAAGCTCGTTGGAGGTAGTGGAAACCGGTGATGTGGGTACCACCTCGTGTCACTCCTGGAGGACGTATGAGAAGCGTACCTCGTTGCCGTGGGCTCCTGCTGGGAATAGGTGCATCAATCGTGCTGGCTTCGGCATTCTGGATGGGCTGTAGCGAGCGCGTCAACAAATCCGATTCAACTCACGTTGTCGATAGCAGTGCGGCTCGCCTGCCGGTAATGGACAAAGACTGCCCTTTGGGTGAGCCCCCTACCACCAAGGCAGAGCTGGACGCCTGTCTCAAAAGCGAGCTGAAGTTCGACGACCGACCTCTGCTGGGGGATGAGCAGCGGTTGATGGTGTTCGACACCAAGTCCGGTCCGCCCTGCCCTGGAGCTCCAACGCTGCGGAACTGCCGCCTCGGTCCGCTCGCCCGGATCCAGCCTGAAATGCACGCGCATCAATGGGACCGAACCCTGGTCCAGCGGGAGGGCCGGCTTATCGCGAGAATGACCTTGAGCAGTTCGAAGGAGGAGCGCTACCCCAAGCTCGCCCTGATTCCGGGGCACGTGACGTATTGGTGGGTGCTGATAGATCCCAGCGGTACGGGTGGCAGATCCAGGTTCGTTTCCGATTCGGTGAAGCCGGATGGCACTCTGTATTTCGTGGAGCGTAAGCTCGTGGTGGAGGAGAGCCGTCGGAATTCATTCCAGCACGCTATTGCCCGCTGGCTCTGGCTTCCGGATGACGAGACCTCGAAAGGCAACTGCAGCTCGAGTTCGTCATGCAAGTAGAATCTGGTTACAGCCGGGCGGCGTAGTCGGGACGCACGATGAGCTCGCCCCCCTGGATGATCTCCCGGTCCCAAGGCAGGATAATGAAGTTGTCGGTCTCGAACGCGTGGAAATCGGGGGCGTACTCGCCGGTCTTGAACGACACGGCACTCCGAACCTGCGACGGCTTCTGGGCCCGCACCTCGTTCAGGGCCAGCTTCATCGTGCTGCCGGTGTCGCACGTCTCGTCGACGACGAGCACCCGCCGGCCCCGAATGGACGCAGGCGGTCCGGAGACCAGCACCGGCTGGGCCTCGGGATCGTTTCGCGTCACCGCCATGGAGGCAAACTCGCACTGAAGAATCGAGGCGACGACGACGCCTGGGATGACGCCGGCCTTGGCGATGCCGAGGACGATCTCGGGCTGATACTCCCGCGCAACCCGGAGCGCCAGGGCGCGGCAGATCTCGCCGAAGAACGGCCAATCCACTTCGAGTACTCCTCGCGAGCTGGGTACGCTGCGGCGCATGCAGAGCTCCTCAGGGACGACTTACCCAACCTACCCGACAAAGTCAAAAAAGCCACCAGCGTCCTTGGTGCCTCCGTGGTGACTTCTAAATGTTTGCGTTGCGGGTGGGTTTCCGCCGAACTATCTTAGGCCTTCCCCAACGCGTTGTGTCCGTTCGACTTTGCTCGGAGACCCCCGCTCGGCATGAGCTTTTGGCGACGCATGTTCGGCAAGGGATCGCGGGAAACCGTGAGCCCCCAGCGAATCGATTATCTCAACGAGGGTCTGGCCCTGGAACGACAGGGCGACTTCGAGGCGGCGCTCACGTCCTATCGGCTCGCGTTCCGGGACAATCCGGGGGACTCGCGCATTCTGCTCAATATGGCCATCGCGTGTACCAAGACCGGCCAGGACGAAGAAGCGATCCGCCACTACAAGCGGGCACTCGAGCTGGATGACACCCTCGGGGGGGCTCACTATGGGGTGGCGTTTCTCCTCAAGAAGCGGGGCGACGTCCAGGAGGCCGCCAAGCACCTCCGGGCGTTTCTCGCCCGGCCGGCCAAGGGGCCCGATGCCGAGCGCTGGGTCAAGTACGCGGAATCGGAGCTGCAGAAAATCGATGGCACCAGCACTTCGAAGGCCTCGGAGACGCTGTGAGCCGTTCGGCTCTCCTCTTACCGATTCTGCTGGCGCTGGGCTGTAGCGGTTTGACCGAAGGAGCCGGTGGTGTGGTGGGTCTGGAGATCAATCAGCCGGCCCTGCTCTCCCTCGAAGTTGGAGAGACCCTGGCCCTCACCGCCCGCGCGCTCGATAAGGACGGCAACACGGTAGACGCCGCGGTCACCTGGCGCGCTCCCGACCCCACCCTCACCGTCGATCCTGCCACCGGAGTCATCACCGCTGTTTCGCCCGGCACGGGACGGGTGCAAGCATTTGCGGGCCAGCTGTCCTCCAGTCTGGTGCAATTTACGGTGATTGCCCGGGCAGATACCCTGATCGTGACCGACTCCGTCTTTACTGTCGCCCCCGGCGGCCTGGCTTCACCCCCGCTGGTGGCCCAACTCCAGAGCTTCAATCCCGCCGGCGCACTGCCCGACCGGCCGGTGGTCTACACCATCATCGATCCACCGGAGGTCGTGCCTCACCTCGTGGAGCTTCCCGGCGGTGTCCTGATCGACACCGTCTCGACTGGCACAGATGGTGCGGTCACGAGTGTGACCCTTAACCGAGCCAGCCTTGCTCAACCAGACACCGCCATTGTCGAAGTCCGCGCCTTCCGCACTCGCGGAGCGCCAGTTCCCGGCTCCGGACAGCGGTTCACCATCATCTTCCAGTAGCGTGTCGGCGCCCTCGGCGCGAACCCTGAACGAGCTCTACTTCGGGGCGCTGGACCGCTTCGGCTCCCGGCCAGTGGCGGCGCGGGCCAAACGCAACGGCCAGTGGTCGGAGCTGAGCTATCGCGACCTCGCCGACCGGGTGGAGGATCTGAGCCTGGGCCTGCTCGAGCTCGGCATTCGCCGGGGCGACCGGGTCGCCATTCTTTCGGAGAACCGGCCCGAGTGGGCCATCGCGGATTACGCTTGCCTGGCGGCCCGCTGCACCGACGTTCCGATTTATCCCACGCTGCCCGCCAAACAGATCGAGTACTGTCTCTGCGACTCCGGCGCAGTCGCCGTGTTCGTCTCTACCCGCCATCAGCTGGAGAAGCTGACCAGCATCCGGCCGCGGGTGCCGGCGCTCCGCCACGTGATCGCGCTCGAAGAGGACGCGCTAAGTCCTGACGTAAAGACTCTGGCGCAGGTGATGGCGCTGGGACGGGCCGCGCGGAGCCGGCACCCCAGATGGAAAGCCGAGGCGCTGGCAGCGGAGCCGAATGACCTGGCGACCCTGATCTACACGTCAGGGACTACTGGCGAAATGAAGGGCGTGATGCTGACGCAGGGCAACATCGCGTCCAACGTGACGACCTGCTGCGCACTCTTCACCTTCAGAGAGGATGACGAGTGCCTCTCCTTCCTGCCGCTCTCCCACATCTTCGAGCGGATGTTCGGCCACTACTGCATGTTCCACTCGGGCGTGATCATCAACTACGCCGAGAGTGTCGACACCGTCGCGGCGGACATGGAGCGGTGCCGGCCGACGCTGATGGCATCGGTTCCCCGGCTCTACGAGAAGATCTACAGCCGGGTGCTGGAACGGGTGCGGAACAGCTCCTCACTCCGGCAACGGCTGTTCTACTGGGGAAAAACTGTCGGCGAGGAGTGGGTCGACCGCAGCCTGAACGGCAAACCGGTGCCGGCCGGTCTGGCGCTGCAACACTGGCTGGCCGACCGGCTGGTCTTTGCCAAGCTGCGCGCCCGCACCGGGGGACGGCTTCGGTTCTTCATCTCCGGCGGCGCGCCACTTCCCGCTGATATCGCGCGCTTCTTCCATGCGGCGGGCATGCCGATCCTGGAAGGCTACGGCCTGACCGAGACCTCACCGGTCATCGCGGTGAACACCTTCGAGCACGTACGGCTTGGCACCGTCGGGCGTCCCATACCTGGTGTCGAGGTCCGCATTGCACCGGATGGAGAGGTAATCACCCGGGGACCCAACGTGATGGCGGGCTACTACCGGAAGCCGGAGCCCACGGCCGAGGCGCTGGACCGGGACGGCTGGTTCCACACCGGCGACATCGGCCTGCTCGACGACGACGGGTTTCTTAAGATCACCGACCGGAAAAAGGACTTGATCGTGACGGCCGGTGGGAAGAACATCGCGCCCCAGCCAATCGAGGGCATGGTCAAGAGCAGCAAGTTCGTATCGAACGCCGTGATGCTGGGGGATCGGCGGCGATTTCCCGTCATGCTCGTGGTGCCCAAGTTCGAGACTCTCAGATCGTGGGCGGAGACCCAGGGAATCAAGGCTGAGAGCGCGGAGGCGCTGGTTGCGTTAGCCGAGGTGCAGACCAAGATGGACCGGGAGATCCGGACGACACTCCGCGATCTGGCCAGCTACGAGATGCCGAAGAAGCTCCTGCTGCTCCCTCGGGACTTTACGGTCGAGGCCGGCGAGCTCACGCCGACCCTGAAGATCAAGCGGCGGGTGGTCGAATCCCGTTACCGGGAGCAGATCGAAGCACTCTATGGGGAAGAAAGAGCGTAAGCGGTGAGCGGTAGGTGGTGAGCGGGAAAAGCTCAGCGGCCCTTCTTAGAGAAACGCACGAAGAGATAGCCGACAGCGACAATGGCGATGACGACGCCGCCGATAATTTCGAGACCCACCGCATTCCCCCCGCAAAGGTTGCTGACAACTTACCACCTCTATCCGCTTACCGCTTAGCTGTCCCCACCCACACGCCACCCGCACTCGCCATGATGTCGATCGTATCCTCCGGGGGCTGATTCCCCTCTCCGACGACTCGGAGTCCGGGCAGCACCACCCGGGCGCCTTCCCGCACCCAGTGAGAATCCTCGGCGTAGGGCCTCCCCAGCACCACGCCTCGGAGCGACCGGGACTTGAGCGGAATCATCCCTCCCCGGACGACGCTGAGTGTGGCCGAGTCCCGGACAACCTCTGGAGGGTTGATGGCGACCAGGGCGACACCGCGGTTCAGTGCCGCGATTTCTTCATACAGTGCTGCGACTGGACCGACCAGTGCGAGATAGCCGCCCGGCCCATTCAGGCCAACCAGCACCGATGCGTTGTCGGCGGTGAGCGCGGAGCTGAGCGCGTGGTCAGCAGGCGCGTCCCCGGCGTCGAACACTCCGTCCACCAGCTCAAACGTCCGGCCACACACGGGACAGCCAAGCTGGCCGGTCCTGACCGATCGACCTTCCATCTGATCGGGGAGGAGCACGAGAAAGCGTTCGTCGTGAGGATTGGGGCAGCGCAGGTGGTCGGTGAGTTCTATGAACATGAGAGGCGTGAACTGTGAACCGTGAACGGGTAACGGGCTACTCCCCGCCTCCCGTTCACCGTCACGGTTGACCGTTCACGGTTTAAACACGACCCACGTCAACTTGCCGGCTTCCACCGTAACCACCCGGAACACCTTCTTGCCCCCTATCTCGGTGCCCAGCGTGTAGGTGCCGGCCGGCACGTCTCCCACTGCGAAGTGCTCGCCATAAAGCGGATGCGGGTGGGCCTTGTCGCCATAGGTCTCGGCGTACGAGAACGGTGTCTCCGCCGGCTCCCGCTTGATGATGCCGTACACTCGCGCCTGGGGCAGCGGGGCGCCGGCCGAATCGAACACCTGACCCGCCACGATGCCGGTATTGGGCAGCGGCTCGATCCAGAGCTCCGGATTGCTGGTGTAGGGCGGGAAGCGCTGCAGCGAGTCCACGATCGCGCCGATCGAGTCGGTCGGTGACGCGGCCATCTCCAAGTGGAGGTGATCGTTGGTGGCCCGTCCCGTGTTTCCCACCCGGGCTACGACCGTTCCCCTGCTGACCCGCTGCCCCAGCTTCACCCGCAGCACCGAGTTGTGGTAGTAGCTGGAGTACACCCGATACTTCTTGCCGTTGGCCGCAATTGTCGTGTCGTGCCGGATTGTGATGGTCAGGGCTCCCTGCTCTGCCGGTCCGGCGTACACCACCCGGCCGGCGCCGATGGCGTAGACCGCAGTGCCGTCAGGATTGTTGAACTCGACGCCCTGGTGCTGCTGGAAGTTGCCGCCCATTGTGGAGCCGTAGCGGTAGGTCTGGTCGATGTAGGAGTTGTCTGTCGGCGCGATGGGTCGGCGGAACCAGGTGGTGAGTGGGCTCCGGGGTGAGACCGTGTCCCGCGCCTGCTGGCGCAGGCAGGGCAAGGTGTCGGCCACCGGCCGGAGTCCGCAGGGGGTGCCGCGGATCAGCTGGCGCCCGAACAGGAGCGCGTTGGCTGGTGCAAACGCCGCTGCGGCAATCGGCTCGGCAACCCATCCCGAGGCGGCGCGGCGGAGTCGCTGGTTGCCCCGCAGCGTGGCCACGGTCCAGCCCCTCCGGTCGGCCGCGACGCGGCGCACGTATTCGCTGCTCAGAATGCGAAACGCGGTATCGGCAGGGCCCTTGGCCGCCGGACCAACCGCGTCGCCGATGGCAGTCCACTTTCGGCCGTCGTCGACCGTGATCTGGAGTCCATCGGCGGTGCCGATCACCGTCGTGTCGCCCCGCACCACGATGCCGGAAGGGGTGACGTACTGCCACTCGGGACCCAGCTGGCCGTAGGTCCAGTTCTTCCAGGTCTTACCGCCGTCGCTGGAGAGTCCCCATCCGTTGCCCACGGTACCATACCAGATCTCGCCCCGAGAGCCGAATCCAAACGCGTGGACGAAGTCCCACGAGATGGACATGTTGGTCGAGTCCGCGGTGGTGGTATCGTGGCGAATCGACTCCCAGGTTTCCGTTCCAGCCGGCAGCCGGTAGATCCCCTGGCCATAGGTGCCGACCCAGATTGCGCCCTGCGCGTCCCGCGCAACGGCGAGCACGTGCACACCCCAACCGGTGCTGTCGGGTAGCGGCGGCAACTTGGCCTGCGCTTCAGCATCCGCCACCGAGCTACTCAGGAGAATGACGGAACCAATGACTAGCCGCAGATAAAGGCAGATGAACGCAGATATTTTGGCAGCTCTCACTTGCATTTGATACCACAGCAGAGTTGAAATGTTTTCTTTGAGGGACGTTCATTCCGGTGGTTAGAGCAGTGCACCTTTCGGTCGCTCATCCGCCAGCCCCAAGTTGTCACTTCGAGTTTTGTCTGCGTCTATCTGCGTTCATCTGCGGCTCAAGCTTTTCCAGTCGGACCAAGACGAAGCCAGTCGATGAGCACGTGAGCCGGGCGGGTCGCCACGAAAAGCACGGCCTCGGCCACATCGGCCGGCCGGAGCATGCCGGCCCGCGGCGTGAAGCCCTCCCGCCGGTCGGGATCGAACGGGTCCCATGCGGAGGTATCGGTGGGGCCGGGAGAGACGAGCGTCAGGCGCACACCGCTGCCACGATATTCCTCCAACAGCGTCTCGTGCAGTCCGCGGAGGCCATATTTGCTCGCGGCATAGGCCGCGTTCTCCGGATACCCCACGTGATCGGCCACGCTGCCCACGGTGATGAAGCTGCCCTGCCCGTTCCGGCTCATCGCGGGGAGAAACGCCTTGGCCAGCGCGAACGGCGCCCGCAGGTTTAGCGCGAGCTGGCGGTCGAGATCCTCGGCCTCGGTGGTCTCGAGCCGGCTGAGGAGAAAGGCACCCGCGTTGCTTACCACGATGTCGGGCGGACCCCCCGCCTCGGATACCCGCTCCGCCAGCCGGCTCACCTGCGACCAGTCGGTCAAGTCGCAGGGAATGTCCTGCACCGGCCCGCTGGTCCGGCTCTTCAGCGTCCGCGCCACCCGCATAACGCGGGCGCCCTGAGCGGCCAGCAACTCTGCTATGGCGGCGCCGATGCCCCGCGAGGCGCCGGTCACGAGAGCCGCCCGGCCTTGGAGCAGGGTCACTCGGGGAGGCGGCCTCCGTGGGCCAGGCGGAGAAACTCGTCGCGGGTCTTCTTGTCGTCCCGAAAGATGCCCCGGAGGGCACTGGTAGTCGCGCGGGAGTTTTGCTTCTGCACTCCCCGCATCATCATGCAGAAGTGGGCCGCGGTGATCACCACGCCGACGCCGGTGGGATGCAGCACGTCCATGATCGCGTCGGCGATCTGGTCGGTCAGCCGCTCCTGCACCTGCAGCCGGCGGGCAAAGACATCGACGATGCGGGCCACCTTGGAGAGGCCGAGGATCTTTCCGTTTGGAATGTAGGCCACGTGCGCCCGGCCGTAGAACGGCAGCAGATGGTGCTCGCAGAGCGAATACAGCTCGATGTCGCGCACCATGATCATGCTCTGATGGGTCTCCTCAAAGACCGCGTCGCCCACCACTTCCTCGACCGTCATCCAGTAGCCTTGGGTGAGAAAGCGAAGGGATTTCTCCACCCGTTCCGGAGTCTTCAGCAGACCTTCGCGCCGGGGATCCTCTCCCAGAGCCGAAAGGATGTCCCGTACCTTGTCTGCGAATGGCTCGGGGTCGGGTCCGGGCTGCTCCGGGTGGGTGACCCGGGTACGCTCCGGCCGAACCGGCACCGGGGACTTAGTCTCCTTCATAATCGACGTAGTTCCTCGGGGTTTCCCAGAGTCGCAGGCGCAACCCCAGCTCGGGTGGGAGGCCCGCCCGCAGCTCGCGCCAGCAGACCAGTGCAATGTTCTCAGAGCTCGGAATCAGGTTCCTGAACCAGGGAACGTCGAGGTTGAGGTTCTTGTGATCCAGGTGACGAAGCAGGCGTTCCTGGGCCAGGTCCCTCAGCTTGTTGAGATCCATGACGTACCCGGTGTCGGGGTTGATCTCACCCTCGACCGTCAGCTCCAGCTCGTAGTTGTGTCCGTGGAAATTCGGATTGCTGCACTCGCCGAAGGTGGTTCGGTTCCATTCCTCGGAGAACCGGGGATTGAACAGCCGGTGGGCGGCGTTGAAGTGCACGCGGCGAGTGATGGCGCAGCGGGGCATGTGAGCTAAGAGCTGGGAGCTAGGAACTGCGAGCGAAGAGCCAGGCACATGGGGTAGAAGCTACTCGGTTCCGGAATTGGCTCATAGCTCCCGATTCCCAGCTCCCAGCTCAGAAAAAAACGCCGATCTCGAAAGACCGGCGCAGGAGTGAAACGGCAACGGAGAGGATTATTGAAGCCCAATGAGAAAGCTTGGCACCCTCACCTTGACGTCTGCCTTCCCCCGGGGGGCGTGACATCGGCCACGGCATCTGGGCCA
>Ga0307409_100000488_pt1 | contig 17010 bp, 13 predicted proteins | sample 322Ometagenome_2_FD_203888 | JGI IMG/M metagenome (GOLD analysis project Ga0307409, IMG submission 203888) | Maize rhizosphere microbial communities from greenhouse at UC Davis, California, United States - 322HYB-O-2 | ecosystem: Host-associated > Plants > Roots > Rhizosphere > Soil | place... | reverse complement strand
GAGCCCCAGGAGGATGTGCTCCGTCCCCACGTACTCGTGGTGCAGCCGCGCCGCCTCCTCCCGCGCCATCGCGAGCACCTTCCGCACCCGCTCCGTGAAGTTGTAGCCGTTCATCGTTCCCTCCAAGGAAGGGCGATGCGCCCCGCGACTCAGGGCGCGAACAGCTCGGGTCGGGCGCGCACGATGCCGGCCCACACGTTGTAGATCTGGTCGCCGAGCGCGTAGTAGCGCTGGTCCACCTCGCCGAGCTCCGTGTGACGATACGACGCGCTGAACGCCTCCGCCGTACCGGCCTCGTAGAACGGGGCCAGCCGCTCGCGCTCGATCTCGGCGGTGGCGATCGCCGCCCGCATCACTGCCGCGTAGTCCTCGGCGCCGAGCAGCTCATAGCCTGCCAGGGCCTCGCCGGCATACTGCCCCGAGGGGTTGAAGAAGAACTGGTTGAAGCCGCCGTTGTTCACCTCGGCGTCGACGAGCCACGTCGTGTAGATCGCGCGGGCGCCCGGCGCCAGCGTGCGGACTACCTCGGGCTCATGCTCCCAATCGCCGCCGAAGTCCGTGACGACGCGCAGGTGGACGTGCTGCACCACGGCGTCGCCCACCTCGTCGGCGGAGAGGGAGGCGAGGAGCTCGGGCGTGATCTGGCGGAAGCGTTTGTCGGGCCAGGGAGCGGGCATGCGCGGACAGGACGGCGTGGGCGTGGGTGGAGAGCGGTGCTACGCCATCCGGCCCCAAAGCCGCGCCACGAGCAGGAGCAGCACGACCAGCACCAGGACGAGCGCGACCGCGATCAGTGGGACGACGCGCCGGAGCACCTTGCGGTACGCCTCCACCGCCTGACGCTGCGCGTTGACTGCCTCCTGCTGCCGCGCGCCCTGCTCGCGCAGCAGGTCACGGATCTCCTCGAGCAGCCGCACGGCCTGTTCATCGAGCATGGGAGCCCCGCGCCGAAGTGTCAGGTGTCAGGTGTCGGCCGCGCCGGCGACCGGCGGCTCAGGGTGCCCGCGCGCCCCAGAGCCGCCCGCGCCAGCCGGCGACGAGGCAGAGAAGACTCGCCCCGATCCAGACGAGGCCAACCGCGTTGGTCACCACCTCCTCGCCCGGCGTGCAGCGATTCGCCTCGACGCACGCCGTCGACACGAGCAGGGTGATCGCGATCGAGATCGCCAGGAAGAGGACCACCTGGTACATCACCACCACGAGGATCCTGCGCGCCGGCGACGGCATGGATGCGCTCTCCACGGCCGGCCGCTCGACCAGGTAGTCGTCAGGCTGCGCCTTGGCCAGGTCGCGGATCTGCACGGTAGTGCGAGTCAGGCTGTCGTGCACGGCCTGATGGCGACGCGTGAGGAGCATCGTAACGAACGAGAGGACCCCGAGCGCGGTCTTGATCCAGAAGCGAGCGGCGGCGCGCAGCAGACCGGGATTCCGGCCGGAGGCGTCGTCGACGACGCGCAGGTTCGTCGCGAGGTGGCCGACCGTGCCGCCGACGCGCCAGACCATCAGCGGCTCGTAGAGCAGGATCATCGCGAAGAGCGCCGCCGCGAGCACGCGCCCGGAGCCAGCGACGTCGTGCGTCAGCTCGGACGCGAGGACGATGATGGCGAGCCCGGCCACGAGCACGGCCGAGTCGATGACGAGCGCGCGCAGGCGGCGCGTGAAAGTCCCGTACGCCGCCGAGGCGTGTACGGCGGGGTCGGACATGTCAGGAGGCGCTCACCCCTCCTGCTCCGTCCCTTCCTCCCGCCCCGCGTGCCCGAGCGCCTTGAGCACCTCTCGGTCGAATGCCACGCTCATGCTCTCGCGCCGCGAGTACGGACCCGGCCGGTACATGCGCGACACCACCCCGTCCTGGCTGCGCTCGCACACCTCCCAGTCCTGCCGGTTGGTCATGTCCCAGAACTTCACCCCGTCGTCGATGTCGAACTCGCCCCGCCCGGCGCGCTCGAGCGTCTCCGGGTTGAAGAGCCACTCGCAAGTGATCAGCGTGCGCCCCGGGTCCTGCGGCCACAGCGTGTGGCACATCACGTAGTCGGGGTGCAGGCTGAGGAGCATGTTCGGGAAGAGCGCGTAGTAGTACACGCGCCGGTGGTCCTCGGCGGGGAGGTCCCCCACCGGCACGCCGCACGCCCGCCCGCTCATCGTCAGGCTCTCGCTCCCCTCGTTGATCACCATGAAGCCGCCGAGGCACGGCCCCTCGACGAGGTCGTTCTCGCCACTCGTCGGCGGCGTGATCTTCGTGAGCGCCGGGTGGACGGGCGCGCAATGGTAGCACTCGGAGTAGTTCTGGACGATGAGCTTCCAGTTGGCTCGGACGTCGTAGTCGATCCGCCGCCCCACGTGCAGCGACGGCATGTTGAAGCGCGAGAAGCGGCCGATCACCGGTGCGAACGCCTCCTCGAACGGCTCGGCGTCGTCGGGCGAGAGGTTGATGAACAGGAACCCCTCCCACCTCGCCACGCCGACGGGGTGCAGCGAGTAGTCTTCCTTGCGGAAGCCCTCCAGCTCGTCGGCCGAGGGCGCCGCGAGCAGCCGGCCGTCGAGCGCGTACGTCCATGCGTGGTACGGGCACTGGATGCTGTTCCCGAGCCGGCCGCGCGCCTCCCAGCACATCTTCGTGCCGCGGTGGCGGCAGACGTTGTAGTAGGCGCGGAGCCGGCCGGCGCGGTCGCGGAGGACGACAATGCTTTCCACGCCCACCGGCTGCACGAAGTAGTCGCCGGGCTTGGCGAGCTGCTCCTCGCGCCCAACACACAGCCAGCGCCGCGCAAAGATCTTCTCGTGCTCCTCGGCGAACAGCTCGGGGCTCTTGTAGTAGCGCCCCGGAAGGGTCCGGGCGCCGGCGGTCGGGATCTGCGTCGTCGGGACGTAGGTGGCCACGGCTTGCCTCGCTGGCTGGCGGTTGACTGCCGCCGAAATTTGCGGCGGGGGGCGCGTCCGGGACAGGGCCGCCGCCGGCGGGCACGGACGATGCGCGCCGATGCCGTACATTCCCCTCAGGAGCTTATCATGGATCGCGCCAAGCCCTCCTCCGCTCACGAGCCCGCGCCCGGCGCTGACCGGGCCGACGCCGCCACGCCCCCCGCCGCACCGTCGGGCGAGTCGGGCCCTGTCGCCGACGCCGCAAGCGCCGCCGAGGCGCCGAACCCGCCGCATACGACGACGGGCAAGATCACCGCCCCGAAGTTCGGCTCGGCGGGGAGCGGCGGGCTGGAGTACGAGGGCAACTTCCCGGTCGACTGAGCGCGCTGGCTCATCGAGCCGCGCCGCGGGGACAAGAACGCCACCCCCCGCAGCACCCTCAGTGGGGCGGCCGCGGGGGGCGATGTCTATGACAGGCGACGCCTCCAGCCCAGGTCGTGCCCGCGTCAGCGCGTGGTTGGGATTGGTCCCGTGCCCACGCGATGCGGACCGGTGATGCCGAAAGTGACGCCGCTCCCCGTGAGCTGCCACGCCTTGCGCATCGCAAAGACTAAGGCGAAGACGCTGACGACCGCACCATGAATGCCGAACGCGAAGAGGGTGAGCAGCGGCAGGGTGAGGAGCAGCACGACGACGCCCGCCACCATGGCGAGCGGCCCGGCCGACACGAGCCGCTCGGCCGCCTGGTCATCCGCTCCGGGGGCCACGCGCGCACGGGCGGCCTCCTGCTCTGCCCCGGGGGCGTCGAGATCACCGAATGGATCCTCGGTCGGAGCGGCGTCACTGGCAGCGCGGGCCGAAGCTTGCGTGGCCGGGGCAGCGGCGGCGGAACGCGGCGTGTCGTCCAGGTTCGCGTACGCCATCGCCACCGGCGCGAGCGAGCCGAGGCCGACCGCGAAATACGTGAGGGCGACGGCGAGCACCTGGTAGCGGCGGCGGAAGTAATCGCCGGTCGCCGCATTCACCGCCTTGGCGATCATGTAGGCGATGGCAATCGCGCAGAACGCGCGGCCGAACCTGATGGTCAAGACCACGGCGGCGACGAGCGCCGCGCCGGCGAGGGCGGCGCCGAGTCCGTACAGCGCCGCCCGCCCCGTCGACTTCGCGCCGGTGCCTCGGGCGATCTTCGCCACGTACGTTGGCTTGCACCGGCCGCAGAGGGGACGCTCGTCGTTCAAAGCGTAGTAGTGCGTGCGCTGTGGGGCACGGCAGTCCGAGCACCAGATGAAAGGCGCGGCGGCCGCTGGTGCTGCGCTCCCGCCTTGGGCAGGCTCGTCGAGGAGTGCTCCAGCGTCGGGCGCAGCGTGCGCGTTGCGCGACATGGCGGATCGGTGAGGGGTGGCGAGCGGCCGATGCGGCCGCGGGCGCCATGTGAGGCGACGGCGCTTTTCCAAGACGCCGGGCGCTCCGGCGGCGTAACGCCGCGTCCGCCTGACGCCGCTCGCCCCGCAGCGCGGGCGCCTAGCCCGAGCAGGTTCGCGCCGACGAGGACGGCGACGCTCCTTAGGGCGTCATCAGGAACCCCTCGGCGGGAGGCACGTCCTCCTGACGCCGAGGGGTTCCTGCCCTTCACCGCCCCAGCCGAGAGCCGAGCACCGAGCGCCGAGAGCCGCCGTTCTGAGAGCTGCGGTTCAGCGTAGATCCAGCCCGAGGCGCAGCGTCCGGCCGGGCTGCGGGAGGCCGCATTGGTCGTAGACAGTCGCGTCGGTCACATTGTCGAGGCCGAGCACGGCGCGCAACTCTCGCAGAAGGCCACGCCCGCCGTTGGCGCCGCCGAGCGGCCATGCGCGGGTGAGCGCCACGTCCGCCACGGCTTGCGCGCCGAGCTCCGCCTCGCGGTCGAGGTCGGGATGCACGCAGTACTGCCGCCCCGTGTAGCGCGCGCCCGCCACGCCGCGCAGGGCGAGCGGGAGCGGCACGCCCAGCTCGAGCGAGCCGCGGACCGCCGGCTGGTGCTCAGGACGGCGCTCACTCGGCGCGCCCGGGGTAGCCGTCCGGTCGTAGACGCGAACGCGTTGGGCCACCACGTCTCCCGTCACCGACAGGCCCGCGAGCCACGAGCCGCCGAAAGCGCCGTGGGCGGGTGGCGTCCACCCGGCCAGGAGCTCGAGACCGGTGCTCCGGATCTCGTCCCGGTTGATGCGGCGGAACTTGTTCTCGGGGGTGCTCACCCGAACGACGGCGTCGCGCAGGCGGTGGTGGAAGGCCACGGCCTGCAGCGCCAGCCCCGCGCGCGCTGGCGACCCGCCGACGAGCGTCGCGCCGACCTCGGCGCCGAGGAGCCGCTCCGGACGGAGACCCGGGTTCGGCTCGAAGCGGTTGAGCGCGCCCGAGTAGAGCTCGCGCAGCGCCGGGAAGCGGGCGCGCCGGCTCACCGAGGTATGCAGCCGGACGCTCTCGCCGAATGCGGGCGCAGTCGCCCCGACCCGCCAGCCCCACCGCGACAGATCCCCGAGTGATGGCTTCCCACCCGTCTCGGGCGTGGCCACCGCGTCGTGCACGACGCCGCCGCTCACGAGCGCCCGGTCGAGCACGAGGTACTGCACTTCGGCGCCGGTGCTGGAGAGCTCCTGCCGGTAGCGGCTCGTTGGGTCGTCGTCGATCCGCTCGTCGTAGCGCACGTCGGCACGCGTGTACGCCGCCCGCACCGTGCCGCCGGCGGGGAGCGAGTGCATCGCGACGGCCCGGCCAGTCACGGTGCGCTCGTCTCCGGTCTCGCGGCCGGTCACCTGCGTGTACGCGGAGTCGTCGAAGCTCTCGATCTCGAGCGAGCCGGCATTGACGCCGCCCGAGAGGCTGAGGCTTCCGTGGCCGAGCGGCGTGGCGACGACGCCGGATCCGGCCGAGAGGATCGTGAGGACGCGCGAGACGTCGGGGTAGCGCCAGAGCCGCGGCTCCTCGACGTGCAGCTCCGGCGGAACGCCGCGCCGCGCCTGGTACGCGGTGGCCGCGAGGCCGGCGTGAGCGCCGCCCGGTCTCTCGTAGCGGAGTGCCGCGAAGCCGTCGACCTGCCGCAGATCGCTGTTCGTGCGCAGCTCCCGGTCGCCGGGCTGTCCGGGGTCGACGCCCTCGCCGGGCGCGCCGGAGCCTGCTCCGCCCGGTGCGACGTCGCGTCCGAGCGCGAAGCCGTCACGCTCGCGGTAGCTCGCCCCGCCGCGAGCCGTGAGCGTACCAGCGCCCACAGCGACGGGGGCACTGCCAGCCGCCGAGAAGCCCCGGCCGGCGTACTGGTCCACGCCCGTGCCGAGCGCGACCTCGGGAGGCGGCGGGGAGCCGGGGGATGCGTCGCTGCCCGCGGTGCCCCCGGCGAGGTCGACCTCGATGACGCCACCGAGCGCGTTCGGACCGCCGAGGAGCGATGAGAGCCCGCGCACCAGCGTGAGCCGCCGCACGCCCGTGAGCGGCACGAGCGACGGGTCGGTCCTGTGGTCCCACCCGAGGGTGAGTGGCACGCCGTCGAGGAGCACCGCGGCCTGTCGGGAGTCGGAGCCGCGCACGGAGAGCTCGACCTCGCCGCGGGAGTTCTGCCGCACGAGCACGAATGGCATCTCGCGCAACGCCAGCTCGAGCGAGGGCGCCGGCGCGAGCAGCAGCGAGTCGAGTCGGACGACGACAGCGCCCGCCCCGCCGACCGCCGCCGGCGAGCGCGTCCCCACCACCACCACCGGCTCGATGCGGCGCGCCGTCGAATCTCCGCGCGTCGACTCTCCGCGCGTCGAGTCGGCACGCGTCGAGTCGGGCCGAGCTTGGGCGGCCACGGCGAGCGGCGTGACCGCCAGAACGAGCGAGAGCAGCGAGCGCGCGGTCGTGTGGAGCATGTGCTGTTCTTACGGGGAGCGTCGACGTGTCGTTGAGCGGGATCGCATCGACCGGGCCGGACCGATCGGAGCGCCCCAGGGTGTTGCCCACACCCCGGCAAGTTCTGAACTATACTTCCCTTCGCCCCTCGTCCCCCGTCCCCCGTCCCCCGCCCCTCATCCCTCGATGAAGCGTTCCGTCGCACTAGCCGCGCTCCTGCTCTTCGCCGTCGCACCAGCGCTCGCCGCGCACGACCTTTTCCTCAAGCTCACGAGCTACTTCGTGACGCCCGGACGGGAGCCCGTGCGCGTCGCAGTGCTCAACGGCACCTTTGCCCGGAGCGAGAACTCCGTGGCCCGCGACCGGGTGCGCGACGCGCGACTCGTCGGCCCGGGCGGCGTGGAGCGCCTGGGCGCGGCGGGATGGAGCGCCAGCGGCGATACGAGCTACCTGACGCTCCGGGTGCCGCAGGCCGGCACGCACGTGGTGGGCGCGTCCACGCTGCCGCGCACGATCGCGCTGTCGGGCAAGGAGTTCAACGAGTACCTGAAGGAAGACGGGATCCTCGACGTGCTCGAGGAGCGCAGCCGGCGCGGGGAGCTCGACAAGCCGGCGCGCGAGCGCTACGCCAAGCACGTCAAGGCGATCTTCCAGGCGGGCGAGTCGCGCACCAGCAGCTACGGCGCCGTGCTCGGCTATCCCGCGGAGATCGTCCCGCTCGCGAACCCTTACGAGGCGCGGGCGGGCGACTCGCTGTCCGTGCGCTGCCTCGTGGACGGGAAGCCCGTCGCCAACCAGGTGGTGATCGCCGGCAGCGAGCGGCGCGTCGAGGGCGAGCAGACCGCCGCTGGTAGGGGTGGCAGCGACAGCGCACAGAGTGCCGCGAGTGCGCAGAGTGCCGCGAGTGCCGCGAGTGCCGCGAGTGCCCGGGCAACCTCACAGCAGCTCGTGCGCACCGACGCCGACGGCGTGGCGCGCGTCAGGCTCGTTGAATCAGGGAAGTGGTACGTCAAGTTCGTGCACATGGCGCCGCTCGTCGGGGAGCCGACGCTCGACTACGAGTCGAAGTGGGCGACGCTGACGTTCGAGGTGCGCTGAGGGCCCGGCGCAAGCGCCGATCCGCCGCCCGGGATCGAGCGAGGCGCGCAGGTTGCCGACCCGTGGAACAGACCCCGCCTCGAGCGCTTCGGGACGGTTCGTCGCCCGTGGCGCCGGGGTCCCCCCCCGAGTACGACGATAGCGCTACCTGCCCGGCGAGGCCTCACCATTTCACCGCGGCCGACCGCGTTTCATTGCCCTCCCACGACCGAGCGCGGCCTGTCGGCCGCTCGCTGAGTAGCTGAGCGGACGACGCGAGCCCGGCCTGCATCGACCAACCCACGCCCGACCGGAGGTGCACATGGCATCACCGCCCGTCAACATCAAGCGCTTCGACGCGCCCGACGAGCGGCGCGAGTTCGAGCGCGGCACCTTCGAGCTCGTGACGATCGGCGGCATGACGGTGGGCAGGGCCAGCTACGCGCCGGGGTGGCGGTGGAGCGAGCACGTGGCCCCCATCGCCGGCACGCCGAGCTGCCAAGTCGCGCACCTCGGGATCGTGCTGGCCGGCCGCGCGATGGTCCGGATGGACGACGGCACCGAGGTGGAGCTCAAGCCGGGCGACCTGTTCGAGGTGCCGCCGGGTCACGACAGTTGGGTGGTCGGCGACGAGCCGTACGTGTCGATCCACTTCCTCGGCGCCGATCAGTACGCGTCGTGACGCGAGTGCCGGCCACGGAATTGCTCGCCGCCGCGCCCAGGACGATACTCCCGGCGTGACCACCGCCCTCCGCCCGCCCGGCCCGCGCCGCCGCTACCCCGGCGAGTTCACCGTCGCCCTCACCCGCGACACCATCGGCTTTCTCTCGCGACTCGCCCGCGACCACGGGGACATCGCCGCGTTTACGATGGCGGGGCAGCCGATGCTGTTCGTGAACCACCCCGACCTCGTGCGCGAGGTGCTCGTCACGAAGCAGCGCAGCTTCCACAAAGGGCGCGGCCTGGAGCGCGCCAAGCGCCTGCTCGGCGAGGGGCTGCTCACGAGCGAGGGGGAGTTCCACCGCCGGCAGCGCCGCCTCGCCCAGCCCGCGTTCCACCGCCAGCGCGTGGCCGCCTACGGCGACGTGATGGCGGCCTACGCCGCACGCACGGGGGAGCGGTGGCGACACGGCACCACGCTCGACGTGGCCGACGAGATGATGCGCCTCACGCTGGCGATCGTCGGCAAGACGCTGTTCGACGCCGACGTGGAGGGCGAGGCGCGCGAGATCGGCGAGGCGCTCACCGAGTCGTTCAAATCGTTCACCTACGCGGTGCTCCCGTTCGGGGAGCTACTCGACCGCCTGCCGCTCCCGCCGACGATCCGCTTCAACCGCGCGCGGGCGCGCCTCGACGCGACCATCTACCGGATGATCGACGAGCGGCGCCGGAGCGGCGCGGACCGCGGCGACCTGCTGTCGATGCTCCTGCTGGCCACCGACGCGGAGGGCGACGGCACCGCCATGTCCGACGAGCAGCTTCGCGACGAGGCGATGACGATCTTCCTGGCCGGCCACGAGACGACGTCGAACCTGCTGACGTGGACGTGGTACCTGCTCTCACAGCACCCTGACGCCGAGCGGCGGGTGCACGCCGAGGTCGACGCGGTGCTCGGCCCGCCAGCCGAGCGCGCGAGCGACACCGGTGAGCCGCGGCTGCTCGGGGCGGACGACCTGCCGCGGCTCCCGTACACCCGCATGGTCCTCGCCGAGAGCATGCGGCTCTACCCGCCGGCGTGGATCATCGGACGGCGGGCGATCGTGGAGGTGGAGGTCGGCGGCTACGCGGTCGCGCCGCGCACGATCGTGCTCATGTGCCAGTACGTTGGGCACCGGGACGCGCGCTGGTTCCCGGACCCGGAGCGCTTCGACCCGGAGCGGTGGACGCCCGAAGCCGCGGCGGCGCGACCGAAGTTCAGCTACTACCCGTTCGGCGGCGGTGCGCGCGTATGCATCGGCGAGCAGTTCGCGTGGATGGAGGGCACGCTGCTCCTGGCGACGCTCGCCCACCGGTGGCGGCTGCGCCTCGCCCCCGGGCACCCCGTCGCCCTGCAGCCGATCATCACGCTCCGGCCGAAGTTCGGGATGCGGATGATGGTGGAGCGGAGAACGGCCGGGAGTCGGGAGTCGGGAGTCGGGAGCCGGGCTTGAACCTGGGACCCCTCGCGCCGCCGGCCGCGCCCGCTCGAGCGCCGGGCGGGATCAACAGCCGGGCGCCGGGCCACCTCCCTGCGGCTGTTCCCGACTCCCGACTCCCGGCAGGGGTTCACTGCAACGGGTAGTTCCCCACCCCGCCGTCGCTGTTGGCCAGGTCGCCGAGCGGCGCCAGGCGCCCGTCGCGGAACTCCGCTTCCCGCGCCGCGAGGGTGAGGGCGCGGTCGATCGCTTCCGACGTGCTGGACGCCCGCAACGTCTGCTTGACCAGCTCGAGAAGAGCGCGGTCGACCAGGACGACCTCCCACGCCAACGTCGTGGTCGGGCTCGTCACACTCGTTGCCGCCACCGCCACCGAGGCTTTCGTTCGGGCTCCCACCTATCGCTCCTGTCCGTCGCCGGTATCGAGACCGCACCATCATCGAGGTCTCGACGATACTACGGCCGTTTGTCACCAGCCTGTCAGCGGCAAGAGACGCGCCCGCGGCGGCGGCGGGGGCCGCGTCATCGGTAACGCTCTGAACGGCGGCTCTCGGCACTCGGCTCTCGGCTGGGGCGGTGAGTAGGAACCGCTCGGCGTCAGGTGGACGTGCCCGACGCCGAGGGGTTCCTGTCGCCGCCGTGGCCGAGAGCCGAGAGCAGAAAGCCGAGAGCCGCGGTTATGGTTGCGGGCTCGCCGCGGTCTTCTTCGCCTTCGCGAAATCGCCGGCTTTGACGACGGTGATCTTGGATGGAACGACGTGACGGCGCATGGCCTCGGTGATCTGCGCCGGCGTGAGCGCCCGCACCTTGGCCTCGAGCTCGGCGTCGTAGCCGGTGAAGGTGCGGCCCGTGAAGCGGCGCACGACCATGGTATTCACCAGCTCGTCGTCGTTCGCCCGCTGCTGGAGGCGTTGCTGGAGCCAGCCGTCCTTGGCTTTCGCGACCTCCTCGGCCGTGAAGCCGTCCTTCAGCATGCGGGTCACTTCCTCGCGGAAGGCCGCCTCGAGCCGCTCGGCGTTCTCCGGCGCGTAGATGGCGAACGTCGTCCAGTGCCCGCCCTCGTCGAGCGGACGGACGTCGAGCTGCGATCCGACGCCGTAGCTGATCCCTTCCTTCTGCCGGATGCGCGTCGCCAGGCGCGAGTTGAGGAAGCCGCCGCCGAGGATGTAGTTGCCGAGCGCAACCGCCGGGTAGTCGGGGTTGTCGTCCTTCATCTTCACGTTGAGACCGGCGAGGAACATCGCGTTCGCCTTGTCCGGCGTCTCGATCGCCATGGATGCGGAGTCGACGGCGACGTACTTGGACTCCACGCGCGCGAACGGCTGGGGGTTCTTCCAGTCGCCGAACAGCTCGCGGGCGAGCTTCGACACCTCGGCCGAGTCGACGTCGCCGACGACCGCGAGATCCGCGTACTGCGCCCCGTAGAACTCCCGATAGAATTTCTTCACGTCGTCGAGGGTCACCGCCTTCAAGTCGGCCACACTCTCGTCGATCGTCTCGACGTAGTGCGGGTGCCCGCGGGGGTGCGGCTCCATGCGCCGCTGGTACGCGATCGTCGCCAGCGCCTGCGGCTCGGACCGCCGCTGCTCGACGTCCGCCAGCCACTCCTGCCGGAGCTGCTCGAACTCCTTGGCGTCGAATGCCGGGGCTCGCAACATCTCGGCGATGAGGCGCAGTGTCGGGGCGAAGTTGGCGCGGGTGGTCTGCACGTTGACCGTGGTCGCGTTGCTCCCGTTCCCGAAGACGTTCACCCGCGCCTTGAGCTTGTCGAGCGTGTCGCGGAGCTGTTGGCGCGACCGCTTCTGCGTTCCCCGGTCCAGCATCGCCGCGGCGAGCCAGGGCGCGGCGTTGCGGTTGGTCAGCGTCTGCTCGGTGCCGTAGCGCAGCACGAGCGCGGCGTTCACCACGCCGCCGCGCGTCTTCTTCGGGAGCACCGAGAGGCGCATCCCGTTCGGGAGCGTGCTCGTGGTGGTGCGCTTGTCGATGTTGGCCGGCGCCGGGTCGAAGGCCTCGCCGGCGGCCACGGCGGCGTCGCCCTTGTAGTCCTTGACGAGCGCCGCGACGTCGGGCGGCGGCGGAATCTCGGCGCGGTCGGGCTTGGGCGTGGGGACGAACAGGCCGAGCGTGCGGTTCGACGGCTTGAGGTAGGCCGCGGCGACGCGCTGCACGTCGGCCGGCGTCACCTTGCGCACGCGGTCGCGATGCAGGAAGAGCAGTCGCCAGTCGCCCATCGCCTGCCACTCGCTCAACGTCAGCCCCACCCGCTCGGAGTTGTTGAGCAGGAGGTCGATCTGGCTCAGGATCGCCGTCTTTGCCCGGTCCACCTCCTCGGCCGACGGCGGCGTGGCGGCGGCGCTGTCGACCGTGGCCACGAGCAGGGCGCGCGCCGTGTCGAGCGACTGCTCCTGCCGCACCTCGGCGAAGCCGAGGAGGACGCCGGGCTCCTTGAGCTGAAAGTTGAACGCGCCGGCGCGCGAGGCGCGCTTCGCCTCCACGAGGCGCTTGTGCAGGCGCCCGCCGGGCACGTCGCCGAGCACCCGCGTCAGCACGTCGACCGCGGCGAAGTCTTCGTGCGAGCCGGCCGGCACGTGGTACGCGACGCCGGCCGCCTGCACGTCGCCGACGCGTCGCAAGGTCACCATGCGCTCGCCGTCCTGGGTGGGCTCGTCGGTGTAGGTGGCGAAGAGGAGGTTCCCCCGCTCGAGCGACCGCGCGGGCTTCGGGATGCGGCCGAACTTGTCCTGGATGAGCTTCAGCGTCTTCGCGTCGTCGAACTTGCCGGCGACGACGAGCAGCGCGTTGTCGGGCTGGTAGTACTTGCGGTAGAACGCCTGCAGCCGCTCGATCGGGACGTTCTCGAGGTCGGCGCGTGCGCCGATGGTCGAGTTGCCGTAGTTGTGCCAGAGGTATGCGGTCGACAGCACCCGCTCGAGGAGCACGTTGAACGGACTGTTCTCCCCCATCTCGAACTCGTTGCGGACGACAGTCATCTCGCTGGTGAGGTCCTTCTTGGCCACGAAGCTGTTGACCATGCGGTCCGCCTCGAGGTCGAGCGCCCAGTCGAGGTTCGCGTCGGTGGCCGGCACGGTCTCGAAGTAGTTCGTCCGGTCGAACCACGTCGTACCGTTGGGACGCGAGCCGTGCTCGGTGAGCTCCTGCGGGATGTTCGGGTGCTTGGGCGTCCCCTTGAAGAGCAGGTGCTCGAGGAGGTGCGCCATCCCCGTCTCGCCGTACCCCTCGTGGCGCGAGCCGACCATGTACGTGATGTTCACGGTCGCGGTCGGCTTGGATGCGTCGGGGAAGAGCAGGACGCGGAGGCCGTTGCCGAGCCGGTACTCCGTGATCCCCTCCACCGAGGTGACCCGCACCGGGGCGGCCGCCCCGGCGGCGCGTCGCGCCGCCGCGGGGGCCCCGGGCTGCTGGGCGGCGAGGGGAGCGGCGAGGGGTGTGGCGAACGCCAAAACGAGCGCGGCGGCACGGAGAGCGGGGATGGCACGGGCGAGCGGCGAGAGTCGCACCGACCGCGGCCGCGCGGCGGGAACGGAAGAACGTAGGGTGGGCATGTGCCTCGGAACGACGCGGGTGGGAGCGCGGCGAGCGCTTCGGCGCGCTGGGCCGTACTACATACATAGGCCGTACTACGTACATACGGTCGCAGCTAGGATAGTGCTGGTTGGTACGTCGCACTCGAGGCGAAGGTTGCCCGAGCGTGGCAGGCCCGTCCTTCGGGCGGGGGCCGGCGGGGTGAAACTTTCACCCCCCGGCGCGTGTCGTATCCTACGCCTCATCCCGGGCGGCCCTGCGGCGGCCCCGCGGCGGCCGCCGCGGCGCGCCACCTCGAGGGCTCGGGCGGCGGGGCCCGCCGGCGTCACAGGAGCAACGTCGTGGACGAGTTGATCGAGCGCCTGCAGCGCGCCCTCGGCGACAGCTACCGGCTGGATCGGGAGCTCGGGGGCGGCGGGATGAGCCGCCTCTTCGTGGCCACCGAGCAGTCGCTCGCCCGCCAAGTGGTGGTGAAGGTCCTGCCGCCGGAGCTGACGAGCGAGGTCAGCGCTGCGCGCTTCCGGCGGGAGTTCGCCGTCACCGCCCTCCTGCAGCACCCGCACATCCTCCCGGTGCTCGCCGCCGGCACCCGCGAGGGGCTGCTCTACTATGTGATGCCGTACGTGGCCGGCGAGTCGCTTCGACACCGGCTCGCCCGCCACGAGCGCCTGCCGGTCGGGGAGGCCGAGCGCATTCTGCGGGAGATGGCCGACGCCCTCGCCTACGCCCACGCGCAGGGCGTCGTGCACCGGGACATCAAGCCCGAGAACATCCTCCTCCAGGGCGACCACGCCGTGCTCACCGATTTCGGCATCGCGCGGGCGTTGGCCGGCGCCGCGTCCGGTGCTGTGGCCGGCCCCGAGCGCCGCGCTCCCGACGACGCGCCCGGGGCGCCCGGGGCGCGCGAGCCGGCGCGCCTCACCGACGTGGGCATGGCGATGGGCACGCCCGGCTACATGTCCCCGGAGCAGGCCGCGGGCGAGACCAACCTCGACGCCCGGTCCGACATCTACGCGCTCGCGGTGGTGGGCTACGAGATGCTCGTCGGGCGCCCGCCGTTCGTGGGCTCCACGTCGCGCGAGGTCCTCACCGCCCACCTGAGCGAGCCACCGCAGCCGGTGGAGGAGCTGCGCCAGGACACGCCCGCGCCGCTGGCCGACGCGCTGGCGCGGGCGCTGGCCAAGGCGCCCGAGGACCGCTTCCAGAGTGCGGCGGAGTTCCGCGACGCCCTCGGCGGGACCGCGCCGGCCGGCATCGCCCACCACGGGCGCGGCCGGCGCGGCGCCCGCACCTCCCGCCTGCGCTGGCTGGTGGCGGCGGCAGTGGCGCTGGTGGCGATCGTGGGCGGCGCGGCCGCGTACGCGCGGCGCGGCGCCCCACGCGCCCTCGACGCCAACCTCATCGCCGTCGCCCCGTTCGACGTGCTCGACCCGCGGCATGAGGTCTGGCGGGAGGGGCTCGTGGACGTGCTCTCCGCCAACCTCGACGGCGCCGGCCCGCTGCGCACCGTGCCGCCGACGGTGGTCATCCGCCGCTGGAGCGGTCGCCCCGACCCGGCCTCAGCGGCGGAGCTGGGACGCGAGACGGGCGCGCGGCTCACCGTGTTCGGACGATTGGTGGGCGCCGGCGACTCGCTGCGGCTCAAGGCGACGGTGTGGGACGTCGGCGCCAACCGGTCGGTCGGCGAGATCGAGCTGCGCGACGCCGCCTCGCGTGTGGACCGGCTGGCGGACTCGCTCACGATCCGCATCCTGCGCGAGCTGAACCAGACGCGCGCCATCGCCTCGGTGCGGCGCGCCGCGCTCGGCTCGTCGTCGCTCCCCGCGCTCAAGGCCTACCTGCAGGGGGAGCAGCATTTCCGGCGCAGCGACTGGGACTCGGCCGCGTACTACTACGAGCGCGCCGTCGCCGAGGACAGCCTGTTCGCGCCGGCGCTGCGCCGGCTGAGCAACGCCCTCTCGTGGACCTTCCTCGGCGGCGAGAACGCGGCGGAGACGTACCGGCACGCACTCCGCGCCGGCGAGCGGAGCCGCGGGCTCGCCCCGCGCGAGAGCCTCCTCGTCGTCATCGACTCGCAGCTCGGCGCCCTCCCGATCGTCCTGCTGCAGGGCCCCTCCGGCGGCGCGGACCCGTACGCGATCACGCGCCGCCTCTTCGGCCTGCTCGACACGGCGACGCGTCGCTTCCCGGACGACCCGGAGGTGTGGTTCAAGCTCGGCGACGCGCGCTATCACTACTTCGCGCTGCTGCCGAACGAGACGCAGGCGCGGGCCCGCGAGGCGTTCGACCGGTCGATCGCGCTCGACTCGGCGTTCGCCCCGTCGTACCTCCACCCGATCGACCTGGCGCTGACCGCGCAGGACGTGAACGGCGCGCGCCGCTACATCCGGCGGTACCTCGCGCTCGACCCGCAGGACTACAACGCGGCCAGCATCCGCCTGCTCGCCTCGCTGCTCGACCCGCCGCCCGGCCGCCCCCTCTCGCTCGACAGCGCCGTGCGCGCGTCGCCGTTCGAGGCGGTGGCGAGCGTGTACGGGAGCGTGAGCCACTGGATGGATTCGGGCGAGACCAGCGTGCGCGTGGCCCGGGCCGTCGACGCGATGCCGAGCGCCGGCGTGCCGCCGGCGCTCGCCAACCAGCTCCCCGCAGCGCTGCCAATCGCCCTCGCCTACCGCGGCCATCTGCGCGAAGCGTACGCCACCTACGACTCGGCGGCCTTCTTCATTCTGCCGGAGCTCGCCCTGCTCGGCGCGGTACCGCCCGAGCGCGCGGCGGCGGAGATGGGCGCGTGGCTCACCCGGAAGTCGCCGGCGCGAACCCTGTTCGCGCTCCGGTGGTGGGCGGACCGCCGCGACACGACGACGCTGCGCAAGGTGGTGGAGCGGCTCGAGCGCGCCCAGGCGGGTACCACCACGGGCCCCCCCGGCGTGGGGTCGGCGGGACGCACCGCGCGCGGAGGGAGTGGTGCGGTGCTCGCCGCCGACGTGGCGAGCGCACGGGCACACCTCGCGCTCGCCCGGGGCGACACGGCGGCCGCGCTCCGCGCCCTCGGCACCATCGCCGACTCGGTGTGCCAGTCGAATCTCTGCTACCAGTACCGCCTGACCAAGGCGCAGCTCCTGACGGCCACGGGGCACGACCGCGAGGCAGCGGCGGTCCTCGCGCACGAGTTCCCACTCCCCACGCCGGGCCGCGTGCTCTGGATGCTGGAGCGGGGGCGCGTGGCCGAGCGCCTCGGCGAGAAGGCCAAGGCGATCGACGCGTACTCGTTCGTCGCGCTGGCCTGGGCGCAGGCGGACGCCGAGCTGCGGCCGGCGGTGTCCGAGGCGCGGGCGGGGCTGCGGAGGCTCGGCGGAGCGGGGTGACTTGCGGCGATCAGGGAGCAGCGATCAGCGATCAGACCGGCCCCGGCCGGTCTGATCGCTGATCGCTGCTCCCTGATCGCCTACCCTCCCCGCGCGAACGCGCGCAGCTTCGCCACGTCTCCGATCAGCAGCCGGTTTCCGCCGGTCTGCTCGATCAGTCCCTGGCTCCT
>Ga0307409_100000484_pt1 | contig 17041 bp, 12 predicted proteins | sample 322Ometagenome_2_FD_203888 | JGI IMG/M metagenome (GOLD analysis project Ga0307409, IMG submission 203888) | Maize rhizosphere microbial communities from greenhouse at UC Davis, California, United States - 322HYB-O-2 | ecosystem: Host-associated > Plants > Roots > Rhizosphere > Soil | place... | reverse complement strand
AAGAAAATTATCCATATTACGTATATAGTGGCGGCAAAACTGCCGCCACATGTCTCCTCTGCTATATGGTACTGATTTGCTGCCCGCTCCTCATGATCTTTGGCGGAGCTTCTGTTGTGACTTTTATCTCAGTTCCTCTGAGTCTTCTCAAGTATCCTCTCCTCCATCGTCACCATCATCCTCTCCTCCTTCAGTGATTTCGGCTGCTTGTGCTTGTTGAGCTAAGGAGGAATTCTTAATGCAATGTAAAGAAGACAATAGATTAAAAGAATCTAGTTCCGCATTATTATCAAAAAGATAGAACGTGGCAGTAATATCATACTAAATTTGAAGTGATTTGTTTGAACAAAAACTATGAACATAATTGATCAATTCGTAAATTAATAACGCTATTACATCTTGGGGGAGGAGAATGCATACATGCACCCAGATGACCTAAAAGCAGTATGGATTTGCCACGAATGTTATAAGGTATTTTTTTTTCACAGTGATATTGACGATCATAAGGATTCAACCGGGCATAAGCTGATTGAACAAACTATGATGATTTCACCAGGTGAGTCATTGGCATGATAAATCATGTTGTAGACGTTCTACTTTTGAGGTCATCTGTTCGACTTGTGAAATTGATTCAACTAGCTTGTGGTAGTCATGCATTAGAATTGACATAAGTATTGAATAGAGAGCCTTATGGGCTGTACGGTATAAGAGAGCAAGCTGAGAGATGTAAAGTCTAGGAGGATCAAGCATCATCTCATCAAACTTCTTTCTATCTTTTTTATCCAAGGCATTGCGAAATGGTTTCCAATCGTCTTTCTCCATTGCAAGCACAATTCTAAATGAGGGTATTGTCCCATCCATTTGTTATTTGCCGGCCGCCATTCCAATGATGAATTTCAAAGTCTACAATTGATATCTGCCAGCATTGAAAAAAAGAGGGAGTAAGAGCCGGTGAAAAGATAAATTTCATTATCTTATCTTTTTTATGATAGTATGATAACGAAAGCCAAGTCATCGACAATCACCGCTGCCATGATAACAATTGGGAATATAGTAGGTGGAGCAGGACAACAGATCGCATTAGCGCTAGAACTACATTAAGGACGGCTCTTAGATAATGAGATAGAGCTGGATGATGATATGGAGGAGGAGGCAGCAATAATACCCGCATGCTTCCAATCCGGTCCCGACCAAGGTGTTGTCCTCCGATCTGCCCAATATTTGAAGAATCACCGTTTGAGGAACTCACAGCTATCGTTACTGAAGAGCTAACAACACGATAGCAATAAGAGTATCACTCACTCACTCATTTTCACTCCTCTCTCTAGAGGCTAGAACAATCGTGAAATAAACAAAAGGGATGAAACAACCTAGCAGGACCGCTCACCATCTATCCTACTTATAAATTCCATGCCTACAATAACTGCCCCCACATATCTCTCATAGCCGAGAGAGAACGGATGTGTATATGCGCCTAGCTTCTCTCCTTATTATGAAATAGTCACTACCTGAATATCCTTATAGAATAATGACTCTACAACCTATCTTGATATCGATTGTGCCTTGTGTCCGAGCATTATGAAGGTGTCATCATCTTTATTGGTTTCATCAGCGACTGCTAAAACTCGTGGAGCATATCATTACCTACGATTACTTTCGCTTAGAGATATACGTTGATGCGGAACATGACTATTATTCCTCTTGTGGTACTATTCTAGATAAAGAACCCTTTGTTGGATGAAACGTTAGTACATACAAGAATCCATCAGGGCCAGTCTCAATATCAGTGATACTACTGGGGAATCTTGTACTAAATGTTACTTCAGTCCTCTCTCTGTCATTGCTTGCTACTAGATCATCAGATAGTCTTGAGTCTCCAAATTTCAAGCCAGATCTGTCTTCGTTTACTTCAAAAAAGTAGAGGTGACCGTTGTTTGCATCTGCAACAAAGATATTATTGGTATAATCATCACCTAACCTATCTGAATTATAAAATTCTATATCTGTAACACCTACGGCTCTTCCCCAGCTAAATACCGGGTCTGCATATGAAGAAGAACCAAGAAAATTAACCAAATTATTCTCAGATGTTACGTTAGACCTTTCAATTGGCCCCATCACTGTTGTCCATCCACTGTTAAAGCCTGGTCTGACAAGATTAATTTCATCAAATCCATCAGGACCATTTTCAGTGTCCCATAGAATGTGTGTTAAAGGATCTATCGCGAGGCCAAAGCTGTTTCGAATGCCATAAGCATAGTACTTGCTTAGATTTGCATAGCTTTCATCGCTTCTGCTAACATCTAGAAATGGATTGCCTTGAGCCGGTGAACCATCCGGATTTATTCTCAGTATCACTGATGTATCATCAGGCAGAGAGCCGTTTTTGAAATTCTGAAGCATTCCCTTTCTGTTAAGATCTCCAATTACAGCATAGATATGCCTATTTTCTGAATCAGCTATTAATTTACCACCGTTATGATTTTCTCCTGGTAATACAGGGAGATCCAAAATCAATGTTCCATTTGAAAGAGATTTGTCTGTAGGGTTCCATTCAAATCTGTATATCCTGTTGCCTAATACCTGAGTTCTATCTTCCTTGCTAGCCTCTGTGAGGTAAAAAAATGCAAACGTTGATGTTGGTGGCGGCGATGTTGTGCTAGCATTATTGATACTATTACCTCCTGTTGGTATTGTTGCTTGATTATTACTACGCGCTTCTGCTATTGCAGTGGTGTGTAAGTCCGCCATGTTATCAAGTACATCAACTCCAAGCAACCCTCTTTCAGTCTGATCGTTAACTGTAAAATTCAATAATGATATTTTGGACTTATTTTCATTTATAAAGAGGATTACCTCACCACTTTTTTCTAAAATTAGCATATCGCCATGATTACCAATAAAGGCCATACTTGTTGGAGATTCAAATCCCTCAGTCACGAGCTCAACCTCCAGGTCGCTATCATCAAGGATAGTAACAGGAGTGTTATTATCCGATGCTTCTGATTGTGGAGATAATACTACTGTTTGCTGTGGCAATAATTGTTGTTGTGTTGATGCTGGATCCTGCTGTTGTATTCTGCTTATAGTCACACTGGGAAAGACTAAAAGCCAGACATCTATTAGAATGACTAAGAAACAAACAATTCTCTGTTGTTTTGAAACCATGTCACCTTTAGATGGTTGACCCTGTGAAATAAGATTTATGAATTGTCTAATTTTATCCTATCAATAATTCTAGAAGATATCATTCAGAATTGTTACCGACTTGCTCAAGTTATACATTGGGATGTGCTAATGTCTTCTCTTTGCAGTAAGTATCCAATTGTATTGTTGCCGTAATCTTAATGAACCAGTTCGTCGTTGCTAGAATGCGTGTGTATGTGTAAGTAAGTCTTATTGTCGTTAACTCTTGCTATACACGAACCTCTCTATCTTCTTAACGTATCTTTTTTTAGCATTTTACAATTATACACCCTGAAACCTGATCCTGTAGAAATATCCATTTCACATAAGATAAAGAAATTTGAAAGCAAGGCTAGCCAACGGAAATCAGTTCAAAAAACTTCATAAAAATTAAACCCCAAGTCAAAAACTGACCATGACTAAAAGAAGAAGATAAGCCAGAATAGCGAACATTAGTATCAAAGGATGAATGCTTCTGACTAACAACCTACTTTGCAGTCGAATTAGAATTTGAGTTTGCATTGGCGTAATTTATCTATAGATGTTATGAAACAGTCCATAAGTACTCTTAAATTGTGGTTTCAATTAATGGGAAGCATAGCTTGCCGCCACGTACTGCTATAGAGACAACAAAGATATACTATGGCGAAGAGGATGCGATGAAAATACTAGTGCAAGCAATGGCAAATGTGAAAAAAGAAGCAGTGGTTTGCAGCGATGCTAATTCTCCTGCTTTCTCTATGGCTATGGGACCAGTAAAGAAAGTATACATTGCCTTTATGGAAACGGGTGTAAGAATAAGGCAAATTGTCGAAATTACCAAAGATAACTTGCACTATTGCAAAGAGCTTATGGAATATGCTGAATTGCGTCATATGGATAATGTTAAGGGGAGTATGGCAGTTTCAGAGACAGAGTACGTAGCCACTGCAGTTTTAGAGGGTTCGATGCCTGTAACTCAAACTATATACAGCAATGTTAAGGCCTTTTTAGAACAGCAGCGCTATTTCTTTGAAAATTTATGGGGCAAAGCAATTCCAGCGGAACAAAGGATAAAGGAGCTTGAAGAAGAGACACCACCCCAGAGAATGGAAACTGTTTATGGCCAAGAAAATACAATCCAAGCAATTTTGAAATTTATCTCAGAAACGATGCAGGAATTCTGCATTTACGCAGACTCTTCTTCTCCTTCAGTGGCTATGAGTGTCGAATCAGTTGTACAAGCATATAGTGATTTCAAAAATGCTAGAAATGGTAAAGCTAGATGGATCACAGAAGTTAATCCATCGAATATACAACATATTAGAAAGTTGGCGCAATTTGCAGAAGTTCGCCATTTGGATGGCATAAAGGGTAATGCTGTAGCTGTTAATGAAAATGAATGTCTGACTATTATAAATTTGAAAATAGGAGATTCTGCTCCATATGCAATTACAAATACTGTCAGGGATATAGTGGAGCAACAAAAGTTTACCTTCGAAACATTATGGGCTAAAGCACTACCTGCCGAACATAGAATAAGAGAAATCGAACAAGGTGTAGAACCTCAAAGAATAGACGTAGTTTATGATGCAGGACAAACATTAGCGTTGTATCAGTCGCTGATAATGTCTGCTGAGAAGGAAATAAAAATAATGTTCCCTACAGCCAATGCATTAATTCGGCAAGACAAAGCTGGTATATTGTTTTTGCTTCAAGAAGCTGCGAAAAAGTGTCAAGTAAAGGTACTGATACCAAATGATGAATTAACTCGCAATTTCATACCTACTAACAATAACACAAGCATCACTATCAGAGTTATTGAGCAGCAAGAGAGCGGTAAAGCCACTATTCTTATTGTAGATAACAAAGCATCTTTGATGATGGAGCTAAAGGATGACTGCAAGAAAACATTCCATGAAGCAATAGGATTATCAACATACTCTAACAGCAAGGCAGGCGTTTTATCGTATGTTTCAATGTTTGAAAGTCTATGGAAACAGACTCAACTATACGAAGAATTAAAGAGCAATGAAAAGATGCAAAAAGAGTTTATCAATATTGCAGCTCATGAACTTAGAACGCCAGTGCAACCAATACTGGGCATGGCAGAGCTATTAGAATTAAGTTTCGAAGATGGTAAAGGAAAAACAGAGATATCAAAAGATGATATTGAGATAATCCTTCGTAACGCAAAAAGATTAGAGCGATTATCTTCTGATGTTTTAGAGACTGCAAGAATTGAAAGTCAATCATTAAGATTGAATAAAGAACGGTTTAGTCTAAAGGAAGTAATATCCAGCTCAATAAGGGATGCAGAAAATCAAATTGATGATCAAGATATAACAATTTGGTACAATCCAAAAGATATTATTGTAATCTATGCAGACAGAGGAAGAATTGCAGAAGTTATATCTAACATGCTTGATAATGCGATCAAGTTTACTCCTAAGGGAAATATCACTATATCTGCGGAAGTCAAAAATAATAATCATGGTGATGAGGCAATAGTCATGATAAGAGATCAAGGTACTGGTATCGACGGTGAAATTGCGTCAAGGTTGTTTACCAAATTTGCTACAAGATCAGAGAAAGGTACCGGTCTTGGATTATATATTTCAAGAAATATCGTAGAAGCTCATGGTGGTAAGATATGGGCTAAAAACAATGAAGAGGGGAAAGGGGCTACATTTGCGTTTTCCCTGCCACTGAATCACGATTAGAAAAATAACAATAATAATAGATTTTTCAACCACAATAATATCCTGCGAAATGGGCTCACCCACATGCTGTGCGTATGAGAAATTATACTCAAATGTCTAGGCATACCCAGCTTAGGTTCTGCAATGAGCAAGATGTAGCCTGCACACTTCTCTGCATCCCTCCTAAAATAAACAAGACCAGATAGAAAGGTAGTACCCGATGGACAGAAAGAGTGTTAGTTCTACAAATATCCCTTCATCTCGCCTGAAATGCTTTGTATATGGTAACCCTTTCGGTGTAGGTATCTGTGGATCATAACACAGGTTACAAAGGCTAAGGTTATTGGTGTTCGATAAACTGTCATGATTATTTCTACGCAAGATCAAATCTGAGCAAATCAATCCACCGTTTATATTATAGACAGAAACCATAATGTCTTTAACTAATGTCATACGGTGAAAGAAGATATGGCGGAGGTAACCGCTACGGCGGTAGCTTCGGTCCAAAGCCTGTAGAAACAGGTAAGGAATACGACGTGCAAATTACTGAAACAAGCAGACAAGGCGATGGTATTGCCAGAGTACAAGGGTTTGTCATTTTTGTAAAGGGCGGCAAAGTTGGCCAAAGCTGCAAAGTGAAAATCACTAATGTGGGTGCAAGATTTGCAACTGCAGAATTGACTTCACCAACAACAACAGAGTAGAACATATACAAGAATTATAGAAACCCCTCAACAAAAAGAATGTGGCAACTACCTTTTAACAGGACGGAAAGTACCACAGTTGTTTTTTCTTATTTTACTGCAATTGCCTAGTATGCATAGTTTTAATTAGGTTATGATTCACCTTGTGGTTAGTTGAAAAGAAAATATTCCAGCAGCGGTGGCAAGTGCGAATGTATTTGTCATAAGAGACCAAATACTGACTATTGCGGCTACTGTTCCCCGTCACATACTCGCGGAATGTCATCTAGAAGATGATAATAACGCCTGATAACATGCTTCTTAATTTTTTCAATTGCGGAAAATTAAGTCCTTACTAGTGGAGTGTTTCATGCGGTGATAAGGAGAATAACCTAAGCCAAAGGCTAGCCAAGAGAGGTCGTCGGCATGATAGAGTAACTTGCGGGTGCAATGCAGAATATATGGACTTAAATTAAGAGTTGCTTTTTTCGTCAGCTTTCTTTTCTCTCCCTACGCTATACCGCCGGCTAATCTCCCTATCGATCTCCTCATGCTTTATTTCCTCCCCTCTCCTTCCGGGCGTTTTCATTCCTTGCTGCTTTACTTTTCTTCTTTCGTCGTCTAATTCATCAACACTGCTGTCTTGTTTTTTCTTTTTAAGCTCGTTTGCATACCTGTCACGAAAAAACTTCTCTTCCTCTGTGTCCTCCACCATACTATTCATCTCGATCTTGCTCGCTGATCAACCTACAAGGAGATATATGGAGTTCCTTCAAATTAATTTTTCCCTTCTTCTTTTCCGCACTAAAGTTGGCTTGAAAAGCAGCATGTAAGAACTAATAATCAACCATAATATTCGAAAACAATCTGTGACCAGTCCATATAATCTAATATAATATTAATAGTGCATGAAAAAGACTGCTGAATCTCTTTTTCCTATGGAACTTCTTGACAACAACGGTAGACAGCAATGAACCCTGCCATTGTGACATATGCAAGAAGGGCTTAGGAGATGTATATTGTGACAAGAGATTAATATGTCTAAGATTTGATTTAGCCGGTTTAAACAAGGAAAATTGAAGGAGAAAGGAGCAGGGCCAGCGAACGTAATTATGAAAACGGAAAATTAATTTCTAATTTCCCTTAATTCCTTGTGCCACGAGTATCGAGTAGCATCCGAGGCCACATTCTTCACATATTGGCTTCATGCTCTTGCTGTCGGCGCTTCCAATGCAGCATGGTTGCTTTATCCTTCCCATATGATCAAGCGACAGGATCGCCCAAGATGGACAATCTACCGGGGTTGTTCCGATCCCTCCCCAATTGCCTTTCATAAGCAATGTTTGCTTGATAGGGTTGACGATAAAGTCAGCATATTTTTTCTTCATTTCAATTATCCTGTCAACGACCTGGTTGCGTATATCTCCAAACGGCAGCATCAGTGGGTCACCCTTTACAAAGGGTGTATGGAACTGAAAACCCATTTTGTTTACTTTGCCTCTCCATTCTTCTGCCAAGTCTTCAACAGTCATGTAATTTTGCGAGTTTATCGTCATTGTGATCCAAATATCTTTCCATGCAGGTTTTCCATTGCGGTCTGGGCCTGCAATATAGTCAAGTATATTCTGCTTTGTCTTTACATATGACCCCTTCCCCCTTATGGTGTCATGTACGTTCTCTGTTCCATCCATTGATACCCAGTAAAAGTATAGGCCATTGTACCTCTTTAGAGGAAAGGTGGCATTTGTGACGACGCAAACTCTGTGCGGCATTTCTTTGCAAAACACTTCTATAATGTCTGGTCGTAACGTCGGTTCGCCCCCAACAAGGGTGGTGACAAATATGTGCTTCTTATTGAAGGTAGTCTTGATTATCCTACTCCAGTCTTGTACTGTCAAGTCCTGCTCTTCCTTACGGTTGAGCCACCAATAACAGTGCGTACAGTGAAGGTTACAGACGTTATTAACGTCGACAGAGCCGTACATGGGTTGTTTTGTCTTGAAGAGCTTATAAGCTGTTAATTTCTTGAAGATACTAATATAAAATGGCATTTCACGCAAAAGGTCAGTTATACTTCGACCATAAACTAAGTCTACCATATCGGGTGACACGATTGTCTAGTAATTAAGTCTATACTCAGGTCGTACAAGGCCCTACAAAAAAGATTATATCTTTTTGTGATGACTAACTGACTTGTTATTGACATGTTAGCAAGTTATTTTCGAGGCGTAGTATACTGTTTTATTATGGTTTTCAACTTATGGACTCCATAGCCTGTCTTTGATGACACAACTAACGGATTTTCTAAGTGCAAATCCTTTGCAATTTCATCTATTTTTTGGGCATCTGTACTATAGTCATATTTTGTAAGAACAACAAAAACTTTGGCACGATCTACTTTCAGCTCTTCTAGCAGTTGCCAGCAGCTTGAATATTTTATCCTAATATCTTGAAGAGCTTCAAAGGAATCAATCAAAAGTAAAATCAAATCTGCTGTAAGCGACTCCTCTAATGTTGACTTGAATGCGTCTATCATGTAGGTGGGAAGTCTACTCACAAAGCCTACAGTGTCGGTAAGCAATACCGTTGTTTTTTCATCTAATTTCAAGGATCGTGTAGTTGTTGAGAGAGTGGTGAATAGGCTGGCAGATATCTCTTTGTGTTCAGAGGTAAGCAAATTGAATAATGTCGTCTTGCCCGCGCTTGTATATCCTACCAGAGAAACAATTGGCATTCCTCCCTTTTTCCTCTGTTGATGATACAAATCGCGCTTGCTTTTTGCTTCAGCCAACTTCTCTTTTATGAATGACATTCTGCGTTTAAGATCACGGAACCTTACATCGACTTCATATTCACCACTTCCACCTTTACCGGGCCGCTCGTTTCCTGAGGATATCTTTGCTATTTCTCTCACACGAGGCATCTCATATTTGATTTCAGCCAACTGAATTTGCAGCTTCGCCTCATTAGTTGTTGCTCTTGTGTAAAATATGTCGAGAATCAACCGTTCTCTATCGATTACCTTCACCCCTAACAATTTTTCCAAATTGAACAACTTTTTTGAGGTTAGGTGTTCGTCCACAATTACATATTTCACATCATGAGATTCTTTTAGAAATTCTTTAATTTCCTGGGCTTTGCCAGAACCTAATCCATATTCAGCATGGTTAAGGTACTTCTGTGTAAAAACCTTCACTACACTCCAGCCTGTAATTGATTCTGCCAAGCTTTTTGCTTCCTGTAATGTAAAGCTGTCCGGATATGTTACAAGAACTACTTCAATAGGCCTCAAAGGAATTCAATTTCCAGTTTGCAAGTTTCCAAGACTAAAGGAAGAATGTTATCGTTAAACTGAAAGCTGCAATTGATGAAAACAAATGCAAAGATCATACGCTTACATTGCGTGAAGGAAGTATTAAACACTTAATGACAGATATGGCCCGTTGGTGGTGTGTAGACTATGCCGCTATGGGCAGAAATTTGTACAATAAAATAGGTTATTATTGAAATTTATGTTACTAATGTGATTAGAAGATACAGAAATAATATCATCGAACATTCTCTCCACCATATTATTTGTCTCTTGTCGGAAACTGAAAATACTACTGTCAGATTATATACAAGGTTGCCATATAATAGAATAGAAGGTTTTTTTGATTGGTACAAAATAGTTTTCCATTGAGAGAATGGCATGTTGAACACATGGAAAAGACGGTTGTAAAGTACGTCAAGGGTCTGTCAGAAAATGCATCAGGATGGGAGAAGAGAAATCACAAAAAATATGGCAGTCTTGCAGTTATCTGCAGACAAATTGAATATGACATTAAACATGGGGTAAGCACTGAGCAAGTTATCTCTATGTTTTCTAAAGTCCGTAATGATTCGTCTTTCTCTAATTTAAGAAAAGGCAACGGTTCGATGCAAAGGTTAGACGAAGTCGAGAATCGATTTACCAAACCCAAGATTGTCAACTGGTATTGGTAATAGTCCGCGAAGCCCATCAATGCTATCCACTGTGTTTTTACTTTTTTTATTTTTTTTTTTGAGATTTGAGATTAACAAGTTCTTAATTATCCTACATCAAAGGGACTAGAATCAACTGATCTAGCTAGGTGTCATATTATTGACATATGATGAGACAGAATAGTAGTACGTTGAACACATTGCTCCTTGTTTGTTCTAGTAGACACTATGACAGAGTGATATGGAAGGACGATCGAGATACTGCCAACACTTGTCATACATTATCTTGCGATCAAGTATTATTGCTCTGGGAAGGCAGCTACGTCTACTCTTCAAGGCATGGCCGGCAAAAAAACAGAGAGATATATCTAATAGATGATGTCTTTTTCTCCTGTAATTCATGTTTGAGTTAGTCCTTTGCGTTGGAAATGACCTCGTAGAAGAACATAAATCAACTATTCGAAAAGCTATACTCATCAGATAAGTAAATTTTTAGAGAATAATTAACGAATAACCTTATATGTCACTGAGAGATGTCTCTTGCTCTGGACATTATGAGAATTTCTTCCCGATTATTGGTTTCTACGTCGATGGCAATAATGCTGACGGCAGCAGCAATCACCGTTATTCCTTTTACCACCAATTTAACAACGATAGCAAATGCACAAGAGCAACAACAGCCCACCAGCCAACCAGCAGCCATTGACAATGCAACAACAGCTCAAAGCGCAAAGGACAGCTTCCGAGTACAGGTACCACAGGGCTGGATAATTCATGATGTAGACAATACAGGCTTTACTTTGATATCTGAGGTGATGCAAGGCTATGGAATATTAGCTCAACTCTGCCCAGAGGAACAGCAACAGCAGCAACAATTATCTTCTCCCAATGTTGTCGATCCCAACGGAATCACCTGTCAGGAAGCCGGAGAAGAGATCATACACATTATTCGATATCCTAACTTAGGCGCTATTCTCGAATTTACTCTTGATGATATTATTAACGACTTCGATGATACCGCCGACACTATTCTATCATACCAGATGCAAAAGCTTCGAGAGGTTGGCTATAGTGATATTCGGATTGTAAATAATACAGACACTGAAATCCCTGTTGATCTTAATCCATCAGGTACGAACAACGACGACGATAATGAACTACCAGCAGCATCAGTACTAGCTAAGCTTGTGGAAATCACATATAGGACTGCTTCTGCTCCTAGCGAAATAAAAACAGGATATTATCTGTTAACTGCTACAAACGTAACACCTCAGGACTTGGGAACAATATCAGGATATGGCATCTTTTATGAAGGTGCTTCTAGTGCAGCAACAACACCACCAGCACCAGTCAATCAGGTATTTAGTTCATTTGAGTTAATAGCATCACCTGAAATAGCGGAAACCATACTGGCGGCAATAGCCGCACAAGAGGAACTAGCAGAGCAGTCAGAATCAGAAGAACAAACAGTACAAACTACACAAACAGAAGATGTAGTAGGGGAAGATATAACCCCTTTGACAGGTGAGTTGATTGCAAGCGACACAGAAGGTGTAGCACCAGCCACGTTTGAGTTTGAAGCGGATATAACAGGCGGCTTGGAACCCTATACCATCAACTGGGACTTTGGTGACGGCAGCGAAGAAAGCGATGAGGAAAGCGTTGTGCACACATTTGACGAAGCGGGTACGTATGTTGTCACTGTGACTATAATAGACAGCGCGGGCCAAACTGCAGATGGTAGTATAGAAATCACTGTCGAAGATCCTGATCCAGATCCTGATCCAGATCCTGATCCAGATCCTGATCCAGATCCTGATCCAGATCCTGATCCAGATCCTGATCCAGATCCTGATCCAGTTCCGGAAGGCCCTGATATGCCAAATCTACCAGGTCTACCAAATTGAGCAGATAAAGAGAAGGCGTGAGAGCAGGAACAACAACTTCCAAAAGAAGAAGCGACTTTTGATGAGAACCAGAAAAGGGGCTTAGTCAACAATGATATGCAGTATAGCCTTAATCGATAACACCTCTCTCTTCATGGCGGCAGCTATTATCTTCATTTCACTTATGCCGTCTTAATAGGAAGGATGATGACTTATCGTCTACCATCCCGCCAAACTACCCGTTGATGCTATTCTTATTGTACCATCTTTGATTTTCTAATGGGATGAGGGGGATAGACCAACTGCGGATGTGAAAGAGTAATACCCTCCTTTAGAATTGCGCTTGACTTGGAAGAAGAACATTATTGTTATCATGTCGTTGCGCTTCTTGTTATGTTGGTTGGTAAGAACACTTCTCCTTGAGCTAGCGGTATTACTCCAGTTAAGTTTCCCTGTATGTTTTGTAATACACGTTGAGTTGCATTAACGTCTCTAAGGATGTTTCCAGTATCAGTAGCATTAGTTTGGATTGTTGCATTTAGTTTTTCAACATAATCGAGCCCCTGCGTCACCATATTGTTTATCGCAGTCACATTTATCGTTCTTCTAATTGGGTTTGTAGTGGCGGTGTCGTTATCATCTGTGTTCTGTTGTTGTTGCTGCCCTTCAACATGGCGATAAGCAAAAACAAATTCCACCTCTTCTGAGAAGTCCTCGCCGCTGGTAGGCTCATCTGGCACAAGGTACGTAAGTATCATCCTGTAGTTGCCGCTTGTCTCCATAGGCCTAGTATAAAACTCGCTATTTATACCTGCTTCAAAGCTGAATGTGAAAGTGTTGTCAACAGTTACGTCCGGGCAACTATTATCAAGAGACTCACTATTTGGATCTATCACCTCTATACAAACGGAGGAATTAATGTCTCGCTCCTCAACAGTACCAGTAACGGTGATCGTGTCTCCAGTTGTAAAGCTGTCACCATTTAGCGTAGCTGTCAATCCCCCATCAGATTCTTCTTGTATCTCGCCCTGTTGTGCGCTCGCCGTTGTTGTGAACGTCGCTATACTCATAATCAATATTGTCGACAGTATGAGGGCGATTGAACTTTTTGACATGAGCCGACTACCTAATAGGTGCAAATAAGGCTATCTTTTTTAACGGCTACACAGTGCTACAGAACGCTTCTTCTGAACTTATCAAAAGTATATTCCTTTCTCTAAGAAGTATATTCCTTTCCATAGGGTGCCGGCTAGACAAAGAAGAGGCGGGAAGAGAAGCGAGATCCGTTGTGTACGATCAATTTGTATCAGCTGATGAAGCGTCGATCCGCTCACATTCCTTTATCAGGAAAACAGAGATAATAGGAGGACTTAATTATGCTACTAAGAGACACTTGGAATTACAAATCAAGACGCTTCAAAATGCACCTCGAGATCCAGACAAGTTGGAACGGCTTTTGAAAGCAAAGCGAAGACAAAAAGAAGTAGCAATGCACATAGAAGACACACGCAAATCTTAGTCACAGTTACAGCAGTAGCTACAACAATTATTCGATCAGTATCGTTCATAGAGCCAGTAGCCGATAGACGTGAATCCAGAACTCCGATGGTAGTATCTCAATGTGAGAACAACTCAACATAGTATGGTAGACTAACAAATGAGAAAATTGAGAGGTATTGTTTGGAGCTTCTACAGATGGAGAACAGACATTTGGTCCTGTAGTGATGCTTGGTACTAATGGAACTTTAACGACTGGGGGTAATACCAATACAACTACTACTACTGCCGGAGAAGAAGAGGATGATGATGTTACAAAAGGCGATGTTCTCTAGTTACTAAGGAGACTATGAATTAGCCTAGTGAAGCTAGCAATAGCAGTACAAAATCTGGATATTTGGGATCCCAAGTAATTACAAGAAAGAAGAAGAATCCTTGTTTTTTTTATGTTTTCAGTCTTTAGGCTGAGTATTAGTTTTTGGGTGGGGCATTGGTCTCAGTTTTCACAGTAATTCACCTAGATCTAAAGCTATCCATCCTTCCGCCATCTTGCCATTATCAACATCGAAATCCTGTATTAAAAAAACCCTCAAAAGATACTATCTTGCCAGTCGCCGGTATGCCTTGAAACTCTCCCTTGTGTGTGCCAGCGTATCTGATATGAGCTGATACCATCCTGCCGCCTGCTGTCATGTCTTCGATATCCGCATGCAAGTCAGGAAAAGCTGCATAGTAAACTGCAGATATAGCTGCTTATGCCCATTTCAATCCATTGGCTGCATGCTGGGTAAGTATAAGCGATGCTTTGACGACATTAATTTCTCCATTCCCTCTAGTTTGTGTTGATTGAAAAGGTCAATCAATTGGCGGACTAGTACTTTATTTTTCTCTACAGGCTGAATGAGACACGGCTCTGCTGCTTTTGGTTTCGAAGAAGAGGAGATCGACAAGAGATTCGAAGATAAGCATGGCCAGCTTTTAATACCTTTTCGTAAATGAAAGTTGATTAATTTCTTCAGAAAACTTATAAAATAATTAATTATTTTATTATCGCCGCATTTTTTACCTTATTTGCTCACACGGTAAGTTAGCTAACGCAGTGAGGTCAAAGAACAGCAAAGAACAAGCATAGTCTCAAGGTGCACTATCTGTGGCATTTTTTTTCAGTCAAAGAAAGAGCTAAAAGATCATAAAGAAGACAACAAGAATCACAGAATAACAAATTCAAAGATGGCAGCAAGTAGAAAAACCTAACTTGCTGCCAAAAGTTACCACTAATAAGATCATTGAAAGTTAATAATTCCTGTAACCTAGCTTGGCAATCATTTGTTCTAGTACTACTACTCCTTTTTCTTACCTGGATGCACAGCTTGCCAATCCTCCCATCGTTCGCTGCTTTTCAGTTTATACTCTTCTGTGGTTAGGAATGTCTTGCAGTCTGCACAGTAATAACCAATAGGTACCATACTTCTGTTGTTGCTCTTCTTTGACTCCCTTTCTTTGATTGAGCTACGCATGTAAACAGTTCTCATCCGACTGTGGAGATACCACTTAGGATCACCCCAGGGGTGCATTACGCAGGGCCTACTTCTACCAGGATGTTTGTCTCGCACTACGCTATTTGGTACACCAATGACACATTTATACATTTGGCGTACCAATTAAACGGGCTGAATTGGTCGTAACATGGCAGCTGGTCCTACCATTTTGTAGTAATAAGCAAGTTGCCACTGACCTGCAGGTCATCCATTTAGGCATACGCATACTAAAGATATGTGTACAGCAAATAGACATACTTTCATATTTCAGCATAACACAGGTAAAAATTTTCGCACTTTTCAGCAGAACGTTGGAAGGTATTTTTCGAACCTGTGGAAACAAAAATTTAATACATTCTTACTGATAGCTAAATTCCTCTTGTCGCTCCATTTGTCCTGCAGGAGCACACATTGAAGGATTGAGCAAGCAGACTGTGTCAGCATCCTAACCATATGCTGCTATTATTGTTGTTGTCTCTAGCGTTATGAATAATAAAATAGAAGAAATAGTGATTGTTGTTGCCACTTCCGCCATGTTGGTGTTTTTCATGCATTGTTCATGTCTGCCTTGCTTTTCTAGTGATTATTTGCTGAAACAATAAATCTGACTTAACTTCATTCTTTCCTGTACGGCTTTATCCAGTTCTCTCTTGATTTTGTTGATTTGAGTCATCGTACTTTCAGGTTTGCGTTCAGCCATCAAGAAAAGCAGATTGTGCTTTAGAATTTCTATGTGCTCCTCTAGCACTTTCACTGCCTCCGCAAACTTCAAAGACATGTTCGTCCTCCACTCCCCAATTAGCTCTGTCTCTTATTGTATTTATGAAGTAAGCTTTTCGTCTCTGATATAGGTGAGAGAGCAGTTTGGCTATTGCGTTTCTTGAATGGTTTGTGAATGTCAAGCGCTGCAAGCTATTATTTCACTCGTAGTCTAAGGGTGGCTATCGATCCTGTTGCTGCCGATGATGTTATTGTGTATGCTCTTGCTCTTTTTCTTCTTCTCTCATTTTTTCTCTACTAGCTGACACCAAAAGAGAAAAATGGTGGGCCACACAAAGATGGATGGACCTAGCTCGCTACTACTAATCTTGTGGTTTTGCATTTCTGGTTCAAGCTTCACAGTTGCTTACAGTCTCGACTTTAACACATGTATCGGAGTTGGGTCCTCCATCACCAAAGTCGTTCTCTGGTCCGCCATCGAGTAGATCATCACCAGCATCGCCATAAAGTTCATCATAACCCCCTATGCAGGGTATGGGACCCTCATCGTTCTCACAAGCGCCCCCATCAACTGCGTCACCTTGAAGTTCGTCATTACCGTTGGCGCCGTAGAGGACATCATTACCAAGGTTGCCCCAGACGGTATCATCACCGTCTCCGCCATAGAGGAAGTCACTATCATCGTAGCCGTAGAGCCGGTCATCACCGTTGCCGCCGTAGAGCCGGTCATCACCGTTGCCGCCATCTAGTAAGTCATTACCATCACGACCAAAGAGTCGGTCATTACCAGGGGACCCCCTGAGGACGTCATCATCACCATCGCCAAACATGAGGTCACCACCAACCTGCCCATCGATGTAATCTTTACCAGGGCCTCCATAAAGGAG